>ENA-ORNF01000038-ORNF01000038.1-human-gut-metagenome-genome-assembly--contig:-NODE-38-length-113982-cov-73.756168_pt1 | contig 113982 bp, 73 predicted proteins | sample MGYA00242110_ERZ509012 | MGnify/ENA primary metagenome ERZ509012 (study PRJEB26280, sample SAMEA2338714) | human gut metagenome | biome: human gut; feature: human-associated habitat; material: faeces... | reverse complement strand
GACCTTTGGGTTATGAGCCCAACGAGCTACCAACTGCTCCACTCCGCGATGTTTTTTTCTTAATTGCGGTGCAAAGGTACGGACTTACTTTTATAAAAACAAATTTTTATGAGAGAAATATAGAAAACTTTATTTTTATTTAGAATAATAAATAGAATCAGGGGCTAGAAGGAAGCTGAAAAATGCGGGATGGGGGCTTTTCGGACGAATTTGAGACCGTATATTTGTGTAGTATCAAGAAAAACAGTACTTTTGCTCAGTTTTTTATCAGTTGTGCAATAAGGAAAGATGACAGTATTAAAGACGAGAGCTAAACTAGTAGACGTAGCCCGACAACTTTTCGCGAAGAAGGGAGTGGAAGATACGACGATGAACGATATTGCCCAAGCTTCAAAGAAAGGACGACGTACACTCTATACTTATTTTAAAAGTAAAGAGCAAATCTACATGGCAGTAGTGGAGTCTGAACTGGAAATGCTTTCCGACCAGCTGGAGAAGGCTGCAGGCAAGTCCATGTCTCCCGATAAGAAAATTCTGGAACTGATCATGACGCACTTGGATGCCATTAAGATGGTGGTATATCGGAATGGAACGTTGCGGGCCGACTTTTTTCGGGATATCTGGAGAGTGGAAGCCATGCGGAAAGATTTTGACCGAAAAGAAATAGCATTGTTCCGTCGCATTTTGTGGGAAGGAAAAGAGAAAGGTCTTTTCGACATAGACAATGTGGAAATCACAGCTGATATTTTGCATTATTGTATAAAAGGTATTGAAGTACCCTATATACGTGGCCAGATTGGTGAAGACTTAGATGATGAAACTGGCTGGCGTTATGTGGCAAAGATTGTTTTTGGTGCATTGGGGTGCAAGGGAAAAGAAAATAATCATATCGTTTAATTAAAAAATAAAGAAAATGGGATTATTAACTGGAAAGACAGCCATTATTACGGGTGCTGCACGTGGTATTGGTAAAGCGATTGCATTGAAGTTTGCTGCTGAAGGAGCAAACATTGCCTTCACAGACTTGGTTATCGATGAAAACGGTCAGAATACAGAAAAGGAAATCGCCGCTTATGGTGTGAAAGTGAAGGGATACGCTTCTAATGCAGCAAGTTTTGAAGATACTGCAAAGGTGGTAGAACAAATTCACAATGACTTTGGCTCTATTGATATTTTGGTGAACAATGCCGGTATTACAAAAGACGGTCTGATGATGCGTATGAGCGAAGGACAGTGGGATGCCGTAATCACGGTCAACCTGAAGTCTGCCTTTAACTTCATCCATGCCTGCACACCGATTATGATGCGTCAGAAGCATGGAAACATCATCAATATGGCTTCTGTAGTTGGTGTTCACGGTAATGCCGGACAGTGCAACTATTCTGCTTCCAAGGCTGGTTTGATCGGTTTGGCTAAGTCTATTGCACAAGAGTTGGGATCACGTGGTATTCGTGCCAATGCCATTGCTCCGGGCTTTATCATTACTGATATGACTGCTAAACTGTCCGACGAAGTGAAAGCTGAATGGAACAAGCGCATTCCTTTGCGTCGTGGCGGTACGCCGGAAGACGTGGCAAACATCGCTTTGTTCCTGGCTTCTGATATGTCTTCATACGTATCAGGACAGGTTATCCAGGTTGATGGTGGTATGAACATGTAATAGAGAAACAGCAATATTCAGAGAATGAAGAATAGGGAATAGGGGAAAGTTTCTTTCTTTATTCTCTGTTCTTCATTTTTTTATTTATGACAGTAGTTTACGAAGATAATCACATTATAGTGGTCAATAAGACTGCTTCAGAGATTGTGCAGGGCGACAAGACGGGCGATGTGCCTTTGTCGGAAACCGTAAAGCAGTATTTGAAAGAAAAATATGCCAAACCTGGAAACGTGTTTCTGGGCGTGACGCATCGTCTGGACCGTCCGGTAAGCGGATTGGTGGTGTTTGCCAAAACGAGTAAGGCGTTGAGTCGTTTGAACGAGATGTTTCGTAATGGAGAAGTAAAAAAGACTTACTGGGCCATTGTGAAGCAACCGCCGAAGGAAACCGAAGGTGAATTGGTACACTATTTGGTGAGGAACGAGAAACAGAACAAGTCTTACGCTTACGACAGAGAAGTCAAGAACTCCAAGAAAGCTGTATTGCATTACCGGTTGATTGGGCGTTCCGAAAATTACTATCTGCTGGAAGTCGATTTGAAGACAGGGCGTCATCATCAGATACGTTGTCAGCTGGCCAAGATGGGATGTCCCATCAAGGGAGATTTAAAATATGGATTTCCCCGCTCCAATCCCGACGGCAGCATTTGCCTGCATGCCCGTCGTGTACGTTTCGTGCATCCGGTATCCAAGGAAGCAATCGATCTTGTTGCTCCTCTTCCTTCCGGAAATTTGTGGAATGGTTTCGGGTATGTATAAAAAAGAATGAGAAGGAAACGCTTCACAGCGTCTCCTTCTCTTAACACATAGGCATCTTCATTTTTTCATGAGATTGTAAAATTAATTTGCGAAATCAATTTGAGGTAAATGACAATCTCAGAACTTTATTTTATGGGGTTGGGTTTAGCCTAGTTTGTTTTGTTTGTTCATTGTTTTGTTTATTTGTAAGTAATAATACAAAACCCGTGCCAAAGCCTTCAGACCCTTGTAGCGGGGGAAGTGCGGGGAAATTCTGTAGAACGGGTGTGGAATGTGTAGAAAAATTCCACACTCTTATTGTGGAATGTGGTACAGCTTGAGTTTGTTGTACAATGTTTTCCGGTCGATTCCCAGCAGCGTGGCTGCCTTGGTCTTGTTATTGCCGGTCTGTTGTAATGCTTTCATGATTCTCAGTTTTTCAGTCTCTTCGTTGTGAAGAATAAAAGATTCTTCTGGAATCCTTGTAGAAGTTTCTTCCCGCTGTTCGCCGATTTCTTCTCCCAGGTCTTTTCGTGTGATATATTCTCCTTGGGCAAGTAGAGTAGCCCGTTTGACTGTATTTTTCAGCTGGCGAAGATTGCCGGGCCATGGATAACTTTGCAGGGTTTCGCTGGCTTCTGCGTCGAAACCAATCAGTGAACGTTCCAATTCGCGGTTTGCCTGATCCAGGAAAAAATTCGCAAACAGCAGGATGTCTTCCGGACGGTCTTTCAGTGAAGGCATTTGCAGGGTAAATTCATTGATGCGGTGGTATAAATCTTCCCGGAAATTACCTTTGTTGATAGCCTCTTTCAAATTTTCGTTGGTTGCGCTGATCAGTCGTACGTCCACTTCTATTTCCTTGGCCGATCCAATACGGCGTATACGGCGTTCCTGCAGGGCACGCAGCAATTGTACCTGCACTTCGTAGCTCAGGTTACCAATTTCATCCAGAAACAAAGTACCTCCGTTTGCTTCTTCAAATGCTCCGGCTTTATCGTTTAAGGCCCCCGTAAACGAGCCTTTTACGTGTCCGAAGAATTCAGAGGCTGCCAGATCCTTAGGAATGGAGCCACAGTCGATGGCGATAAACGGTTTGTCTGCCCGTTTGCTGAGCTGATGGATGCGGTGGGCTACATATTCTTTTCCGGTTCCGCTGGCTCCGTTGATGAGCACCGATATCTGAGTAGGAGCCACCAGATTGACATAATTATATAGTTTTCGAGCTTCTTCGCTTTCTCCTTCCAGAAAATTGTGAGAAACAGCATTTTTCTTTTCTTTGGAAGTATCGGTAACCGTTTCTTCCTGATGAATGGCTTCCTTGATTTTTTTTAGTAGTTCATCCGGTTGTACTGGTTTGGAGATGTAGTCGGTAGCTCCTTCCTTCATTGCTCGTACGGCACTTTGAATTTCGGCATAGCTGGTCATGATGATGAAAGGTACCTGATCATTTTGCTCACGTAACCAAGATAACAAACTCATTCCGTCCTGATCCGGAAGGCGCAGGTCAGACAAAATCAGGTCGAACTTCCGTGACCCGATTTGTTTGCGTGCTCTTGCCTGCGTACTTGCAGTTTCCACTTCAAACCCTTTTTTCCCCAGCCATGTTTTCAGCATGGTAGAGAAAGTCAAATCATCCTCAACGATTAAAATAGACGGAATCATGTATTTTTTTATTTATTTGGTTTTACAAAGATAATATTTTTTATGATATTCTTTCTGTATCCTTCAAGATTTTGCTTCCAAGGATGTTTTTTGTCTCTTCCACAATGATGCTGGCGGCTCGGGTTGCCTCCTGGCAATAATTATGGTTCCCTCTTTGCTGTTCTAGCCATTGAAGGGAGGGAATTGCTTTCCGGGCTTCAATCATGATAAAAGTGGGGAGCATCTTGTGTGCTACGGCGCATAGACTTTCCATGTCTTCCATCTGCATGGCATCTTGTATCTTCTTCAGATTCTTACGGGTTTCCTGAGCGAACGTTTGTAGAATTTCTCTGGCCGCTTTGGGGTCGTCCTCGGAAAAGGCAGTGAGTGGAGAAAAATTATAGGATTTTTCCTCCTCTAATTTTGGTGAAGAAGGTATTCCTGTTTGAGTAGGAAGAGCTGCTTCATTTGTTTGGAGTGAAAATACATGAGTCAGTATTCTGCACAAATCAGATTGACTGAAAGGTTTTTGTAGCATACCGGCAAATCCTTTCCGTTGGAAATCGGTCTCGTCCATGTCTCCCCGGGCTGTGATAGCGATGAGAGGGATAGATTGTGCTTGTGCAAAATGGAGGCTGCGAAGATGTTTCAGCAATTCAAAACCATTCATGGCTGGCATTTGGATATCGGTGAACACCAGGTCGAATTTCCCATTTTGAAGCTCGGTAACAAGTTCTTCCGGGTGTTCACAGCACACAGTCTTTATTTTCAGTCCTTCAAATTCTTCTTCCAGATTGTGTAACATGGCTTCTGTCAGATGCATTTGGATGCGGTCGTCATCGATAATCAGTATCCGCAATAACCGTTCAGAAACTTGAGTTGTGGTTGGAGTTGTTCCGTGGAACGTTTTGGAAGAAATGGAAGGGAGTGGCATGGATACTTGGAAGGTACTTCCTTTTCCAGGAGTACTCTCTATTTCGATTTTTCCGCCTAAAAGTTCTACTAGTTTCCTAGTAATGGACAATCCTAGCCCGAATCCTTCCTGACCTTGTGCACTGCGCAGACGGGTAAACTCTTTAAATATCTTTTCCTGCTCCTTTTCAGTCATGCCACATCCTGTATCGGAAACACGCAGCACAAACTGGTTTCCATGGTATTCTGCTTGTAAGGTAATTTCGCCGGCAGCTGTGAATTTCAGTGCATTCGACAAAAGATTTTCCGTAATCTGCCGGATGCGGAATGGGTCTCCTTCCAAGTTTAAGGTTTCCGGCAGTTTTTCTTTCAATGTCAGTTGCAACTCTTTTTTCTCGGCCAGCGGCAGAAAACTGTTGTAAATGTTTGTCAGCAGTTCATGCGGGTTGAAGGTTACCGGATGCAAGTCCATCTTTCCGGCTTCCAGTCGGTGATAGTCGAGCAGAGAGGTGACGAGGGCCAACAGGTGCTGGGCCGAACTTTTCATGTTCGACAAGTAGAACTGTTGTCTTTTGTCGTTTACCAGCCGGATAAGCAAGTCGATGTAGCCGATGATGGAACCGGCCGGGGCTTTGATGTCGTGTGTGATGGTCAGCATCAGTTTTTCGCGTGCCACCAGCAGATTCTCGGCATAGAGTTTGGCTTTTTCCAGTTCCTTCCGGTAATGGTTGTTGCGGGTAATGTCGCGTGCGATGACAACAGAGAAAACCAGTACCAGTATGAATGCGGCAATGGCGATGTGAGCCATGGTCTTGGCCGCATTTTTCCGTATTTCTTCCTCCTGCATCAGTTTGACACGGGCTGCTTCCTGTTCGTCATGTTCAATGTTTTCGAGCAACTGATTGACACGTTGACTAAGCCCGCTTCCAACGATGCGGAGGCTGTTGATGCGTGTGTTCAGCATTTCCGTCTCTTTCTGCCGGGTTTGGAACACTTTGTGCTGGATACCTGTAATCATGTGGCTGATGGTATCTATCGGGCTGTACACCTCATCGAGGGTGTCGGTATATTCTTCCTGTATCACGTTGCTCACCTGAGTGGAATCTTCTTTTCCTGGTGCAAACACATCGGCCAGTCTCTTGAAGAAGCCCTTCTTTTTATGGTGTATGGTGTACGAATTGTGATGGGTAATGACTTTTCTTCGTACATGCGGTGTGCTGAGCAGGGAATCCTGCTGGGCAATCAGACTGTCCAGTTGTTCCTGATAAATCTGGTCGGTTGGGGTGTTCCGCATGGCCTCCAGTACGGCATACATGTTCCATTGCTTGTTCCTCAACAGGGTTCTTACCGTATCCAGACGAGCTTGTTGCAAAGTGTCGGTCAGAATGATTTCCAGTGTATCAATCGAAGCATTTACCTCTTTCATGGCTTTCAGGTAATGATGGTATTCGTCTAGATTACCGGTACGCAGGGTTTGCCCGATAATTTCTGCATCATACAATTGGCTGATAATGCGGTGCGTAATGTGGCGGCGATGGTCGAGCTGATCTCTCAAATTGGTAGGAGTCGTGAGCAGGTTCATCTGCTGGATGGTGTAGGTGAAAGCTCCCATCAGCAGTCCGACCAGCACGATGTAGCCGAATACGATTTTGGAGGAAGTGGAAAACATGGTTTAACAGGATTGTTTGGTTTTATATCTGAAGCGCAGGTAATACATAATTCCGGCACTGGTGAGTCCGAAAGGAAAGGCGGCCCAGATTCCCGTGACACCCCACTGGCAGACAAATCCGAAGAAATAGCCGGCCGGCAGCGAAATCAGGAAGTAGGCGATGAAGGAGAACAGCATCATGGGACGTACGTCGGCAATCCCCCTCAGGGCATTGGCGAAGTTGATTTGCAGGCCGTCGCCAAACTGGTAGAGCAGGAAGGGGATGATGACCTGGGCCACCATGAGGCTCACGGCTGCATCGTCTGTAAACCAGCCCCCGATGTGGTGGCGGAGCAGGAAGATGGGGATACCGGTCAGCACAATCATGGCCAGAATGATATGGAAGCCCGCACGGGCTGTGTGGCGTACGTTCTCCAAGTCTTTCTGTCCGAAGAAATAGCTGATACGTACGGATACGGCAGCTCCCATGCCGTAGTACATCATGAAGCATACCTGCGATACGGCCATCATAATCTGATAGGATGCCAGTGCCGTACTGCCCAGCCAGCCCACCATGATGGCGCTGAGGCTGAACGAAGCGGTTTCCATGCCCATCTGTCCGGCAATGGGCCATCCCAGTTTGTTCAGTTGTCCGAAATCAGTTTTGTTGATATGTCCTTGGGTAAATCCTTTTTTGAATACTTCGTAGCGGGAAGTGCCGAAGAAAAGAATTAGGTAGGCCACCACCATCAGGATGCGTGAGGTCAGGGTGGCGATGCCGGCCCCTAACAGCCCCAGTTCCGGAAAACCTGCCTTCCCGTAAATCAGCAGGTAGTTCCCCACGATGTTCAGCACGTTGCCACCCAGCAGAATCCACATGGAGATGCGGGTATCGGTGATGCCGTCGGTAAACTGTTTGAAACCGTTGAACCACAGCACAAAAGGTAGGGAAGAAAGGAGCACCAGATAATAGGGACGCATCACCGGAATCAGTTCCTCCGGCTGGCCAAGATGTTCCAAATTCCAATAGAGCAGTCCCATGACCAGGCAGACGATGACCGCCAGCAAGGTGTTGGCCGCCAGGCTGTTCTTCAGTGCCCTTCCGGCTGCTTCATGGTGGTGCTGTCCGAAAAGGCTTCCCACGATGGGCGTCAGTCCGTAGCTGAATCCCGTGCTGAAAATGATGGCCAGGTTGAACATGTTGTTCACGAAACTGGCTGCGGCCAGTTCCTGCGTGCTGTGGTGCCCGATCATCAGGGTATCGGCAAACCCCAGTATGATGACCCCAATTTGTCCGATGACGATGGGGATGCCCAGCCAGAGAAGCGCCCGGTAGTTGGATTTTTTCATGGAATTGCCTTGTAATAAAGAATGCTGCAGTTTTCGGGTATGAAACATTTGGCAGAAACCGCCTGAATCTGCGGGGCGGTTACCGCGCGGTATTTATTCACCTCGTCGTTGATGTCTTCAGCCTTTCCTGTCAGTTCGAAGAAAGCCAGGTTGGTGGCCACGTTCAAATAGTTGATATTGTTGAAAATTTGTTCACTTTCGTAGCGGTTTTTCACCTTTTCCAGTTCTTGTTCGCTGACGGGTACGGTTTTCATCTTTTCTAGTTCCTTCCAGATGGCTTCTTCGGCCTGTTCCAGCGAAATTCCTGCGGCAGGTTTCCCGGTGATGTGAAGTAGCCCCTCGTCCAGACTGCCCGAGATATAGGCATCGATGGAAGTGAACTGTTTCTGGTCCTGCACCAGCGACTGTACGAAACGGGAAGAACGTCCGTTCGAGAGGATATCCGTAATCATGTCGTACACATAATAATCCGGATGCATGCGGTTGGACATGTGGAAAGCCATGTAAATGGCATCCACGGGTACTTTCCGTTCTACTGTCTTGCGGCGGATAGCCGTTTGCGGCTGCTCCTTCGGAAGCTGGCGGGGAGGGATTTTCCGGGCCGGAATCGGGCCGAACCATTTCTGTGCCAGACGGAGAGTTTCTTCGAAAGTGATGTGCCCCGTTACGGCCAGGATGGCATTGTTGGGCGCATAGAAACGGTAGAAGAAGTCTTTCACCTCTTCCAGCGTGGCGTGAGCAATGTGTGCAATCTCCTTGCCGATGGTCGGCCAGCGGTAAGGATGCGATTCGTAAGCCAGCTCCCTCAGCAGATGTGAAGCGTCGCCGTACGGCTGATTCAAGTTGCGCTGTTTGAACTCTTCAATGACTACCTGCCGCTGTACTTCCAGACTTTTCGGGTTGAAGTCCAGACTGAGCATACGGTCGCTTTCCAGCCAGAACCCCGTTTCCACGTTTTGGAACGGCAGGGTGATGTAATAATTCGTCATGTCGTTGTTGGTCCAGGCATTGTTTTCTCCGCCGGCATTCTGTACCGGCGTATCATAATCAGGGATATGAAGGGAGCCTCCGAACATCAGATGCTCGAACAGATGGGCAAAGCCCGTGTGCGACGGGTCTTCATCGCGGGCTCCCACGTCGTACAGCAGGTTGAGGGCGACCATTTGGGTAGAGTCGTCCTCATTGTGTACAATCCGCAGCCCGTTGTCCAGTGTATAACGGTTTACTTGAATCATGCGGGTGTCAGGTTATTCAATCACGGTTGCTTTCAGGATACGGACATCAGTTTCCGGACGGTCGGCCCGGTTGGTCTTGACTGCCTGAATCTTGTCCACTACGTCCATTCCGTCGGTCACTTCCCCAAATACGGTGTAAGCTCCGTCCAGGTGAGGTGCTCCCCCCACGGTGGTGTAGGCCGCAATCTGTTCACGGCTGAACTTCAAGGCCGGTTCCTTGGCCACGATAGCCCGTGCCTGCGTCTCCAGGCTGTCCTGCAGTTCCAGCAGGCCGTCGTTGTCACCGGCTTTCCGCATCTTGTAGATTTCCTTCATGTGTTTGCGGGCCAGTTCGTTGAACACGTTCTCCAAACGCGCGTCGTTCAGCTGGTTTTCCATACTGATCATCTGTGCTTCCGAGAACTTACGTCCGGTCACGATGTAGAACTGACAGCCGGAAGATTCCTTTTTCGGATTCACGTCGTCTCCCAGACGGGCTGCAGCCAACGCCCCTTTCTTGTGGAAGAATTTCGGGTTGAATTCTGCCGGAAGTGTATAACCCACGTCACCGTTACCCAATGTCGTGGTGTCGGTGGCCGTCTTGCTCTGCGGGTCGCCGGCCTGAATCATGAAGTTCTTGATGACACGGTGAAAAAGCGTACTGTCGTAAGTACCCTCCTTGACCAGTTTGATGAAGTTGTCGCGGTGTTTGGGCGTTTCGTTATACAGTTTGACCGTGATGTTGCCCATGGTCGTTTCCAGACGTACAAGTGTTTCGTTTCCAGTTTCCATATCGGTTGTCTTTTTTTGATTGCCCGTGCATGCCATCAGGCAGCAGGCCATCAGTGTGAATAAAATAGCAAATCTTTTCATGTCAAAAAAGGATGATTTTGCAAAGGTACAAAAAAACTCTTTATCTGCTGCTTTCCGGCTTTGTCCTCCTTACTTTTCTTCAGGGGAAACGGCCACATACACCCGATGTGTGCGCTGGCCTTTGGCCTGTATGCCCGTGTCGGGTGTGCGGCTCCAGGTCTGCAGTTCGCGGGCAGCGGTCGTATGACTCAGTCCGGTCAGCTCCATGTAGTCGGCCACGGTGAGGTAGGGGTGTTTCAGTAGAAAGTTCTGAGCCATTTTCAGTCGTTTCTCACTGCTGTGCCGGGAGGTTTTCAGTCGGGACGTGCCATTTTCTCTTTCGAGCGTGCAGTGCAGACTTGTTTTTTGGATCAGCTCCTTGTCGGCCCGGAAATTGATGTTTCGGATGCGGATGCTGCGCGCATTGCGGCGGGTATCCCCTTCGGGGAGCTCAGCCTCCTTGCCTTTGGCCAGTCCCAAGGAGGGAGTGAAGGTACCGATTTGGTCGAGTTTGACGGAGTAACCTCGTGCCATTTCGCGGGTCATGGCTTCGTGCAAGGCCACCAGCATGCCTTTTATTTCGCCCGCACTGTAGCTGCTTTGTTTGGCAATGTCATTCACCAAATCTTCGGTACTGCATTGTCCTTTGATAATCATTCTCGGATAGAGAAGGGTTTCCTCCTCGTTGTGCAGGTCTTTCATTTCCTGCATGGTGTAAGTTGCCGACATCGTAAGTAATAAATTTAAAGGTTTAAACAAATTCTTTCTTTTTCTTCGATATTTTCTCTGTTTCATTGTGTGGAATTTGTATTTCACAGTGTGAAATATATATCCCACACTGTGGTTTTTGTATCCCACAGTGTGAAACAGAGAATTCTCCTTGGTGAAGATAGTTATATTTAAGGGGAAAAGCAAGAATTGGACGGAGAATTTTGTGTTTACAGGTTCATCACTTCCTGCTCAAAGTTCTCCTTGTCTCCTTTGGCGCGGTTGCGTATCTTGCTCCGGTAATTGTAGACCGTAGCCAGGGAGTATCCTAGGAAATGGGCAATCCGGTTGGCATCGGTCACTCCCAGCCGTATAAGTGCAAAGATGCGGAGTTCGGTGTTCAGTATTTCGCCCGGTTTGGGTTCAATCTTTCCTTCTTCGGTGAGCAAATTGTTGAAGTCGCGGATGAAGTGGGGAAACAGTTCCAGGAACGATTTATCAAATTCGTTGTAGAAATTCTTGCGCTCTTCGCGCAGGAATTGTTCCGAACGGATAGCCTTGAACAATTCTTCAATGCGGGATGCCATGGCCAGTTTTTCGAGGGAGCGTCGGTATTGTTCCAGCTTGTCCAGGTAGCTGACGCAGCGGTCCAGGTAGCGTGCGATATATACCTCCTTAATCTTGCCTGTTTGCTGCAACTGCTTGTTGACCGCCACCAGCTCTTTATTGGTTTTCGATAAATCCCGTCGCATGAAGGCCAGTTTCTTCATACCATGATATAAATAGAATGCCAGCACAATCAGCGAGATGGCCAGCGAACTGATGCTGACCATCAGAATCCATCCCAAGCGTTTTTCCTGAGCTTTCTTGTCTGAGTAGGCTTTGTCGATGATGGGGTAGAATTCGGTGACTTCCAGGAAACGCAAGCGGGCGTTGCAGGCCACGGCATCTTTCATCGAACAGCTGACGTAGGTGTATGCCCTTTCCGGATCGCCTTGCAGATAGACCAAGCGGGCCAGTTTCTGCAGGGCGGCATATTCTCTTACGGAAGAAGTCAGGTCGATAAGTGCGGTCTGTGCCAGGTAATAGATTTCCATGTCGAGGTCTTTCTTGGCCTCGTACGCCAAAGAAAGGGTATAGTATACATAGGCCTTTTCCTGCATATCCAACGAGGAGGTGAGCACCTTGTTCAAGAGGGGAATCGCTTTGTCGGGGTGCCCCTCCAGAATTATCTTTTCTGCCAGAATAATCTGGCGGTTACTATTTTCAGGCAAAATCTCCAGAATAGAGTCACGGTAGAGCCCTGTCTTTTCCAGGTATTTCTCTTTGACGGACTTGTCTGCGGTGTTGTCGGCCATCCATCCGTAGCAGGCCCTGATGGTGAAATAGTAATATCTTTGATTGAGAGAGTCCAACTGGTACGGGTTGAGGGTCTGCAATTTTTCCAGCGCTTCGTTGTACATGCCCATGACTCCTTCCACTTCTGCCCGGTTGATGGTCAGTTCAATGTCCCTTTCGGGTTGCTTCTGTAGGGAGTTGTAGTATGCTTTTCGGCGAAGGTAATGGCAGGCAGAGTCGGCCTGGTAGTGAAGATACAGGTTGAACAGCGTTCCGCAGAGCTTGTATTGTTCGTTGGGGTCTGTGGCATAATTCAGGTGTTGCTTCATCTGAAAAATGGTGGCTTCCCGTTCGTTCCGGTATTTTTCTTTTTGGGCGATGACCTTGTCAAGTTGTGCCAATATCCGTTCGTTGGAGGTTTGTGCGCAAACGCTTGTCCGCAGGCTGCTTTCCCATGCGAGAAGCAGGAGGAAAAATAATATTCTCATAGCCTTAAGGTTGTATAGGATGTGTTATCTCATTTATATTTTAATCACTTAAAAAGTTATTAACATACAATAAATGAATATATTGATACTTGTATGTATTTATATTTTGTTTCCAAAGATAAGAAATCTTTTTTCAGGAATCTATTTTTACGATGAAAAACATTCAACCTCAATATCATGAAACATACATTGATTTTATGGGCTGTGTTCCTCTTCGTATGGGGGATGGGACAGACTGCCCGTGCCATGGACGTAAAGAAGATTGCCCCCTCTTTCTGGTGGGCAGGAATGAAACATTCCGAATTGCAGATTTTGCTGTATGGTGACGACTTGGCTTCCTCCGATGTAACGGTATCGGGAGAGGGAGTTTATTTGGAAGAAGTCGTGAAGCAGGAGAATCCAAATTACCTGTTGCTGTATGTAGATTTGTCGGAGGCAGAGGCGCAGACTTTCCATATCCAGTTAAAGAATGGAAAGAAGCAGCTTCAAATTCCGTATGAATTGAAGGCGCGTACGCGAAAAGGAGAAGATGTGAAAGGATTTACTTCCGAGGATGTGTTGTATCTGATTATGCCCGACCGCTTTTCCAACGGGAATCCGGATAATGACGTAGTGAAAGGCATGAAAGAAACGAAGCTGGACCGCACGGATTCGTTTGCCCGTCACGGGGGAGACCTTCTGGGTATCTCGAACCATTTGGATTATATTGCCGATCTGGGAGTGACGGCCATCTGGCTGAACCCGACACAGGAAAATGACATGGAGGGCGGTTCTTATCATGGATATGCCATTACGGATTATTATCAGGTAGACCGGCGCTTCGGTAGCAATGAGGATTTCCGTGACATGGTGGACAAGGCACACGGAAAAGGTTTGAAAGTGGTGATGGACATGATTTTCAACCATTGCGGCAGCGAGAACTACTTGTTTAAGGACAAGCCTTCGAAGGAATGGTTCAACTTTCATACCAATTATGTACAGACTTCGTTCAAGACGGCCAGTGTGATGGACATCCATGCCAGTGAGTATGAAAAGAAGATTGCCACCGACGGATGGTTTACTTCCGTGATGCCCGATTTCAATCAACGTAACCGTCATGTGGCACGCTATCTGATTCAGAGCAGTATCTGGTGGATTGAATATGCAGGCATCAACGGCATCCGGCAGGATACGCACCCATACGCGGACTTTGATTTTATGAGCCAATGGTGCAAGGAGGTGTTGGAGGAATATCCTTATTTTAATATTGTAGGGGAAACTTGGCTGAACAGTAATGTATTGGTTTCTTATTGGCAGAAGGACAGCAAGCTGGCTGCCCCGTTAAACTCGAATCTGCCTACGGTGATGGATTTTCCTTTGCAGGCACTCATGAACCAGGCTTTCGATGAAGAGACCGGTGAGTGGGGAGGAGGTCTTTATAAGCTGTATGATTATCAGACACAGGATTTGGTGTATGCGAATCCGATGAACTTGCTGACTTTTCTGGACAATCATGACACTTCACGCTTTACACGGACGGATGAGATGGCGCAGGATTTGAAGCGTTACAAACAGGCTTTGGTCTTTTTGCTGACTACCCGGGGGATTCCACAGATTTATTATGGTACGGAAATCCTGATGACCGGGGATAAGGGGAAAGGTGACGGCGACTTGCGTAAGGACTTTCCGGGCGGATGGCCGGGCGATGTCCGTAACTGCTTTGAGGCCAGCGGACGGACGCCGTTGGAAAATGAGGCATTTGAGTTTACGCGCAAGTTGTTGAACTGGCGGAAAGAAAATCCGGTTATCGGAAAAGGTACGCTGAAGCATTATTCCATCTGTCAGGGAGTGTATGTCTATCAGCGGGAGTTCAACGGCAAATCGGTGGTAGTGGTGATGAACGGAACCGATTCACCGAAAGAACTCGACCTGACTCCTTACAAGGAAATTCTTCCGGCTGACAAGGTTCGGGACTTGCTGACGGGAAAGCAGGTGAATCTGGAAGGAAAACTGGCCTTGGAAGGACGTGAAAATTTGGTGATGGAGTTCTAAATCATTTCTATTTTTAGGCTTTTTGTGTGATGTAAAATCTTTGGTTTTCAGTTGATTGGTTGCGTTCTGGGTTTCTATTTTTCTGTGGATGAAAATAAAGATGGAAGAGGAAACCTAATTTTGCTTCCGGTAACTGAAAAACATAAATCCAATTAAATTAATACCGCGAAAAACGTATGAAAACAAGAAAAACTTTTGCCTTTGTAGCAATGTGCTGTTGTGCATTTCTGGCACACGCACAGAAACTGACTTCGCCGGATGGCAATCTGGTAATGGATTTCAGTTTGAATCAGAAAGGAGCTCCGGTGTATGAGCTTACCTTTAAGAACAAACAAGTCATCAAGCCCAGTACTTTGGGATTGGAATTGAAACGGGAAGATCCGGAAAAACGGATTGGCTTTGAATGGACGGAACGTAAGGACAAGGAACGTGTAGATGAAAAGACCAACCTGATGACGGGCTTTAAAGTCAGAGAAACACATACTTCTACTTTTGATGAGACTTGGCGTCCGGTATGGGGAGAAGAAAGTGAAATCCGCAATCATTACAATGAACTGGAAGTCACGCTCGACCAACCGGAAAATGACCGTTACATTGTGATTCGTTTCCGCTTGTTCAACGACGGACTGGGTTTCCGTTATGAGTTTCCTCAACAGAAGAACCTGAATTATTTTGTCATCAAGGAAGAACATACGCAGTTTGCCATGACAGGCGACCATACTGCTTTCTGGATTCCGGGCGACTATGACACGCAGGAATATGATTATACCACTTCCCGTCTTTCTGAAATCCGTGGAAAGATGAAAGAGGCGGTTACTGAAAATTCTTCACAGTTTGTGTTCTCACCGACAGGGGTACAGACGGCGTTGATGATGAAGACGGATGACGGATTGTACATCAACCTGCATGAAGCGGCGTTGAAGGACTATTCTTGCATGAGCCTGAATCTGGACGACAAGAATCTGGTATTTGAATCATGGCTGACTCCTGATGCCAAAGGGGATAAAGGGTATATGCAGACACCGTGTACTTCTCCTTGGCGTACCGTCATTGTGAGCGACGATGCCCGCAACATTCTGGCGTCACGTATCACCTTGAACTTGAACGAACCCTGCAAGATTGCAGATACTTCCTGGATTCATCCGGTGAAATACATTGGTATCTGGTGGGATATGATTACCAATAAAGGAACCTGGGCTTATACGGACGATTTGGCGAGTGTGAAACTGGGTGAGACAGATTATTCCAAGACCAAGCCCAACGGAAAACATTCGGCCAATACCGCAAACGTAAAACGTTACATCGATTTCGCAGCCGAAAATGGTTTTGATGCCGTATTGGTAGAAGGATGGAACCAGGGCTGGGAAGACTGGTTTGGCAAGAGCAAGGACTATGTGTTCGATTTCGTGACTCCTTATCCTGACTTTGACGTGGAAGAAGTGCATCGCTATGCAGCCAGCAAAGGGGTGGAGATGATTATGCATCATGAAACATCGGCCTCTGTACGTAACTACGAGCGTCACATGGACAAGGCCTATCAGTTTATGGTGGACAACGGATACCATGCGGTAAAGAGTGGTTATGTGGGCGACATCATTCCGCGCGGAGAGCATCATTATGGACAATGGATGGTAGACCACTATCTGTATGCAGTGAAGAAAGCAGCCGACTACAAGATTATGGTGAATGCCCATGAAGCAGTTCGCCCGACCGGTTTGTGCCGTACGTATCCGAACTTGATTGGAAATGAGTCAGCCCGCGGTACGGAATATGAATCCTTTGGTGGAAACAATGTGAACCATACGACCATTTTGCCGTTTACCCGGTTGATTGGCGGCCCGATGGATTATACACCGGGTATTTTTGAACCGGATTGCAGCAAGATGAATCCGAATAACAAGTCGCATGCACGTACCACTCTGGCACGCCAGTTGGCCCTTTACGTGACGATGTACAGTCCGTTGCAGATGGCTGCCGATGTGCCGGAAAACTATGAACGCTTCATGGATGCTTTCCAGTTTATCAAGGATGTGGCAGTAGACTGGGATGAAACCAAATACCTGGAAGCCGAGCCGGGAGAATATATCACCATTGCACGCCGTGCTAAGGGAAGCACCGACTGGTATGTAGGATGTACCGCAGGATATAACGGTCATGAATCGAAGTTGTCTCTTGATTTCCTGCAGCCGGGCAAGAAATATGAAGCGACCATTTATGCAGATGCAAAGGATGCCAGCTGGGACAAGAATCCGCAGGCTTATACCATTACCAAGAAAAAAGTGACCAATAAGACTAAATTGAACCTGAAAGCTGCTGTGGGTGGAGGTTACGCCATTTCCATCAAGGAAGTGAAATAAGAAACCATAAGGGAAAGATTGTGGTTTTCAATAGGTATTTGAACAAAAGTTTAGGGAACACTTTAATTTAATAATATGGAAATAAAACTGAATAGTACGAGTAAATTCCTGGCTGTATGGATAGTCGGAGTTTTCCTTTCCCTGCAAGCCTTTGCACAAGGACTTACTGTGAAAGGAGTAGTGAAGGACAATGCCGGTATGGGTGTCATCGGTGCCAATGTGCTGGTGAAGGGAACTACCGTGGGCACGATTACGGATTTGGATGGTAATTTTACACTGGAAGCTAAAAAAGGTGATGTGATTGTCATTTCTTTTATCGGATATAAGACGCAAGAACTTCCTGCAGAGGCTACCATGAATGTGACGCTTCAGGATGATACGGAAGTGCTGGATGATGTGGTGGTTATTGGTTACGGTTCGGTGAAGAAGAATGATGCCACCGGTTCGGTAACAGCTATCAAGCCGGATGAACTGAGTAAGGGTATTACCACCAATGCACAGGATATGTTGACTGGAAAGGTAGCCGGTGTGAGTGTGATTTCCAATGACGGAACTCCGGGTGGAGGTGCACAGATTCGTATCCGTGGAGGTTCTTCCCTGAATGCCAGCAACGATCCGCTGATTGTGATTGACGGACTGGCCATCGATAACAGCGGGGTCAAAGGTATGTCGAACGGGCTTTCTATGGTGAACCCGGAAGATATTGAGACGTTTACGGTATTGAAAGATGCTTCGGCTACAGCCATTTATGGCTCCCGTGCTTCCAACGGTGTCATTATTATCACTACGAAAAAAGGAAAGAGTGGTCAGGCTCCGAAAGTCAGCTACAACGGTTCGGTTTCCGTATCCACCATTCAGAAGAAATACGATGTACTGAATGGAGACGAATACCGGGCATACGCTCAGCAGATTTTTGGCGATGAGTTGCCGGCGTCGCTGGGTACGGCCAATACCGACTGGCAAGATGAAATCTTCCGTCCGGCCATCAGTACCGACCATCATGTGTCTATCAACGGAGGGCTGAAGAATCTTCCGTATCGCGTTTCATTGGGATACAGTTATAACAATGGTATTCTGAAGACGTCCAATTTCCAGCGTTTTACCGCATCGGTGAATCTGGCTCCTTCTTTCTTCGACGACCATTTGAGGGTGAATGTAACGGCCAAATACATGAATGGAAAGAATCGGTATGTCGATGCCGGAGCTGCCATTGGAGGTGCACTTTCCATGGATCCTACTCGTCCGGTATATGGCGGTGACAGCATGTATGACGTGTTTGGAGGTTATTATCAGAATGCACAGTCTACTTCTGATTTTTCGGATCCGGACTGGCGGTATACGGCGAACAAGAATACGCCGCAGAATCCGGTGGCAGCTTTGGAACAGAAAGACGACAGTGCCAACAGCAACGATTTCGTAGGGAATGTAGAAGTGGATTATAAATTCCATTTCTTGCCCGACCTGCATTTGCATGCCAGCTTGGGTGGTGAATATGCAGACGGTACGCAGACTACCATTTATTCACCCTATTCATTCTCTTACAACTATTATGGGAATACTTCGGCTGTGACCGAATACAAATACAATTTGTCGTATAACGTATATGCACAATATGTCAAGACATTGGGTGCACATACCCTTGACATCATGGCCGGTGGGGAGGAACAGCATTTCCACCGGAATGGGTTTACCATCGAGAATGGAGTGGATCCTTATACCGGAGAAATTCATGATGCCGTGTTGAAGGGACAGACGGCGTATGCTACCCGCAATACGTTGGTTTCTTACTTCGGACGTTTGAACTATACGTTGTTAGACCGTTACCTGTTCACCTTCACCATGCGCTGGGATGGTTCTTCCCGTTTTGCTGACGGAAACCGCTGGGGTACTTTCCCCTCTCTGGCTCTGGCTTGGAAGATGAAGGAAGAAAACTTCTTGAAGGATGTCAATTTCCTGTCCGACCTGAAACTTCGGTTGGGATGGGGTATCACCGGACAGCAGGATGTAAGTTCGGATTTTGCCTACATGCCGCTGTATGTGGTGAGTGACGATTATGCTCAGTATCCGTTTGGAGATACATATTATCATACTTCGCGTGCCAATGCCTTCAATACGAACTTGAAGTGGGAGCAGACTACCACTTACAATGCCGGATTGGATTTCGGATTCCTCAACGGACGTATCAGCGGTAATGTGGACGGGTATTACCGTGAAACAAACGACTTGCTGAACAGTGTGAAGATTCCGGTGGGTACGAACTTCAATGCACAAATGTTGCAGAATATCGGTTCGCTGAAAAATTACGGTGTGGAATTTGCCTTTAACGTGAAACCGGTGGTTACGAAAGATTTTATGTGGGACGTGACCTATAACTTTACCTGGAACCATAATGAGATTACCAAGCTGACCGGTGGGGATGATGCTGATTATTACGTAGAAACTGGTAACAGCATTTCCCGTGGTAACAATACGAAGGTACAGGTCAACAAGGTGGGTTATGCAGCTAACTCTTTCTATGTGTACCAGCAGGTATATGATGAAAACGGTAATCCGATTGAGAATATGTTTGTCGACCGCAATGGGGATGGCATCATCAACAGCTCTGATAAGTATATCTACAAGAAACCGGCAGCCGATTTCATGATGGGACTTACTTCGAAGATGACATATAAGAATTGGGATTTCAGTTTCTCCTTGCGCAGCAGTCTGAATAACTACGTGTATTACGACTTCCTGGCTGGGAAAGCGAACGTGAGCAGCTCGGGATTGTTCTCCAATACGGCGTACTCGAATACTACCCCGGAAGCCATTGCGCTGGGCTTTACAGGAAAAGGAGATTATTACATGAGCGACTATTTCGTCCGGAATGCTTCTTTCCTGCGTTGTGACAACATTACACTGGGATACTCGTTCAAGAACCTGTTCAAGACCTCGGCCTATAAAGGTATTGGCGGACGCGTGTATGCAACGGCTCAGAATCCGTTTATTATCACCAAGTACAAGGGACTGGATCCGGAAGTGCAGAGTGGCATTGACTCTAATCCTTATCCGCGTGCCTTCACGTTCCTGCTGGGAGTTAATTTACAATTCTAATTTATGAAAACATTAAGACGTATGAAAACTAGCTATTTGAAACATATATTTTCAGCGGCACTGACAGTAGCCGTTTCATTGGGAAATGTATCGTGCATCAATGACTTGGACATCAGTTCCATTGACCCGCAAAGTTCTTCCAGCTTTGACCAGGAGGGAGCTTTCGTCAAGCAGTATGCCTTGTTGGGTCTGACGGGGCAGAAAGGTCTGGCGGGTACTCCCGATTTGGATGGACAGGATGAAGGGGAGTCCGGATTCTATCGTACCATCTTTAATTGTCAGGAATTGCCTACCGACGAATGTGTATGGGTATGGCAGGACAATGTGGATATTCCTCAGTTTACCAGCATTGCATGGAATTCTTCCAGCCAGCGGACGGAATGGGTGTATGTGCGTTTGGGGTATGACATTACTCAGATGAATTTTTTCTTGGACCAGATTGCCGATAAAACGGATGAAGAATCCCTTCGCCAGCGTGCGGAGGTGCGTTTCTTGCGTGCCTTGCACTATTCTTATTTCCTGGACTTGTTTGGAAAGGCACCTTTCAAGGAACATTTTGACAATGAACTGCCGGTAGAGATAACAGGAAAGGACTTGTATGACTATATCCAGAAAGAATTGGATGAATGTGAAGCGGACATGTATGAACCGGGTCAGGCTCCTTTCGGACGTGCGGACAAAGCAGCCAACTGGCTGTTGAGGGCCCGTGTCTACTTGAATGCAGAGGTGTATACCGGTACGGCAGATTATGAGAATGCCAAAACGTATGCGGATAAAGTGATCAATAGCGGATATTATGAATTGTGCGATGACTATAAGCTGATGTTCATGGCCGACAATGACCAGAATGAAAAGGCCATGAAGGAAATCATTCTTCCCATTCGTCAGGACGGTATGAAGACCCGAAACTATGGCGGTTCTACTTATTTGATTTGTGGCACGCGTACGGGTGGAATGCCGCACATGGGTACCACGAACGGGTGGTCGTGTCTGATTGCCCGCAATGCGTTGGTGTATAAGTTCTTTGAGGAAGGAAGTGTACCGATGATTCCGGAAGATGTGGAGGTGCCCGGGCAGAGTGACTTTGCCAATGATGAGGACATCGACGCTTGGGATGCACAGTATGGCGTGCGGACACAGGATATGATTCAGGCAGCGGGTGATGACCGTGCCATGTTCTATTCGGGTGCAGGTGGCGGACGACGGACAATGGATCCGAAATCCATCACCGGTTTTCAGAGTGGGTTGTCTGTCGTGAAATGGCAGAACATCCGTTCGGATGGGGCTTCTACCAGTCATACTGAATATCCGGACACGGATATCCCTTTGTTCCGGTTGGCTGAAGCCTATCTGACCCGTGCGGAAGCTAACTTCCGGCTGAATCAAAAGAGTCTGGCATGGGAAGATATCAAGACTTTGCGTGCTAAACGCGGATGCGTCAAACAACCTGCCTTGAACGAGATTACCGAGATGTATTTGTTGGACGAATGGTCACGCGAATTTTATCTGGAAGGCCGTCGCCGCAGTGATTTGGTACGTTTCGACTGCTTTACCACCGACAAGTATTTGTGGGACTGGAAAGGGGGCGTGAAAGAAGGTAAGTCGGTGAGTGACATTTACAATGTCTATCCGATTCCGGCCACAGACCTGAACAACAACAATAATATGCATCAGAATGAAGGCTATTAATTTATTAGGAGCAAGTAACATGAAAAAGATATTATTTCCCATTTTGTTGTTAGTCGGATGCGGACTTCCGTTGCTTACAGCTTGTAATACGGACCGAGATGATAATCCGACATTACATGAAGCAGAGACATTTGTACTGGAGACTCCGGAGGACAATGTGTATGATTTAGGAGCGGGTCAGGATACGATTGTCCTGAATTGTGTGCAGCCTGCTTATGGCTTTACAGCAGCTACGACCTATAGTGTGCAGGTTTCACTGAATGAATCTTTTGTGGATGCGACGGAAGAATCCGAAGCTAATTACAAGACTCTCTCAACGACTTATACCTCTACTTCCATTGCATTGAAGCCTGAGGAATTGAATATGGTAGTCGTGGATTTGTGGAAGCAGGCGAACCCGGAGGCAGATGCATATATCGGTGCGGTAACTCCGGTATATTTCCGGCTTGCAGCGGTTATTACCGGTAGTGAATTGGGCAATTCGGTATCGAATGTGGTCAAGGTCAGCCAAGTGAAACTGGGCGAAGTGGTTTCTACGATAGAGCTTCCTAAGGAAATGTATCTGGTAGGCTCCAGTATCGGAACAGCCTGGGGAACGTGGCAACCGATGGTCAGTGTGAACGGGCTGGCCGGAGAGTTTTGGAGTATGGTGTATTTTGATGCGGGCGCAGAGTTCAAGTTCGGTAAGTTTGAACAGGACTGGAATGGTTATTCCAAGATTCATCAGTTTAAGGATAATGCCGGAGCCGGACTGTCTGACAGCGGTGATAATATTAAAGTAAGTAAAGGAGGCTGGTACATTGTTTATTTGGTTGCAGAAGTGAATGGAGAAGATTATCAGTATACCCTGAGTTTTTATAAACCGGATGTATATGTCTTGGGCAGCACAGTGGGCGACTGGAATTACAATGAGGCTTATAAGTTCTCGGTACCGGAAGATAAGAACGGCAGCTTTGTCTCTCCGACTTTGACGGCAACGGGTGAAGTACGCATGTGTATCAAGGCAGATACAGACTGGTGGCGGCTGGAATTTACACTGAAGGATGGTGCCACCATATTCTATCGTGAAAACAATGCAGTGAATAACGGATGGACGGACTTGGGAGCGGAATATTCCTTGACTGCCAATCCGGGTCAGAAGATTTCGTTGAACTTTACGGAAGGAACCGGATTCCTCAACTAAGACTGAATATCTTGATATGAAAATACCCCTGTCACGGAAATTGGTGGCGGGGGTATCTTTTTTCAGAAGGACGGGAATATCCTTACGGTTATAGCATTTGTTCTCATTCTCTGATTTCTTTCAGCTGGAAATCCTTTCTCCGCAGCACGAAACTGTTGCTCAGGTATTTCTCACGGACAATCTTGTTCTCTGCCAGTTCTTCCGGTGTGCCTTGGAATAGAATCTTCCCTTCAAACAGCAGATAAGCCCGGTCGGTGATACTCAGCGTTTCCTGTACGTTGTGGTCAGTAATCAGGATGCCAATGTTCTTGTCTTTTAGTTTCCAGACAATGTGCTGGATATCCTCTACCGCAATCGGGTCGACTCCAGCAAATGGTTCGTCGAGCATGATGAATTTCGGGTCGATGGCCAGGCAGCGTGCGATTTCCGTGCGGCGGCGTTCACCTCCGGAAAGCTGGTCACCCAAGTTCTTGCGGACCTTCTGGAGCCGGAATTCAGCAATCAGACTTTCCAATTTTTCTTTCTGGTATTCGGGTGATTTGTTGGTCAGCTCCAGCACGGAGGCAATGTTGTCTTCCACACTCATCTTGCGGAACACGGAGGCTTCCTGCGCCAGGTAACCGATTCCGTTTTGGGCCCGCTTGTATACGGGATAAGAGGTGATGTCCTTATCGTTCAGGTAGATATGCCCTTCGTTGGGGACAATCAGTCCGGTGGTCATATAAAAGGAAGTGGTTTTTCCGGCCCCGTTGGGTCCGAGCAATCCCACAATTTCTCCTTGTTTCACATTGATGGAAACATGGCTTACCACCGTTCGTTTTCCGTATTTCTTTACCAGGTTTTCGGTCCGAAGTACCATTCGTCCATCTGACGGCAATTCAAAATTTTCGGTAGTATGTTCTTGATTTTCTTGTGCTGCCATTGTCTTTTTGTTAACTGTTCAGTCGTTGCAAAAGTAGTAAAAATCTTGGGTTCTGTGGTTCTTAATTCGAAAATCCTCCAGTCTTTTATTATAATATAGCTAAAAAGCAGTACTTTTGCATCAAACATGATTGTAACAATATGATAAAGCCTATCACAAACTTTGGAAAATACCTCATGTTGATGGGGCGTGTGTTTTCCCGTCCGGAGCGATTCCGGATGTATTTAAAGCAATATCGGAATGAAATGGTACAGTTGGGCATCAACTCCATCGGCATTGTGTTGCTGATTTCCTTTTTTATCGGTGCCGTGATTTGTATCCAAATTAAATTGAATATTGAAAGTCCTTGGATGCCACGTTTTGTGGTGGGATATACTACGCGTGAGATTTTGTTGCTGGAATTTTCTTCTTCCATCATGTGTTTGATTCTGGCGGGTAAGGTCGGTTCGAACATTGCCTCCGAAATAGGAACGATGCGTGTGACGCAGCAAATTGATGCGCTCGAAATTATGGGAGTCAACTCGGCATCCTATCTGATTCTTCCTAAAATCTTGGGATTGATGACCATGATTCCTTTTTTGGTGATATTCAGTATTTTTGCAGGTATCATTGGGGCATTCTGTACGGCATGGTTTGCAGGAATAATGAATGCGACTGATTTGGAATATGGTTTGCAATATTGTTTTGTAGAGTGGTATATCTGGTGTAGCTTTATTAAATCGCTATTTTTCGCTTTTATTATTGCGAGTGTATCGGCCTATTTTGGATATACAGTGGAAGGTGGTTCTATTGCCGTAGGAAAGGCTAGTACGGATTCGGTCGTATCAAGCAGTGTCTTGATTTTGTTTTCAGATTTAATACTTACACAATTATTGATGGGATGATACAGTTGAAATCTATATGCAAGTCATTTGAAGGACGTACAGTTCTTGAAGACATTAATTTCTCCTTTGACAATGGAAAAACCAATCTGATTATCGGACAGAGTGGTTCTGGTAAGACCGTGTTGATGAAATGTATTGTAGGATTGCTGACGCCCGAGTGTGGAGAAATCTTGTATGACGGACGTAACCTGCTGGATATGGAGAAGAAAGAGAAGAAGTCGTTGAGGCGGGAGATGGGAATGATTTTTCAGAGTGCAGCCTTGTTCGACTCTTTGTCTGTGCTGGAGAATGTGATGTTCCCGCTGGATATGTTTTCCAATGATACGTATCGTGACCGGGTGAAGCGTGCACAGTTTTGCCTGGACCGTGTGAACCTGATGGATGCTCAGTCAAAATATCCAGGAGAAATCAGTGGAGGTATGCAGAAACGTGTGGCTATTGCGCGTGCCATTGCTTTGCAACCCAAATATCTGTTCTGTGATGAACCTAACTCTGGTCTTGATCCTAAGACTTCGCTGGTGATTGATGAACTGATTCATGACATTACCACAGAGTATAATATGACTACCATCATCAATACGCATGACATGAACTCGGTAATGGGTATCGGTGACAGCATTCTGTATATTTATCAGGGACATAAGGAATGGGAAGGCACCAAAGACGATGTGTTCAACGCCACGAATGAACGTTTGAATAATTTTATTTTTGCTTCTGATTTGCTTCAGAAAGTCAAGAAAGAAGAAAACAAAATACAGAAAATCTGATTTTTTCTATTCAGGTGTATCCTTGAAATCCGCGAGTAATGACTGGATGGAGGGAGAGAGATTTTTCCAGAAGACCGGATAGGAATGGAGAAACCGATGTTTCCCGGATTTATTCCGGGTGGAGGAATCATACGCCCGTAAATATTTTTTACACTGTCAGTTTGGTTATTGAAAGATTAAACATTATTTTTGCAACCACTTTTGATAAATACGAGAAATAATTAATAATTAAATAAATAAGTCGGAAATGAATATTTCATTGCAAAATGTAGACAATGTAAGTGCTGTGCTTACTGTCCAGATTGAAAAAGCTGATTATCAGGAAAAGGTTGAAAAAGCACTGAAGACGCTTCGTCAGAGAGTAAATATGCCGGGATTCCGTAAGGGTATGGTTCCTATGGGATTGATCAAGAAACAGTATGGAACGTCTGTATTGTTGGAAGAAGTTGATAAGTTGCTGCAGGAAAAGGTAGGTGAATATATCCGCGATAATAAAGTAAATATGTTGGGTACTCCTCTGCCGAAAGAAAATCATGCAAACTTTGAAACAGACGAAAACTTCGAATTTTCATTTGATATTGCTTTGGCTCCTGAATTCAACGTGGAGTTGTCTAACAATGATACGGTAGACTACTATGACATCAATGTAACCGATGAAATGGTAGATCAGCAGGTGAAGATGTATACACAGCGTACTGCTAAATATGACAAAGTAGAAGATTACCAGGACAACGACATGCTGAAAGGTTTGTTGGCTGAATTGGATGAAAACGGTAGTACAAAAGAAAACGGTCTTCAGGTAGAAGGTGCAGTCATGATGCCTACTTATATGAAGAACGATGAACAGAAAGCTATTTTCAACGGCGCAAAAGTCAATACTGTCTTGGTATTCAATCCGTCGGTTGCTTTTGACAACAACGAAGCAGAACTGGCTTCTTTGCTGAAAATCAAGAAAGAAGAAGTAGCTAACTATAAAGGTAACTTCAGCTTCCAGATTGAAGAAATTACTCGTATGATTCCGGGTGACCTGAATCAGGAATTGTTTGATCAGGTATTGGGTGAAGGAAAAGCTCACAGTGAAGAGGAATTCCGTGCTCAAATCAAGGAAACGATTGCTAAACAGTTTGAATCAGATAGTGACTATAAGTTCTTGCTGGATGTACGTACTTATCTGTCTGGTAAGGTAGGCAAGTTGCAGTATGCAGACGAACTGATGAAGCGTATCATGTTGGAAAACAACAAGGATAAAGGTGAAGAGTTCGTTTCTGAAAACTATGAAAAGAGTCTGGAAGAACTGACTTGGCACTTGATTAAGGAGAAACTGGTAGCCGCTAACAATATCAAAGTAGAACAGGCTGATATTACCAATATGGCAAAAGAAGCTACTCGTGCACAGTTTGCACAATACGGAATGATCAATGTTCCTGATGAATTGTTGGAAAACTATTCAAAGGAAATGTTGAAGAAACGTGAGAGCGTAGAAGCTTTGGTGAACCGTGTAATTGAGTCTAAACTTTCTGAAATTCTGAAAGGACAGGTTACATTGAATCATAAAGCTGTTTCTGCGGAAGAATTCAACAAGATGTTTCAATAATTTGTTTTAGCAAGGCTGATTGCTAAAATAGTTTAAAAAAGGAGGCTTTTAACGGGACTTCTTCTGTAGGACAGAAGTGTTTTGTACTTTTGTTTTCTCAGAAAAAGGAGGTTAGAGGCCTCTTTTTCATTGTGTAAAATTAATAGTAAAATTATGATGGACGATTTTAGAAAATATGCAACCAAGCATCTAGGAATGAACAGTATGGTGCTTGATGATGTCATCAAGTCGCAGGCAGGATATTTGAATCCGTATATTTTGGAAGAACGCCAGTTGAATGTAACACAGCTGGATGTTTTTTCCCGCTTGATGATGGACCGTATCATATTCCTGGGTACCCAGATAGATGATTATACAGCCAATACGTTGCAGGCGCAGCTCTTGTATCTGGATTCTGTGGATTCTGGAAAAGATATTTCCATTTATATTAATTCTCCGGGCGGTTCAGTATATGCTGGATTAGGTATTTATGATACCATGCAGTTTATCAGCAGTGATGTGGCGACTATCTGTACAGGTATGGCGGCATCGATGGCGGCAGTATTGCTGGTAGCGGGAAAAGAGGGTAAGCGTTCCGCCTTGACTCATTCTCGCGTAATGATTCATCAGCCGATGGGAGGAGCACAAGGGCAGGCTTCGGATATTGAGATTACAGCTCGTGAAATTCAGAAATTGAAAAAAGAATTATATACTATCATTGCTGACCATTCTCATACTGAATTTGACAAAGTATGGGCAGACTCTGATCGTGATTATTGGATGACAGCTTCTGAAGCAAAGGAGTATGGTATGATTGATGAAGTGCTTTCGCGCAAGCCTTCGTTGTAAACAGGAATTAATTAAAAACTAGATAGACTTTGGAAGATAAAAAAAGTTCAAGAAATGCCAAGAGACGGTGCAGTTTCTGCGGACGTACAGAGGATGAAGTGGGCTTTCTGATAACGGGAGTCAATGGATGTATCTGTGACAGTTGTGCAGAACAGGCACACGAGATTGTAAAGGAGGCGATGCATCAGCAGGGGACAGGAAGCATAGACTTAAACCTGGCAGAGCTCCCTAAGCCGAAAGAAATTAAGGAATTTCTGGATCAGTATGTGATTGGGCAAGATGATGCAAAGCGTTACCTGGCTGTAGCTGTATATAATCATTATAAGCGTTTGCTTCAGCCAAAGGACAAGAATGAGGTGGAGATTGAAAAATCGAACATCATCATGGTTGGAAGTACGGGAACGGGAAAAACTTTGCTGGCAAGGACCATTGCGAAGTTGCTTCACGTGCCGTTTACAATTGTAGATGCGACGGTGCTTACCGAAGCTGGTTATGTGGGAGAGGATATTGAAAGTATTCTGACCCGTCTGCTTCAGGTGGCTGATTACAACGTGGAAGAAGCGGAGAGAGGCATCGTTTTCATTGATGAAATTGATAAAATAGCTCGTAAAGGGGACAATCCTTCCATCACTCGTGATGTAAGCGGGGAAGGAGTTCAGCAAGGTTTGCTGAAGTTGCTTGAAGGTTCTGTGGTGAATGTGCCTCCTCAGGGAGGGCGTAAGCATCCGGACCAGAAAATGATTCCGGTCAATACAAAAAACATATTGTTTATTTGTGGGGGAGCTTTTGATGGTATTGAGCGTAAAATTGCGCAACGCTTGAATACGAATGTTGTGGGATATAGCGCAGCAAAGGAGGCTGTAAAGATAGATCGTGGCAATTTGATGCAGTATATTGCTCCTCAGGACTTGAAGTCATTCGGCTTGATTCCTGAAATTATAGGTCGTCTGCCGGTACTTACTTACTTGAACCCGTTGGACCGTACGGCTTTACGCAACATCTTGACAGAACCTAAGAATTCTATCATTAAGCAATATGTGAAGTTGTTCGAAATGGACGGGGTAAAACTGGAGTTTGAACCGGAAGTGTTTGAATATATTGTAGACAAGGCGATAGAATACAAACTGGGAGCACGTGGACTTCGGTCTATTGTGGAAACCATCATGAATGATGTCATGTTTGAGATACCGTCGCAGCATGTCGAACGTTTTGTCGTTACATTGGATTATGCCAAACAGCAGATGGGGAAAGCAAATATTTCTCGTTTGCAGATGGCATGAAAAGAAAAATTTAGTGAGAAATAAAATCTTCCGGCAAAAATATTCATTGAAATATTTGTGTAATATGGAAAGTTGTTTATAACTTTGTTACATGTGGAGACAAAATTCCTACAATAAATGAAAAACTAAATCCAAAGGACAATGACGGAAAATATCAGTTTAGCAGCAGCGCTTAAGAAGTATTTTGGATTCGATACTTTTAAGGGAAATCAAGAGGCGATTATTCGGAACTTATTATCCGGAAAGGATACGTTTGTACTAATGCCGACAGGAGGCGGAAAGTCTTTGTGCTATCAGTTGCCTTCTTTGTTGATGGATGGAACTGCTATTGTGATTTCACCGCTTATTGCCCTGATGAAAAATCAGGTAGATGCTATGCGTAACTTCAGTGAAGAGGATGGCATTGCGCATTTCATTAATTCTTCCTTGACCAAGTCGGCTATTGACCAGGTGAAATCAGATATTATGGCTGGAAAGACAAAGTTGCTGTATGTGGCACCCGAGTCGTTGACTAAGGAAGAGAATGTAGGTTTTCTGAAGCATGTGAAGATTTCTTTCTATGCCGTGGATGAAGCGCACTGTATTTCGGAGTGGGGGCATGATTTCCGTCCGGAGTACCGTCGCATTCGCCCGATAATTAATGAGATAGGAAAGGCTCCTGTAATAGCCTTGACTGCTACTGCTACTCCAAAGGTGAAGATGGATATCCAGAAAAACCTGGGGATGACGGATGCGGTGGAATTCAAATCTTCGTTCAACCGCCCGAACTTATATTATGAAGTTCGTGCCAAGACGGCTAACGTAGACAAGGATATCATCCGTTTTATCAAGCAGAACGAGGGAAAATCTGGGATTATCTATTGTTTGAGTAGAAAAAAAGTGGAAGAACTGGCCGAGATATTGCAGGCCAACGGAATCAAGGCACGTCCTTATCATGCAGGTATGGATTCTGCTACACGCAATGGGAATCAGGATGCTTTCCTGAAAGAAGACATTGATGTGATTGTGGCTACCATAGCCTTTGGTATGGGGATTGATAAGCCAGATGTTCGTTTTGTTATTCATTATGACGTGCCGAAAAGCCTGGAAGGATATTATCAGGAAACCGGACGTGCCGGACGCGACGGAGGCGAAGGTCAGTGCATTACATTCTATTCGAATAAAGACTTGCAGAAACTGGAAAAGTTTATGCAGGGAAAACCAATTTCAGAGCAGGAAATCGGACGTCAGCTGTTGCAGGAAACGGCGGCATACGCAGAATCTTCAGTTTGCCGAAGAAAGATTTTGTTACATTATTTTGGTGAGGAATACACGGAAGATAATTGTGGTAATTGTGATAACTGTTTAAATCCAAAGAAACAAGTGGAGGCTCAGGATTCATTGTGTGCAGTGATTGAAACAATCATTGCTGTAAAAGAAAACTTTAAGCAAGATTATATAATTGACGTATTATTGGGTAAGGAAACATCTGAGGTGCTTGCTCATAAACATGAAGATTTGGAAGTGTTTGGCTCAGGTATGGGAGAAGATGAACGGTTGTGGAATGCAGTCATTCGTCAGGCGCTCATTGCCGGGTATCTGACCAAAGATGTAGAGAACTATGGACTATTGAAAGTAACTCCGGAAGGACATAAGTTCCTGAAGAAGCCTAAGTCATTCAAGATTGTAGAAGATACTGACTTTGAAGAGGAAGAAGTGGATGAAACCCCGATGAGAAGTGGTGCTTCATGCGCGGTCGATCCGGTACTTTATTCCATGTTGAAAGACTTGCGGAAGAAAATGTCCAAGAAGCTGGATGTTCCTCCATACGTAATATTTCAGGATCCTTCACTGGAAGCGATGGCTACAATCTATCCAGTAACTTTGGAAGAATTGCAAAATATTCCAGGAGTAGGAGCTGGAAAAGCCAAACGTTATGGGCAGGAATTCTGCGAATTGATTAAGAAGCATTGCGAGGAGAATGAAATAGACCGTCCGGAAGATTTGCGGGTACGTACAGTCGCTAATAAGTCTAAGCTGAAGGTTTCTATCATTCAGAGTATTGACCGTAAAGTGGCATTGGATGATATTGCGGTCGCAAAAGGTATTGAGTTTGGAGAATTGCTTGATGAAATAGAAGCCATTGTCTATTCGGGTACGAAACTGAATATCGATTATTTCCTGAATGAAATTATGGATGAAGACCACATGCAGGATATTTACGATTATTTTAAAGAATCGACAACTGATAAGATTGACGATGCAATGGATGAGTTGGGAGATGATTATACGGAAGATGAGATTCGTCTGGTGCGCATCAAGTTTATTTCGGAAATGGCAAACTGACCAGAAGATAGATTCTTTTTTTTCTGATACATGCGGCCGGTGGCGTATACTTGATACGTTACCGGTCGCATTTTTTCTGAATACTGATGGCGCTTCTGAAAAAGATGTTAATTAACACGTAATTCTGAACAAAATTCGTATATTTGCACGCAATAAAATCTAAAGCATAAAGCCCTATGTCATTTATTGCAGATAAAGTTGTAATGGACGGATTAACTTACGATGATGTATTGTTGATTCCGGCCTATTCAGAGGTATTACCTAAAACAGTCGAACTCACGACTAAGTTTTCACGTAACATTGAGTTGAAAATTCCGTTTGTAACCGCGGCTATGGATACGGTTACTGAAGCACAAATGGCAATTGCGATTGCCCGTGAAGGCGGTATCGGTGTGATTCATAAGAACATGTCTATTCAAGAGCAGGCTCGTCAGGTAGCTATTGTAAAGCGTGCTGAAAATGGAATGATTTATGACCCTGTAACCATAAAAAGAGGTTCTGTCGTAAAGGATGCACTTGATTTGATGGCTGAATACAAGATTGGTGGTATTCCTGTAGTGGATGATGAGAATTACTTGGTAGGTATTGTGACCAACCGTGATTTGCGTTTTGAGAAAGATATGAACAAACGCATCGACGAAGTGATGACAAAGGAGAATATCGTGACTGCAGAGCCGGGAACAGATATGGAAACTGCAGCAAATATTCTGCAGGAGAATAAAATAGAAAAACTTCCGGTGGTAGATAAAAACGGTAAACTGATAGGTTTGATTACCTACAAGGACATCACGAAAGCCAAAGACAAACCAATGGCATGTAAAGACTCAAAGGGTCGTTTGCGTGTAGCGGCTGGTGTGGGTGTGACAAATGATACATTTGATCGTATTGAAGCATTGGTAAATGCCGGAGCAGATGCCATCGTAATTGATACAGCTCATGGACATTCAATGTATGTCATTGAAAAATTGAGAGAAGCTAAGAAACGTTTCCCGGACATTGACATCGTGGTAGGTAATGTAGCTACCGGTGAGGCTGCAAAGATGCTGGTAGAAGCGGGGGCAGATGCCGTGAAGGTAGGTATCGGTCCGGGTTCTATTTGTACGACTCGTGTGGTAGCCGGTGTGGGAGTTCCTCAGCTGACAGCCGTATATGATGTAGCCAAAGCCTTGGAAGGAACGGGTGTTCCTTTGATTGCTGATGGTGGTTTGCGTTATTCTGGTGATGTGGTAAAAGCATTGGCAGCTGGTGGTTATAGCGTAATGATTGGTTCATTGGTTGCCGGTACGGAAGAATCTCCGGGTGATACTATTATTTTCAATGGCCGTAAGTTTAAGTCATATCGTGGAATGGGTTCTTTGGAAGCGATGGAAAATGGCTCAAAAGACCGTTATTTCCAGAGTGGAACGACCGACGTAAAGAAATTGGTTCCGGAAGGTATTGCTGCCCGTGTGCCGTATAAAGGATCTTTGTACGAAGTAATCTATCAGTTGGTTGGAGGTTTGCGTGCAGGTATGGGATATTGTGGTGCCCATAATATTATGGAACTGCACAATGCGAAGTTTACCCGCATCACCAATGCCGGAGTTTTGGAAAGCCATCCGCACGATGTTTCCATTACCAGTGAAGCGCCTAACTATAGCCGTCCTCAATAATTTTTATTGAAAGAATACAAATCAATCATTCTAGCTTTGTGCGGTGCTTCAGTCAACGTAATCGCATAATGCTGGAATGATTTTTTTATATCCTGTTTTAAATTTGTCAGTCATGCGTCGAAATATTTTGTTATGCTTGTGTTTGGAGGTCTTTTCGTGCCTGAATGCCTTTTCAGAAGATGGGAATGTGCTTCTTCGTATCAATGATGATAAGACCTCTGTGGAAGAGTTTGAACATTATTACGCACAGGCTTATCCTGTAACTAAAATATCGGAAGAAAGATTCCTGACGCATTTCTTGTACTTCAAGTTGAAGGTCGCTGATGCCAAGAGGCAAGGTTGGGATACTTTGCCTGATTTCCGTTTGCAGTGCCGAGCTCTTCAGGAGAAAGCTTTAAAGTCAATGGGGAAAGGACAGGAAAAGAAAATGTTTCGTCCAGACAGATGGGTTAAGTTTCGTCAGATATCTATTCCATTGCCACAACATGCTTCTTCTTTGCAGGAACGTCAGGCTAGACAAACCATGGATTCTATTTATGCAGCCTTACAGCAAGGAGCTTCATTTGATAGGTTGTCACAGTTATATGCAGCAGATGCTAAAGTTTCACCTTATCAGAGTGAAGACTGGATTCCTGAGGTGTGTTTGGTGAAAGAGTTTACAGAACAATTGAATCATCTGCAAATTGGAACTTATACATCTCCTTTTTTTTCTCCGTTGGGCATACACATATTGCAATTGGAGGGGCGGGAACAAGGAACTGTCCCGTCTGGAGTGACAGGTCTGGATTTTATGAAATCTCAGTCGGGATTTGATTTGGATTTTTGGAATTTACCTGATTCGGTTCGGATGAGATTGGATCAGGTGGCTGACGGTTTGCTGGCCACTTATTGGGATATTCGTCATGCTGCGTCTGACCATGCTGTTATATCCAAAATGGATTTGCAAGCCTATTTTGAGGCGCATAGAAAGGATTATGCTTGGGATTTGCCTCATTTTAAAGGAGGAGTTGTTCATTGTAAGAATAAAAAGATTGCTTCGAGATTAAAGAAATTGTTGAAAAAGTTGCCAATGGAGAACTGGAAGGATGCTTTGTCGGTTTGGGCAAAAGAAAATCCTGAGTTTTCAGCTATCATAGAGACCGGTTTGTTCCAAATAGGAGTGAATGCTTATGTAGATAAGCTGGCCTTTAAGTGCGGTCATTACACGCCGCGTATGGATTATCCCTATTCATTTGTTTTGGGAAAGCGTTTAAAGAAAGGTCCGGAAGATTTTACCGATGTGCGTGAGTCTGTGTTGCGTGACTATCGTTTGCAGATGGAAAAAACGCATTTAGCGGAATTAAGTCAGAAATTCAAGATTGAAATAAACCAAGACATTTTAAAAACCGTTAATTGTTGCGGAAAAAAGTAATTAATGCCGTATCTTCGTCCGTTGTAATGTAACGGACCAAACAAATCAAATAGACAGAAAATGAATAAATTGATTATGACTGGTGTCTTGGCTTTCTTATTTGCCTTGACAGGAACAGTACCCACGATGGCACAAGATAATGTGATTGATGAAGTGGTGTGGGTTGTCGGCGATGAAGCCATTTTGAAATCGGATGTAGAAAATGAACGTTTGAATGCTCAGTATGAAGGGCGTCGTTTTGGCGGTGACCCTTATTGTGTGATACCGGAAGAACTGGCCGTACAGAAACTGTTCCTTCATCAGGCGGAAATTGATAGTATTGAGGTGAGCGATCAGGAAGTGCTTCAGGAGGTGGAGTCACGAATTGCCTGGCTTACCGAACAGATTGGTTCAAAGGAAAAGTTGGAGGAATACTATAACAAGACTTCCACACAAATTCGGGAGATGTTGCGTGAGAATATCCGTGACGGGCTGACCGTACAGGCGATGCAGAAAAAGATTGTGGGAGACATCAAGCTGACTCCGGCAGAAGTGCGAAATTATTTCAGCCGTCTGCCACAGGATAGCATTCCTTTTGTTCCGACCCAGGTAGAGGTGCAGATTATTACACGTGAACCTAAGATTAAGGACGAAGAAATTGAACGGGTAAAGAAAGAGTTGCGTGAATTTACGGAACGTATCAACAAGGGAGAAACAACGTTCTCTACTTTGGCACGTATGTATTCCGAAGACCCGGGTTCTGCTCGTCGTGGAGGTGAATATGGCTTTACAGGGCGTGGAGAGCTGACTCCGGAATTTGCCAATGTGGTATTTAATTTGACAGACCCTAAGAAAATCTCAAAAGTATTCCAGACGGAATATGGTTATCATATTGCGCAGTTAATTGAAAAGCGTGGCGACCGTGTAAGCTACCGTCATATCTTGATTAAGCCGCGTGTGGATGAAGCGGAAATTGAAGCTGAACTGAACAAGTTGGATACGTTGGCCAATGATATCCGGAAGGGGAAAGTGACGTTTGATGAAGCAGCAATGTGGGTGTCACAAGATAAGGATACGCGTAACAACCACGGTTTGCTGGCTAACCCTCAGACTTCTACTTCCCGTTTTGAAATGCAACAACTCGCTGGACTGGTTTCACAGGAAGTGGCTAAGAAGGTAGAAGGTATGCAGATTGGAGAGGTTTCTCAGCCGTTTACCATGATTAACGCGAAAGGAAAGGAAGTGTGTGCCATTGTGAAACTGAAAAACCGTATTGAGGGTCACAAAGCTACGATTGCAGAAGACTATCAACGTTTGAAAGATATTGTGACAGCCAACCGCAGCGAGGAAAAATTGCAGAAATGGATTGTAGAGAAACAGAAAAATACGTACGTACGGATTAATCCATCTTGGCGTAAATGTGATTTTAAATATCCGGGATGGATTAAACAGTGATGAGAATACCTGTACATGAAACAGAAAACAGATAAAAAATCAGACCGTGTGAGAATGCACCGTTTTCTGCCGGTCGTGGCGTTTTGTTTGACTATACTGAGTCTTTCGGCTCAGGGAGGACTTTCTGTTCTTCAGCATCCAGTAAAGCAGGAACAAACACAAACTTCATCGAAGAATACACCGAAAAAAACGGATTTAAAGCAACGTCCTGTAGCTAAAAGCAAGGTCTATTTGCTGCATTCTGATTTGTTGCGGAAGGATGCCCAGCATCCGGATGCACAGATTGTGACGGGCAATGTGGAGTTCCGCCACGACAGTGTATACATGTATTGTGACAGTGCTTGTTATTATGACAAGGTTAGCAGCTTTGAGGCCTTTGGCAATGTGAAGATGGTACAAGGAGATACTTTGTTCCTGTATGGTGACCGGTTGTACTATGACGGATTGACTCAGATTGCAGAAATGCGTTGTAACGTGCGTATGGAGAATCGTACGACGACATTGCTGACAGATAGTCTGAACTACGACCGAGTGTATAACTTGGGATATTTCTTTGATGGAGGAACGTTGATGGATGAACAGAATGTGCTGACGTCGGAATGGGGAGAATATAGTCCGCAGACCAAACAGTCTGTATTTAATTACAATGTGAAACTGGTCAATCCTCAGTTTACGTTGACCTCAGATACCTTGCGTTACAATACAGCGTCGAAGGTAGCCGATATTGTGGGGCCCTCTGATATTTGGAGTGATGCCAACCACATTTATTCGGAAAAAGGCACCTATAATACTGTAACGGGAAAGGCTGATTTGTATGAGCGTTCCGTTTTGACCAATCAAGGAAAGCAGTTGACGGGGGATACACTTTTCTACGACCGTAATACAGGAGTGGGAGAAGCGTTCAGCCGGATGGTAATGACGGATACAATCAATCGAAACATGTTGACGGGAGAATACGGTTATTATAATGAACAGAAGGATTATGCTTTTGCAACAGACAGTGCCGTAGCCATAGACTATTCGCAGGGAGACAGTTTGTTCTTGCATGCAGATACGTTACTGATGGAGACTTTTCATCAAAATACAGATTCAATGTTTCGGGAGATGCGTGCATTTCATAAAGTGCGCTTCTATCGTACAGACGTGCAAGGAACAGCTGATTCACTGGTATTTTCTACCGTGGACAGTTGTCTGACGATGTATCGTGATCCTATTATCTGGAATAAGAATCAACAGCTTCTAGGAGAGGTGATAAAGGTTTACATGAACGACAGTACCATTGACTGGTCGCACATCATCGGACAAGCGCTTTCTGTAGAGAAAGTGGATTCTACCGTTTATAATCAGGTGACAGGAAAAGAAATGAAATCCTATTTTGTCGGTGGAGAGATGCGAAAGACGGAAGTGATAGGTTCGGTACGAGTGGTGTATTATCCGATGGATTCTGACAGTACGTTAATCGGAATGAATGTTTCGGAAACCAGTAAACTTGAAATCTATCTGCAAAATCGGAAAATAGAGCGAATGGTAATGAGTCCGAAGTCGAATGGAGTATTGTATCCGATGACGCAGATTCCGGCAGGGAAGGACCGTCTGGAAAATTTTGTGTGGTTTGATTATATTCGTCCGCAAAATAAGGCCGATATCTTTAACTGGAGAGGAAAACGTGTGGAAGATCAGCTGAAAAAGAATGTACGTGGTCCAGTCGTTTTGCCAAATAGCCGTTTGTTTGAGAAAAAGAAGGAGGAATAAGATATGGGAATGTTTACAATGAGAAAGCCTCGCGGATTTCGTCATGAGTACATTTACGTAGACGAACGCAAGGAAAAACTGCAGAAAATAGAAGAGACAGCCAAGCGCGAACTGGGAATGCTTCCTCCGAAGGAGTTTAATCCGGAAGACATTCGTGGAAAGTTCGTAGAAGGAACGACCTACCTGAAACGCCGTAAAGAAAGCGGGCGTAAACCTCTGAGCTATGGAGTCATGTTTGTGGCCATTGTAGTCTTGCTTTATATTTTACATTATCTGATTACGGGAGAATTTACGTTATGACCTCGGGAGATGTAATTCGTTTGTTGCCGGATTCGGTAGCTAACCAAATTGCGGCTGGCGAGGTGATACAACGTCCCGCGTCTGTTATAAAGGAACTGGTGGAAAATGCCGTAGATGCGGGTGCGAAGAATATAGAAGTGCTGGTGACTGACGCAGGAAAGACTTGTATTCGGGTGATTGATGATGGGAAAGGTATGTCGGAAACGGATGCCCGAATGGCTTTTGAACGTCATGCCACTTCCAAGATTCGTGAGGCTGCCGATTTGTTTGCCCTCCATACCATGGGATTTCGTGGTGAAGCACTGGCCTCTATTGCGGCTGTAGCACAGGTAGAACTGAAAACCTGTTGTAATGGAGACGGATTGGGTACTTGTATCCAGATTTCCGGTTCTCAGGTAGAAAAACAGGAGGCTGTGGCTTGCCAGCAAGGAAGTGATTTTTCTGTCAAGAATCTGTTTTTCAATGTACCGGCCCGTCGGAAATTCCTAAAATCCAATCAGACGGAGTTAAGTAATATTGTGGCTGAATTTGAACGGATTGCATTGGTCAATCCGGATATCTCGTTCGTATTGAGCCATAACGGTACAGAAATGTTGAATTTGCCGGCTATTCCTTTGCGCCAGCGTATCATGGGTGTATTCGGGAAGAAATTGAATCAGGAACTTTTGTCTTTGGATATCAATACGACAATGGTAAAGATTCATGGTTACATCGGTCGTCCGGAGTCAGCTCGTAAGAAAGGTTTCCGCCAATTCTTTTTCGTGAACGGACGTTATATGCGACATCCTTATTTTCATAAGGCTGTGGCCAGTGCATACGAAAATTTAATACCTGTAGGAGAGCAGGTTTCTTATTTTATTTATTTTGAGGTGTCTCCTTCAGATATTGATGTCAATATTCACCCTACCAAGACCGAAATTAAGTTTGAGAATGAGCAAGCCGTATGGCAGATACTTTCTGCCGCTGTGAAGGAAACTTTAGGACGTTTCAATGCGGTGCCTTCCATTGACTTTGATACGGAGGGTATGCCGGATATTCCTGCTTTTGAGAATTCTCCTTATACGGTGGCTCCTCCTCCTACAAGCTTTGATCCTTCTTACAATCCATTCAATACGTCGGCTGTTCCTCCTTCTGCATATTCATCGGCTTCAGGCAGACATGCGGATACGACTTTGGATTTAGGACAGGAGCAAGAATGGATACCTTCTTCCAATGAAAATGAAGTTTCCGCCCGTTCTTCGATGAATCGGAGAGACTCACTGCCAGGTTTTGGGCGAAGCGGTAATTATACTCCTTCTTTTGGCGGACATAAGAATCGGGTTGAATGGGAGCCTTTGTTTGAGGGTTTGGAAAGAAATGTAACTGTTCAGCCGGAGGAGGAAATAAAACCGGCTTATGAAGAATCAGCTGTATGGGAAGAAGGGGCACAAGTTGAAAATACGTCATCGCCAGTGGTTGGAGAGGAGAAAGAGAAACTTCCATTGGAAAATTCCATGCGTCATTATCAGTATAAGGGGAGCTTTATTCTGACTTCTGTAAAGTCGGGGTTGATGATTATCAATCAACAGCGGGCACATGTTCGGATTCTTTTTGAACGCTATATGGCTCAGATAGAGAACCGGAAAAATACTTCTCAGCGTATACTTTTTCCAGATATGGTACATTTCTCGCCCTCAGAGATTCCGATGCTCGAGGAATGTATGGATGATTTGAATGCGTTGGGCTTTGAACTCAGCAGTCTGGGAGGAGGTACTTATGCCATCAATGGGATTCCGGCAGGAATTGAAGGGTTGAATCCGGAGAAACTGGTAACAGACATGGTACATACGGCTATTGAAAAAGGCTGTAAGGTGAAAGAAGAAGTACAGAATATGCTGGCGCTTTCGCTGGCAAAAGCTGCGGCTATCGTGCCGGGACAGATTTTGACAGACGAAGAAATGAATCGACTGGTAGATGATTTGTTTGCCGTGTCAACTCCGAACTACACGCCTGACGGAAAGACTGTATTGGCTGTATTGAAAGAAGAGGACTTGGAAAAGATGTTTAAATAAGACTGTTAAGCTGATAAAGAGACCTTGTACATACTCTCTTTAAATTAAGAATAAGGGTGTGCAGACCTTTTTAAAGTATCAGGTAAAATCCGGATTTCAGAGAGTGGAATTCGGATTTTATTGTATATTTGTTTGTAAAAAGTTAAATCTGAATACCATGAAAAAAAATTTGATTCTCTCAGTATGGGGTAGTTGCTTATTGGCAGCTTGCACCTCTTCTCCTCAGTATAATTTGTCTGGCACATTGACCGGTGTGCAAAGTGATACTTTGCTGGTGCGTTCATTTGAGATTAACCCATCCACTGAACGACAGGTTGTGAACGACACGGCAGTGCCCTTGAAAGATGGAAAGTTTGCACTTCAACTGGAGTGTTCGGTTCTAAAACAAGTAGTGATTATGGAAAAACCGTCTTTGACTCCTGATATGCAAGGACGTATCCCAGCCATTTCGATGGATGCAATATCTTTTGTTCTGCTTCCAGGAAAGGAGGTGGTAGTAAATGGTTCGTTGGATGGATATACATTGGCAGGTGATACATTTTATGATACTTACAGTCAGTTGCTTGCGAAGCAGAATGTATATGAACATAAATTGGACTCATTGAGGAGGGTTTGTAGAGAAATGGAGCTGAAAGGAGTTGCGGAAGACTCTCTTCGTCAGGTATATATGCCGGCCGAAGAGTGGGAACGGGCGATGATTGGAATCTCTACTGATTATATTCGGAAGCATCCGGATCAGGATTTGTCTGTTTTCTTGTTGTCACAGACTCCTTTGAAACTGGAAGTTGTAGACTCCTTGTTGGGTATGCTTTCAGAAACAGTCCGTACAGGGGTGATGCAACCTTTGTATCAAATCATCCAGATGGAATGCGAAAAGGGGAAAGCTCGTCAGCAGGTTATGGAGAAAGTAAAGGAAGGAATGCCTGCTCCCGACTTTACCTTGAAAGATATTCAGGGAAATGAATTCTCACTTGCTTCAATGAAAGGAAAATATGTAATACTGGATTTTTGGGGAAGTTGGTGTGGATGGTGTATCAAAGGTTTACCTGATATGAAAGAAGCATACCGGAAGCACAAGAATGAGGTGGTGTTTGTGGGAATAGATTGTAATGATACGGAAGAAAAATGGAAAGCGGCGGTGGTAGAACATGGGATACCTTGGGTGAATGTTCGAAATACCGGACAGCCGGATGTGGCAGTAATGTATGGAGTATCAGGTTATCCAACCAAGATTGTAATTGACCGTCAAGGAAATATTTTGAAGAGAATGGTGGGGGAGAGTGAGGACTTCTATAACTATTTGGATGAGATATTGAAATAATTCTGTGTATAGTGTTTAATGGCTCATTGGTATGTGGTATCTGCATATCAATGAGTTTTTTTGTGTCTGTCATTAAAAAAAGGAAAATCTGAATAGTCTCTCTCCTTTTCTGAATAATCGCGTAAGTAGCTGACAGACTATCTTTGCTTCAGATTAAGAAACGAAAAAACATGAAGCAATTAGTAGTCATTTTAACTTCCTTGTTCACGTGGGTTCCTGTCTTGGCGCAGCGCACGCTCACGTTGGAAGAGTGCCTGAGAATAGGTATCGAGAACAATCTTTCGTTGGCTGGCAGTCGCAATGAACTGCGGAAAGCCAAGCATCTGCTCAGCGAGAACCGGGCGAAGTTGTTGCCACAAATCAATGCGGTAGCTGGATTTAACGACAATTTTAATCCTCCCGTATCAGTCACCGATGGTTCGGCATACGGCAATCTCTACAACGTGACCAAGACGCTGCAATACAATGCGTCGGCAGGTTTGCAGTTGCAGATGCCGCTTTACAACCAGACGGTGTACACAGCCATTGACATTGCCCGTACGATGAACGAGCTGAACCGCTTGTCGTACGAAAAAGCGCGGGAGGACTTGGTGCTGCAAATCAGTAAGATGTATTACCTGGGGCAGAACACGGTGGAACAGCTGGCCCTGATTCAGGAAAACCGGGTGCGGTTGCAGGAGTTGCGCGGCATTACCCAGGCATTCTTCGACAACGGCATGGCCATGGAGGTGGACGTGAAGCGGGTCAATATCAACTTGGAGAACCTGCAGGTGCAGTATGACAATGCGAAGTCGATGCTGGTGCAGCAATTGAACCTGTTGAAATACGTGATGGACTATCCGGCGGAAGAGGAGATTGCCTTGACGCCGGTGAATCCGGAACAGGTGGAATCGGTCTCCTTGACCGGACTCCGCAGCGACTTGTATGAATTGCAGCTGCTGGAATCTCAAAAGAAACTGGCCGGACAGCAGAAAGATTTGATACGTCAAGGCTATCTTCCTTCGCTGAGCCTGACAGGGAGCTGGATGTATTCGGCATACACCGACAAGGCCCGTCACTGGTTTCATTCCGGCCCTTCCAACCACTGGTATCCGTCCAGCGGGTTGGGGCTGACTCTCCGTGTGCCGATTTTCGACGGGTTGGACAAGCGGGCGCGCATCCGGAAGGCCCAAATTGATGAGGAGAACGCCCGGCTGAACTACGAAAATATGCGGAAGAATATGGAGACGCAGTATCTGAATGCCACGAACGACCTGATGAACAACCAGCGTAATTTCCAGAAGCAGAAAGACAATTACCTGCTGGCCGAAGAGGTCTATCAGGTGACGACTGACCGCTACCGGGAGGGTATCGCTTCCATGACGGAGGTTCTTCAGGATGAAATGCGCATGAGCGAGGCACAGAACAATTACCTCAGTGCACACTACAACTATCAGGTGGCCAACCTGACCTTGCTGAAACTGACAGGCCAACTGGACCGCCTGTTTCAGACAAATACCACTCATTGATTCACTTTAAATATGCATCGTATATGAAAACTACAAATCATACGCTTCAGGAAAAAGCCTTGAAATTGAAAAAACAACGTCGTCGCCAGCTGCTGGCCAGTCTTTTGGGAATCGTTCTCCTTTTGTGGGGAGTGGTCGAAGTGGTCTGCATGTTTTTGGACTACAAGCATACGGAAACGAGCAACGACGCACAGGTGGAACAATATATCTCTCCGGTAAATCTGAGAGCATCGGGATACATCAAGAAAATTTATTTTACCGAGCATCAACAGGTGAATAAAGGAGATACGCTCCTGGTGTTGGACGACAGGGAGTACCGGATTCGGGTGATGGAGGCAGAAGCCGCACTGAAAGATGCGATGGCGGGAGCTACCGTGATGGATGCCACCTTGCAGACCACACAGACCACGGCTTCGGTCTATGAGGCTTCGATTGCCGAGATTGAAATCCGTCTGGCCAAGTTGGAGAAAGACCGCCAGCGGTACGAGAATCTGCTAAAGCGCAATGCGGCAACTCCGATTCAGCTGGAACAGATTGAAACGGAATACGAGGCTACCCGCAAAAAACTGGAAGCGACCCGACGTCAGCAGCGGGCGGCTATGTCGGGTGTCAAGGAGGTGTCTAACCGGAAGGAGAGTACGGAGGCCGCCATACAGCGGGCGAAGGCGGCTTTGGAGATGGCCCGCCTGAATCTCTCCTATACGGTGGTGCTGGCTCCTTGTGACGGGAAACTGGGACGCCGGGCCTTGGAAGAAGGGCAGTACATCACTGCCGGACAAAGTGTGACGTACATTCTTCCGGACAGTCAGAAATGGATTGTGGCCAATTACAAGGAAACGCAGGTAGAGAACCTGAGGTTGGGGCAGGAAGTACGGATTGCCGTCGATGCCCTCAGTGGCCGGGAGTTTACCGGAAAGATTACGGCCATCTCCGGAGCCACCGGTTCCAAGTATTCGCTGGTACCTACCGACAATTCTGCCGGCAACTTTGTCAAGATTCAGCAGCGTATTCCGGTGCGCATTGATTTTACGGATTTGTCCGAGGAAGACAACGCCCGTCTGGCTGCCGGAATGATGGTGGTCGTTAAGGCCAAATTGTGAGTGTCACGTTTTCATGGATTCCTTTAAAAGTAGAATTATGCCTTCCTGTCCTAAAAATTATCCGTTTTATAACTGGGTGCCCAAACCGCTGGGCATCCTGATTCTGGTCCTACTTTTTGTGCCGATTCTGACGGCTAGCGGGGTTTATACTGCCAACAGTGGGGAAATGCTCAGTGGACTGGGCATCCAGTCGGAACATATTCAGTTTGTCGGTTTTCTCACCTCTGTAGGAATGGCTGCCTTTTCGCCCTTCTTCTACGGGCTGGTGTGCCTCCGTCGGGAAAAGATGATGTGCATCGTCGGTTTTTCTTTGCTTTACCTGCTGAGTTACGTCTGCGCCAAGACTGACAGCATTTATGTGCTGGCGGTCTGTAGCGTGGTGATGGGATTTCTGCGGATGGTGCTGATGATGGTCAACCTGTTTACGCTGATCAAGTATGCGTTCGGGATGGAGGCTACTCGTAACATCACGCCCGGAAATGATCCTGTGGATGCAGAAGGATGGGACAAGCTGGACGGAGAGAAAAGCGTCAGCATGCCGACCATCTACCTGTTCTTTATGATCCTCGGACAGTTGGGCACCTCGCTGACTGCCTGGCTGGCATACGAATATGAATGGCAGTACGTCTATTATTTCATGATGGGGGCGTTGTTGCTCTCCATACTGGTGGTGTTTGTCACCATGCCTTACCACACCTATGCCTCGCGCCGTTTCCCCATCACTTTCCGGAAATTCGGGAGCGTGGTGATTTTCTGTCTGATGTGTGCTTCGGTGATTTACGTGCTGGTCTATGGCAAGGTGCTCGACTGGTACGATGACCCTTCTATCTGCTGGGCTACGGGGAGTGCCGTGTGCTTTACGGTTCTCTTTGTGTATATGGAAAAGAAACAGTATTCTCCGTATTTCCTGATGGACATCTTCAAGTTGCGTTCCATCCGGATAGGAATCCTGCTGTTCCTGTTGCTGATGATTTTCAATTCCAGCGCCTTGTTCGTGAACGTGTTTACCGGAGTTGGGATGAAAATCGACAACTGGCAGAATGCGGCATTGAACAACTGGAGCATGGCGGGATATTTCATCGGCTGTGTCATTGCCGTCATGCTGGGACGTAAGGGAGTACATTTGAAATACCTGTTCTCGTTGGGTTTCGTATTGATTGGACTTTCGGCACTGTTCATGTACTTTGAGGTGCAGACTGCTGGCTTGTATGAGCGGATGAAGTATCCGGTCATCATCCGGGCTACGGGAATGATGCTGCTGTATTCGCTGACGGCAGTGTATGCCAACCAGCGGATGCCCTATAAGTATCTTTCTACTTGGATTTGCATTATGCTTACCGTGCGGATGGCGCTGGGCCCCGGTATCGGTACGGCACTTTATACGAACGTGATGCAGCACCGCCAGCAACATTATGTCACCTGTTTCGCACAAGACCGCGACCGGCTGAATCCGGAAGTGTCGGCTTCCTATGCGCAGACGGTACAGGGCATGCAGTATCAGGGTAAGAGCGGGCAGGAAGCCGAACAGATGGCGGCTATGTCGGCAAAGGGAACCGTGCAGGTGCAAGCCACGCTGTCGGCAGTCAAGGAGATGTCCGGCTGGACTTTCTACGGTTGTCTGGGCTGTGCAGTCTTTTTCCTGCTCATCCCCTGGAAGAAAAGGCGGCTGGACAAGATTCCCGCTTCTGTTTCTTGAAGATAGTCATGCGTCACGGAGAGGCCTTTCGTTTCTTAATCTATATTTTCAGCGGGGAATATCTATGGAAGTCTCTGCCGTGACGCTTTTTTTGTGTATCTTCGTACTGGTATAAAAATAACTTGAACCGGTATTATGGCTACACAAACAGAGCGCTTGATGCGCTTGAATCAGGCATTGGTGGAACGAAGGGATATTTGTTGTTCGGAAGGCGTGGTGGAAGCTTTTCCGGCTGTATTGCAGAAAACTTTCCGGATGGATTATCTGGGACTAGTGGTCTGTGAGCAAGGGAGTTTTCAGTTTACGCTGGACCGGAAACCTTTTACGGCGAAAGCCGGAGAAACAGTTTTCTTGTCCGAAGCTACGGAATTTTGTGCCGGGACGTATACAGACGACTTGCGTGTGGATATTTTGTTTTACCGGGTAGACCCTATTCGGGAACTGTTGGGCAGTTCCGTAGTAGCCATGCATCTTTATGCTACGCTGACTCCGGAGCCTTGTTATGTATGGACTACAGGGGAGGAAGAAGACATTGCCCGTTATATCACCCTGATCAGCCGTTACCGGCATGCCGCGGATAATCCTTTCGGCAACCATGAACGGAAACTGTTGCTGCTGGCCCTGACCTATCGGCTCTGTGCCATTTACAGCCGGCGGTTGATGGAAGAGAACAAGGCTGCCGGACACAAGATTGATACCTTTATCCAGCTGATTCGGCTGGTGGAAAAATACTACAAGGAGGAGAGGGGAGTGGCGTTTTATGCTGACAAGCTTTGTTTGACTCCCAAATATCTTTCAGCCTTGTCAAAGTCCGTGTGCGGATATACGGTACAGGAACTGGTGTTTCGGGCCATCATTCGCCGCAGCATGCTCTTGCTGAAGAACTCGAACAAGCCCGTGCAGGAAATAGCCGATGAGTTTCATTTTCCAAATGCGTCCGCTTTTGGGACTTTTTTCAAGAAAGAAACCGGGCTTTCTCCCTTGCATTATCGGTGCGCGGAGGAGCATACAGCATTTCGAGAAGAATAGCGAATTTTTTTATTGCTGATTTTCTGTGGATTAAGACGGGCTGAAAACACATTTACGTTGGGAGGAAAACGCTTGAACATTTTGTTTCAAATATATTTGCGTGTGAGTTGAAACGTCCTTGTGTTTTTTGAATGACCGTTGAAGTGTTTGTACGCAAGGGAAAAAACGGATATAGAAGAATGTACGGACACAAAAAAGGCTGCTTTCCCCGACGAAGAAAGCAGCCTTCTTGTTATTTTTTAGAAGAATGAAACAACAAACGGTCGATTCATCATCAAGTCAAGAATAATGATGTATTGTTCTACCGTTTCTCTTGGAACATCTCCAACGATGAGTGCTTTTATACTTACCGTATTTCCTTCCAGAGTGATTTCAGGAGCATTTCCGAATAAATCGGTATAATCAGAAGTCTGTTCGTCAAATACTTCCTTCAACAGTTGTGCCCAGCTAGCGTTAGGTAAAGTCAGTGTAGTGGTAAAATCTTTGACATAGTTACCATCATATTGTGTATGGATTTCGTATTTGCTGTTGGAAATTCCCATAATGTTGTTGTTGGTATATGTTCCCGTATTGCTGTCGTAAGTACCGAACAATGGAGATTCAGGAAGACTGTCCATATTGCCACTCCATATGTTAATGGCAGTTTTGACGGTTTCTCCATTCTTTCCAACGAAACTATTCAGTTTAAAGAATACAACTTTTCCGTTTTGGCTGCAGGAAATACCCAGCATATCGGCACGTGAGGCCTTGTTGTATTTCAATGCCACTTGTTTGAAAGCATTCAGCTGTCGGAGTGATTGAGACAGAACGGAAGCTTTGCTTGCCTGATAGGAATAGTCGTCACTTTCCAAGTCATCAAATGTTCCGTTATTCAGCATGTTGCAGATGTAGCTGGCTTCAGTTTCATCATCGCATATTACATTGTATACGGCATCGTTGCAAACTCCGTTCTCGAAAGAAAATGCATAGTAAGTAGGATAGTCTGCATCGGGGTCGTCGGGAGTATACGTACTGATACCGTTTTCCAGTGAACCTGACCAGCCTTTCTGAGTCGGTAATGTTTCTTCGACGAGACCTTCTGTAACTCCTTCTGTGGGATCGTCATCGCTGCTACATGAAGTGAGGTTCATGGTCGCACAGAGTGCCATTGCAAGCACGAACAAGTTTGAAAAAAAATGTTTTCTCATAATAAGATGATTTTATGTTGCCGATGGCTTCCTGATTTCGGCTGTTGTGTATGTATAAAAAGGCATGGAAGCTAGCCTTGGGAAATCTGTATTTGTAGGGGAAAGATTGTCCCTTGGCAATGCTTTTTTGTGTATGTTCTGTTTGTTTATGACAAATTTATAGCAAAATTCTTATTTTGACAAAGAACAGAGCGGTTTTATAGTTGCAATTTTTGACTACATAATATCGGATTCCGACACTTTATTAATGGTTTTGAACAGGCCTGAAAAGAGGATGTTTTTAGGCCTCTTATCGTGACTCTCTTACACGACGACTTATCATGTGTTGGCTTGATTATAAAAAGAAAGAGTCCGGCATAAAACCGGACTCTTTCTTTGAGTCTCTATGATGCAATATGATGGATCTTAGGGTTAGAATCCCAGTCCGGCTGCGTGGTTGAGTAGGTCGTACACTCCGCTGCAAAGTCCCAGGATAATGACTCCGATAAGGCAGATGAACAACCCTGTACGGGCCAGGGCCGGTGTACGGAAAGTAGCAATCGGCGTATCGTTGGGAGTGATGTACATGGCTTTTACAATCAGCAGGTAGTAGTAGAGGGAAATGATGGTGTTCACCAAGGCCAGGAATACTACCAGCCAGTGGCCGCTGTGGAAGGCAGAAGCAAATACGAAGAATTTGGAGAAGAATCCGGCAAACGGCGGGATTCCGGCCAAAGAGAACAAGGCCAGCGTCATGAGGAAGCTCAGGTGTGGGTTGGTTTTATAGAGTCCATTGTACGCGCTGCGGTCTACTTTTCCTCCGGTATGTTGTTCAATGACACTGATTACACCGAATACAGCCAGGTTGGCAGCAATGTACACTACGAGGTAGTACACCAGTGAAGCCATTCCCTGTTCGTTTCCTCCCAATACGGCCAGCATGATGTAGCCGGCCTGTGAGATACTACTATAGGCCATGAATCGTTTCAGGTCTTCCTGCAGGATGGCGAAGATATTGGCAATGGTAATGGTCAGTACGATGACGATGCTCAGCAGCAGACTCCAGTTGGCCACCATCTGTCCGAATACTTTCACTAGGATGCTCATCAGTGCAAAAGCAGCTGCACCTTTGGAGATGACAGACAGGTAGGCCGACACTGTGGTTGGAGCTCCCTGGTAAGTATCGGGTGTCCACATGTGGAACGGAACCAAGCTCAGCTTGAATCCCAGTCCGGCAAAGAAGAACACCATGGCCATAATCTGGAGCGGTGTGCCGGTCAGTGCGGTCGTTACATCGGCAAAATAAGTGGTTCCGGTAGTACCGTACACCATAGAGATACCGTACAGCATCAGGGCAGAAGAGAACATGGAGTTCAGAATGAATTTTGCTCCGGCTTCGGCACTGTGATGACGGAACTTGTCGAAAGCCACCAGACAAGCCATCGGGATGCTGGCCAGTTCCAATCCTACATAGAACAGGATAAAGCTTCCGGCGCTCACCATGAAATACATTCCCAGCAGCGTACTCAGGGTCAGCATGTAGAATTCACCGGCTTTGTGGCGCGTGTCTTCGCGTGACAACCACTCGCCCGACTGCAGGAATACGAGCAGGGTACCGGCGGTCAGGATGGTTTTTACGACAGATGCCATTTGAGTGGCATGATACATACCTCCGAATGCTTCTCCGCTGGTCGGAACGATGTTCAGAGCCAGTTGTACGACCATCAGCACGCAAGCCATGTACTGGAGTGGCTTGTGGCTGGGCGTCTTCATAATCAAGTCGGCCAGCAGCATGAGGAGGATGATAGCGACCAGGCTTATTTCAGCCTGCATAGTAAATAATTCGCTCATATAATTTCTTTTTATTTATTCGGGTTATCGGATAAGTTGGCTGATAATAGGTTCTACGCTTCCGCTGATGACGTTGCTCACCCAATAAGGAGCAAGTCCCAGTCCGGCTACGGCCACAATCAGGCAGATTACAGCCAGACGTTCGTCCCAGGTAGCATCGGTCAGTTTCAGGTGTTCCGGGTTATGGCAGGTGCCATACAGGATTTTTCCGACCACGCGCAGGATATACACTGCCGTAATCACAATACTCATCGTAGCGATGACGGTGCAGGTGCGGTGGAACAAGTCTGGATTCTGGAAAGAACCGACGAAGACGGTCATTTCGGCAATGAATCCGCTCAGGCCCGGCAGACCCAAGTTGGCCAGACCGGCAATGACATAGCCGACAGACAGGAACGGCATGATTTTCATCAGTCCGCTCAACTGACGGATGTCACGGGTGTGGGTACGTCCGTAAATCATACCGATGAGGGCGAAGAACAGGGCGGTCATCAATCCGTGGCTCAGCATCTGCAGGATGGCACCCGTCGCACTGACGCGGGTCATCATCAGCAAGGCAAACAACACCAGTCCGCAGTGGCTTACGGAAGAGTAGGCGTTGATGTATTTCAAGTCGGTCTGTACCACGGCACTGAAGGCACCGTATACGACAGAGATGGTCGTCAGCACCAGGAAGAAGTCACCCCAAATGGCAGCTCCGGTCGGCATCAGGTACATGGCGATTCGGAAGCATCCGTAACCTCCCAGTTTCATCAATACACCGGCGTGCAGCATACTTACGGCCGTCGGGGCAGAAGCATGACCGTCGGGGCTCCATGTATGGAAGGGGAAGAGGGCGCCCAGTACACCAAATCCCAGGAAGACCATCGGGAAGAAGATGCGCTGCATCTCGGTCGGTATCTGGTGTTTCACGATTTCTAGAATGTTCATGGTTTCTGCGCCGGCTCCGTAGTAGATGCCCAGGATACCAATCAACAGGAAGGCGGAACCACCCATCAGCATCAGGGTCAGTTTCATGGCGGCATATTCCTTGCGGCCGCTTCCCCATACACCAATCAGCAGGTACATCGGAATCAAGGCTACTTCATAGAACATGAACATGGTGAACAGGTCGGTAGAGATGAAGAAACCGAATACACCGGTACTCAACAGGGTAAACCACAGAAAGTATTCCTTGGTGAGCGGCTTCAGTTTCCAGGAGGCAAATGTACCGGTAAATACGATGATGGAACTCAGCAGCAGCATGACCACCGAGATACCGTCTACTCCCACCGAGTAGCAGATGTGAAGCGGGGCATACCACGTGATGCTGTCCATGAAAAGCATCTCAGTCGTGGCTCCGGCATGGCGCTGTCCGATATAAGACACCGTGAGGTAGGCGGCAAGCACCAGCAGGATGGACGAGCCAGCCACCATCACTCCTCTGACCTGATTGACGTTGCGGGCAATCCACAGTCCCAGCAGCATCAGCAGAGGTATCAATACGAAAAGACTTAATATATTCATACGTTATAGATTCTTCTTTGTTAGTTCAGCAGCAAGATGATTGTCAGTACAATAATACCTGCCAGGAAATAATGAGTGTACGTCTGGATTTTACCATTCTGTATCGGCTGTACGGTTTCTCCAGCGGCGTTGGTGCTCCATGCCATGAAATTCATGAACTGGTCGATGACGTGGCGGTCGAACCATGCCAGCGGAGTGGATACGCAGCGGAAGATGATTTTCTTGGTAACGAACAACCAGATCTCATCCATGTAGAAGCGCTTGTAGGCTGCACGGTGCAGGGTACTGAAGCGCTGTGCCAGCATCTCGGGTACAGGCTGTTTTTCGCGGGCATACATCCAAGTGGCCAGGGCGATGGCGATGACGGCAATGACGATGCTGGTGCCGGCTACTCCCCAGTCGAGGTGAATGTCGTAGGCATGTCCATTGGAAGAAACGAAGTGTCCGAAAGGAATGAATCCGGCTACGATGGTAACCAGTGCCAGGAACATTAGCGGGAAAGTCATGGCCAGCGGACTTTCATGCGGTACATGATGTGCATGCAGTTCCTTGTTTTCCTTGCCCCAGAAGATGCAGTAGTACAGACGGAACATATAGAAAGCGGTCATTCCGGCGATAATCGTCATAATCCATCCGATGACCGGGCTGTACTGGAAGCAGGCCGTCAGAATCTCGTCCTTGGAGAAGAATCCGGAGAACGGAGGAATACCGGCGATGGCCAGGCAGGCAATCAGGAAGGTGATGTGGGTAATCGGCATGTATTTGTGCAGGCCGCCCATGGTTTCCATTTCGTTGCTGTGTACGGCATGGATGATGCATCCGGCACCCAGGAAAAGCAAGGCCTTGAACATGGCGTGAGTGAACAGGTGGAACATGCCGGCCATGTAACCCAGACCGCCTTCGTGTGGGTCGGCTGCGGTGCAGACACCCAGTGCCACCATCATGAAACCAATCTGCGAGATGGTAGAGAAGGCAAGTACACGTTTGATATCACTCTGTGCGCAGGCTACGCTGGCTGCGTAGAAGGCAGTGAAAGCACCTACCCAGGCCACGATGTGCAGGGTGTGAGGCGCATAACCGATGAACAGCGGGAACATGCGGGCTACCAGGTACACACCGGCTACCACCATGGTGGCGGCATGAATCAAGGCAGATACCGGAGTCGGACCTTCCATGGCATCCGGCAACCAGATGTGCAACGGGAACATGGCACTCTTACCGGCACCACCCACGAACATCAGTCCCAGTGCGAGGGGAAGTACCATTCCGGCCTGCATCAGACGTTCCGTGCCCGGAGTGAAGGTAAAGGTCTGCATGTAATATCCGTAAATCAGGATACCGATTAGGAAGCCCAGGTCGGCAAAACGGGTTACGATAAACGCTTTCTTGCTGGCGGCAATGGCTTCCGGTTTGGTGTAATAGAAACCGATGAGCAGGTAAGAAGACACACCCACCAGCTCCCAGAACACATACATCTGGAAGATATTGGTTGCAACGACCAGTCCCAGCATGGAGAAAGTAAACAATGACAGGAAGGCGTAATACCGCTGGAAACCGACCTCTCCTTTCATGTAACCGAAAGAGTAGATGTGTACCATCAGGGAAACGGTGGAAATGACCACCAGCATCATGACGGAAATCGGGTCCAGCAGGATACCCATGTCAATATGAAGAGACGAAGTGAACGGCAGCCATTCAATGTTCCACGGAGTCAGCGTGGGGTAGAGGCCTTCCGCAGTACGTGGAGCCGTGAAATAGCTGAATGCCGTCAGATAGCTCAGTACGGCTACCACTCCCAGTGAAAGTGTGCCGATGGCGCCCGCTACACGATGAGGCATTTTCATGCCGGCCAGTGCCAGGAGCAGGAAGCTCAGCATCGGGAGGGCAAGTATCAGAATTGTATAATCCATAAGCAATTTAATAATGTATAAGAAAGTTATCCTTTCAAATCGGTTATATCATCGGTAAGCACCTGTTTCAGGTTGCGATACACATTAATAATGATGGCAATGGCCACGGCGGTTTCGGCTGCAGCGATGGCTATTCCGAACAGGCTGAAGAAATGCCCCTCCAGTTGCCCGGGGAAAAGATAACGGTTGAATACCGCGAAATTGATGTTGGTCGCATTGAGCATCAATTCTACTGAAATCAGCAGTGCCAGCAGGTTCTTGCGGGTAAAGAAACCATAGATGCCGCAGAAAAGCATGACGGTGCTGATGACGAGGTAGTGAACTACATGAATTTCTATTTCCATAATCTTACTGTGTTATTTTTCTTTGCGTGCAATCAATATCGCACCAATCATACAAGCTAATAACAATACGCTGACGGCCTCAAACGGCAGGACGAACTGGTATTTGTCGGTACCAATCAACGCGTGTCCAATCTGGTCGACTGGAAGTTCCACTCCCTGTGGAATCAAGTTCAGGGCAAATCCGTTGGTCATGACCAGGAAGAGTACCAGTACAGCTCCCACCACGGTGGTAATCAGTACGCTGATAAGTTTGGCCCGGTTTTGCTTGTATTTCATATTCTTGTCCGACTGGGTCAGCAAGATAGAGAACACATACAATACCACGATACCTCCGGCATACACCATCAACTGGACCGCACTCAGGAAGGTGTAGCCCAGGATTCCGTAGATGGCGCCTGTGCCGAAGAGCACGAACAGCAGGTAAGTGGCTGCACGCAGAAGTCTTCCTGTAGTGACAGCCAGAATGGAGCTGACGATGATACAGGCACCTACGATATAAAATACGATTTCTTGAAGTGATATATTCATATCCGTTTCGTTTTATTTATTTCTTGTTCAGTGTCATTACGAGTTTTTCTTTCTGGAACACCGCATTCTCGAAGTCGTTCGTGAATCGGATGGCGTCGTGCGGGCAGGCATTGACGCACAGCATGCAGAACATGCAGGATCCCAGGTTATACTCATATTTCACCAGTACTTTTTTCTTTTTGCCGTCTTCGGTTTCCCGCATTTCCGTGGTCAGGTGGATGGTTCCGTTCGGACAGTTCATCTGGCACAGTCCGCAAGCAATGCAACGGTTGTTTCCGTTCTCATCGACCGGCATTTCGAGCATGGCTCTGTGGCGTTCCGGAATATGGAGAGTCGTGTGGCGGTTTTCCGGATATTGTTCGGTTATCTTCTTCTGGCAAAACACCTTCATGGAGGTACGCATACCTACCAGCAGGCTCTTTACTCCACCGACATATCCTTTCAAATATTCTTCCAATGCATTCATATTCAAAAAAATTTAATCAAAATGTCAGGCCGCATACTTTGCATACGGTCATCAGTAACAAAACCACCAGTGAAAGCGGCATCAAGTATTTCCATTCCAGTGTCAGTACCTGGTCGATACGCAGGCGCGGGAAAGTCCAGCGAATCCACATCAGCAGGAAGACGATGAGGAAGGTTTTTCCCATAAACCAAACAAATCCGGGGATGTAGTCCATCACCAGGTTCAACCCGTCGAGACCGGCAATGTGCAAAGGCATCCATCCGCCCAGGAACAGGGTGGTGGCGATACCGGCTGTAATGAACAAGTTCAGGTATTCGGCTAGATAGAAGAACCCGAAGTGCATACCGGAATATTCTGTATGGTATCCGGCTGTCAGTTCCTGTTCTGCTTCTGCCAAGTCGAACGGGCCACGGTTGGCCTCCGCATTACCTGCAATCAGGTAAATGATGAACGCCATGATGGCTGGAATGTGTCCCTTGAAAATGTTCCATCCGTTGGCTTGACCCTCTACAATGGTCTGGATGTCCATGGCACCGCTCATGACCACCATGGTCAATACGCTGAGGCCGATGGAAAGTTCATAACTGATAATCATGGCACCACTTCGTACAGCACCAATCAGCGTATATTTGCTGTTACTACTCCATCCGGCCAGCAGGATACCCAGCACGCCGATGGAAGAAGCTGCCAGCACGAAGAAGATACCGATGTTCATGTGCAGGATTTCCCCTCCTTTGTTCCACGGCAAGCAGGAGAAGGTAAGGATAGAAGCCAAGATGACGAGGAACGGAGCCAGGTTGTACAGAAAATGGTCGGAGTTCTTCAGGCTGATGATTTCCTTGGTCAGGATTTTCAACACGTCGGCTGGAACCTGCAACAGTCCGCCCTTTCCTCCTACACGGTTCGGACCGATACGGCACTGGAAAGCCGCACAGACTTTACGCTCCATATAGATAAGGATGATGGCCAGTACGGCGTACATGACGAGAATGAACACGCCGACCACGAGGCCTTCAAGGGTAAGTGCCAGCCACTCGGGCATCAGGCCGCACAGAAAGGCATGAATCTGCATGAGCAGCGGGCTGAAATTATAATAATCTAAAAACATATTTCTTTTAATTTTTCAGTTTTACTGTGATGATTGTCCACTTGTTTCATCGGGAGATTATCGGTCAATGTCGGGAATGACAAAGTCGAGTGTACCTCCAATGGCAATTAAGTCCGCAATCTTTGTTCCGCGGCAGATTGTATCCATGGCATGTACCAATGGAATTCCCGTAGAGCGATAGTGCAGACGGTAAGGCACCTTGTCTCCGTGGCTTTCAAGCACTACGTCGAATTCTCCACGGCTGGTTTCTACTGAGGAAGTGAACACGCCTTCCGGCAACTTGATGATGGGTTTGGTCTTTACCCGGAATTCACCTTCCGGAATATTGTCAATCAGCTGTTCGATGATGTGGCAAGATTCCATGATTTCATCCATACGTACCATATAACGGGCAAAGGAGTCTCCTTCTGTATAAGTGATTTCCTTGAAGTCCACTTTGTCATACAAAGCATACGGATGATGCTTGCGCACGTCGTTGGCCCATCCGGAAGCACGTCCGGTACCTCCTGTACAGCCCAGTGAGATGGCATCCTCCTTTGACAGGATTCCCACGCCTTTCAGACGGGTGTCGGCGATGACGTTGGAAGTGAAGATGTCGTGATAATCTTGGATAACACTGCGCAGGTGTTTGATGAATTCTTTTACTTTCTGTTGGAAAGTGGGATGGATATCAGCCTGCACGCCACCAATCATGTTATAGTTCTGAATCAGACGTCCTCCAGTGGTTTCTTCAAAGATGTCCAGAATCATTTCACGTTCACGGAAACCATAGAAGAACGGAGTCAGTCCACCCATATCCATTACCAAGCAAGAATAGAACAGCAGGTGTGAGTCGATACGTTGCAGTTCGTCCATGATGGTACGGATATACAAGGCACGTTCCGGGATTTCGATTCCAGCAGCCTTTTCGATGCACATACACAAGGCGTGGCGATTCTGATGAGCACTCAGGTAATCTAGACGGTCGGTCAGTGCCAGCGTCTGTGGATAAGTCAGGCTTTCGTTCATTTTCTCGATGCCTCGGTGGATGTATCCCAGAATCGGGTCAATTTTACGGATGTTTTCACCGTCGAGTGAGGTACGCATACGCAATACACCGTGAGTAGAAGGGTGCTGCGGACCGATGTTTACGACGAAGTCATCTTCTCCAAACACAACATTCTTGTGTCCCTCGAGTGTACCGTCCGGGCGGAGGAAGTATTCGTCGGTAAGGTCGGCATTCTCTTCATTGTCCATCTGCAGCGGATTGGAGTTCATGTCATAATCCTTGCGCATTGGATAGCCTTTCCAGTCTTCACGCAGGAAGATGCGGCGCATGTCCGGATGGTTCAGGAAGACGATGCCGAAAAAGTCGTACACTTCACGTTCTTTGATGAGTGCCGTTTTCCACAAATCGCTGACAGTCGGTAAAAATGCCTTTTCCCGGTCGGCTGCTACTGATTTGAGGATGATTCTAGCTCCTGTGTGCGTAGATTCCAAGAGGTAGAGCGCTCCCAATCCCTCTTCTCCCCAGTCCATTCCTACGATGTCACGCAGGAAATCCATAGGTTCCTCTTTATCGTCATGCAAGGCTTTGGCCGTGGCATGCAGTTTGTCTGCCGGTATTTTGATCACCGTTTCGCCAGCCTGACTGATTTCCGCTTCAGGAGTAATGCGTTTTATTTTTTCAATTTCCATTTGTATTTCTTTTTTTACTTGGTTGATTCCTCTTTTTCTTTTCGGTTGACGCCTCCTAAGAAACGTTCCACTTTGATTTTACGTTGGAGTTGCATCATTCCGTAGAAGAAGGCTTCCGGCCGTGGAGGACATCCCGGAATATATACGTCGACCGGAATGATTTTGTCAATACCGTTTACTACGTGATAGGATTTGATGAACGGACCACCGGAAATGGTACATCCGCCTACTGCTACCACATATTTGGGTTCGGCCATCTGGTCGTACAGACGCTTCAATACCGGGGCCATCTTGTAAGTGATGGTTCCCAATACCATGATCATGTCTGCCTGACGAGGAGAGTTTCGGGTTACTTCAAATCCGAAACGGGCCATGTCATAGCGGGCTGCTCCCAATGCCATGAATTCGATGGCGCAACAACTGGTACCGAAAGTAAGACTCCACAGAGAGTTGCTACGGCCCCAGTTAATCAGTTCGTCTACTGTTCCCAATACGATGCCTGCACCGTCCATGTTCAAACGGCGCACCATGTCTTCCAGATAATCATTGTTCTTGAAGTCCTCATACTTCATAGAACGGATGGAGGTGGCTTTTTTTACTTCCATTCAAGAGCTCCTTTCCGCCAGGCGTATGCCAGGCCTAAAATTAAGACAACCAAGAAGAATCCTACACTGACCAGTGCATATACTCCTACCTGACTTGCCACTACGGCCCATGGGAAGAGGAACACCGTTTCGATGTCGAACATCAGGAACAGGATGGCAAACAAGTAATAGCCAGCTCTGAATTGTACCCATGATTGTCCGCGCGTGGGAATACCACATTCATACGGTTCTCCTTTCTGTGGGTTGAATGACCGTGGAGCAAGTAATCTTGCAATGGTCATCGCCGCAACGACAAGAACGACAGCTGTCAGAATAACGACAATAATAAATGTAAAAAACATATATCTAAGAATTTTTGATGATACATAAGTTGATATGGTTTCCGATACATTAAACCTCTGTTTATTAAGAATGTGTTCGGATACTTGTGCGAATGAATCTTAGATAGTATTAAATCAGGATTTTTTTGAGGGTATATAAATAATATGTACGGTTTAAATGTGTATAAGGGTGTTTAGAATGTGTCGAATGAGATAAATTCAGGCTCAAAGGAGGTCTGTGGAAAAAATCTTCTCCCATATTAAAGCCGATGAGGAAGAACTTTCCATCGAGGCTTTTCTGTGTCTGTATGAATAAAATGGTTTGAGGTATGAGGGCTTTCCTGTTGGAAATCAGGTAGTCGATGGCTTTGGAGGCTGTATGTTCAGCATGTGGGGAAACACAATAGCTAACCTCTTTCTCCACAGAATTTTCTGCTTGAAGAAGATGGGGACAAAGGGTACAAAGGCCTGCTCTTACGAATAATGTCATAAGAGTGATAATTGATAGAAAAGCAAAAATCTTCCACTTATTCATTCTAAAACCTTAATACCTTCAAAAAACGCTGCAAAGGTAGGCATTTATTTTGATACCGTCTCTGTATTTGCCTTAAATTTTCTTGTCGAATTGCAAGGGCTTTTTTAGAATGGATAGCCAATGGCAAAGTGGATTCCCATACCGTCTTTAAATCTGGGAATGTTGTAATATCCGCTTTTTCCGGTTTCGTAGGGTACGTGAAGAGCTATTCCAAAGTCCAGACGTAGAATCAGAAAAGAGAGGTCATAGCGCAATCCAACTCCTGTGCCCACGGCAATGCTGTCGAAGAAATTGTGAAGACTGAATTCAGCTTCCGGTCGTGCTTCGTCTTTCCGCATCAGCCACACGTTACCTGCATCCAGAAACGTGGCTCCGTTCAGGTTTCCTCCCAGAAAATTGGACAAGATGCGGAACCTGTACTCCAGGTTGGCTTCCAGCTTGATGTCTCCGGTTTCATCTACGTATGAGTAACTGGCATTATTGGCTGGATGGAATCGTCCCGGTCCAATGGAACGGACGGTAAAGGCACGTATACTGTTGGCACCTCCTACGTAGAACTGCTCACTGTAAGGCGCAATCGTTTTGTTTCCGTAGGCCCAGATTACCCCTCCCATGAGACGGGCAGCCACTTGCTGCTTTTCACTGATGTTATGCAGGAAGCGGACTTCTGATGAGTATTTCAGAAACTGTGCGAACGGGGTTCCCAGCAGTTTTTTTTCTTTGGTACTGAATTTCTGTCCGAAAGCCGCGTAAATCATGGAGGTGACGTTGCCGGCTGAAGTCAGCGAGTTTTCCCACCACACCTGATTCTTTTTCTTCCGGTAACTGTTGTCGTAGGTTACAGTGTAAGTCAGTGAAGGAATAAACTGGTCGTCCAAACTGTGAAATAACATTGGATTGGCATTGGCTATGGAATCAAAGCGTGCCGTACGGTGTTGCAGTGTATTGAAAGCCAGGTGTAGCGGAGTGACTGTATGTTTGATGCTGCGCTTAGGCTGGAAGCTGTAGGATACGGTTCCACCAAATGACAGCATCTTGAAATAACGGGCACGATTGATTTGTTCTGCATAAATTTTGAAGTTTGTTTCAGAGGGGAAGCGGAACGGGTCTATCCGATTGCGTATCCAGGGAAGAATCAGTCGTGGAAAGTTCAATGACAAGGCTGTTCCCAATTCGTATGAGTTCATGACAGAACTTTCTCCGTCGACGGTAGAACTGGTTTGCCATTCGTACGATCCTTTGAGTTCCAGATTCAGTGAGGCCCCCATTCTTCGGAAATTCTTTCGTGCGAGGTTGAATTTTGCTCCCGGACCTGTTTGTTTGGTACTTTTGGTGGTGATATTCAATTCCAGTTCGCTGTCGTACGGAAGGTCGAACATGGCATTGACCGTAATGTCCAGCGTGTCTTTTCCAGGCCGGGGGGTGTATTTAAAGTCATTGAACTTAAATACGCCCAGTCGGGATAAAGCTTGTTGGGTGTAGTTCTGGCGTGTTTGAGAATAAATCTCTCCACTTTTATAGAGGAAACGTCGGCGAAGCACTCCGTATCGAATACCCGGTTTGTTGCCTGCATAGCCAATGGTAAAGTTATGGAAATTCAGCGAATCATTCGGTTGCTCCCCGTTGTATCCAATCAGGTTGATACGGGTTTTCCCGATATAGTAGGTGCGCAAGCCTTCTTCCGGTATGTTTTGTTTCTGTACCACTTTCAGGTTGACGTATCCCGGATGCATCAGTGTATCTGCCAGAAAGGTGATAAAATCAGAACGATAGAAGTAGTATCCGTTGTTACGGAACAGTTCCACCAGACGGTCTCTTTCTGCATTGAGTGTGTTGACACTGAATGCCTCTTCTTTCTTGAGCAGTCGTTTGTCATAGGTCTTTTGAATCAGACTGTCGGCCTTCTTAGAGAAGCCTACATAGCTTATGGAATCCAGTTTGTAACGTTGTCCTGTGTAAATGGTATAGCGGAGCTTGGCCTTTTTAGGGTTTTTGGCCGTGTCTACCTTTACGGTGACATTTCCTTGGAAAAAACCGTTTTCTCGTAAGAGGTTACTGGCTATTTTCGTGCGAGTTTCCGGATTCACCGTCGAAATATAAATCGGGTCAGCTGCCAGTTTTTTGAAAATCCATTTTCCGATACCTTTTTCATAGCGCTCGAAACCGTTGTATACCCATAGTCCGAGAGGGAAGGGGATACGGAAGTTTGGGTGGCCAAAGAATGAGTTGTTCGGCGCCACATTGAGTGCTCCTTTTACTTCTTCGAGAGTAGCTTCTCCTTCATCTTCTGGGTTGTATCCTGTAATTTGGGGAGAAGGAGTTCCAGTATACAGCAATTCCTCTTCCGGGAGATGCTTGGTGGTGGAGCATGCTGCCGTAATCAGCAGTAATCCTGTCAGCAACCAATTAGTTATTTGGGTTTTCATTTTCGTTTTCATCTTCCTCTTTTTTTTCTGCTTCAACGGGTGCTTTCTTCTTTCTCCTGAAAATAAACAGTTCACCCACTTTGCTTACTTTCTTACGTAATACGATACCTGCGCCTGTTTCAATGACTTCTCCATCAAGGACACTTTCATAGTTCTTGTCGTGGAAAAGTTTTACGTAGCGTGTGCCACTGTTGTCCAGACGGTATTCCAGCGAGATGTTGTCAATGAAAGAATCATCTTGCTGCACATTGTTTCCGGTAGAGACCTTTCCACCAATGACAACCCGGATGCGGTTGTTCCAAAATCGTTTGGCAAACTGGAAGTTATAGTCCGTGCTTGATTGTCCGGTTTCTTCTCCATTATTGGTTTCTATGCCGAAGTTCACGTCAATGGTTTTGAGTGCGCTTCCAGCTACTTTTGAAATTTGGTCTTGCAAGAATGAGTTCATTACGCTGCTTCCGCCTCCTCCTCCCAGGGTACCCCCTTCTGTCAGGTACATTCCTGTGACAAGCATGGTGACAGCTACTTTATTCTTTTCTTCGGTCGACATGGAAGCCAGTTCGTTCTGCATGGTTCCGTCTTCCGGGGCATCGATGATGAAGGTAAATCCCAGATCTTCCAGTGTGTTGGTGATATTTACTCCTACATCAAAGTTGACCATGCGGGAAGCTTGTCCTTCTTGCGCCACGGAGGAACGTATCCTTTCTGTAGCTTTGATATTCAGTAGCGGATTCATGGCATTGCCGCTCCATTGAATATAGCTCCCACCTTGGATGTAGAAGGTTTTCAGCGGAATAATGGGGAGCTGATATTTCATTTCTCCGCTTAGAAGAGAATATTTTCCGCTTAAGATGATGTTTCCTTCCTGAGTATATTGGAAAGAAAGGTCGCCTCCTCCTTCGAAATACATATAGTTGCTGCCTTTTTCATCCATATTGACGCGGCATTGCACTCCTTCATCGATGTGTAGAGTCATCAGCATATCAATGCCACCTAATGATAAGGCGGGCAGTATTCTCCGGTTGACAGAAGTCGTATCGTTGAAGTTCATGAATGTGACAGTCTCTCCCAGCTTGTCTTCCACGGTGAGCGGTGAATCTTGTAGAATATAAGTGAAATCACTGTTACCCAATATGTTCATATTCCCACGTATGCTCATGTCATCTGGTGTACCTTTTAAGGTGGAGTGGAAATCTACATATAGTTTTCCAAACACAAGCGATTGTTTGGTTTGTTTGGCATTTAGCAGTTCAAAGTTGTTGGCATCCAATTTCAAATCCATTTTCATTTGGCTGAAGTCTGCCATATCTACGTTACCGTCGATAGTAAAAGGTGTCTTTCCTTTTGTGAATATCTTGAAGCGATTGAAAAGCAGTTTGCTGTCTTTTACTTCCACCGGTCTGTCATCAAAACGCAGATTCATGGAGGCTTGTGGAATGTAGATGTTCACACTATCCAGGTTGATTTGTCCGTTCATTAAAGGGCTGGTACTGCTTCCCGATACCTTCATGGTGCCGTCAATGTCTCCGCTCAGTGTTGCCATTCTTCCTGGAATAAACGAATTGGCTATTTCCAGCGGGAAATGGTGCAGGTCCATATTGGCATTTATGCGGTCGTTGTTATCTCCTTTGTCTGAAGGGAAATAAGATCCGTCTATGCTGGCAATCTCCTGTTTGTTGCGGGTAATAAAGCCATTGATACTTTGTTCTCCGCTTTGTTTGGGAAGATAAACGGCACTCAGTGTCCAGTCGCCCAATGCAATCCCGTTGTATGCCAGTTGGTCTACACTGTTTTCCAGTGAAATCATATCTGTTTGCCCTGTTTGCACATAATGCGCTTCTGCATTGATGATGCCGCTAATGTCGGGCATATAAGGGATGACCCGTTTGAATTCGCCGATGTTAATCTGGCTTAAGGTAAGGGTCAAATCTTGTTGTGCCGTAGAGTCTGGGGTAGAATACAGGCTAAGTCCTGTCTGCATTTCATCGTGGATAGACAAGTCGGCCATAATACGCCCATCGTCTCTCAGGTAAATGTAGTTGTTCGGATTTACCGTAAATTTACGATACACCAGGATTGGGTCAAAAGGAGCGATATGCAGACTGATTCCACCTTTTTGTAATCCGGCTGTCATACCAATGTTGACTCCACATTCTTTTTTCCCGTTCAGATATTCAATGGTTGTATTGATTTTATCAGCTTCTATTTCTCCGTTAAGGGTAATATCGAATGCTTCTTGGAAAGGCTTGTCGTTGGCAATGACTCCACTGCTGAGCTTTATATTTTCGGTTTGTTGTATTGCTTGGAAATAAATGGTGTCGAAAGCCAGGCTGTCGGTCCTCAGTCCGTATAGATTCATGGCCGCGTTCAATCCGTTCTCCGGAGAAGTCTGTACGTCCACATTCATTCGGTCGAAATTTATTTTCCGGATGGATAAAGCATTGGAAATCGGATTATCTTTTCCGGCAAAAATACGTAATCTGGCATTTGGAAGCAATTTTTTCAGGACGGCCTGGTCAATATGTTTTTGTTTCCACTGCATGTCTAAAGCATGGGTCAGTTGAGTTATCTGACTGCCCAGTTCATCTATGCCTCCCTGGCTTCGGAACAGGAAGGTCAAGTCGCCTGCATTTACATAGCTGCGTATAGAGTCGCGTGCCGTATTGAATCCCACATGCAGGTCTTTGGTCTTGTAGGTCTGGCTTTCAGTAAGCAGTTGAATGTGAGTGACGGATACTTGCACCCCATGATTTCTTTTCATATCTGTGTGCAGGTGCAAATCCACGTTCCCCATGGTTTTCAGGGGAGAAGCCGTCAGTCCCATATCGTACAAGTCTATCCCGCCCACCTGAATCTGTCCGTCGGCCTTGATGCGTGACGGGTGTAAAAGTGCGTTCAGTTGGGAAGAAATCTGCATGGAATTGTCTTTGACATTTAAGTTTATGCCTGCCTGCGAGGCTTTCAAATTTGCCTGTAATTGTACTCCCGACAGTATACGTGAGCCCCATTGCAGGTGGGCGAGTCCGGCATCAGCCTTCAGGCGAGTATGCGGTGAGAAGAAATCGAATCCTTTTCCTTCGATGTTCGCATGCGCAGAAAGTCCGAACAAAGAATCGGTAGGCATGAATTTATGCAGGTTCAACTCGTTAATATGCAAATCGGCCTGATAAGCCTCTTCTAGGAGATTGAATTTTCCGTCCAGTTCTACGAGTCCTTCACCCGGATTCAATTGTGCTTTGGCCTGCAGGTCGTTTCCTTTCATCTGGGCTTTTCCTTGGAACTTTGTTCCCTGTGGAATCAAAATTCCTCCTGTCAGACTTTCCAGAAAGTTCATCCGATAGAAATCTGAGTGAAGTTGGACCGTAGCTTCACGTGAGATACTGTCGAGCAGATGCTTGACTGTACCGTTTGCTTCCATTCGAAAATAGTCGGTAATTTTGATTTGGCAGGTCTTCAGCTGCAGATTATTCAGGTTTCCGTTTATGCCGATACGGATTTGTAGCGGTGCAGAGGGAAATTCCTGAACGAATTTTTCTGGCATATCGGGTAGCAGTTTGAACAAGTCGCCTTTCCCAATTTCAGCCATGAGTTGTCCGTTCAGTGTTCCGTCCTGGTTTTGTTCCGTTACCGACCAGTCGATGGTTGCATTAAAAGCTAAGAATGAATTGGCTGTCTTGATTTGCAGGGCAGGTATTCGGATGGCTTTTTCGTCGGCTTGCAATTGTCCTTCGGAAGAAGTGATTTCCAGTCCTGAACGTTCTTTTAGTTCAAACTGATGCAACAAGGCCCGGATGTTGTTTCCTTGATAATAAAGTGAATCCAGTTGTAAATTAATGTCAGACAGGGCAATATGTGAAGGATCGAGACCTTTTTCCAGTGGAGCGGAATTGCCAGAGTTATAGAACATCTGGCTGTTCAGTAGCTTGAAAGTACGAACCGAATAAGCTTCTTTGTGCAGGTCGATAAATCCATTGCGCAAAGAAGCATTCTTGATATGGATGCCAAAATTCAATGTGTCGAGCGGCATATCCATCTGGAACTTTACGTTGCTCAGGTCTATTTTTCTCAAATCAAACTTCCAGAAAGTGGGGGTACTTTGGGTCGTATCCTGTGCGGTCGTATCAGCCAGACACATTTTCAAGTCGGCGTTCTTGAGGGTGAGTTCGTTTAACACGGCTGTTTCCGGAGTGAGGTCCACACCGTGCGATTTCAGAAATAGTTCCCCCAGCTTTCCCTGCAGTGACATGCCGTCAATCAGATTTCCAGTATGGACGGATGCATTTTTCAGTCCTATGCCGTCTACTTCTATCTGTTTTTTTATCAGCGGAAGTAATTGAATCTTTACAGTCAGCTCTTCTACGTTCAGCAAAGTGTCTTTCTGATTTGTCACGCTTGTTTCGTGCACCACCAGGTTCAGGGGAAAGGACAATGAGATGCGTTGTATATGAATGTGCATGCCAGTAGCCTGTGATGCATACGAAGCCGCCTTGTCGACAATAAAATTCTGGACAGGGGGAATGTAAATCAATATGCATAATATGATGAAAAGGATGACTGGACTTGCCAGAACGATTCCTCCCCATTTGATATATTTTTTCATACGCTGTAGAGCTGTTAGTTCTTGCGAATATACAAAAAAGAACCAAAAGTTGATACATTTTGTTTACGAACTATGGTTTCAAATCACATTATTTGTTTACCTTTGTGGAGTTACTAAATTTATATACAACTTTATGAAACCAACTTTATTTGTATTGGCTGCCGGTATGGGGAGTCGTTACGGCGGCTTGAAGCAACTCGATGGACTGGGTCCTAACGGTGAAACAATCATGGATTATTCAATTTTTGATGCAATTCGTGGTGGTTTCGGGAAATTGGTCTTTGTAATCCGTCGTGATTTTGAAAAAGATTTCCGTGAAAAAATTGTAAGCAAATATGAAAACCATATTCCTGTAGAAGTTGTGTTCCAGGATTTGACAAACCTGCCTGCTGGCTTTACTTGTCCGGAAGGACGTGTAAAACCTTGGGGTACAAACCATGCCGTATTGATGGGTAAGGACGTGATTAAAGAACCGTTTGCCGTAATCAATGCAGATGACTTCTATGGTCGTGACAGTTTTGCTGTAATTGGCAAATATTTGTCAGAGCTTCCTGAAGGAGCTACGAACGATTACTGTATGGTTGGTTTCCGTGTGGGAAATACATTGTCTGATAGTGGCTCTGTAGCTCGCGGCATCTGCTCTACCGATGAAAATGCTCATTTGACTACTGTAGTAGAACGTACTGAAATTATGCGTGTAAACGGTGTCGTTTCTTATAAGGACGAAAAATGCGAATGGGTAGGCATCGAAGACAATACTCCGGTTTCAATGAACATGTGGGGATTCACTCCGGATTATTTCAAATATTCTGAAGACTATTTCGTAGAATTCCTGAAAGAGAATATCGGAAACTTGAAATGCGAATACTTTATTCCGCTGATGGTTAACAAACTGATCAATGAAGGTACAGCTACTGTAAAAGTACTGGATACTACTTCCAAGTGGTTCGGTGTGACTTACGCTGCCGATCGTCAGAGCGTGGTTGACAAGATTCAGGCTTTGGTGGATGCAGGTGAGTATCCTTCTAAATTGTTCTGATAATCCTCATTGAGAAAATTATTATAGACAGGCCGGGACTGCAGGGAACTGTGGTCTCGGTTTTTTTATTGATGAGAATATGCAATAAAGAAAAAGTACTTGGTTATCTAATAATAAAATTTATAAAAAAAGAGGCTGAATTTTAAATTCAGCCTCTTTTATACTATTTATTGCAATGATTATTCGCCACCCAGTTTAATTATGATGATGTCATCATATGCCATACAATTAAATCCTGCACCACTTTCTTCCATATAATACATAGGTGCAAGCTGGAAGGTCTTTTCATCAATTTGACGGTTATAGCTGGCAGAAGCACCGAAACTAGTCGGGTGTTCCAAAGTGATAGCTCCATAACCAGTATAAGTCATACCAATGCGGTAAGAGTTATATACGATAGTGCCATCTTCCTGAACCAGGAATACAAAATCACCGTCCATCGTACTCTTTGTGAAGCCCGACAATTCAGAAGCAGGCCAAGAAGCAGCATTAAATTCTGCATACGGACTAGCTAATTTGTATCGATTCGGTTGTTCAGCTGCCTGATACATATCCACTTTCACTCCATTGCCTTCATTATACCAATAGAAGAACTGATTATCATAGAATGTAGCTTTTCCCAGATTGTTCCATGTATAATCTTTGCTTACGGTGACTTCTGTTACATTGTTACCACCTACGGCTACATTTTCACTATCAAATTGTAATTCTACAGTAATGGCCTGTCCAATTGCCAATGGAGTTACATCTACTGTTATAGTTGTTTTATTTTCACCATCAGCAAAGTGGTACCCTGTAACTGTACATCCAGGAAATTCCTGTTCCGTTTCTCCTGAACCAGTATAAGCATATAATTGAACATTTCCTTCAAGTTCTCCCTCTGTAGTTCCACGAAGGATATCTACTGTAAATGTTGGAGATGAAGGAGAAACGACCAACGGATTCAGTGTAGAAGATACAAACGATAAGCCTTTACCTTCTGTATAAAGCGGTCCTTCCTGGTCGGCATTACAGGCACTGAATAGTACCACTACCAACAGCGATAGAAGAACAGATATTTTATTTACATATTTCATATCGTATCTTTATTAAAGTTCATGATTAAATTGATTATTTGTAATCGCCTGTTGGGTTCTGGTCTTTCGACAAGTCCATGTTGACGTTTCCATCAAATTCACTTTGAGGAATTGTCAGTACCCACATATAACATTCAGCATCGTCAGTCGGACGGTTACTCAAAAGTGCCGCATCAGGCCAGCCTTGTGCAACCGTACGACGGAATCCCTGATGCAAACGACGCAAATCCCAGATACGTCCATATTCACCCCACAACTCGATACGACGCTGGTCGATAATCTCTTCGCGCAAAGATCCTGTACGCTGACTACTTGTCGCACCCAAGGCTGTTCCGGTCTTGCTGGTCGTATAACCGTCTACACGTTTGCTCATTACAGCATACAAATCATTCTTGGCAGCCGTTTCATCACCTAACATACATTCAGCTTCGGCGGCTGTAAGATACATCTCTTCTACACGCATCCAAACATAATCACCCAGCCAAGTGGAATAATCAGAGAATTTAAATTTTTCCTGTTGATAACCTGCATCGGCACCACGTTCGCTTCCTGCATTAGTTGGATCCCACCATTGTTTACGCGTATCGGTTGGCAACATAATGTTATCATACAAATCCTTATTAATCTGTTTTCGAGCGCTGTTACCATACGGCTTCTGGCTGACATCCAATTCATCCACTGCATCCATGTGGCTAAAGAATGAGGCATACATACCTGCTTGGTCATTTTGGATGGGGGCTCCCCACATCACATTTGCTGCAGTCACATCGTTCAAGCCCAAGAAGTCGTTCACCGGCAGTACAGTACACCCACTAGCTTCAATTGCATTATGAGCTGCAGTTTTAGCCAGATTCCAATCTTCCATTGTCAAAGCTATACGAGCCTGAATACCATAAGCCACACTTAAGTCAATATGAGTTTTATGCTTCTGTGCAGGTGCATCTGTCAGTTTATCAATTGCAGTCTGAATATCTGAAGTAATCAACTCATAAACTTTCTGTACAGTTGAACGAGGCTGTCCTTCTGTGCCGGCTACAGTGGGTTCTGTATAAATCGGACAACAAGGATCTTCTTCATGTCCTTTGTAAGTACGGGCAAAGTTCTGTGCCAGCATGAAGTAAGAATAAGCACGGATGGCGTATGCCTGACCAATTACATAGTTCACATCTTCAGAAGTCCCACTCATTGTTTCCTGTGCAGCCAGAATATAATTGGCATTACTGATCCATGTATAATAGCAGTTCCATATGTCATAAGAACGCCATGCTGAACTTGTATATCTACTCTTTACATTATAAAGACAGTCGTACCAGTACCATCCACTACCCATTGCATCCATAATCATATCGTCGCCCATCACATCAGCCATAATCGTATATGAACTGATGCCAAAACTTTGATGAGTATTGTCTGTCGGTGACCAAGAAGTATACATTGAACGATAGATACCATTCAATGGAATCATTGCTGAGTTTGCGTTGCTCAACAAAGTAGTACCTGACATGGAGTCTGTCGGTGCTGTATCCAAGGCTGAATCCAAACAAGAAGTCAATACGGAACACCCCATGAGACCGACAAAGGTATATTTCAAAATTTTCTTCATATTCTTATTTATATATTAATTTAGGAAATAATTAGAAATTAACTTCAAATCCGAAAGACCAAGTCTTGTTCGGGCTGTATGAATAGTCTGTCGAACCGCTGAAGTTATACTGTGGATCCATACCTTTCAGATGAGTAAACAGTGCCAGGTTGTCAACAGATGCAAAAATACGGATCGAGCTCAATTTAGCCTTTACCATCCATGCCTTTGGAAGAGTATATCCTAAGGTAATGTTTTTGATGGCAAAATAAGAAGCGTCAATCAGCCAACGGTCATTTGTAGCATAAGTACCACCCACTTCCATACGAGGTACATCTGTGATGTCACCTGGTTTCTGCCAACGGCGCAAAGCATGTTCATTCCAGTTGTTGTTGTAGTACATGTTTTCCATGCTGCCACGATACAAACCATCATAAATCTTACCTCCCAATGAATAAGTTGTCAAGACAGACAAATCCAGGTTTTTCCAAGTGAGGTTTGTACCAATGCTACCGTACAAATCCGGAATACGGCTTCCCAAATAATATTTGCTTTCGTTAGCCTTGTTATAATCACTTGTGATGTATTCGTTAGTGATGTTTCCGTTGTCATCTTTGTCGTATGCCCAGTAGAGCTGTGCACCAGTAGCAGGATCTACACCAGCCGACTTAGCCATATAGAAGGTGTTGATAGGCATTCCTTCTTTGATACTGTAGATACCATTGATGATTTCAGGACTTTCGTTTGTCAGTTTCAATACTTTGTTCTTGACAGTTGATCCCATCCAGGTAATATCCCAGTTCCAGTCTGATGTTTTAATCACAGTTCCTCTTACTTCAAATTCAAAACCGCTGTTACGCATATCACCAACGTTGGCGTTGTAACCGTTGAAACCAGTTGAAGTAGCCATCGGGTAGCTCAACAACATATCAGTTGTCTTCTTGTTGTAATATTCAGCGTTGATGCTCAAACGATGGTTGAACAATGAAGCTTCCACACCGACATTCATATTTCCATTCTTTTCCCAAGAAACTTCCTGGTTTTCCAAAGAAGATACCATACCACCGATATTGTTACCATTAGGCCAACCCAGATCGTATAAGCTTTGCCATACATAGTAATTTGTAGTAACTCCATCGCTCTTTAAGATATTATCATTACCTTGCTGTCCATAGCTCAATTTTACAGACAAGTTGTCTACCCATTTCACGTCTTCCATGAATGCTTCTTTAGAAATTCGCCAGTTACCACCTACAGACCAGAATGTACCCCAACGATGATTTTTGTGGAAACGGGAAGAACCATCTCTACGGATAGATGCGTCGAAATAATATTTTTCATCGAAGCTATAGTTGAAACGACCAAACCAAGATTCAATACGATATTTATCAGTATATGAATCAGCAGAGGTGATGGTAGTACCTGGACGAAGTTCCAAGATGCCATCTACCAGGTTAGATTTAGCAGCATTCAAGTATTCGTACTGGTATGCATAGAATTCATGACCAGCCATTACATTGAAACTATGTAAACCGAAGGAACGGTCCCAAGTCAAGATCTGGTTGAATGTGTAGCTCTGCATACGAGTATTGTACTTGTAGAGCAAACCACCGGCAGCGGCTTGGTTACCATGATACATATTCATATAGTTCATCTGGTTTGCTGTACGATAATCCATACCAAAGTTTGCAGCCAGTTTCAAACCTTTGAATACGCCGAAGTTGTCACTGTCAGAGCCCAATGTAAAGCCTGTACGCAAGCTGGCTACATCGTTCTTTACGTATGACTTATCATCTACCAGATTACCCAGCGGGTTGTAGTCGTTATAACTACCCGGACGTCCTTGTTCACCGTAGTCCAACTGAGGATTGCCGTTTTCATCCAATACGTTATTACCCTCCATATCTTTTACATACATCGGAAACAACGGAGAAATAAATTGAGCAGAATACCATACATTTGAAGTAGAAGAACCGTCATACTGGCTATAGTTCATCAATGAATGTGTCAATGATACGTTCATGTTACCTTTAAACCATTCAGTCACCTCTGAATTAATGTTGGCACGTCCGCTGTAGCGCTGAAAGTTTGTACCCGTCAAAATACCGTCTTCGTTCAGGTAGCCCAAAGAGAACATGTATTTAGTTTTTTCTGTACCACCACTTAACTGCAACTGATGTTCGTGGCGGAAAGCGTTATTGTGGAGGATAGCGTCCATCCAGTTTTCATTCCAAGCAGCCTGAGCATCTGCACGAACTTGACCTGTGGTCGGATCAATAATCTGATTCCATGTATAATTTTTAAACGGATTATATAATTCTCCACCTAAATTAGTGCTCAAAGAATTGCGAGCGGCAGCTTCAGCATCAGCCCAGCTATAACCATTGGTAAATACATAACCATTACGCAATGCTTCATAAGTCAGCTGAACAAATTCTTTTTGATTTACCATGTCGTATTCAGGAATAGCACGAGAAGACCAACCTGCGGTAGAACGCCATGAAACATTTGTTTTACCTTCTTTACCTTGTTTGGTGGTAATCATGACTACACCGTTTGCACCACGGGCACCATAAAGGGCACCGGCAGATGCGTCCTTCAACACGGTCATAGACTCAATATCCGACGGGTTGATAGAAGATAATGTTCCATTATAAGGAATACCATCGACTACATACAACGGATCTTGTGATGCGTTGATTGAACCATAACCACGGATGACGATAGAAGCAGCTTCACCAGGCTGTCCAGAACCTGAAGTGGTCAGCACACCTGTACTTTGTCCTTCCAAGGCTTTGGTTACGTTGGTAATAGGACGTGACTCGATTTTATCTCCGCTAATAGTTGCAGCAGAACCCGTGAAAGATGATTTCTTTGCCGTACCGTAAGCTACGACCATCACTTCGTCAAGTTGCTCTGCATCAGATCTTAACACTACTTTCACACGAGGTTGGATTTTCACTTCCTGCGTCTGCATTCCGATGAAAGAAATGACCAAAGTTCCCGCCGAACTAAAATTTCATACAAATAACTGATAAACAAGTAATTAACAATCCGCCTGTATTGCATATAAACAATCCAGAGCCTATGTGGACGTGCGAGTTACATAGGTTTTCTACCTCTTTTTTACTAATAAAGTCAAAATCCAACAGTATTAATTTATAACCTATTCCTCATATTTTACGTTTCGCATGTAGAAAACGTATGTTTCTCAGTGCGAAAACGTACGTTTCCCTATAGGAAAACATACGTTTCAGCATCGGGAAACATAAAATATAACAAGAAGCTATTCTATTATAGGCTTTATCTTTTCATGTTTACCTATTCCTTGATAAAATAGGTGTATACCTTATTATATAATTAGAATTTGCATTTCTTCAGGTCCTTGATGATTGTACCCGAAAAGATTTCGCTGTAACCTTGGGTAGTTTTCACACTTTGATGTCCTAAAAGCTTCTGAACCGTAGTTATCTGTGCACCATTATATATCAGAAGCGTTGCATTGGTGTGCCGGGCAGTATGAAATGAGATATGCTTATCTATTTTTGCCATCAGTCCTATTTTCTTCAAATCTTTGTTGACAGATGAATTCGATTTCAGATGAAAGAAGTGATTTAAATCATGCTTATGTTCTTGTAAGAGAACAAGGGCCTTCCCTTGGAATAACAAATACAATGGTATGCTGACTTCTGTATCAGTCTTCACCGTTTTAAACATCAGCCATTTTTTACCTTTTATTTTTACAATATTTCTTTCATCAAGATGTATAAAATCTGAATATCTTACTCCCGTATAGCAACAAAATAAAAAGGCCTTCAGGCTATGAGCCAACGACTCGGATACAAGAGAAAGGTCAAGTTGCTCTAACTTTCGGATTTCTTCAGGTAGCAAAAAAGTATGTTTGCTTTGAGTGGTTTTTATTTGGTAATTCTTAAAAGGATAATTTTCTGCCATCATATATCCTCTTTTAATGGCTTCGTTGATAAATGTTCTTAATTGTCTCAAGTGTTTGGCGATGGTGTTGGTTTCATACATTCTTTGCCTCATGAAATTCTCAAATTCCTGGAGAAATGAATAAGTAATATCCGAAAATTCAACATAGGGATGAAAATTTTTCAGCAAATCTAATGTAGTCATCAAGTTCTTTTTAGTTGTTTCTTTACGGGCTGATTGTTCTACCCAGTTTCTACCAAAATGAAAAAACGTGACTTTTTCGTCATGAGGTTGTGCTCGTAAATCTCGGAAAACTGATAGACTAATAGGAATTCCTCGTTTCCAATATTTCAACTCTTCCCATTGTAATTCCAACATAAACTCTTCTAACATGCGATTCAATTCTTCCGCTTGTGGGTGACTTATAATTCGACTACGGCAGCTATCCCATTGCCACGGATTTACATATATCCCTGACGAAATGTAAATCTTTTTACGATTTTGATATACTTCCACTTGAATGAGGGCTTTACCAAGTTTGTTTAACTTTTTTTTGCGATTGTACACTAAACGAAAACGGATTTTGTTTATACTATATGACTTTTAAAAGAATATGCAGATAATATGCGTTTTGGTAGAAGTTTATCACATATATGCACCCCATTTTGTTTAAATTAAAAGAAAGAAATTGACACTAAATAAAGATTGAGAGATCATTACGACTAAAAAAATGTAAAGACAAAAAAGCTTATCAAATACTTCAGAAAAACGTATTTTTGTATAAAAACATCCTCGGATAAGTGTTAAAAAGCAACCTTTTGCTATACTTTTATTGAAAAAGGTATAAATATTTAAAATTATATTACTACTTTTGCACCCGTTAGAGTGAATGAATTTTTATTAATGTAAAGTTAAACTTTAAGAGAGATTTTTTATGAAAAGAAAATTGATGCTGTTAATGACCTGCCTGATGATAGGTATCGGTCTGGTAAACGCTCAGATTTCGAAAGTAACTGGTAATGTTACTTCTGAAGAAGACGGTTTACCTGTAGTGGGCGCATCAGTATTGGTAAAAGGTACTACAGTAGGTACTGTTACTGACATTGATGGTAATTTTACGTTGACTAACGTGCCAAGTTCGGCGGGAACTTTGGTTATTTCCTTCATCGGAATGCAGACGCAGGAAGTGAAAATCCAACCGAATGTAAAGGTTACATTAAAATCTGATGCTGAGGTGCTTGATGAAGTAGTAGTGACGGGATATGGTGTACAACGCAAAGCATCATTTACAGGTGCAGCTTCTATCGTTGGCGAAGACGCTATTGCAAAAAAGAATGATGCAAACTTTGTAAAAGTGCTGGAAGGAACGGTGCCAGGAGTGCAGATGAATAACTCTACCAGTATGCCTGGTGTATGGGGGTCTGTATATATACGTGGACGTGCTTCTTTAAACTCTGGTACACAGCCTCTTTACGTAATAGACGGAATGCCTGTCAACTCTGATACTGATGCAATGAGTTCAAGTGACAATAACATGGTTGATCCTATGTCATCAATCAATCCGGCTGATATCGAAAGTATTACTGTGTTAAAAGATGCTGCTGCTACAGCCATTTATGGTTCACGTGCTGCAAACGGTGTAATCGTAGTCACAACAAAGAAAGGTTCAGAAGGTAAATTCAATTTGAACTTGGATGTTAAACAAGGTTTCGTGTCCATGGGAAACAACAACATGGATTTTGCTAATGCAGAAGAAACCATGAAATTATTCACCGATGGTTTAACAGCATACCAAGGAGGTAACTGGCAAGACAATTATGATTACCTGGCTGACAACTATTTCGGCTGGGACCGCAAGACTAGTACAGACTGGATGGATGCCATCACCCGTAAAGGATATTATCAGGATTACAACCTCAGCGCACAAGGAAGAAGCGGAAATACTGGTTATTATGTTAGCTTGGGTTATTTGAACACTGACGGTCTGATTATCGGATCAGATATGGAACGATTCTCAGGACGTATGAATCTTGATTCAAAATTTAAATGGGCCACAATCGGTGTAAATACATCTTATAGCTATTCTACCCAAAATGGATTCTCATTGTCTACAGGTGGTTCTATGTCAAGCCCATTAACTGCTGCAATTTCCAGCCAGACTCCAATGGATCCTGTATACGATTCTGAAGGGAACTACAACAATATAAATATGTATAACCCTGTTGCATTGATGGATGAAGATACTGGTGAGCTGAATGAAAATAAGATGCAGACCATCAACTTAAATCCATATCTGCAGGTTGATTTCGGATTAGGTATTTATGCCAAGACAACTTTAGGTGTCAATCTAACAGATTTACGCCAATATCAGTATTGGAGTGCACTCTACAATCCACAGGCTATGGATTATAACGGATTGGGACAACAATATAATTCCCGTAACACAGTAATTACATGGAATAATGTATTGGGGTGGAATCATAAATTCGCAGATAAGCATGACATCAGTGTGATGTTGGGACAAGAAATGCAAAAGAAATCATACTTCTATGAATATTATGCTAAGTCTGATTTCCCATTTGCTGATTCCGGTATGCGTGATTTGACTACAGCCGGAACAGAACAAGGAAGTGAATACTATAAAAAAGAGGCTCGTTTAGCTTCTTACTTTATGGATGCGCACTATTCATATGCTGACAAATATTATCTCTCTGGTTCATACCGCCGGGATGGTTCTTCTGTTTTCGGTAGTGATACCCGTTGGGGTAACTTCTGGTCAGTAGGAGGTAAATGGCGTATTTCAGGCGAAGACTTCTTAACTGGGAACAACGTAATTACCAACGCCACATTACGTGCATCTTATGGTACTGTCGGAAACCAAGATATAGACTGGTATGCAGCGCGTGGATTCTATGGTGCAGGTTATAACTATAATCAGATGCCGGGTATGATTCCTGTAAGCATTTCCAACCAGGAACTGACATGGGAAGTTTCTAAAAAATTCGATGTAGGATTTGATTTTTCATTGTGGCACCGTTTGCACTTCACTTTTGATTATTACAACGAAATCACCTCCGATGCTCTATTCCAAGTACCTTTGTCTATGACTACAGGTATGTCCAAAACCTATAAGAACATCGGTAAAATCCGCAACCATGGTATTGAATTTTCTGTGAATGCGAATATTCTCCAAACTAAAGATTGGTCATGGAGTGCTTATGCTAACTTGACTTGGAATGAGAATGAGGTGGTAAAATTATCTACTGATGACCCGATAGAATACACTTTCCAGATTATTGAAGAAGGCCGTCCTTATACACAGTTCAAGATGAAGGAATATGCTGGTGTAGACCGTGAAACAGGAAAGCCATTATGGTATCTGAATGAAACGGGAAACGAAACTACCAGTGATTATAACGCAGCAGCCAAACGATATGTAGGAGATGCTGACCCGAATGTATTGGGTGGATTCGGAACTAATTTGAGATGGAAAGACATTGATTTCGGATTGTCATTCAATTATCGTCTTGGAGGAAAAGTATTTGATTCCGGAGCTGCCTTCACCGGATTCGGAATGGCATTCAGAACTCCTTTGAAAGACGTTGCACTCAACTCATGGACAGAAGAAAACAAGGATGCCAAATATCCTCAATACATCTATTTAGATCCATATAATGCAACAGCCACTTCATCACGCTTCTTATACAGCGGAAATTATCTACGTATAAGTAACTTGACACTTGGATATACTCTTCCGAAAAGATGGACAGAAAAAGTTCTGATACAAAGACTCCGTGCATACATCTCTGTAGATAACCTTTACACATTCACCGCTAGTGATTTCGTAGGTTACAATCCAGAAACATCCGCAAACGGTGTTATAGCATGGCAATATCCTGCTACTCGTACATTTATTGGAGGTATCCAACTTACTTTCTAACTTAAAAGAAACTGTATAATATGAAGAAACATATATTAAACGCATTTATGCTGATAGCTCTGGGAGCTGGCATGACAAGTTGCGGTGATACTTTTCTTGAAACCGATTACTATTCAGGAATCGATACGGAAGGTGCATTGACATCGGTTTCAAAAATTGCAACTGCACTGAATGGAACTTATTATAACCTGTACTATTATAGCTTTGCTGGTAATTATGCCATCAGTATAGGAGATATCCCGACAGATATCAGCTACTGGAATGGTAAAACCGGACATTTTGACGATATCTATACGTTTACCGTTGTAGATACAGATACTTATTTAAACTCCATATGGGAATATGGATATAAAGTTGCTGATAATGCAGCCCGTATAATAGAGGCTGTTCCAGCTATATATGAAAATGCGACACCGGAAGAAAAGGCGGAACTTGACTTATATATGGCTGAAGCATATTCATTACGTGGTTATGCCCAGCTGATGTTGACAAATATATTCTGCCATCAAATAAAAGTAAATGGCACAGACTTTTCATCGGAACCTGGTATCGTGGTAATTAATACACCTATACCTGCATTCGAGAAGGTGACACGCTCTACTGTAGGACAAAGTTATGAAGCAATATTGTCAGACTTTAACAATGCCATCAAACACTTCGATGCAGCCGGTGGTGACAGAGGTCAGTTACAGTATTTTGGTAAAGCTTCTGTATATGGATTGTTAGCACGTACTAACTTGTATATGGAAAATTGGGATGCAGCTATACAAGATGCACAAAAAGCACTTGATGAAGCCAATATTTCAACACTAACATACGGCAATGCAAACTATAAAGCTCTGTATAATAGTGAAACATCCAATACTGAAAGTATGTTTGCCTTAGCCATTACAGCCAGTCAGAACTGGTCGGCTAACTCCTGTGGTACGTTATGGAGCACTTATAACTACAGTCCGAGCCCGAAACTTCAAGCTTTATATGGTGAGAACGATTGCCGTACAAGCATTTTTGAATGGGATGGCAAATCTACTCCGGAAGTACCTGTATTCAAAGGAGGTAAATTCTCTCATTTCTCTTCAGGTAACCCTGCCTATGCGACAAATTATATCGTAAATGCTCCTGAAATGTTCCTCATCAAGGCAGAAGCCAATCTGCACAGTTCAAATGGAACAATCAATGATGCACAAAATGCATTGTTGACTGTAGCAAAACGTAATGCAGATATTACGTCTGTTAATGATTTGCCTTCTACGAAGGAAGAATTGATGTCTTTCATCAAAGATGAACGTGCACGTGAGTTGTTCCAAGAAGGATTACGTCTATATGACCTTCGCCGTTGGGATGAAATGGCTGAAGTAGATGCGACACAAGCTCCGAAAGTTTCATTTACCTATACAAATTATAAAATTTCTAATTTGGTATATCCAATTCCAAATGCAGAAATTAATACAGGGTATGGTGTAACACAGAATGAAAATTGGGCATCAACTTTGCCGCAAAAAAATTAACAGATACTATATCAGTTAATTTGCATATTTAACAGAATAAAACCATCCTGGCTATAAAATCAGTCGGGATGGTTTTTCTTTAATAATCACCATACATCCTTTTCAGCATCTTATTGTGTAATTGTTTATCATAAAGGGACTTTATATTATTTAACTTATTACGTCTGACTAACCAAAAGAGATTTGTACATAAAATCTGAATACAATAATCTTTTCATGATCTCCGGTTTACACACGATACTTGTGAAACAACTCAGTTTGTGGCATTTTCCACAATCCATTTTTGGATATTCCGAGTCTTATTACTGAAATTCACGCCTATTTTATAGACCTTTCTTCCATCAGTTTGAAAAGGAACTGCGTAATGTTTGTCGTTTATCTGTTTCAATGCTTCTTCAGCGGAACCTTCCAGTTTAAATTCCATCAAATAAATAAAACGGTTCGTTTTTATTACCAGGTCAATGCGGCCTTCTGAGGTATGATATTCCGCCTCCGTGTAGAAGCCAAGCAATTTGAATATGATGAAAAGTACATTCTGATAATGTAACTCCAAATCGCGTACCATTTCGTAGGGAGTATCTGCAAAAAAACTTTGCAGCCGTGAAAAGAAAGCATCTATTTCTCCTTTTTCTACTTCCTCAATAAAGCTCATGATTTGAAATGCCGATTCTGCGGGCTGCACATGAGCATAATAAGGCAACAAATAACTGATAAAACCTTCTTCTACTTCTTGGTTGGGAAATCCCAAGGTATACACATTAAAACGAGGATTATAGGATTTAATGGTCAGATATCCGCTTTGATATAGGACTGGGATAGGGTTGTTCGTCAAGGAGTCTACTCCATTCAGTAAATCAGCTGTAACCACTTCATTTGAAAGGCGGACTAAATTGCATTTGTTTTGTTTAAGCAATTGGGCCAGATAAGTTGGGGTTCCTGTTTCAAACCAATAATTGCCAAACTTCATTTTAGCAAATGTGTTCAAAAGACTAAACGGATTGTACAATCCCACGGAATCTTCAGTGAAATGATAGCCGTCATAATGTTCCTTTAAAGATTGACAGACCTGTTCATAACTCATATTGGCATGAACAGATAATTCATGCAAGTCTGTTTCCAGCCAAGCATGAATCTCATTTTCCGTAATTCCACAAAGTTCGGCATATCGTTTGTCAAAGGATATATCCATCAAATTATTCAAATCGCTGAATATGCTTACCTTACTAAACTTGGTAACACCTGTCAATAATGCGAACTGAATATATTGGTCCTTGCTTTTCAACGCTCCATAAAAGGCCTTTAATGTGTCACGATAGTTGTCTTGCAGTTCGCTGTTTCCTATAGCCTGGAGCATAGGTTTGTCATATTCGTCTACTAAAATCACGACGTTTCTTCCGGTCTTTTCAGCTGCCCGCTGGATGATTCCTTGAAAACGCAAAGATAAGGACACTTCGCTTGGCTCTGTTCCATAGACTTTTTCCCATTTTGTTAAGATATCATTCAAAATATCGTCAAGGCTTTTAAGTGTGTCATATTTTTGCGCATTTAGGTCAATATGTAGAATGGGATAAGAGAGCCAATCTTTTTCCATTTGACAAATATACAATCCTTGAAACAATTCTTTTCGTCCTGAATAATAAGCCTCCAATGTAGAAATCAATAAGCTTTTCCCAAATCGTCTTGGCCGGCTGAAGAAATAATACTTTCCGGTCGAGACCAAACGGTAAATAAGTTCTGTCTTATCTATATACAGATAGCCTCCTTTACGAAGGCTTTCAAAGCTTTGTATACCTACAGGATATTTTCTCATTTTGCTAAAGTGTTTGTTTACAAAGTTAGTTTTTTATCTTATAACTCATTTAAAATTAAGAAATATAAGTTGTAATGCAATCGGAATTTTTAATGAAAAAGAGTAGAGTTTTGGTAGAAAAATGATGTTAAAAGTTCCTCTATGTGTCTTTGAAACTCATGAGAATAAATTTTTCTCCAAAATATACTTATCTGATTACTAATTGATTATAGTATTTTTTAGTTCGGCGGGAACTTTGGTCATTTCTTTCATCGGAATGCAGACGCAGGAAGTGAAAATTGCTCCGATGGTAAAAGTGGTGTTGAAGTCTGATTCAGAGCAACTTGATGAAGTGATGGTCGTGGCTTACGGTACGGCAAAGAAATCAGCTTTCACAGGTTCTGCATCTACAATCAAAAATGAAAAGATTACTTCTCGTCAGACGTCAAATGTGACGAATGCGTTGGCTGGTCAGGTTGCGGGTGTACAGACTACAAGTAGTACAGGTCAGCCGGGTAAGGATGCTACTGTACGTATTCGTGGTATCGGGTCTATTTCAGCAAGCAATACGCCGTTGTATGTAGTGGATGGAGTGCCTTATGATGGAGAAATCTCTGCTATCAACTCTTCTGATATCGAGTCTATGACTGTATTGAAGGATGCGGCTTCTAATGCATTGTATGGTGCCCGTGGTGCAAATGGCGTCATTTTGATTACTACCAAGCGTGGTAAAACAGGGGATGCACGTGTGACATTCGATGCAAAATGGGGTGTCAACAAGCGTGGAGTTCCTTCTTATGAGACCGTGCAGGATCCGGGCAAGTTCTATGAAATGGCTTATTCTGCCATTTACAATGGTGACCTGAAAGGATATGCGGCTGCGGGTGATTTGGTAGCGGCCAATAAATATGCTAACCAAGCTATGTTGTCTTCATCTTATTTAGGATATCAGGTTTTCACTGTACCTAATGGAGAACAGTTGATTGGCATGGATGGCAAATTGAATCCAAACGCTACTTTGGGTTATTCTGACGGTACATATTATTATAGACCGGATAACTGGAGTGATGAATTGTTTGAAAACAACATGCGTCAGGAATACAATCTGAGTGTCAGTGGTGCTACTGAGAAAATGAACTATTACATGTCTGCCGGTTACTTGGACGATCAAGGTATCGTTCCGAACTCTGGATTCCAACGTTATTCAGCCCGCTTGAAGGCAGATTATCAAGTGAAACCTTGGTTGAAACTGGGAGGTAATGTGTCATTTACTCATTATGACAGCCGTGAACAAGATACAGAAGGAGGTTCATCCAATGCCAATGCATTCTATGCAGCCAATATCATGGGTGCTATCTATCCGATGTATATTCGCGACGCAGAAGGCAATATCATGATAGATGAAAGAGGATACAAACGTTATGACTACGGTTCTGATACGAACTTCTCTCGTGACAATGTGATTCCGAATGCCAATCCGCTGGCCAGCTACATGCTGGATATGATGCGATATGCCGGTGATGTAATCAGTGGCAAATGGTTTGCTGATATTGATATCTGGGGTGGAATTAAGGCCAAAATCAATATTGGTGTAGATGCAAATAACGTACGCTATACCAATATGGTCAATCCATATTATGGTCAGTATTCAGAAACCAGTGGTGTAGGTGGTATTGTAAGTGTAGCTTCTCAGCGTACGTTTAGTACGAACCAGCAATATTTGCTGACTTATAACAAGACATTCAATAATGTACACAATTTGGATGTGTTAGCCGGTTATGAAAACTATAACTACAAATATCAATATTTGTATGGTTCACGCGAAAAAATCTATAACCCGGATGTACCGGAACTGAACAATGGTATCTTGAACCAGAATAACTCTTCTTACACTAACAATTATGCTACTGAAGGATGGTTGTTCCGTGTGCAGTATGATTATGATGGAAAATACTTTGTTTCTGGATCTTATCGTCGTGATGCTTCTTCAGTGTTCCATCCGGATAATCGTTGGGGTAACTTCTGGTCAATCGGTGCAGGTTGGCTGATGAACAAGGAATCCTTCCTGGCAGACCAGACTTGGATTGACATGTTGAAATTCAAGATTAGTTACGGTTTGCAAGGTAACGATAACCTGATGTATGAAGGTGGTTTGTATCGTAACTATTATCCTTACATGGACCAATATACACTGTCCAACAGTAACAGTGACTTTGCTACTTCTTTGTATTATAAAGGTAATCCGGAAATCACATGGGAAACTTCTCATAGTTTCAATACCGGTTTTGACTTTACTTTCTGGGGTGGCAAATTGAGTGGTACGGTAGAGTACTTCTCACGTAAGACGACTGACATGCTTTACTTTAAGCCGGTGTCTCCGTCTATGGGATATTCTCGTTTCCCGGAAAATGTCGGTTCTATGATCAACCGTGGTGTGGAATTGGATTTGAACTCTAATATCTTCAGTACAAAAGACTTTACTTGGGATGTGAACTTTAACCTGACTCACTTCAAGAATGAAGTGCTGGAGCTGGCTCCTGAACTGAATGGTCAGTTGATTGACGGATCACGTATTTACCGTGAAGGTGAATCTATGTACCAGTTGTATTTGCCGAAGTATGCAGGGGTGAATCCTGAAACAGGTGAGAGCCAATGGGCTTTGCTGAAACCGAATAAAGCAGGTGAGACTGTAACCACATCTTATACTGAAGCATCTTCTAACCGTTTTGCTACAGGTGACATCCTGCCGAAAGTATATGGTGGATTTGGTACAAGCTTGACTTTCAAAGGCTTTGATTTCTCTATTGCATTTGCTTATCAGTTGGGTGGACGTATTTTGGATTATACTTACCAAAGCTTGATGAGTACGGATGCACAGGGAGCAGCATGGCATGTGGATATGTTGAGAGCATGGACTCCGGAAAACAAGAATACAGATGTTCCGCGTATGAATGTGCAGGACTTGTACACATCTAATCTGTCTGACCGTTGGTTGACAAGTTCTGATTATTTGAGCTTGCAGAATATTACGTTTGGTTATACGTTACCGAAGTCTTTGACTCGTAAGATTAAGATTGATGGTATCCGTTTGTATTTCGTAGCAGATAATGTAGCTTTACTGACTGCCCGTAAAGGTCTCGATCCACGTCAGGGTTATGTAGCTGCGGATAATGTGTACTCACCGATTCGTACAATTTCCGGTGGTATCTCATTGAATTTCTAATTTATTAAATGTTTTAGAACGTATGAAAAAGACAAATAAATATTTGGTATTCGTAGGTGCTGCCTTATGTCTGGCTTCCTGTGACCTGGATAAGCTTCCGGAAGGCCAGTATGTAGGAGATGGGCAGAACGAGGAGATTATAAGTAAGCGTCCGAATATGGTTGTGGCAGGTGTCAATGCGATGGCTGCGAAATTGAATACATTCGGTACAATTTCAGATGATGCTAATACCTATCATAATGACTATGGAGTAGCTGCTGTAAGTCAGTTCCTGGAACAGGGTGGACAGGATATGCCTTGTACGACTTCAGGTTATAACTGGTTTGCAACGGCGCAGAATTACTCAGACCGTCTTTATACAAGTGCAGGAGATGAATTGATTTGGAAAACTTTCTATAATCACATGAAAACTGCCAATGATGTGCTTGTGCTGACGGAAGGTACGAAAGATGAAACCATGTTGGTTTATCGTGGGCAGGCCTTGGCGGCTCGTGCATACGATTTAATGAATTTGGCTCAGATTTATCAGTTTACTTATAAAGGGCATGAAGATGCATTGTGTGTGCCTATCATTACTGAGAATATGACAGAAGAGGAGATGCAGAACAATCCTCGTGCTACAGTTCAGCAGGTTTATGACCAGATTATGAAAGATTTGAATGAGGCGGTTACTTTGTTGTCTGGTTATGACAATGGTTCATCAAAGGATAAAATAGATGAAGCTACGGCCTATGGTTTGCGAGCTCGTGCAAACTTGTTGATGCAGAATTGGGCAGAGGCGGCGAAGGATGCAGCAAAAGCCATTGAAGGTGGAACACCTCAGTCGCTCAGTGAAGTGTCTAGTCCGACATTCAATTCAGCTTCTGCCGATTCTTGGTTGTGGGGAGTGCTGATTACTCCAGATAATGATGTGGTTACCACAGGTATTATCAACTGGCCTTCTCACTTGTGTTCACTGACTGGAAACGGTTATACTACACTGACGGGTTCTTTCCGTTATGTAAGCTCTGCATTGTATGATCAGATTCCTGCTACAGATATCCGCAAACAGTGGTTTATTTCTCCGGATACAACTTCTACTTTGGTGGACAATAAAACGGTGGGAGGTATTCCTGTGATTGATTATTTTGGTTTGACTCCTTATACCAATGTGAAATTTGGTCCGTATCAGGATGTAATGGGTAATACCACTAACTCACAAGACTGGCCACTGATGCGTGTGGAAGAAATGTATCTGATTAAGGCGGAAGGTGAAGCAATGTCTGGGGACCTGCCTACGGCCAAACAGACATTGGAGAATTTCGTGAAAACTTATCGTAATCCGTCATATGTATGCAACGCTTCTTCTGCAGAAGCTATGCAGGATGAAATCTGGTTGCAGCGTCGTATGGAGTTATGGGGTGAAGGCTTTGCTCTATTTGATATTTTGCGTCTCAAGAAGCCTATTATTCGTAAAGGAACAAACTATGCGGCTATTGTTCAGTTCAATTTGGAGCCAGAGTCTCAGATTATGATTTATCGTATTCCACAATGTGAAATGGAAACCAACAAGGGTATTACGGAAGCCGACAATAATCCGGCAGCTCCGCAACCTTCAGTTTAATTCGTAGGATAGACTAATATTGAGAAGGAGGTATATCTTTTGATGGATATACCTCTTTTTTGTCTTGATTTTATTAAAATATGGTCTATTTTTCTGAAACTTCTTGTTAATAATGCAAAATATATGCAATTTTATTCTATTTATATTCGTTTTGTATAAATATAGGTAAATATATACAAGTCGTTAAGAATCATTTATTTATCTCTTTTTAATATTGTTTCATCTCCAGCCTGTGGAATAAGTGTAAGAATACCCTTTGTTTGCCTTATTCTCTTTGGTTTATTATTTTAGCAACCCGTTTGTGAAAACATACTTGTTTAACTTAACTAAACTAAAGAGAGATTTTATGAAGAAAAAAATCACGTGGTTCGTGACCTTTCTCCTGATAGGGATTGGTCTGTCTAATGCCCAGATTTCTCAAGTGACCGGTAATGTGGCGTCCGATGAAGACGGACTGCCGGTAGTGGGCGCGTCGGTATTGGTAAAGGGTACGACTGTGGGAACGGTGACCGATATCGATGGAAATTTTACAATTACCGGAGTGCCGGCCTCGGCAAAAGTCCTGGTTGTTTCTTTTATCGGTTTGCAGAGTCAGGAAGTACCTGTAAAATCGGTGGTAAATGTGGTACTGAAGTCCGATGCCAAGCAATTGGATGAAGTAATGGTCGTGGCCTATGGTACGGCCAAGAAAGAATCGTTTACTGGTTCTGCTTCGGTGGTCAAGGCTGATAAGATTACTTCCAGACCCGTGGCCAATGTCACGAAGGCTTTGGATGGATTGGTAGCTGGGGTGCAGACTACTTCTGGTTCAGGACAGCCGGGTTCGGGTGTCTCAGTTGTAGTACGCGGATATGGTTCTATTAATTCGGCTCAAAGTCCTTTGTATGTGGTAGACGGAGTGCCTTATGATGGGGATGTGGTTTCCATCAATCCCAATGACATAGAGTCGATGACGGTATTGAAAGATGCCTCGGCTGGTGCGTTGTATGGTTCACGCGGAGCAAACGGTGTGGTGATGATTACAACGAAGAAAGGAAAATCGGGCAAGGTAAATGTCAATTTGAAGGCCAACTGGGGCGTGGCGTCCCGTTCTATTCCTCGTTATGAGACAATGGATGAGGCGGGATATCTGGAAACGGTTTTCCAGTCGTATAAAAATAACCAGATTTATAACAATGGCCTTTTGCCTGCGGAAGCTGGAGTTGCGGCACTGGCAGCCATGAAGGCGGGGTCTACCGCAATTTTTGGCCAGAATGAACAGTATAATCCGTTTAATTATTCTATAACGGAACTGATTGATCCTGCTACGGGCAAGGTGCGCAGTGACGCCCGTCTGAAGTATTCGGAGGATTGGATGAATGAGGCGATGGTGAACAATCCTTTGCGTCAGGAGTATAATGCTTCTTTTTCTGGAGGAAATGAGAAGACAAAGTATATGTTTTCTTTGGGGTATCTGAACGAAAAAGGGTTGCTGAAGACTACGCAGTTCTCTCGCTACAATGGCCGTATGAACATTGATTCGGATGTGACAAACTGGTTGAAGGCCGGGATGAACGCCAGCTATTCGCGCAATGAGAACAATACGGCTGTGGAAAACTCATCGGGAAATTCCAATGTGTGGTATACGGCTCAGTTGATGGCACCTATTTTCCCTGTTTATGAAAAGGATGCAGATGGAAAAACGGTGTTGGACAAAAACGGAAATCCGGTGTTTGATTATGGTACCAACCGTCCAGCTGGTGCCAATGCGGATTGGAATACCATCGCTACATTGTATGATGACAAATATTCTACTACGAGTGATAACTTGAGCGCCCGTATGTATATGGAATTGGGTAACCTGAAAGAGGGGCCTTTGCAGGGCTTGAAATTCTCGGTGAATTATGGTTTCGATTTGATTAACCGGAATAATATGACTTACTATAATCCTTATAACGGAAATGCGACTTCCGTGAAAGGACGTCTGACCAAAAGTGCTTCCCGCTCTTTCAGTTACACACTGAATCAGCTGCTGAATTATGACCGCCGCTTTGGCAAGCATCATGTGGCGGCACTGGTGGGACATGAGTTCTATAAATATACCTATTCTTATTTATCCGGTCAGAAAACGGGTTTCCCTTTTGGTGGATTGTATGAACTGGCGGCAGCTACAACGGTAGTGGATACGGATTCTTATAGCCATAATTATTCAGTGGAATCGGTATTGTCGCGTTTGTCTTATGATTATGCGGATAAGTATTATTTCTCGGCCAGTTTCCGAACCGACGGGTCGTCTCGTTTTTACAAGGAAAGCCGCTGGGGTAATTTCTGGTCGGTAGGAGCGAACTGGCGGATTTCGCAGGAAGAGTTCATGAAAAACGTGAGATGGGTGAACAACCTGTCGGTGAAGGCTAGTTATGGTGTGCAGGGAAATGACCGTTTGCTCGATTCAAACGGTTATGACATCTATTATGCATGGCAGTCTTTCTATAGTCTGAGCTATCCGAACAATACGATGAACGGTGCCGCATTGTCTTCTTTGGAAAATAAGGGGCTGAAGTGGGAAAAGAACGGCAACCTGAATGTGGGAGTAGAAGGCCGTTTGTTCGACCGTGTAAGTTTTAGTGTGGAATGGTACCAGCGCAAGACTTCAGACATGTTGATGTCTTTCCCGATGGCTACCTCGCTTGGATTTGACGGATATAACAAGAACATTGGCAGCATGCGTAACCGTGGCTTGGATGTGAGCATCGCCACCGATATCTTCCAGCAACCGAATTTCGGATGGCGACTGACGCTGATGGGTTCGACCGTGAAGAACGAGGTGCTACAGCTGGCCGATAAGCCGGAAATCATCAATGGAAGTTATATCATCCGTGAAGGTGAGACTATCAATTCATTTTATACGGCTACAGCGGCGGGAGTGGATCCGGCTACAGGTGAACAGTTATATTGGGTGTGGGATACGGATAAAGACGGCGTAAGAGGCGAGAAATATATCTCGAATGATGCCTCGAAGGCTACCAACTGCAAGGAAATCCAGGGCAGCCGTATTCCGGACCTGTATGGTTCTTTCAACAATGAATTCCGGTACAAGAACTTCGATTTGGCTGTGCTCTGTACGTATTCTATCGGAGGTAAGGTGCTGGACGGTGTGTACAGAACTTTGATGTATGGAAATTATGTGGGACAGGCAAAGAGCAAGAACTTGGAGCGTGCCTGGAAACAGCCTGGTGACATTACGGATATTCCACGTATCGAAATTGGCAAGAGTTATATTACGACCAACAACGACTTGATTGATGCTTCTTATCTGGCCATCAAGAATATCTCGCTGGGCTATACTTTCCCGGATAAGTTGATTCAGAAATGGGGCATGAACCGTTTGCGGCTTTCGGCTACGGCAGACAATGTGGTGTTGTTCAACTGCCTGAAGGGGATGAATCCTCAGCACAATTTCAGCGGCGGTACGAGCTTTGGTTATGTGCCGGTGCGAACTGTATCATTTGGTATTGACGTAACATTCTAATGAAAAAAGACAACAATGAAAATCAATAAATATTTTTTATGCGGGCTGGCGTTTGCAGGAGCCGGTTTGTTGGCTTCCTGCTCGGATGAACTGGAAACGCAGCCTACCAATTCTGTGTCTGGAACACAGGTTTTTGAGAACGCGGAGCATGCGGAAGCCGCGATTAATGGTGCATACCGTTTTTTGTACACTGCCGGATGGAGCTCAGGCTGGGGTACACAGAATTGTGGACAAACAGCTATTCAATTGTTTGCCGATTTGATGGCAGAAGATCATTTGATGAACGAACAGGGACAGGGATGGTTTTATGAGGATTATCGCCTGAATGTGCATGGAGACTATGCCGGAAAAGCGGGACGTTCTTATTCGGTGTGGAATTTCTATTACACGATTATCAGCAACCTGAATTATATCCTGGCAAACGATGGAAAGTTGGAGGGAGATCCTGATTTGGTAAATAGCTTGATGGGGCAGGCGTATGCATTCCGGGCTTTTTGTTATTTTTATCTGATTCAGTTGTACCAGCAGACTTATGTAGGACATGAGAATGCACCGGGAGTACCTCTTTATACGGAGCCGACAGTGGCTGGAACAGAGGGAAAGCCCCGTGGTACGGTACAGGGAGTGTACGATCAGATCAATGCGGATTTGACTGAGGCAGTCAACCGATTGAAAGGACTGAAGCAGTCGCACATTTCTCACATTGACTATTATGTGGCTAAAGGTTTCCAGGCTCGTGTTTTCTTGGTACAGCATAAGTATAAGGAGGCAGCAGAAGCGGCAGAAGAGGCTTTGGCGAAACCCGGACTTTCATTGGTGAAGATTGATGCGTTGGGTGGAAACAACAGTGTAAAGACTGCCGATGTGATGTGGGGACTGGAAATTTCGAAAGACCAGACGTCGGGCTATGCCGGATTCTTTTCTCACATGGATGCGGACGCAAAAGGTATGTATGGTTCGAAAGCCCGTCAGTGTATCAGTTCCGGGTTATATAACCTGTTGTCGAATACGGATGAGCGTAAGATGAAATGGTTCCGTGGAAAACTGGAGAAGAATGAACAGGGCAACTCTAAGGTAAGTTATTGCCAATTGAAATTTAAAATGGCCGATTATACCACTTGGACCGGTGACTATCTATTGATGCGTGCAGAGGAAATGGTGCTGATTAAAGCTGAGGCGGAATGTCATCTGAAAAAGTTCGATTTGGCACGGAACACAATCAAGCAACTGGGTATGCTTCGGGATGCGAATTATGAAGCCATTCTGTTACAGCGTGAAAGTTCGGAAACTTATAACTCGAATACGAATGCTCCTGTCCGCACGTTGATGGAGGAAATTCTGTTGCAGCGTCGTGTGGAATTGTGGGGTGAAGCAGGAAGAATCTTCGATTTGCAGCGTCTGGCTTTGGGATATGACCGTAAATATGAGGGTTCCAATCATTCGGAAACCGTGCAGACGAAGAATACGGGAGTGGCTTCTCCGCTTTTCATCTTCCCTCTGCCTCAGTCTGAAATTGACGGGAATGAGCATATCAGCAGCTCGGATAACAATCCTATTGTACGATAACTTTTAATAGAAATGAAATGAAGAATTATATATTAGCGATTGCAGTTTTATTGTCAGGTATGGCTACTTCGTGCAACAAGGATGCGGAGGGAGCTGTGTATGCAGAAAGTGAAATGGCTTTTTCTTTTGTAAATTCCAAACAGGTGATGGAAACAGGAACGGAAAATACCGGAATAGTGAAAGTGCCGGTCTATCGTTCCAGCAGAAACGGTGAGGCTAAAGTGCAAGTGGTTCTTGATGAAAAGGCCGTAGCAGAGAATGTGCTGAAACTTCAGACGCCGGAAGTGACTTTTAAAGATGGTGAACCGGCTGCTTATGTGGAGTTGAATTTTAGTTTGGCGAATCGCTCGGAGAAAAAGAAATATGTGGCAGTGCTGACTTTTAAAGAAGGTACTCATCTTTCTCCAAGTGCCAAGGCCAGCACGGAAATTACGATACAGCAGAAATAACGGAGGAGGCATTACCATTTGTAAAAATAAAAGAGCGCATCTGAAAGGAGATGCGCTCTTTTTGTTTATATTTGTGGCGTATAGAAATTAGATTTACACTGAATGAAGGAATTTGTTATATCGGATGCGCAGACCGAAAAGGCTGCACTGGTGGGTTTGATTACGCAGACTCAGAATGAACGTAAGACCAATGAATATTTGGACGAACTGGCTTTCCTTGCTGAGACGGCAGGGGCAGAGGTGGTGAAGCGTTTTACTCAGAAACTGGATACGCCAAACTCTGTGACGTATGTAGGAAAAGGTAAATTGCAGGAAATCAAAGAATATCTGGCGGCTCAGAACGAAAGTGAGGAAACAGAAATCGGTATGGTGATTTTTGATGATGAACTTTCGGCGAAACAAATCCGTAATATTGAGAATGAGTTGAAAGTTAAAATACTGGACCGTACTTCGCTTATATTGGATATTTTTGCTATGCGGGCACAGACTGCCAATGCCAAGACACAGGTGGAACTGGCGCAATATAAATATATGCTTCCCCGTTTGCAACGTTTGTGGACACACTTGGAACGTCAGGGAGGTGGTTCCGGTGCCGGAGGTGGTAAAGGCTCTGTAGGTCTGCGTGGTCCGGGTGAAACACAGTTGGAAATGGACCGCCGTATCATCTTGAACCGTATGGCTTTGCTGAAACAGCGCCTGGCTGAGATTGACACGCAGAAATCCACCCAGCGTAAGAATCGCGGACGATTGATTCGTGTGGCGCTGGTGGGATACACCAATGTGGGAAAATCTACGTTGATGAATCTGCTGGCAAAGAGTGACGTGTTCGCGGAAAACAAGTTGTTTGCTACACTGGACACCACAGTCCGTAAGGTGATTATCGAAAATCTGCCTTTCCTGTTGTCCGATACGGTAGGGTTTATCCGGAAATTGCCGACCGACCTGGTCGATTCGTTCAAGTCGACGTTGGACGAGGTGCGTGAGGCGGATTTGCTGGTTCATGTAGTCGATATTTCTCATCCTGATTTTGAAGAACAGATTCAGGTGGTAGAAAAGACTATTGCCGATTTGGGAGCTGGTGGTAAGCCGAGTATGATTGTATTTAATAAGGTGGATGCCTATACGTATGTGGAAAAGGCGGAAGACGACCTGACTCCGAAGACAAAGGAGAATATCACACTGGAAGAACTGATGCATACTTGGATGGCGAAACTGAATGATAATTGTATATTCATCTCTGCACGTGAAAAGACAAATATTGAACAGTTCCGTGAACTGTTATATAAAAAGGTAAGGGAACTGCATGTGCAGAAGTATCCTTACAATGATTTTCTATATCAGACATACGACGAAGAATAACCGACAAAAATTATGACATCACACTATCGTTTACTGACAGAAGGGGAAATTGCACAGTTGGAAGTACAGCACTGCGTGGCTTCCGACTGGAAAGGCGTGGAAGTAGCCGATAATTTCCGTACGGATTACGTACATCATACTCGTTTCTCGGGAAGAGTACGGCTGGGAGTTTTTGAAAAGGAGTTTACATTGGCTGGTGGAATAGCCAAGCATTCCGGACTGTATTATGCTACGTTGCACAATGTGACTGTTGGTGACAACTGTTATATCGAAAACGTGAAGAATTATATTGCCAATTATGAGATTGGGCATGATACGTTTATCGAGAATGTGGATATTATTCTGGTAGACTGCCGGAGCCGTTTCGGTAATGGTGTGGAGGTGTCGGTCCTGAATGAGACAGGAGGTCGTGAGGTGATTATTCACGACCGGCTGTCTGCACATCAGGCATATATTATGGCGTTGTACCGTCATCGTCCGGTATTGATTGAGAAAATGCATCAGATTGTTGAAGCATACGCGGAGAAGCATGCTTCAGAAACTGGGACGATTGGCAGTCATGTGACAATTGTCAATGCGGGATACATTAAAAATGTACGAATAGGTGATTATTGTCAGATAGAAGGAGCCGGACGCTTGAAAAATGGAAGCGTGAATAGCAATGAAGCGGCGCCGGTACACATCGGCTACGGAGTGGTTTGTGATGATTTTATTATCTCAAGTGGTTCTCATGTAGAGGATGGTACGATGCTGACGCGCTGTTTCGTGGGGCAGGCTTGTCATTTGGGGCATACGTACTCTGCATCCGATTCGTTGTTTTTCAGTAACTGTCAGGAAGAAAACGGAGAGGCTTGTGCCATTTTTGCAGGGCCTTTCACGGTGACACACCATAAATCGACTTTATTGATTGCGGGAATGTTTTCATTCATGAATGCAGGCTCGGGGTCCAATCAAAGTAATCACATGTATAAGTTGGGGCCGATTCATCAGGGAACGCTGGAGAGAGGAGCAAAGACGACCTCCGATTCTTATGTCCTGTGGCCGGCCCGTATCGGTGCTTTCTCACTGGTAATGGGAAGACATGTGACACATCCCGATACGTCTAACCTTCCTTTCTCTTATTTGATTGAGGAAAAAAATACGACTTATCTTGTACCGGGAGTAAATTTACGGAGTGTGGGAACCATTCGCGATGCGCAGAAATGGCCTAAGCGTGATAAACGTAAGGACCCGAACCGTCTGGACCAGATTAACTATAACCTGCTGAGTCCGTATACTATTCAGAAAATGATGACTGGACGTCAGATTTTGAAGGAATTGGCCCGTGTATCGGGAGAGACTTCAGAAATCTATTCTTACCAGAGTGCGAAAATAAAGAATTCGTCCTTGAACAAGGGCATTAAGTTTTATGAAACAGCCATACATAAGTTCTTGGGGAATTCCGTCATTAAACGTCTGGAGAACATTTGCTTCACTTCTGACGAGGAAATAAGGAAGCGGCTTTTGCCGGATACTTCTGTAGGCATGGGAGAATGGGTGGATATTTCTGGCTTGATTGCCCCCAAAAGTGAAATTGAACGACTGATGGAGGACATTGAGTGCGGACGGTTGACTTCCGTGGATGAGATACACGACCGGTTTGCAGAAATGCATGCCAATTATTATACGTATGAATGGACCTGGGCTTATGCAAAAATGCTGGAGTTTTACGGTTTGCAGGCAGATAAAGTGACTGCATCGGATATTGTAGCCATTGTTCGGCAGTGGCAGGAAGCGGTGGTCGGATTGGACAAGATGGTATACGAGGATGCGAAGAAAGAGTTTTCTTTGACTTCCATGACCGGATTTGGAGCTGATGGAAGCAGCGAAGAAAAAGTACGTGATTTTGAGGAAGTACGTGGGGTGTTCGAAAGCAATCCGTTTGTGACCGCAGTACTTGAACATATTCAGGTCAAAACCGCATTGGGCAATGAACTTATCGAGCGCATTAAGGGCTTGTGTAAAGAATAAGGAGGATTGTCTATGAGAAGAAGGATATGCGGCTGTTTATGCTTGCTTTGCCTATGTTGGATAACCTTACAAGCTCAGGCCGGCAGACGAAAGGTAATGGAAAATCCGGGTTTCGTATTGACGAATACGGAAGATTTGGAAATCAGGCGGATTGTGCTGACGGATGAGCAGACACAGGTGGAGGTAGTGATGTATGGAAAGCCCGGTACACCGGCGGTCTTTTCTTCAAAGGCCGCATTAAAATGGGCTGACGGTGGAGTTGCACGGCTTCGCGATGCTGGAGGGGCTTCGGTGGATGGATTGACTGAACCGGAAGTGATTGCAGAGGATGGAAAGTTGGATGTGACACTCTCTTTTGCTCCGATACGGTCGGATGTGCACGAGGTTGACTTTGTAGATCCGGAAATGGGATGGAACATTTTTGGAATTCAGCTAAGCAGCAAGGAACCGTATGTATATGTGCCAAATTATCTGACAACCGATAAACCTGAGCGTCGGAATGAAATTCCGGAACCGGGGCTGGCGTCAGGGAAGGCTGTAGTAAACGGGTATATTTTGGGCTATGATCCGAGAATGTCCTTGTTTGCGGAACTGGTATATAAGGATGGAATTTTCCCAGAGGAGTGGAAGCAGAGTATCAAGGTACGTCAGGATGGCTCGTTTCATCTGGAAACAGAATTGTTGCAACCTACGCTGACCTCGTTGAGGCTGAATGAAGCTACCTTACAATTGTTTTTGGTACCCGATGAGGAAGTAACGGTCTATGTTCATCTCCCTCGTGTAAGTATGGCGTCTTCCCGGTTGCTGGGTAAACACTATGAGAAGAAGCAGAAGGCATGGTTCGATGGTGCTGCTGAAACCATTAATATGGAACTGGCAGGCGGACGTTCTTCAGCGTTGGAGGCATATCGGGTTGTGGAAAAAAAGATGATGGAAAGCCCGGAAGTGGCTTCTCGTCTGAAAGCTGATTATCAGAAAGCTGTTCCTGTGTGTGCACGGTTGGCTGCATCTTCCTCCTTGAACTCAGATGACCGCAAAATTTTAAAGTCAGTTAATTTTCCGGAGATTCGTACGTATGTGGAGGCGGTGGCCCAGTCGCTTCAGGCAAATGCCAAACGGATGGACGCGGTTAGAGAAGCAGTGATTGTGTCGTTGGATTCCCATGTGACAGGGGCAGATATCTTGCCTAAAATTATAGCTCCTCATAAAGGACGTGCCATTTTGATTGACTTCTGGGCCACTTGGTGTGCTCCATGCCGGAAAAGCATGCAGGCTTTGGTGCCATTGAAGAAAAGTTTGTCCTCCAAAGATATTGTATATGTTTATCTGACAGGGCCTTCTTCTCCAGAAAATGTATGGAAATCTACTTTGTCTAAAATGACGGGAGTACACTACCGGCTGACAGAGGCACAGTGGAAATATCTGTGTGCTTCTTATGGAGTGACAGGCATACCTGCTTATTTGATTATCAGTCATGACGGAAAACTGCAGGCCCGTTATATTGGTTTCCCAGGAGTCGATGTGTTGCAGAAAGACTTGATTCGTGCCGTGGAAGAGTAAAACGGATTGCCGATAACTTTTTGGATGAATTAAGGAAAAATTTCGATAATACTTTGTAACTTTGTGTCCACAATAACTAACAATTAATTTAATGTAATATGGCAACACCCGAATTCAAGTATCAGCCAATGTTTGAACGTGGCAAAGATACGACTGAATACTATTTGCTTACCAAAGATTATGTATCTGTAAGCGAGTTTGAAGGAAAACCCATCCTGAAAATCGAAAAGGAAGGTTTGACAGCGATGGCCAATGCGGCTTTCCGCGACGTTTCTTTCATGTTGCGCCGCTCTCACAACGAACAGGTCGCAAAGATTCTGACTGACCCGGAAGCAAGCGACAACGACAAGTATGTAGCTTTGACTTTCCTGCGCAATGCAGAAGTAGCAGCCAAGGGCGTACTTCCTTTCTGCCAGGATACCGGTACGGCGATTATCCACGGTGAAAAAGGACAGCAGGTATGGACCGGATATTGTGATGAAGAAGCGCTTTCTTTGGGTGTGTACAAAACTTATACAGAAGAAAACCTGCGTTATTCTCAGAATGCACCGCTTACCATGTACGAAGAAGTGAATACTCGTTGCAACTTGCCGGCTCAGATTGATATCGAAGCTACTCAGGGTATGGAGTATGAATTCCTTTGCGTCACAAAGGGTGGTGGTTCTGCCAACAAGACTTATTTGTATCAGGAAACGAAGGCTATCCTGAATCCGGCTACGCTGGTGCCGTTCCTGGTAGAAAAGATGAAGACCTTGGGTACAGCTGCTTGTCCTCCTTATCACATCGCTTTCGTGATTGGCGGTACTTCTGCTGAAAAGAATCTGCTGACAGTGAAACTGGCTTCTACTCGTTTCTATGACACACTGCCTACTACAGGTAACGAATACGGTCGTGCATTCCGCGATATCGAGCTGGAAAAACAAGTGCTTGAAGAAGCTCATCGCATTGGTTTGGGTGCACAGTTCGGTGGTAAATATTATGCACACGATGTGCGCATCATCCGTCTGCCGCGTCACGGTGCTTCTTGTCCGGTTGGTCTGGGCGTATCTTGCTCTGCCGACCGTAACATCCGTTGCAAAATCAACAAAGACGGTATCTGGATTGAAAAGCTGGATTCAAATCCGGGCGAACTGATTCCGGAAGAATTGCGTCAGGCAGGTGAAGGCAATGCCGTGAAGATTGACCTGAACCGTCCGATGCCGGAAATCCTGGCAGAACTGGATAAGTATCCGGTAGCTACCCGTCTGTCTTTGAACGGTACGATTATCGTAGGTCGTGATATCGCTCATGCCAAACTGAAAGAACGTCTGGATCGCGGTGAAGACTTGCCTCAATATATTAAGGATCATCCGATTTATTATGCTGGTCCGGCCAAGACTCCAAAGGGAATGGCTTGCGGTTCTATGGGCCCGACAACTGCGGGACGTATGGACCCGTACGTAGACTTGTTCCAGAGTCACGGTGGCTCTATGATTATGTTGGCTAAGGGTAACCGTAGCCAGGCTGTGACAGATGCCTGCAAGAAACACGGTGGTTTCTACTTGGGTTCTATCGGTGGTCCGGCTGCTATCCTGGCACAGAACAACATCAAGAGCATCGAATGTGTAGAATATCCGGAACTGGGTATGGAAGCTATCTGGAAGATTGAGGTAGAAGACTTCCCGGCATTTATTCTGGTAGACAACAAGGGTAATGATTTCTTCAAACAAATCAAACCTCGTTGCACAGGTAACTGTAAATAATTGAAGCATTAGATATGCTCTTTCCCTAGGAAGAGCATGAGACCATACAAAGGATTTGCAAACCGTAGCCTGTCGATGGCCGGATTTGCAAATCCTTTTTTTATTCTGTTCCCCCGATTTGTTTCATCATAGTGGATTAAAAATGAATTTTCTGCGTTTTTGTAAAAACTGGACGCTTCCGATTGCTATGGCAATGGGAGTCATCCTATATTTTGTGTATGTCAGTATTCCTTTTCTTGCCCCGACCAAACCGTTTGTGACCCGTGCCATCGACATTGTACAGCCGGTGTTGATTTTCCTGATGCTGTTTCTCACGTTCTGTAAAATCAGTCTCCATGATTTGAAACTGTGTGCCTGGCACCTGCGTTTGCTGCTGATTCAGGGAATCAGTTTTGTGGTCTTGGGCTTGCTGCTGGTGATATTCCCTGATTTCCCGGCCCGCATTCTGGTGGAAGGAGCGATGATTTGTCTGATTTGTCCCACAGCTACGGCAGCCGCAGTAGTCACCCGTAAACTGGGGGGAGATGCGGCCCATCTGACCACTTATACTATTCTGATTAATATCCTGACTGCCATTCTGGTACCGTTGATGCTTCCGCTGGTTCATCCACATCCGGAACTGAATTTCGGTAGTTCGTTTACCCTGATTTTAGGAAAGGTCTTCCCGTTGTTGCTTTGTCCGTTTCTGGCTGCCATTCTGTTGCGGGTACTTCTGCCGAAGGTCCATGCCAAGGTGGCGCAGTATCATGAGCTGTCATTCTATTTGTGGGCCGTAGCCCTGACTCTGGCTATCGGAGTGACGGTAAAAAGTATCGTCCACAGCGACGTGTCTTTCTGGTATCAGGCCGGATTGGGAGTCGTTTCCCTGGTATGCTGTGGTCTGCAGTTCTATTTTGGAAAGAAAGCCGGGCGTAAGTATGGCGATTCCATCAGTTCCGGACAGGCTTTGGGGCAGAAAAACACTGTATTCGCCATTTGGATGGGCTATACCTTCTTCACTCCCGTGACGGCAGTAGCTGCCGGGTTCTACAGTGTATGGCACAATGTGGTCAATTCCTACCAGCTATATTTGCAGCGCAAGGTGGAAGGAGCGTCCGACGCTTTGAAAAATTAACAGCTTGTCTGTCATTGCTGTGCGCGGAAAGTTGTAACTTTGCCGTCACTTTGTAATGTAGAAGAATAGATTCGCATGATTTCAATAGAAGGATTGAAGGTGGAGTTTGGAACGACTCCCCTGTTTGAAGATGTATCGTTTGTTATCAACAAGAAAGACCGCATCGCACTGGTTGGAAAAAACGGTGCCGGAAAATCTACCATGCTGAAAATCCTGGCGGGATTGCAGCAACCCACGGAAGGGGTGGTGGCTGTGCAGCGGGGTATTACCATCGGATATTTGCCGCAGGTGATGATTTTAAGCGATACACGTACGGTGATGGCGGAAGCCGAGATGGCTTTTGAGCATATCTTCGAGATGCAGGAGAAGCTGGAGAAGATGAACCAGGAGCTGGCCGACCGTACGGATTATGATTCGGAGAGTTATCACGAACTGATAGAGCGCTTTACCCACGAGAACGAACGTTTCCTGATGATGGGAGGTACCAACTACCATGCAGAGATTGAACGTACGCTGACGGGGTTGGGATTCAACCGGAGCGATTTTAACCGGCCGACATCTGAGTTCAGTGGAGGATGGCGCATGCGTATTGAGTTGGCGAAACTTTTGTTGCGCCGTCCGGATGTGCTCTTGCTCGACGAGCCGACCAACCACCTGGACATTGAGAGTATCCAGTGGCTGGAGAATTTTCTGAAAGCAAGTTCGGGGGCCGTGGTGTTGGTGAGCCACGACCGGGCTTTCATCAACAACGTGACGAACCGTACCATTGAGATTTCCTGCGGACGGATTTACGACTACAAAGTACCCTACGATGAATTTGTCGTGTTGCGTAAGGAGCGCCGCGAGCAGCAGTTGCGTGCGTACGAAAACCAGCAGAAAGAGATAAAAGATACGGAAGACTTCATCGAACGCTTCCGTTACAAGGCCACGAAGGCTGTACAGGTGCAGAGCCGCATCAAGCAACTGGAAAAAATTGTCCCCATCGAGATTGACGAAGAAGACAATTCCACCCTTCGCCTGAAATTCCCGCCTTCCATCCGTTCCGGCAACTATCCGGTGATTTGCGAGAATGTGAAGAAAGCATACGGCGACCACGTGGTGTTCCACGATGTGAACCTGACCATCCACCGCGGGGAAAAGGTGGCGTTTGTGGGAAAGAACGGCGAAGGTAAGTCTACCTTGGTGAAGTGCATCATGGATGAGATTCCTTTCGAAGGCAAGCTGACCATCGGACACAACGTGCAGATTGGGTATTTTGCCCAGAACCAGGCTCAGCTGCTTGATGAGAACCTGACGGTGTTCGACACCATCGACCGGGTGGCGAAAGGAGATATCCGTTTGAAGATACGCGACATCCTGGGTGCCTTCATGTTTGGAGGAGAAGCCTCCGAAAAGAAAGTGAAAGTGCTGTCGGGAGGAGAACGCAGCCGTCTGGCCATGATTAAGTTGCTGCTGGAGCCGGTGAACTTCCTGATTCTGGATGAGCCGACCAACCACTTGGACATGCGTTCGAAAGACGTGCTGAAGGAAGCGATAAAGGAATTTGACGGAACCGTCATCGTGGTATCACACGACCGTGAGTTCCTCGACGGACTGGTGACCAAGGTCTATGAGTTTGGCGGTGGTCTGGTGAAAGAACATATCGGCGGCATTTACGATTTCCTGCAAAAAAAGAAGATGGAGAGCCTGAACGAACTTCAGTTGTCGCAGTCGCCTCAGGTGGCTCCTGAAAAGAAAGAAGAAACACCGGACAGTGACAACAAACTTTCGTATGAAGCCCAGAAAGAGTTGAACAAGAAAATCCGCAAATTAGAGAAACAAGTGGCCGATTGTGAGGCGAAGATTGAGAAGCTGGAAGGCCAGGTAGGGGAACTGGAACAGCAGATGGCCACACCGGAAGGGGCTTCCGACATGAAACTGTATGAACAGCATCAGCAGCTGAAGAAACAGATTTCAGACGCGGAGGACGAATGGACTTCCCTCTTGTCGGAACTGGAAGAAATGAAGCAAGAATAATTTGAGACTTAATTAAAATAACAACCATTTATGAACAAGAAAAATTATGTAGCCGTAGCTACGTTGGCATTTGCCATGCTGACCAGCTGCGCCGGACAGAAGGAAGCGAAAAGCACTTCTGGTATCGATCTGGCAAACATGGATACGACCGTGGCTGCCGGAACCGACTTTTTCCGTTATGCATGTGGCGGTTGGAACGACGCACATCCATTGACTGCCGAATACTCCCGTTATGGTACATTCGACCAGTTGTTTGAAAACAGCCAGAAACAGTTGCGTGAACTGATTGAAGGACTGGCTGCCCAGAAGAACAATCCGGCAGGTTCAGCCGCACAGAAAATCGGTGATTTGTACAACATGGCCATGGACAGCGTGACCTTGAACAAGCAGGGCGCAGAGCCGGTGAAAGCAATGCTGGGTAAGATTGCAGCCCTGAAAGACAAGGGTGAAATCATCCCGATGATGACTGAAATGGCGCATATCGGTATCGGTACTTATTTCCATAGCTATGTATATGCCGACCCGAAGAACAGTTCGCTGAACATCTTCCAGATGGGACAGGGCGGTATCAACCTGGGTGAAAAGGAATATTACCTGGACAACGACAGTATCACGCAGAATATCCGTGAACAATATAAGGTATATATCGGCAAATTGTTCCAGCTGGCAGGCTTCACAGAGGCAGAAGCTCAGCAGAAGGTGGCAGATGTAATGGAAATCGAAACAGCTATTGCCAAGGCTTCACGCAGTGCTACAGAACTTCGTGACCCGGAAGCCAACTACCACAAGATGTCGTTCGATGAACTGAAGAAGACCATCTCCGGTATCGACTGGGATGCGTATGTAAAGGGACTGGGCATTCAGGCTCCTGCCGAACTGAACGTGGAACAGGTAGAACCGATTCAGGAAGTAGCTCGTCTGATGAACACACTGCCGATATCAAAGCATGTGTCATATCTGGAATACAACTTGCTGGATGCAGCCGCTTCTTGTCTGAGTGATGACTTTGTGGCTGCTCGCTTTGATTTCTACGGCAAGGTATTGTCCGGTCGTCAGGTAAACCAGCCGCGCTGGAAACGTGCCGTAAATTCAGTAAACGGCATGCTGGGCGAACTGGTCGGCGAAATGTACGTGGAGAAATACTTCCCGGCAGCAGCCAAGGAGCGTATGGTGAAGTTGGTGAAGAACTTGCAGACTGCCTTGGGTGAACGTATCAATGCACAGGAATGGATGAGCGACAGCACCAAGGTGAAAGCGCAGGAAAAACTGGCTGCTTTCCATGTGAAAGTGGGTTATCCTGACAAATGGAAAGACTATTCCAAACTGGACATCAAAAAAGATTCTTACTGGGCCAATGTATGCCGCGCCTCAGAATGGAGTTTCAACGATATGTACAGCCGTCTGGGCAAACCGGTCGACAAGGATGAATGGCTGATGACTCCGCAGACAGTCAACGCGTACTACAACCCGTCTACTAACGAAATCTGCTTCCCGGCTGCCATTCTTCAGCCGCCGTTCTTCAACATGGAAGCAGACGATGCAGCTAACTACGGTGCCATCGGCGTGGTAATCGGTCATGAAATGACTCACGGATTCGACGACCAGGGCCGTCAGTTCGACAAAGACGGTAACCTGACCGACTGGTGGGCTCCGGGTGATGCCGACCGCTTCAAGGAACGTGCACAGGTGATGGTGGATTTCTTCAACAATATCGAAGTATTGCCGGGCTTGCATGCCAACGGTGAACTGACACTGGGTGAAAACCTGGCCGACCACGGAGGTCTGAACGTGGCTTACCTGGCCTTCCAGAATGCGACGAAAGATGCCCCTCTGGGTGTGGTAGACGGTTTCACTCCGGAACAGCGTTTCTTCCTGGCATACGCTACTTTGTGGGCTGGCAATATCCGCGACGAGCAGATTCGTGTATATACTAAGTCAGACCCTCACTCTTTGGGCAGATGGCGTGTGAACGGTGCGCTCCCGCACATCCAGGCTTGGTATGATGCTTTCCACATCACACCGTCTGATTCGTTGTATGTAGCTCCGGAAAAACGTGTGAACGTATGGTAATCAAGTGATTGCCTGATGATATAAAATGAATGGGGCAAATTCGTCATCTTGTGCGACGGATTTGTCCCATTTGTTTGTTAGTGTTTGGAGGAGGATGGCATTTCTTCTCCCCAATGCGTTTGGCTTTCCCGTTCTTCCCGTTCCCTTACCTCTTTAGCCTTCTGTGCATAGACGATGAGGCGTAGCGATTGGTCATACGTCAGATAACTCCAAACCCAGTTTAATAATACATTGATTTTGTTGCGGACACCTAGGATAGATCGTAGGTGTACCACCAGCCACAGTACCCAGGCAAACCATCCTTGTGTCTTGAGGGTATGTAGTTCGGCAACGGCCTTGTTTCGCCCGATGGTGGCCATGGTACCCAGGTTCTTGTAGTGAAACGGATGTAATTTTTTCCCTTGCTCCAGTCTTTTCAGGTTTTGGGCCAGAAGCTTTCCTTGTTGGATGGCCACTTGTGCCAGTTGCGGATGCCCTTCCGGATAATGCTTGTCGTCGGTCATCAGACACTGGTCGCCAATACAGAACACGTGGTTCATTCCTTTTACTTGGTTGTAGGCATCTACCAGAATGCGTCCTCCACGGCCGGTGATTGTGGGAGGCAGGTTGCCTATCTCATTGGCCCGTACACCGCTGACCCATATAAAAGTCCGTGTTGGGATTTCCATTCCGTCTTCTAGGATTACCTTGTGTGCCACAAAATCTGTCACGCGTGTATGGAGATAAATTTGCACTCCCATGCGGTGGAGAAATTCTTCCGCTTTTCGGGAAGACACGGGCGACATGCCGGAAAGCAGACGGTTGCCTGCCTCAATCAGGAAAATGTGCAGGTCGTTGCAGTCGATTTCCGGATAGTCTTTGGGCAATACGTAGCGTTTCATTTCAGCCATGGCGCCGGCAATCTCCACGCCCGTCGCTCCTCCGCCTACAATGACCACATTCAGCAGTTCCCGTCGTTCCTGGCTGGTAGCACACGTGATGCTTCGCTCCAGGTTGCTGAGCAAAGCATTTCTTAACCCCATTGCTTCCGACAGGGTCTTCATGGGCATGGCTGCCTCTTCTATCCGTTTGTTTCCAAAAAAATTGGATGTCGTACCAGCTGCCAGTATCAGGTAGTCATATTCGATTTTCCCGATAGAGGTCTGGAGCACCTTTTGGTCGGGATAGATTTGCCTTGCTTCGGCTAGACGGAAATGAATGTCTTGATATCCGTTGAATAGTTTCCGGAATGGAAACGAGATGGAGCTGGGTTCCAGTCCGGAGGAAGCCACCTGATAGATAAGCGGTGGAAACTGGTGATAATTGTTCTTGTCAATCAGGATTATCTGGAAGCCGGACCGATGCAGTTCTTGAGCCAGTTTCAGTCCTCCGAATCCTCCTCCTACGATTACTATTCTTTTTTGGCTGGTTTTTGCGATATTGAAGCTCATAGTGTAATTAGTTGTGGAATTTATATATAGAATTTTTTGTCGTCCTTCATGCCGGGTAGGTACGAACAGACGTCAGGTAAGAACGCGATAAGTGCTTGCCTGATGTGGGTGAGATGGGATGACGATACAGCTAAATTACAATATGCCGAATGATGTACGTGTAAAGAATTTTCTGCTTTTTCTGTGTGAGCGTGTGTCCCTGTTTATATTGCCCGGTCGAAACCGCGGTCCGGTTTTGTACAGAAAGTCTGATGGCTTTGAGAAGGCGTGGCATGTTTGCACGGACAGAGAACTGTAAATATTGTAAGTACCGTTGACAGGACTGCTTGAAAAAGGTGTGTATTTCGTATACGTGGTCTGCGGGAAGCATGCAGTCTGGATGGAGAGCAGGTGAAATAAATTGCGGTTTATGCTTTTCAACCTGTAAGACGCTTCCCATTGCCGGGTGCAATTTTTCCGTCGGTTTCTCCGCCGTGTCCAAAGTGTATGCAGCAGAAAGGGTGAATATAAACAGTATAAGTGCAATCAGTACTCTCATTTCAATGTAACCGGTTGTTTATATAACAAGCGGAGGGGAGATTTGTTCAACGGTCGGGTGCATAGTTTGTGTTGGCTTTACATCTTCTTCCTTTTCTGCCGATGTTTTCTCTGTACCACACTTTGGTATTTGTATTTCACAGTGTGAAATATATATCCCGCACTGTGGTTTTTATATTTCACACTGTGGTACAGAGAAAATGACTTGTCGTTACACAGAAAATAAAGGGTAATTTGATTATTTAGGTTAATAAAATCACGGTTTTCCGTGGTGTACGGGATAAAAATAAAACCTTTCTTTGCGTAAATAATAAAAAATAGGTTAATATTTTTTGTATAAATGAATTGAAGTAAGACTGTTGCTGAATTTATCTATTATTATGATGACAAATATCGTTATCATTGGTGTATGAATCGGTTGATTTATTCTCTTATTGAAAAACGATGAACCCCTTTCTTGAAAGCTCCGCAGAGCCAAAAGAAAGGGGTTGCTTTGTTATAGATAGAGTATATAGGGCCTTAGTATCGTCCTACATTAGTTTTCAGGATAATGACAGTTATAATTGGTTACTTTCCGTCATCGTTTTTTGAAAGAAGGACGTGCTTTACTGCGAATGTAAAGTGGAAAAATAGGCTTTTATACTGATTCCTTTAAGCAGGATTTGTCGCGTGAGGAACGTAAAGCAGCCATGCAGGAATTGAATAAGAAAATAACGGATTTACTGACCGACGAACAGAAGACGGCGTTTGAACAGATGAAGAAGGAGCGTCCGCAGCGGAAACGATAAGAATATCTGTAAGAGCAAATTTTATGATACGGCCTCATTGGTGATCTTTCGATTACTGGTGAGGCTTCTTGGTGTATATTCCAATAAATAGGAATATAAAATAGGTTATTTATGGGGTTTTGTTTTTAGATTTAATCGCTTATTTTTGACAAAAATAATAATAAAAGCCTAGGATTTGAAAAAGGAATTAAAGAAGAACTGAAGAACAATGAGACTCTGAAAAGGAGAATTTGCTATACGGGGATTTATATAAAAGTAGCTTTTGAAGGGGACAATATACCGCGGAAGACCATAAGGTCTTTTATATTGGGTAAAGAAAGATAGTGAGAAATCATGATTGGGGGAACTGACAGATTGATGGATAAGTAATAATTTTATTACTATGATGAACAAAGAATCCGTGTTACGACGTAGGGGAGTTGTAATACGGATTCTTTTATTCTGCTTCTAATGCGGTATCTTGAGACGTTATTCTCTCTCTTGCCTGGTCGGTTTTGTGATGAGATTCATTTAAGAAATATTGGTGAAAAGATTATACGGGAAATTTGAAATGGATAATCGTTCCGTGACCTTTTTTCGATTGAATCTCATAAGAGCCTTGGAGCTTGCTGCAACGTTCTTTGATATTTTTCAACCCCAGTCCGGTTTGAAAGGAGTCATTGACAGGATTCTCTAAATCAAACCCTTTTCCATCGTCCTCAATCAGAAGACTTATCTGCTGGGATTCATAAGTAGCTGTGATATAGGCATTTTTGGCGTCTGCATGCTTAATCAAGTTGGATATGACTTCCTGAAGAATACGATAGACTTCTTGAGTACGTTCGGGTGAAAATGAGAGTTGTTTTATATTTTCTTCTATATAGCATTCTATATGAATGCTTTCCAATGTCTTCAGCTTGTCTGTATAAAGAGTCAGAACCTGATATAAACTGAAATTACGGAAGATGGGAGTGGCCAACTGATGAGACAGATTGCGCAGCGCTTCCCTTACCTGCTCGAGTTGGAGGCTCAGGGTGGAAGGTCCTGTTTGTTGCATTTCCATTTCGATTGCCAGCAGGTCATTGCATACACCGTCGTGAAGTTCCTTGGAAATGCGGTTATTGCTGTCTTCCAGTCCACAGATGTATTGTTCGGTCATTTTTTTATGCATGTCAGTGAGCAAAAGCTGGCTTTGCATTTCCCTGTCTTTGATTTCTTTTTCCAGCTTCAGTTGTTTTAAATTGAATGCTATCTTTCTTTTGTGCATGCTGATGATTAGGATTACAAGAAGCAGGACAAGCAATACAAGAATGCTTCCGATGGTATAGGTGCGTAACAGATAAGCTGCTTTTTCTTCCGCCCGTTTTTCGTTGATGCCAGCAATTTGCAGGTTCTTTTCTTTTAAATCCAGTTCTGCTTCGAATCCGGACAGGCGATTATGGAAATATTGGTTGTTCAGTTCTTCGTTGGCCTTATAAGCCTCGAGAACCAGTTGGTAGGATAACTGGTTCTCATGTCTTTTGGCTTCTATTTCAGCAAGAGTCAGTAATACTTTGGGCAACAGACCGGAGGGATTTTTTCTGGCGAAGTCGGCTGCTTCCATGATGTAGTGGCGTGCCTGCAGTAAAGAATCTGTATCGTGAAACAGCATGTAGCCATACAGGTATTCCAGATTGGCAATGTTTGCTTTATTGCGTGTGGTAGCTTTGTAGCTCATGGCTTTTTGATAATATTGAAAGGCTTGCGAAGATTTCCCCAAATCTCTTGCCACTCGGGCGTATTGTGTATATGCCAGTAACTTGAGTCCGTCGGGCATTTCCGGTTGGAGTTTCTGGTCTACCAGTTGGAGGGTGTCCAATGCATTGTTGAACTGATGGTTGTTGGCCAGCAGGATGGCGTGATTGCATAACCTGTTAACTTCTCCGATGCGGTAATCCAAGGTCAGTGTATCGGTCTGAGGATAGGTAAACATTTTTCGGGAAACTTGTATGGCTTCGTCGTTTTTCCCTATTTCATTGTAGAGAATGGAGATGTTGGATACGATGATAGACGCCAGGTTATAGTTTTGCAGGTTTTCGGTAATGGCCAGCGCTTTTTCGTACAGCGTGATGGCATCGTCGAACATAAAAAGTTTCCGGTGTATAACTCCCGATAGGTTATAGGCTTCGGCCAGATTGGCAGAATCTTTCAATTGTTCCAATAATTTGACGGCCTCAGTAGCAGTACCCCTGGCTTCCGACAAGTGGTCGGCTTGCCATTGTCCGTAGGCGGTTTCATACGTGGCCAGTGCTTCAATCGTTTGTAACATGGGGTGTAGAGGTCTGTTTTCCTGCAGTTTCTCCAGTGTGGTGGCTTTTCGTCGGATTTGGGTCAACAAGGTGCATGCTTTTTCACAGTCTCCTTTTTGGTTGAGAAACCGGGCATAATCCAAGTCAATATTCAAGGCATAAAGTTTATCTTGGCTGTAGCGGCTTTCACGAGTGATGAGTCTGTATATAGAATCCATTTGGGCATATTCACCGTTATCGCCAAACGACTGTAGCAAGTCGGTTAAATTATGGCCTTTTTCGCCGGCCGTTAACTGTGTGGTCAGGCAGAGAAAAATAAAAAATACAATCTGTTTCATATCGTAATCCAACCTTTTAAAAAAGCAATTCGCATAAGATGTGAGACATTGGTGGCTCCACTTTTTAACAGGATGTTTTTTCGCATCGTGTCAATGGTATTTTTACTAAGGTTGAGCTTGTGGGCAATTTCATCGGAAGTAAGTCCACAAGATAGCATTTGAATAATTTCGTTTTCACGTGGACTGGGAGTGTAGTTTATCTGTTTGGTGGCAGACTGGTCGCCTACAATGGAAAGCACGACATGTAATGCTGTCGGTGAATAATATTTGTTGTGTTCCTCTAAAATGCATTCGATGGCTGTTTCGATTTCATTTATTTTGTCATTTTTGGTTACGATGCCTGCCACTTCTGCCTTGGTCAACAGTTTGATAATCCAGAATTCTGTGTGCATGGTATACACAAGTATGGGAATCTGGATTGCTTTCTGCCGTAGATAGGCTATAATATCCAAGGCCGTTTTATCTTGAATTTCATAATCTATGATTAATAAATCTGGAGTGGTCTGAGTCAGGTAACTGTATAATTCAGAATGATGATGCCCGGTAGTTATCTGATAACGCTGATTGTTGGCCAATAGCTGGCTAAGTCCTTCTGTGATGATGGGGTGGTCATCTAGAATGTATAGGTTCTTCATGGAGGAACGTAAATTTAGTTTTTTTTGCTTTTCTACAAAGATGGAAATTTTTCTTACGTTATGCAAGCGTAAGCAAGGAAAAGAAATACTGGTTGTACAGATTTTGTATGCACGTTTGGCAGGTTAATGTATTTGTCTTGAAATTTTGGAAGAGAATAACCGTATGTTAATCTGTTAATTTTTTCTTGGCTATTGGGGGAGAATGTGTTATATTCGCAGAATCTAAATGCTAGTGAAAAGAATAAGATACTGAAGTTTTGGAGTATATCACCTTGTAAATTCATCTGTTGGGGATGTTGTGCATGCCATGATGAAGAATAACTTTGCTAAATAGAAAATGATGAAAACATATCACAAACAAACTTATATGTCACGTTGTTTCAGTAAGCTCCGGGTACTGTCATTGTCTTTTCTTTTATTGTTTGCTGGAAATTTGTTTCTTTCTGCCCAGGAAATAAAAGGACGCGTATATGCGGCCGACGAGAACCGGCCACTTGCAGGTGCTACGATGCGGGTGCTGACAGAAGACTCGGTGTATGTCACTGGGTTTACGACGGATGAGAAAAGACGTTTTGAATCGGAAGTGAAACTGGATAATTTCTGGTTGGAGATATCGTATGTGGGGTATGAAAAGAATGTCGCATTGATACAGAACGGTGAGCGCAAGAACCTGGATTTGGGAATCATATCGTTGGCACTCGATACGGTCAGCCTGGGAGGTGTTGAGGTGGTAGCGCAAGGCATGGTACACAAAACCGGGAAGATTATGGCTTATCCGAGTGTGAAGCAGGTGGAAGCGGCCACTTCCAGCCTCAGTCTGTTGAAAAGCATGATGCTCCCGCGGCTGTTTGTCGACCCGGTACAGGAATCGATTTCCATTTCTGGGGTTTCCGGGGTAATTTACCGGATTAACGGGGTGAAGGCGAGCCTGCAGGAAGTGAAGGCTTTGAAGCCGCAGCAGATTGCACGTGTGGATTATAGTCAGTTGCCCTCCATGCGTGAACTGGACTCCAATTCCGGAGTGCTTGATTTCATCTTGAAAGAGCCGCGGGTGGGCACTTCGCTGTCCGTCGGAGGTACGAGCGCGCTTACTACTGGCTTCGTGAACGGGAACCTCAACTTTCGGACCAATTATAAGAAATCTCAGTTCTCGATTGACTATAATGTGAACTACCGTGACTATTCCGAACGCCGGACGGATGAACTGGAGACTTATTCGTTTCCGGACGGTTCAACGCTGAAGCGTGACAAACGGGGGGAGTTTGCTCCTTTCGGATATACGGATCATCACATTGCCGTCGGTTACCTTTATAAAAATGAGAAAGATATGGTGAATGTCCGATTGGATAACCAGATTAGTTCGAACTACAACAGGAACCGTCAGCAGATGTTTCAGGGGCAGCAGTTCACGGGGCAGCGGGATATCCATTCTTCTTTCTCCAGCTATATCCCGTCGCTTGACCTTACTTACAGCCGCAAGATGAAGAACAATCAGGGGGTGGAAGTGAATCTGGTCGGTACGCTGGGAAATACGGATTATGAGCGTACGCTGACAGACCGCCTGGATGGACAGACTCTGTCGGAAATAAACAACACGACGGATGGCAACCAGAAATCACTGATTGGCGAGGTATATTATTGGCGGGAAGGCAAGAAGGTGAACCTCTCGGCCGGTTTGCGTGCTACATACCAATACGCGAGTAACCTTTACGGGACAGACGAGCAAGTGAATCTGAGGAACTACAATGCCTATCCGTATGTCCAGCTCCAAGGCAGTCTGGGTAAGGTCGCTTACACGGTCGGTACAGGTTTGCGGTTCCAGCAGCAGCGGCAGGGGAACGAGTCGGTGAATTATTGGCGCAATACTTCGTCCTTGTCTTTATCCTACAAGCAGAAGTATTGGGATTTGCAGTATTCAATCAATTTTCGTCCGTTGTTCCCTTCTTTGAGCAGCCTTTCTGAAGTGATACAGGAAATCGATTCCCTTTCCATTATGCGTGGAAATCGTTCGCTGACTCCTTATAAAACGTTGCGCAATCAAATCAATTTCTCGGTGTGGGATAATAAAAAGTTTGCTTCTGTGCTGACGCTGGTGGCCGACCGCAGCTTTCATCCCATCCAGCAGGATATTTTTTATTCGCCCGAAAGGAAACGCTTTGTCTTTCAGGAAAACAACCAGGACTATGATGTCAACTATGGCGCACAGCTGATTGTACAGATGACGGATGTGCTGAAACTGTTTATGTTTCAGTTGTTTGGCGGATGGAACTATTATAAATCGAAGGGGGAGGCTTACGAACATACCCTGAATAATTTCTATTATGGTGCTTATCTGGCCATGACATACAAGGGGTTTCAACTCAATGGCTCCTGGATGAAACCGATGAAGTCTTTGTCGGGCCAGTATGTCATGACATCTGAAAATAACAGCAGCATTAATGCAAGCTATAAATGGAAGAACTTGAATGCCGGGATGGGGATTCTGTTTCCATTCACGAAGGGTTCCAAATACCGGACAGAACAATTGAACCAGGTCATCGCCTCCGACCGGAATGTATTGATTCGTAACAACCGGAATATGTTCTATGTCAGCCTGTCATACAACATCAATTGGGGACGTTCCATTTTCCAAAGCAATAAACGGTTACAGAATGCAGACCGGATGAACAGTATTTTGAAAGTAAATGACAATTAAAATAAATAGCAGTATGAAGAGAATAGCATTATGCTTGGCAGGACTTGGCTTTTGTTTGTTGAGTCAGGCTGAGAAGCCGGTAAAGAACTTTTATTTTGCCGGATACAAGGTCGTGTTGATTCGGGCAGATACATTTCGTGTAGAAGTGGAGAACCCGGAGCTGGGAATGCAGAAACTGGAGAACGGTACACTGTCATTCACGCTTAAGGATGCGAATGGACCGATGCCGAAAGGGAAAGTATGTATTTATACGAACGATGTGCGCCGAATCAGCATGACTTGTTCTGAACTGAAGGCGGACCAGCCGTTTGCAGTAGATTCACTCAGTGTGTCTTTGGCTGCCGGTTCTAGGGGAGCGATGAACGTAAAGGCAAGATACTTGCAAGTATCGGCTGGAGCGGGTAGCCAATTTACCTTAGAAGGAGAAACGGATGTGCTTGACTGCACGACCAAGGGGAGCAGTCACGTCAATTTGAACCGACTGAAGGTGAAGAAATCACAAAGTGAAGAATTGAAATAGTTCAGGATTGCCTTCTTGGGTCTCTCTATTTACAAGTTACATTACCTTATTAGAATAACATTACATTGTATTTGATTACCTTAATTTTTACGACAAATGACTTCAAACAATAAAACTTTAATACCTCTGGCTTTTATCGGAATAATGTTTTTTGCCATAGGTTTTGCTTTGGGAATTAACTCTTTATTGGTACCAGTACTTCAAAGTTCACTGAATATATCCAATGCGGCTTCTTACCTGATTATAGCAGCCACCTTTATACCTTTTCTGTTATTCGGCTATCCTGCCGGACTTACGATAAAGGCGATAGGATATAAGAAAACCATGTCAGTGTCCTTTTTTATATTTGCAGTTGCCTTTTATCTTTTCATTTTGTCTGCAAATGATGGCAGTTTCACATTGTTCCTTCTGGCTTCCTTCGTGAGTGGGGCAGGTAATGCCTATCTGCAGGCCTCAGTAAATCCATATATCACCATACTCGGTCCGTTGGAAAGTGCGGCCAAACGTATCAGTATTATGGGTATTTGTAACAAGCTTGCCTGGCCGATACCGTCTATATTCATCGTATGGCTCATTGGAAAAGATGTAAACAAGATTGGCATTTCCGACCTTGAATATCCTTTTCTGATTATCATATTGGCCTTTGTGATTCTTGGTATAATGGCATTTTTCGCTCCCCTGCCGGAAGTAAAGGCCGAAGGAGAAGATGCTCCGGCAGACAATGTGGCCGACGAATCCAATAACTCGGGAAAAACGTCCATATTCCAGTTCCCCCATTTATTGTTGGGGTGTATCGCACTGTTTCTTTATGTCGGTGTAGAGACTGTATCGTTGGGTACACTGGTTGATTATGCTAATTCAATTGGACTGGCAAATGCTGCCAATTATGCATGGATTGCACCTATAGGAATCGTTATAGGATATATATGTGGCATCATCTTTATACCACGCTATATCAGCCAGGCTACTGCATTGAAAATATGTTCTATCATTGCAATTATCGGTTCTGTACTGGTGGTCGTTACTCCTTCTGACATATCTATTTATTTTGTATCTTTAATGGCTTTGGGTTGTTCGCTGATGTGGCCTGCATTGTGGCCTTTGGCAATTGCTGACCTTGGTAGATTTACGAAAACAGGTTCATCACTACTTATTATGGCTATGTTCGGTGGTGCAGTGATACCGACTGTGTATGGTTGGTTGAAAGATGCATGTGGCGCACAACAGGCATATTGGTTATGTTTACCCTGTTTCCTGTTTATTTTATATTATGGAATGTATGGTTGTAAAATACGTAAGTAAGAGTAAGAGGATGTGTCAAAATGATGCATCCTCTTTTTCGTTATATAATCATCGTTTTGCCATTTTTCATAGAGTATGATTTATGTTTTTCCTATGTCCATGCCTTTTGGGGGTATAATGTGCTGTAGATGGCTTATGCCACCCTTATATTTTGATAATTTTTGTCTGTCATCTTCTGATTTTTGATTTTAGCACACATTTTCTTTATATTAAAGGCAATGGCAAAGAAGGCAAAGTCCATTGTGGCCTTGTCTTTTCCAAAATGCCTGAACCTTTTGTATCCCATGTCGTATTTGATTTGTCCAAAGACGGCTTCAGGCTCTATGCATCTTTGCCCTCTATGTCTGATACCTTTCTCTGAGGTAAGCCTTTCACGTGCTTTTTGTTTATATTCTTTCAGCCTTTGATTGACTTCTATGGTACGTCTTGGTGATTTTGAGCTGAAACACATACATCTGAGAGGACATCCCTCACATCTGGCAGCCCTATAGGCAATGCTTTCTGTAATATATCCACTTTCAGTTTTATAATGCCTTACACCTGTCCGCTTCATATGTTGCCCCATGGGACAAACATAATAATC
>ENA-ORNF01000037-ORNF01000037.1-human-gut-metagenome-genome-assembly--contig:-NODE-37-length-115252-cov-6.793667_pt1 | contig 115252 bp, 108 predicted proteins | sample MGYA00242110_ERZ509012 | MGnify/ENA primary metagenome ERZ509012 (study PRJEB26280, sample SAMEA2338714) | human gut metagenome | biome: human gut; feature: human-associated habitat; material: faeces... | reverse complement strand
CCTTGCTTCTTTTAATGCACGTACCAACATTGGTATGCTGTGTCCCTGAATCGGTCCCAGATATGTAATTCCCATATCTTCAAAAAACATTCCTGGTACGATCAGCTGCTTCAGACTGCTTTTCGTCTTACGGATATGTTCAATCATAGGATCTCCTACAACCGGTACATTATGAAGCATATTCGTTAGCTAAAGAAAAGTTGATGAGAGTTGTGGATTTAGTTGCGTTTTTTGCTAAAAATGATTGTCTGGCAGAGTATTTTGGTATAGGGGACATGTGCGAACATTGGGATGCGAGTAAGCTCTTTCCTGAAATAAGCTTGATGAATATTGCTTATATAGAAGATTGTATGGATAGACAAGCTATTTGTGTATCAGGTAACGAGCGAATTGAACCTCATGTTAGAGAATTAGATGATGTGGACATAAATAATATAGAGTCTGATTGGATTGAGAAATGTTACATAAAGTGCACTCAGGAAAAAAATAAAAAAATCGAAATTAAGGGCGATGTAAAGGTTAAATATGACGATATAAATGTCGTAAGTCCTTCTGCGGAGGTGCTTTTGAACTCTCAAACTGGCAAACCCGAAACCGTTAAGTTTATGGAAAATGCATATTCTTATCAGGTCAAAGCCGACAAAAAACACGAAGTTAAGGCAAAGATTTTGGAAGTTTCGTTGTTAAATAAAGTTTTCAGGGCAAAAGAGAGAACTCAATCGACCGTTTTGGAAAAAGGTCAGCCGACGGTTATTGTCACCGCAAATTCTCAAGAATATGACAACAAAACCAATACAATGAAGGCTAAAGGTGCTGTCATTATTAACTATAAAGACGTTCAGGCTTTTGCAGATTATGCGGAAGTGAATTTGAATAAGCAAAATGATGTTCAAAAATTGACCCTCTCGGGACACGCTTATGTAAAACAGGGTAATTCTCAAGTTAAGGCGAATAAATTTGTCCATCTTGCTGATAGAAAAATTACTACAGCAACTGGAAATGTTTTTTCTGATATTAATACCGATGGTACGAAAATCAAGGTTTGGTCTGAGTTTCAACAAGTTAACCAAATCTCAAATACGATTTCTGCGAGTGGGCATGCAAGAGTTGAATACGAAGATTACGTTGCCGTTGGACCGAAAGCGACTGTTTATCCGAACAAACAGAATAAGTTGAATAGGGTCGTATTTATGGGTCGTTCGAAAATTACGAATAAAGGCTATTCTATTGAGGCGAATAAAATTGAAATAACAATGGATCCGAAGGATTTCAAGGCTGAGGGTAACGTTAAAACTTTGCTTCAAAATGTCGGTTCAAATAATTCAACAGGCTTGTAAATCGGCACTTTGCGACATTGCGACGAAAATAAAAATCGTCAGTTTGTTTAAAAAGCAATCGGTATAGATGAAAAATTTTTCAATAAAAAAGGGCGGTCGTTAAACCGTCCTTTTTGTATGTTTTTTGAAGTTTACGCTTCGGGTTTATCTTCGACATCGAGGAGTTTTGTTTGTTCAACAGCATTGTCGATGGCGTTTTCGATAGCCTTGTCAATCGGGTCGTCAGTAGATTGACCGACGATTTTATTGACTGTGATAACGCTATCGTTTTCTTGAAGATTTTGGATTTTAACGCCCGTTGCAGGTCTGCCTTGACGAGAGATGTCACCAGCGTTAATTCTTGTAACGACACCGTTTGCAGTAACGACCATGATATCATCAGTTTCGTTAACGATTGTGAGGGCAACCAATCTTGACTTCGAAGTTTTGAACTTCGTAGCGATAAGACCGATACCGCCTCTGTTTTGCGAACGGAATTCACTCAATTTTGAACGTTTGCCAAAACCGTCAGATGTTACTACGAGTAAATCAGCATCATAGTCAGCAGGGACGATGTCTGAGCCGATAATCATATCGCCTTGGCGTAATTTCATTGAGTTTACACCTCTTGCACTTCTGCCTAACGGTCTTAATTCGTCGACTGCAAATCTGATTGCCATACCGCAACTTGTACCGATTAAGATTTCGTCGTTATTCTTAGCAACGTTGACCCAATTCAATGTGTCGCCTTCTTCGAGACCGATTGCGATAATGCCGTTACGTCTGATGTTTGCGAAATTGTCTAATTCAATTCTCTTGATGTAACCTTTTTGCGTAAGCATAATGAGGTTTGTATCGTGAGAAAAGTCTTTAACAGGGACAACAGCCGTAATTTTTTCGCCTTGTTCAATCGGCAAAATGTTGATTACAGGCAAGCCCTTTGATTGTCTTGAACCTTCTGGGAAGTCGTAAACGTTGAGACTGTAAACTGTTCCCTTGTCTGAGAAGAACAAGACTTTATCGTGCATCATTGCGGTGAAGAAAATTCCGACATCATCATCTTCTTTAGTCTTAATTCCGCCTTTTCCTCTCGTTGCACGGTTTTGACGTTCGAAGGTGTCTAATGAAATTCTCTTGATGTAACCTTGACGAGTCATAAATACTGCCATCGGTACATTCGGAGTCAAATCTTCGATAGTCATTTCGTTTGATTCAGGAAGAATTTGAGTTCTTCTTTCATCGCCGTATTTTTCTTTATCTTCAAGAAGTTCAGCCTTGATGATGTTCAAAACTTTTTGTCTGTCTGCGAGAATTGCTTCGTATTCTTGAATTTTTTCTTGCAAATCTTCGTATTCAGCCTTAATTTTGTCTTGTTCCAAACCTGTCAATCTTCTTAATTGCATTTCGAGGATTGCGTTTGCTTGGTCAACATCGAGACCAAATCTTGTCATTAAGCCGATACGAGCCTCTTCGGTTGTTTTAGACTTTTTGATAAGTTCGATAACTTCGTCAAGACTGCCTAAAGCAATCAATAAGCCTTTTAAGATGTGTGCTCTCATTTTTGCTTTTTTCAAGAAGAAGATAGTTCTTCTTGTGATGACAGAAACTCTGTGTTCGATGAATTCGTTCAAAACGTCGATAATGTTCATCAAGCGAGGTTGTTTTCCTGCCAAAGCCAAAAGGTTGAAACCGAATGACAACGTTAATTGCGTGTGCTTATAGAGGTTGTTTCTGACAACTTCCGGTTTCGCATCACGTTTAAGTTCAATAACGATTCTCATGCCGTCACGGTCAGATTCGTCACGAAGGTCTGAAATACCTTCAATACGCTTGTCACGAACGAGTTCTGCAATTTTTTCAATAAGTGCTGCCTTGTTAACTTGGTAAGGAATTTCGGTAACAACGATAGCCGTTCTTGCTTGACGACCGTTGCCTCCTGGGATTTCTTCGATAGTTGAAACGGCAGACATTTTGATTGAACCACGACCCGTTTCGTAAGCCTGTTTGATATCCTTAACACCGATAATGCTTGCAGCAGTTGGGAAATCAGGACCTTTGATGTATTGCATAATTTCCGTAACTGTCATATCCGGCTTGTCGATTAAAGCGATTGTACCGTCAACAATTTCGCAAAGGTTGTGAGGCGGAATATTTGTTGCCATACCAACTGCGATACCGCTCACTCCGTTTAATAACAACATCGGTAATCTTACAGGTAATACGGACGGTTCTTGGAGCGAACCATCGAAGTTCGGTTCAAAATCGACCGTTTCGCAATCTATATCAGCCAACATTGACTGAGTGATTTTGTGCATACGGGCTTCTGTATAACGCATCGCAGCCGCACCGTCGCCATCGACTGAACCAAAGTTTCCGTGACCGTCAACCATAAGGTATCTTGTCGAGAAGTCTTGTGCCATACGGACAAGGGCTTCATATACCGCAGTATCACCGTGCGGGTGGTATTTACCTAAAACTTCCCCGACGATTCTGGCACACTTTTTGAAAGGTTTGTCAGGAGTCATTCCGAGTTCGTTCATGGCAAATAAAATTCTTCTGTGAACAGGTTTCAAACCGTCTCGAACATCAGGTAATGCACGTCCGACAATAACAGACATCGCATAATCAATGTAAGAGCGTTTCATCTCCTCACGGATATTTACGGGAACAATTTTCCCGTCTTGAAATAAATTATTCTGAGCCAAATGAGCCTCCCCATGTAAGACGAAAAATTCGTCCTATATATATTGTCTTTACTATATTTTAGCATAATCAGAGAGAAGGGCAAACAGTTTACATTCTGATTAATTGTTAAGTTTGTAACGATTTTTTGAAAAATTGAAATCAGACCCCCTCAAAAATACTTTATATACATGTAGGGTAGAGGGAGATATTAAATATGGTAGTGAATTTAAACATGGATATTGAAACACGTCTTGCAAACATGTATAAAGACATGGCTGCAAAATCGAGCAATGAAGCGGCTGAAAGAAAATCTTTGTCGCCTGATGAATTTTGGAACTCGATGAGAATGGTTGCAACGAATAAGCAAGCACTTATGAATTGCAAAAATCAACCTAAAAACGTTTAGTTCACAGCGTTTTCGATTACAGGATTTTCATCTTTTTTAAGAGAGAGAAAATTTTAAACAAAATTTATCCCCCCCTATATCAATTATTTTGAGCCTGAGTTGAAAAACTTAGGTTTTTTTTTGCTAAATTTCGAGCGTTACGGTGGAAATTTTTTCAATTTCTTCTGAATTTGAGAGAATTCTACCTGTTTTGTCGGTAATGATTGAGTTGCCAACTAGGGTGAAACCGTTGCCGTTGTTGCCTGTTTGGTTTGCGGAAATTATTGGAGTGATATTTTCGTTTGACCTTGCGACGTTCATTGATTTCCAAACGGTGAGCCAGTCCATGTTTTTTGCAAATTCGCTGTGAAAGCCCCAAGCGGTCGGACATACGAATAATTCTGCCCCTCGTTGTTTTAGGGCTGCAAAATGTTGTGGGTAACGAATGTCAAAACAAATAGCCATGCCGATTTTGCCGATGTCTAAGTTTGCGATTACAAGATTTTCTCCGGCGGTAATTCTTTTGTGTTCTGTGCCTCCGAAACAGTTGAAAAGGTGGATTTTTCGGTATTTACAGACCGTTTCACCTTTTCTGTTCAAGACGAAAGAGGTGTTGTATGATTTGTCTGAAACTCTTTCTATGACTGAACCACAGACGATATTTGTGTTTAAATCTTTTGCAAGTTTTCTTAAAAAGTCAATTGTTTCACCCCCGTCTTCGTCCTCGGGAAAATTTTTGAAGGCTTCATGGGAAATTCCTGTCGAGAAAAATTCAGGCAAAAGAACGAGGTCTGTTCTTACTCCCTCAAGCATTTCGGATACTTTGTTCAAGTTATAATTTTTGTCGCCGCATTTTGGTTGAAATTGGCAGTTTGTGACGGTGATTTTTTTCAAAATTAGCCTCTTTTCAAGTAACAGATTGACTTATCGCCATAAGTTTTTTCTTTTGTACAAATGAAAATGCCCAAATTGATTTGCAATTCGGTTGGTTTTTCTACGATGACAATTCCGTTTTCGTTTAATAAATTTCTGTTTTCGATTTGCTCGAGAGCCTTGTCGTACAAGTCTGATTGGTATGGTGGGTCGAGGTAGAAAACGTCAAATGTTTTCTCTGTTTTTTGCAAAAATTTTATTCCGTCGTAGTTAATTAAATTTATTGGAATTTTGTGTTTTTCGGCATTTTTTTTGATAAAAATTGCAGTTTTTTTGTCAATTTCGACCGAAGTTACCTCAAATCCTCTCGAAATCGCTTCGAAGGTCATAATTCCTGAGCCAGCAAAAAGGTCACAAAAAGTTTCGAAATCTCCTTGAGTTGCCAACGAGTTGAAAACAGCCTGTCTGACCTTTGATAGCGTTGGTTTCACGTTGTCAAATTTTGCAGTTTCGATGTTTAAAGAGTTGTATTTTCCGCCTGTTATGTTCATTTGTCGAGCCTCAAAAGATATTTTCGATGAATATAATTTTTGAAAGGAAAATTTGGTAAAACCCTTATCCTCATTTGCGTTTCAAGAAACGAGCCTATGTTGTTTTGGAAATGCCAAAGATTATTGTGTGTGTATCTCAATTCGACAATGCCGTCGTAACCGTTCGAAACCCTCTCAATTTCGCATTTTTGGAGTTTTTTTGAACAATAAATTCCCAAAAAATTATTTGGTTCATTTTTTAAAATATATTTTTCAAAAGTATTGTCTCCGAGCAAAGTCCTTGCAAAATAAGCGTTTCCGATATTTTGCGGAATAAGATTTTTTGAGTTTTTGTGAAAAATTATCGTTTGTTTGTCAAAATAATTGCAAAATTTGTAATTATGTCTGATTTTTTCGTATTTGACCTCGTCCGCATTTTTGGTGATTTTTGCGGTTTCACGGTAGTTATAAAAATTCCAATCGGGCAGCAAAAACACCTCCGCAGAGACTTTTTGCGGTAAAAAAATCATTAAAGCAAATAAAATTTTAATTAAAATCGTACGGTCTTTTTTCATCTGCTTCCAAAATTTCAAATTTTTCGCCTAAAATTCGCTTGAAAATTTCGCCGACATATTTTTCGCTGTCATAGTGTCCAACTTCAAAAACTACGGTGTCTTTCGCCTCAAAGGCTTCGTGAAATTTGACTTCGCCTGTTATGAAAAGGTCAAAGCCGAAATCGTTCACTCTCGGAATCTCCGAACCACCTGCCCCTGCACAAAAAGCGACTGATTTTATCGATTTTTTATCGCAAAGGTTAATGACCTTCAAAGTGTTTAAATTCAAGCGTTTTTTGATATCTTCTTTCAAAAATTCAAGGTCGAGTTCTTCGCTCAAAGTTTTTCCGTTGATAAATTCTTCAATGACGGGTGCTTCGCCGAAGCCGCATTTTTCGACCAAAGTGTCCGTAGTTCCGCCTTTTGCGACATCTAAATTCGTGTGAGCGGAATAAATTTGGATTCCGTCTTTAATCGCCCTTGTGATTGCCCCTTCTTCGATTCGCTTTAAAGGCTCAAAAATTAACGGGTGATGGGTAATAATAAGGTCGCAATCCTTGTCTGACGCTTGTTTTATCACATCGTCAGTAACGGTCAATGCCGTCATTATTTTGTTGAAATTTTTTTTGCCCAAGTTGATTTGCCAACCTGAATTGTCCCATTTTGCGGCGGTTTCAGGCGGTGCAACCTGTTCTATTAAATCAATAACTTCTTGAACTTCGTACATTTTAACCCTTATGTTTTTCATAAATTTTTGAAATTTCGTCAGCCGCCCTTTCGACAAGGTCGTTTACGACTTTGTAATCGTAATGTTGTGCTTCTTGTGATTCAAATTCAATCGCTTTGAGCCTTTTGGCAATCGCTTCTTCAGTTTCTGTTCCACGGCCTCTCAAACGCTTTTCAATTTCTTCAATCGAGGGCGGCAAGATAAATATCGTAACCGCTTCGGGCATTTTTTCTTTGACCTGTTTTGCCCCTTGAACTTCGATTTCAAGAAGGACGTTTTTTCCTTCTTTTAAAGTTTTTTCGACCGCAGAACGGCTTGTTCCGTAACAATTTCCTCCAAATTCAGCCCATTCTAAAAAGTCTCCGTTTTCAACAGCCTTTTTGAAATCATCTTTGTTGACGTAAAAATAATTCACTCCGTGAACTTCGCCATCTCTTGGGTTTCTTGTTGTCGTCGAAACAGAGAGGTAGATGTTGTCTGCATTTTTCAAAAACTCTTTGATAACAGTGCCTTTGCCGACTCCTGATGAGCCTGAAATTATAAATAAACGACCTGCCATATTTGCTCCTTTTTTCTCATTATACCAAAATCATCGAATTTATACCGATTTTCTGAAAAATAATTACATAAATAAATCATCGCTGTGCTTTTTTAGATTTTTCGTTTTGCTCTGGGTAACGATAATTGTTTCATGTCTTTGCGAAGAACGAACGAGCAAAGTGCGAAGGGCGGAAGCGAGAAGTTTCCAACCCTAGGCATGTTTATGGCGAACGAAGTGAGAACATGGCAATCCAGTCCGAAGTTTATATCAAAAAACTCAAAATACAGGATTACTTCGTCACTTCGTAATGACAGTGCCTGATTAAAGTTTTTTAGGTTTTCGTTTTAAAAATGATGTATGTGTCTCAATTTCTGATGTTTACTGATGAAATCGGGTGTGATAAAATCGTTTTATGGATTACGTTTTAGAAAAAGAAAATCAAGCAAGAGAATTATTCAGAGATGGCAGAAACTGTTCGCAGTCGGTATTTTGCACATTTTGCGAAGATTTTGGGATAGATTTTGAAACCGGGTTAAAACTTTCATCATCGTTTGGTGGCGGTATGGGCAAACTCAGAGAAGTTTGCGGAGCAGTGAGCGGAATGTTTATGATTGCGGGGTTAAAATTTGGTTATTCCTCAAACGATGACCTTGATGCAAAGGCATGCCATTACAAACTTATACAGGATTTAGCCGAAGAGTTCAAACAAAAACATGATACGATAATTTGCAGGGAACTTTTGGGCATTGTGTCTGATGGATTTGTTCCGTCAAAACGAACTGAGGAGTATTACAAAACTCGACCTTGTGAGGAGTGTATCGCTACTGCGGCAAGGATTACAGCAAAAATTTTGTACGAGGCAAAAATTAAAGGTTAATTATATATTTCTGCTCAAATTTTGGAGTAAAAACAGCCCAAGCCTTGCTATTAGGGTGTCCTGGAGCAAAGTCGATTGGGATTTTATAATCTTTATCGAACTTAAATCCGAGCAAATCTTTCGTATGGACGATTGTGCAGCCCGTTTCTTTGGCGATTTCGTCCCAAACATCGTCTTTCAAAAATCTCACGTCAGCGTTTACTTTGTTTTGAGCAACTTTTTCGTCATAGATAACGATAATAAATTTTGTATCGGGCGAAAATTTTTTTATTTTATTATTTGCCCAAAGCATAACAGTTTTGAGAAATTCACGCTGATTTTCGATGCTCTTAAGGATTTTTGCCCGTCTAAAAAAGCAGAAAAAATACCTGAACATAGTAATTTGAGCAAGTGCGTGCTCGACCTTTCCCGTCTTAAACAATTCTGTGTAATGCTTCATCAGAACGTAATTTGAGAGGTATCTATTCAAATGGTCAAACATATAAACATAAACATAATAATCCGCATTTTTTATTTCTTCTGGAGAAATTTTGCCATTGTAATTAAACGAAAGGCTTTCAACGACTTCACCACCGCACACTGAAAGGTTATACACAGGACGGTCTGACAATTTTGACAACAAATACGGGAATGTTTTTTCTTCTTTCAAACCGTGCCCGTAAACGTATGAGCCACCTAAGGTTACAATAGGATTTCGTGTTGAATCGGTATTATATCGCAACCTATCATGCCCGCAATATTCTTCCGCAAGTTTTGGAGTAATCGGAATTTGTTTTATGGTGACAGGTTCGACCTCGTCGTCAGCATATTCGTAGGTTTCACCTTCGACATTATAGCAACCCAAAAATTTATCTATATCGCTGATTATCTTTTCCACAACGGAATTGTTTTGGTATCTTGCACGCAAAATATCAGCAAGCGAAAAATAACTGTTCATGCCGATTTTCAAAAAAGAATTGAATGCAAAACACAGAACAAAAAAGATAAAAATATTTATCGAAACAATTAATAAAATCTTTTTCATTTACGACCCGTTTGTCCAAAAGACCGACTACGCTTGAATTGTACCATTCAAAGTTGAAATAATCAAGTCGTTGAACAATTCAGGCTTTTGCATTGCCAACAATTTCAAATTCATAAACTTAGAAGGATTTTTCTCAAACTGTTTTTGCAACTCTTGTGAAGCACGTCCGACAACGATTTGAGCCGTAGCGTTGTTGACTTTCGTCGGAGAATAGTTGCTCTTTCTTCCCGCAGGAGCAGAAAGTCCCATTCTCGTAAGTTCTTCAATCGCAAATGTCGCAAGCGTCAATTTGACAAAATCTTTCGGATTCATTTGATAAGTAGCCCATTCGCCAGTTTGAGCATATTCACTGACAAAAGCAACCGAAAGTTCGATGCCAAGCGTTCTTGCTGTATTTAATGCACCGTTCAAAACTTTGTTCTTCGAATTTGCTTCCGGAATAACATCGTATATTTTCGAACCGACCAAATACTCAGCCCCACAAATAACAGCACATTTCACTATATCTTTAACTGCTGCTTCGCTCATGTCCTCTTTGTTGTCGATTTTGTTCGTCGCAAGATCAGCCAAATCCATACCCATATATCCAACCGTCGTAACGGCTGAACCTACGAGTGCTGGTGTGCTTGTCTTTGTCAAAGCAATCGTCGCTCCGATTATGCCAGACATCATTACGTCTTTCAACGCTGTAGAACGAATTTGTTGTGTTTTTATGTATTTGTCAACTCTCTTTTGAATGTTATTTTTGTCGCCATAAGCAGCCTTGTAAGCCTCGTCATAATCCTTTTGGATTTCCTTATCAGACTTACCATTCTTCAATTTTTCTGCCGTGGCATTTGTTGTGTAAATAAGTTTTTGTGCAATATCTTTATAAACGTCGATTTGTTCTTCTTTCGAAAGAGTAATAAAATCAGGTCTCTTCGCCAATTCGAGTTCTTTTAAATTTTCTTTTCCGCCAATAATTTTCGTCAATTCTTCTTTAAATTCGCCGAATTTTTTATCAATATTAGCGTGTTTTCCATATTCGTCAAAATTAGGATTTTCTGGATTTATAGAATTTTTGTGTTTGTCAAAAAAATTCACGTGTTCTGATAAACATTTTTCTGTATAGTCTGCAATCTGTTCTGCTGACTTGATTAGAGTGTATTTTGTTGAAGCAGTTTCAAAATTGTTAATCGCTTCTTCGTTATAACCAACACCGAAAGTTTTATAAAATTCGGACTTGAAATTGCCTACCCTTGCAGCGTTTTCAAGATTTTCAACTTGTGCTTTGTGCATGTGTAAATCGTCAGAAACCAGTGATGCTCTGTTTTTTGAACCCCAAAGAGCAGATAATTTGTCGGCTAATTTACCAGACCAGCCGTCGTATGCCTTTTGACGGTCAAATGCAGTCTGTGCCTTCGTATTCATAAGATTGAGTGCGTCGATTGCTGTGTTAAATTTGGATGCAGTTGGTATAAAAAATCCCTTATCATACTCGATAGGATTTGTCGTTTTTTCAAACGTATCGGGCATTTGAGGTTTAAGATATCGTCCGGTAGTCGTCGAAGAATTACGGACAATACCACTCATTGGCATTAAATTGTTTACACCTGAAACTTTCACAAACACACTCGTTTCTACACATGAATTGAAAGACTCCTCAAGGGGAATTTTGCCATGCATACCTTACTTTTTTGACAAACTGTTACAAAAGTTAATAATATTATTAAGGTCGAATTTGTGGCCTCAACGGCGAAATAGAAAATCTTTTGAGAAAATTATTAAACGATATTTTTTCCGTCTGAATTATACATTTTTCGGCGTGAATTGCTGATTTTGGTGATTTTTTCAAAATAATTTTCTTTTTTCAGATTTTTAAGTTCCGAAATGAAGGCATTTTGCGACTTTTCGATATTTTGACCATTAAATTTCAACATATCGCACGCAAGAGTTAAATCAGTCATTGCAAGCCTTGTCGTGTCTCGAAAACCGCTTGAGGCAAGTTTCATAGCCAATTTGTTGTCCTTTGCGACATTGTAAAGACACTGCGAAATATACATCGGCAAGTGGCTAATCATCGCAACCGCCTCGTCATGCTCCTTTGCATCAGTAACGATAGGCGTTGCACCTGTTTGGTGAATTAAGTCCGTCAAAATCTTGACTTCGTCGCAATCGACGGCACAATCATACGGGGTCAAAACCCACTTCGCACCTTCAAATAATTCAGGGAAAGATGCCCCATAACCGCTATTTTCCGTCCCTGCCATTGGGTGAGAGGGGATAAATTTGAAAGAATATTTTTTCTTTGTGACAAATTCTTTTACGCTTGCAACATCAGTAACCACACAGTTTTTTGATACAACGCCCTCTAATTTATCAAGCGATTCAAGAATTTTGCCGATTGGAGTGCATACAAAAACAACTTCACATTCGGATAAAATTTCATATTTGTCAGAACAAGCCTTGACTAAATTTTTTACATGCTTCAAAGTTTCTTGATTTCTTGTGACGGCATACAACTCATGCCCGAAATCCGTAAGTTTCTTGAGGATTGACCCACCAATAAGTCCAAGACCGATTATTCCGATTTTCATTTTTACTCCAAAATATTAAGTATTATTACGATTTTCGATTTTTTCGAATTTTTCCGAAAAAGCCCGTAAATACATTATATCAGCGAATTTGAAATAAAAAAAGACTTAATATTTATTCACATATTTGCATAGTAAACAAACGTGTGTAATAATCAAGTTAAATTAATAGTCTAACCATTCCTTTCTTGACTTATGCGGCTCTCGAGTCGCATTTTTATTTTGTAGGGGCTTCGCCTCTCAATGACGTTGAACCCGTCTTTTTGGGTCTTGAGGCGAAGAATCTAATAAAATGCTTTCTAAAATGGGTTTTTCGGGATAAATCTTTCAGAATGACAAAATTTTTTCAAAATCATTAAAAAAACAAAAATTTCTGTCCGTTTTTGACGTATTTGAATTTTATATTAAGCATATCGGGCATGAATTTTAGTTAAAAAATGTGAAAACTTTTTTTCTTCCCGCAAAAGAGTTTATAATGTAAATATATAATTTTGAAAGGTAATTAAGAATGGCTGTAAAAGAGAAAGCGAAAGAAACCGATAATATTTCCGAAAACAAGGCAAAAGCGTTAAGTCTTGCTATTGAAAAGATTGAAAAAGATTTTGGTAAAGGTTCGATTATGAAGTTGGGTGACAGACCGTCTGTTTCGATGGAATGTATCCCGACAGGTGCGTTGTCATTGGATATTGCACTTGGAATTGGCGGCGTTCCAAGAGGTCGTATCATTGAAATATACGGACCTGAAAGTTCAGGTAAGACGACTTTAGCACAACACATTGTTGCTGAATGTCAGAAAAAAGGCGGTATTGCGGCATTTATTGATGCAGAACACGCTTTAGACCCTGAATATGCTAAGAATTTGGGTGTAAATGTTGATGAACTTTTGATTTCTCAACCTGATACAGGTGAGCAGGCACTCGAAATTACGGAAGAATTGGTTCGTTCTGCGGCGGTTGATGTTGTTGTTGTCGATTCTGTTGCGGCACTCGTTCCGAAAGAAGAAATTGAAGGTGCTATGGAGGACAAACAGATGGGCTTGCAAGCACGTTTGATGTCAAAAGCACTCCGTAAATTGACAAGTATCGTTTCAAAAACAAATACAACAGTCATTTTTATTAACCAATTACGTCAAAAAATCGGTGTTATGTATGGTAGCCCCGAAACAACAACAGGCGGTAATGCCCTCAAATACTATTCAAGCGTTCGTCTTGATATCAGAAGAATTGAAACTTTGAAACAAGATAGCAAAGAATACGGCAACCGTGTAAAAGTTAAAGTCGTCAAAAATAAAGTTGCACCCCCGTTCAGAATTGCAGAATTTGACATCATTTTCGGCAAAGGTATTTCGAAATTGGGCTGCATTTTGGATATGGCGGTCGAATTCAATATTGTCAAAAAAGCAGGTGCTTGGTTCAGTTATAACGATGAAAAATTGGGTCAAGGTCGTGAAAAGGCAATGGATTACCTCGAATCTCACCCTGAAATTTTGGCAGAAGTTGATGCAAAAGTTCGTGAAAAAATTAACCCTCAACCTGTTGCTGAGGAAAATTCCGAACTCGCTTAAGACTAATTTTAATTTTTTAATTTCTAAAAGACGAACTTTCGGGTTCGTCTTTTTTTGTCACTGCAGAGAGGGTAACTATCAGCCGTAAGTTTGGGTTTTAACCCGACAAGTCACGTCATTCTGAGCGAAACGAAGAATCTTGGATAAAATGATAAATGAAAACACCCAATTTAAGTCCAAAAATCCCTTGCAATAATTCCCGAAACCCATGGTGCGACCATGTTTGAGCATGTTTACAAAACTTAATAAATAAAAAATGAAAAGGCAATTTTTTTCAAAGTATATACTTTATATATATGTACAGAGAGAAAAGAGAGAGAAGAAGATGTCGAATTTTTCAACAGGAAATTTATTAGCAACGGTTCAAAAGAAAGTATTTCCGAATGGTGTAGCCTTCGATGTAATGCAACGTTTGGACAGTATGGACGTCTTTCATCCCGCTCAACTCAATAACCTTGATGCTTTTGACGGTGCAGGTTTGAATGTTCAACAAAAAGCAATGAATTTGTTCAACACAACGGATTTGCAAAATGCTGATGCAGTTAAAAATGCTTGCCAAGGTCTTGGGTTAAAAGTTAAGGTTGACTCTGTAGAAACAAAATATGTTGCCGATGCTGAGCAAACTGGCAGTGTTTCGGTTTACACATTGACCGACAGAAGAGGCAATGTAGTTGAACTCAATAATATCAATGCTCAACAATATATTGATGAAGAAAAATATGCCTTCGATGATATGCTTCAAGGTGTAATTGATGAAATCAATACAGGCTCGATTTCTCTTCCGAATATGGACGAGGAAGAGGCAGCAGCCGCATAGTGTTAGTGAATGTATGGTAAAAGAAAAGCGAACTTTCGGGTTCGCTTTTTTATTTTTGCAAATTAGAAAATTGTGTTCCAATTTGATTGTTATAAAGAGTTTTTAGGACGAAAAGGTCGTTGTCACTTGGTTTATTGAGGGTTTTTGTGTGCGGAACGAACATAAGGTCGTTCTCGTCCACCCCGTGTCCTAACCCCATTGCATGTCCGAATTCATGCATTGCGGTGTGCAAAATCGTTGAATTATTTATGATTTTGGTCGAATTTGGATTAGGAAGACCTATTTCTATCGTAACTTTTTTTATTGTCGAGGCGATTATGCTTGGAAATTTGCACATTCCTTCGAATTTTATTCCGACTTTTGTCCAAACAATAACGATATCTGCGTTGTTGGCTGTTTCGGTTTGAATTAATTTCACGGGTGCATAATTGTTCCAGATGTTTGCGGCATTGGCGATAATCGAATAATACTCTTGCTTTTGGGTGTCTTGGATTGGTGCTGAAATAGGTTGGATAAAATAATTTATGACTGTCTTGTCGAAACGACAAACCTTGCCGTTGATAAGTGAGTCTTTGATGTATTCGTCAATGTTGTTCAATATAGTCATATCATATTTTAACCCGATATTTCTCAAAATAGCAATGATGAATAATTTTGGAGAATAGACAATGAACTTGTCACGTCATTCTGAGTGAAACGAATAATCATGAATAAACAAAATAGGTACTTCGGTTAAAGCCTCAGTATGACGGTTCTCAATTAAACTTTCCCAATCTTGTCCACCTCGCATTAAACGTGCCTACGGTCGAAAACTCCTCCGACCATCGCACTCTGCTCGGTGTGTGCCGGATTGTCACACTATGCTCCGTGTGCAATGACATACCATTATTGAATAAATCTAATCATGTCGAAGTTTCATCAAAATGCTCAAAAAAAAGCCTTAACCGAAGTTAAGGCAATGTTTGTAAGTTTTTATTTGTTCTCAATTATGCATTAGGGTTAACTTTTGCGATTGAGAAGTCTTCAAAGAATTCTTTCAATTTTGCAACGTCCATAATGACTCTGTGTGATTGGTTCCACGGGTTTGTTACCTCGAACATTCTGTTTCCGTCTTTGTCATCAAACGGGATTACTTTGTATGCGTGTGATGAGTAGATGCTGTATGAAACTTCTTGTGGTGATTCCATTTCACCTTCAACTTCAGGGTGTGTACCGCAAGCGATGATATAATCGTTCGGGTTCTTTGCGAATAATGCTTCATCGATTTCTTCTTCATCTTCTTCTGTCATATAAGATTCAGCGTTGAAACCTAACATTTGAAGTGCTTGTTGAGTATATCCGCCCACACCGCCTGTGTAGTAGTCACTCGGAACGTTGTATTCTTTGTCAACCTTGCTGACATCTTCTGTCATCGGGCCAAATTTACCGATAACGAATTCATCATAATCATCTAATACGAATAACATTTTGTGGTTTGGATCAGCCATTTGTTCATCAACTTTTGCTTGACCTGCTTGCCAATTTGCCATTCTTTGAGTGATTTCTTTTTTCTTTTTAATTGTCAAAGAATCTTTCGGGTTTTTCTTTTCCCATTTTGCAAGATCCTTTTCCATTTTTTTCATTTCTTCAGCAACGGTATCTTTATATTCCGCATATTTGTCTGCTTCATAAGTCTTACCGTAAGCGTGTTCCAAAAGTTTCATACCCATCGGTCCATCAGTATATTTTTCGATGTCTGAACCTTTCGGTAATTTTCCTTCAGGGCATACAACCTTAGTTTCTTTTCCGGGGAATTGAACAACTACGTCGTTGCCTTCTTGGTGGAAACAATCCAACAATGCTGGTCTTGCGTACGGGTTTTCCATAACTGCGTTAATTGATGAAAGCAAATAGCAGTCCCCGTTTCCGCCTTGTGCTGAAGCGAATCTTTCTACCGGAGGATACAATTTCAAATATGTATCAGCATCCATATCTAATTGTCTTGAGTAATCGTCACCTGATTTGATGAAGATTTTATCTTGACCTTCTACTCTGAATACATCACCGACCGGTGTTGATTCTTGACCTTTTGCTTGTGAAGCATGAACGGGAACGAAAGCGTCTTTAATCGACATGCCTTGACCTTTTACTTTGTCATAGTAAGTGTCGATATCATTTTTTGCCATTTCACTCATAATACCGTGTTTGCAGAGTGAAGTGGTTGCCATCGGCGTAACCATTTCTTTGCAGACCAAGTGAATCATTTTCTTCATATATTCGGTTTCTTCGTCACCTTTTCTGATGACGTTACCAAGGTTTCTCTTGTCAGCAGGTGACAATTCATCTGCGAATGGCAATGTTTTAATCCATTGGTTAATCGGGTCGGGTTTTTTCTTACCTCCGAATGTCGGTTGCAAGTTGGCAAGTGCCATATCCGCCGTAACTTTTTGCGGTTGATTTTCTTCGACCTTTACTGCATTCGCATTTACTTGAACATCTTGTTTAGCAGCCTTTATTTGAGGCTTGTTCTTAGTTGCTACTGTTTGGTTTACACCTGTTAAATTAATCATTTTCTATTCCCTTACAAACATTTTTGTTCGTTTAAAAGCATCTGATAAAATTTTTTTGCTACTTTTGAAACAAATATTTACAAACACATTACTTGCTCTGAAATTATATCCGAAACAAAATTCTTTCTCAAATAAAAAAGACAAAATTTATTTACATGCTAAAATTATTTTACAAAAGTAATTCGGAGAAAATCATGAGCAAAATAAAAGTTATGACGGTTTTTGGAACTCGTCCGGAAGCGATTAAAATGGCACCTTTGGTTAAGGAACTTGAAAAATTTCCTGAAACGTTTGAAAGCATTGTTTGCGTTACGGCACAACACAGAGAGATGCTTGATGCCGTTTTGAATTTATTTGAAATCAAGCCTGATTATGATTTGAATATTATGAAAAAAAATCAAAATCTTTGGTCAATAACTTCGGACGTTTTGATTAAAATGAAAGAGGTTTACGAAGAAGTTAAGCCTGATATTGTACTTGTTCATGGTGATACGACAACTTCAATGGCAGCAGGGCTTTCGGCATTTTATGCAAAAATTCCTGTTGGTCACGTTGAAGCAGGTTTGAGAACGAATGACAAATACAATCCTTTCCCCGAAGAAATCAATAGGGTTGTTGTTGATGCACTTTGCGAGTATCATTTTGCCCCGACGGATACGTCGATGGAAAACTTGAAAAAGGCACAAATTCCGATGACTCATGCTTACAAAACGGGCAATACCGTTATAGATGCACTTTTGTATATTGTTAACAATAAAGAGGCAGATATTTCAAAATTGGGCTTAAACCCTGATTTGAGAACTGTTTTGGTCACTGCTCACAGACGTGAAAATTTTGGTGAACCAATCAGAAATATTTGTGCCGCAATTGCTGAACTTGTGGAGAAAAACAAGGATATTCAAGTGATTTACCCTGTTCACCCGAACCCAAACATCACGAATGTTGTTCATGAACTTTTGGGCGGAAAAGAAAGAATTATTTTGACCGAACCGCAAGATTATGCTCCGTTTTCAACCTTGATGAAAAAAAGTGTGATGATTATGACGGATTCAGGTGGTGTTCAAGAAGAAGCACCTTCTTTGGGTAAGCCTGTTTTGGTCTTGAGAAGAACGACGGAACGCCCTGAGGCTGTGGAATACGGCACAGTTAAACTCGTCGGCACGGAAACTGCGGATATCGTTCGTGAAGCGGACAAACTTTTGAACGATGAAAACGCTTACAAAAAAATGTCAGAAGCGATAAATCCTTATGGCGACGGCACTGCTTCTCATCAAATCGTCGAAATTTTAAAATCCGTAAAGTAATTTCGGCTCGAAAGGTGACAAAATGTTTGACAAGGCAATGAAGATATTTGAATCTGAATTTGAGTTTAAAGCATTTATGTTGCAGATTGCGAACGATTATGAGAAAAAATATTATCTTAAAAAGGAAAATTTTTTCTATTACATAGATGGTGAAGAACAGTTGCTCGCAGCGGCTCATGCATACAAGGAATACCTCGACAACGCAAACGAGCGTGAATATAATGCAAAAATTAAAAAGATTTTTACAGGTGCTCCTGTCAGACAGTTTACAAGCGAGTTCGAAGAAAATAATGCTCCTGAAAAAAGATACAATCACTTTGAAATTTTCATCATGATTGTTCTTTCGTTGTGTGCTTTTGCCTATGCGATATTTATTGCAGACGTTTTGACCGAATGGGTCGTTTTGACAATGAGTGGTGTTTTCCTTTTGATTTCACCGTTTTTGGCTCTTAAAGGCAAAATTAAAAGAATTTTAAAAAAACGAAAAAAACAATAAAAAAAAGCGGTCTTTTTAACCGCTATCGGGAATGAATAGAGTAAACACCAATTGGTGTCTACAAGTGACCTTTGGTGTGAAATATTTTTCACATTTTTATATTACTAACTCAGAGCGTCAAATTCGGACGTATTGTTTCAAGTTTTTTAACTTGTTATTTATATAAAAATAAAGTAAACTTGAATGGTAAAGTATTTTGGAGATTTTTAAATGGAACATATTTTGTTGACCCATAATGTCAAAGTCTGCTTGTTTGTTGTGTATATCTTGGTTGCTTTGATTAACATAACGGCGTTGATTTTGAAGTTTATGAAAAAAAATGTTGCAAATTTTATCACGAGAATGAAGTCTTTTTGGATAATTCTTATTCTTTTTACGCTTGCATTTTGTATAAATAAAATTGTTGCATTTTTCTTTATAATGCTTATTTCTTATCTTGCGTTGAAGGAATATTTTTCGATGATTCCGACGAGACGCTCTGACAGAAGGGTTTTGCTTTGGGCGTATCTTGCAATCCCTATTAATTTTTACTTTTTATACACAAATTGGGTCGTAATGTTTTATTTGTTTATCCCGTTGTATATGTTTATTTTGATACCGATTAGAATGGTGTTGATTCAAGAAACAGATGGCTTTTTGAAGTCTTGTGGAACTATTCATTGGGGCTTAATGACGACAGTTTATGCAATCGGTTATTTGGCACTTTATATTATTTTCCCTGAAAATATTAACCCTGCAGGCGGCGGAATTGGTTTGTTGATGTTTGTTTTGCTGTTGACGATTGGAAACGATTTTATGCAATATGTTTTCGGAAAGTCTTTTGGTAAAAATAAAATTCTTCCTAAAGTCAGCCCGAATAAGACGTGGGAAGGCTTCTGGGGTGGCGTATTGTCCTCGGTTTTGTTTTCGATGATTTTAGCACCATTTTTGACACCGTTATCCCATGTTCAGGCTTGTTTTGTCGGCATTATCCTTGCAATCGCAGGATTTTGCGGAGATGTTACGATGTCTGCAATCAAGCGTGATATCGGCGTGAAAGATACAGGTTCTCTTCTCCCTGGGCATGGTGGAATTTTGGACAGATTGGACAGTTTGATTTTCACTGCTCCTCTGTTTTTCCATTACATCGCTTACACCTTTAATATCAGTATTTTGTAGTGTTGGTGATTATGCTTAAATATTTATTTTTTCTATTAATCATAAGACCTTTTATCTTTTTAGTTTTGGGGGTAAATGTCCGAAATTTAAAGACCTTGCCCCAAGATGGTCCTGCAATTATCGTCGCAAATCACAACAGTCACATCGATACTTTGCTCTTGATGAGTCTGTTCTCTGTCAATAAAATCAACAAAATCCGACCAGTTGCAGCGGCAGATTATTTTTGCAATACGAAATTCAAAAAATTCTTTTTCGAAAAATTAATCGGCATAATCCCTATCGAAAGAAAAATTTCTAAAGAAAACATCTCTTCGTTGTTCGACGGTATTTTTAAAGCACTTGATAACAACGAAATTATCATAATTTACCCTGAAGGAACTCGTGGAAATGATAATAAAATCAGTGAGTTCAAATCAGGTGTTGCCCACATCGCAAAAGCATATCCGAATGTGCCGGTAATCCCGATTTTTATCAATGGACCTGACAAAATTTTGCCAAAAATCGATGCAATTCTTGTCCCGTTTATATCGGACGTTTACATTGGCGAACCGATGTTTTACAACAACAAATCAACGTTGAACTTCACAAAAGAAATTAAAGAAAAAGTCTTTGAACTTAAAGCCCTTCACACTCAAAAAGAAACTTTATAACAAAAAAGGAATTAAATATGGAAAAAACAGAAATTTATATGCGACCTAGAAACCCACACTCTAAGTTGATTTACATCACGGGCATGCTGTGGAATATCTTGAACGAAGGCTTGGAAAAAACACTCGCTCAGGTCGGGTTGAATAATTCTAAATTTAATATCCTCATGATAATTCGCTTTGTCGGGGGCGAAAACGGTATCCAACAAAACGAAATCAGCAAACAACTCCTCGTCACAGCCTCAAATATTACCAAACTTCTGGACAAACTCGAAATCGATGAACTCATTACAAGAAACAACAAAGACGGAGACCGTCGTGTCAAAATTATCAAAATTACTGAAAAAGGCTCCGGTCTTATCGATAAAATTTGGGTCGACTACAACAAAACCGTAAACGCCTTAACCCCCAATATGACTGACGATGAACTCGATGCTTTAACGGATAAACTCGTTACTTGGTACAAAGACATTAAGTAATGTAAATACTTGAATAATAAATAGTTGAATAGTAAACAATTAAACGGTAAACTGATTATATAAAGATTAGTTTGATTTGTAACGCAAATTGGAAGGAGTTTACCATGGATTTGTACTTGTTGAAGTTTCCTTATCGGAAGGTGTTATTGCCGTTGGCGAAGAGAATGAAGTTTGTTGATCCTGATATTTTGGGTTATTTGGCGACGGCGATTGCTTTGGGAACGGGATTTTGCTATGTTTTTGCTCCGCAAAAGCCTGAATTGTTGTTGATTTCGGTAGTGTTGACGTTGTTTAGAATGACTCTTAATACGATTGATGGGGTCATTGCGATTGAGAGGGGCAATTTGAGATTGAAGGGAGAGATTGTCAATGCTTTGCCGGACAGATATTCGGACATTTTTGTTGTAATGGGCATTGGGCTTTCTGCACTTTGCAATCCGTTTTTGGGAATGTTGGGATTGAGTTCGATGTTTTTGGTTAGTTACACGGGCATGTTGTCTAAGGCGATTGGAGCAAATTGGCAGCATCAAGGGCCGTTGGGCAAAGTTGAAAGATTGATATTAATAATGATTTTTTCGATATTGGCTTATTGTCAATTGACGGGAAAAATTGGAAATGTCGGTAAATTTGGTTATTTTGAATGGTTGATGATATTGTTTGTCATTTTGGGGCAGATAACGGTTGTCAATAGATTGAAGGCACAACTCAAGGAGTGTGCGGTTCTTGACTGGATTAAATACAGAAATATCGATAAAAAAGTTGTAGTTGTTTATGATTCGCAAACAGGTAATACGAAAAAGGTTGCGGAGTCTGCAGCTGAGGCACTTGAGGTTGAAGCGGTTTCGGTTAATGAAGTTACACGAGATGAATTAAAATCTGCGGAACTTGTGATTTTTGCCGTACCTCATTTGGGAAAGAGAATTATTCCTGAAAAGACGAAGGAGATTGTTGAAAATTTGAAGGTAAAAAATTATGCACTCTTGACAACCTCTGGTATGCCGATCGTAAGGAATTTTTCTTACAAAAGATGCGTGGATTTCTTTAAGAAGAAACTTGGTCAAAAAGCGGTTAAAAGCATTAATATCAAAGGGTATCACGCCAAGGCAAAAACTTATAAAGGACACCCTGATGACAAAGATTTGACGAGTGCATATTTGTTTGCGGCAGAAAGTTACAAAAGATTATAGGAGTTTGAATAATGAAAGCTATTGAAAACATTAAAATCAGTGCAATTAAGACAGTTGTTAATACGGTAGGTCAATGGAGTGACGGCATAAAATTAGCGTCGACAGAGGGTTTCACGTCGGGTGAAATGCTTGATTACATTTACAAAAATAAGGCTCACGGGAAGAATTTGGTCGGCAAATTTATTGACAAAATCTACCTCAACCACCGTGGCTGGCGAGTTGTCAGAACGAGAAAGGACAATCTTGCACAAAATATTAAAGAGGCTGTACACGCAACATTGGAAAAACAAAACGACGTTTTTATCTGTGATGTTGCATCAGGGCCTGCGAAGTATATTTTGGAAGTTTTGGAGAATTTCAAGGACGAAAATGTTTATGCTCAAATCAGAGATATTGACGAACGTTGGCTCAAAAAGGCTAAAAATATCGCAGATGAAAAATCTTTGAAATTGGAATATAAAGTTGCAGATGCACTTAATAATAAGGATTTTATTTTTGGGGCAAAATCGCCTGATATTATGGTTGCGTCAGGATTTTACGATTGGTTTAACGATGAAAAAGTTTTGAGAAAATCGATGAACTTGATATACGATGTGTTAAATGAAAACGGATATTTCGTATTTTCGGTGCAAACAGGGCATGTCGACTTGGAAATGACGAATGCGGTGTTCAAGGATTTTAACAATAAACCGCTTGCGATGGCGATTTGGTCAGATGAAAAAATTGCGGAAATCCTTGATGAAATAGGCTTTAAGGTTATTGGAAAAAAATCTGATAAATATGACAATTATCAAGTTTATTTGGCTCAAAAATAGTAAAAGTGCAAAATGCGTTATGCCAAGCAAAACTATTTAGGAGTTTTGTGTTACAAATCCATCTATACCGTGTAAATTCACACGGTTTTTTTTATTTTTTTGTGCAGTGATATCAAAACTCCGTTTTATAATTGTATCTAAGATGTCAGATTTTATTTTGTTGATATCGATTTTGCTCCAGTGGCCTTTATTCATGTGCCAAGCGAGAGCAATCGCTTCAGATATTGGTCTTTAAGAATAAAAACGGTTTCTGGTTCGGCTTTCAGATTGATGTAAAGAATATCGTTTAGCCTGTTTTATATTATTGTTATAAAGGATATTTATAAAAAAAATCAATTACCACTAATTATCAATAAGTATCTTTTTTGTACTTTTTCGGAGCAAAATTTCAAATGGACTGCCAAAAAAAATCACGCCATTCATTAGTTCTCAAAATGAGTATTTTGGAGTAGTTTGAATTACGAATGGTAGTATTATTTTCTGCCTTTCAAACGCCCTGTTTAATCTCAAAACCCTAATAATCAAGGTACCCAATAAAGTACAATAACTAATTTATGACTCTTTTTTATATATCATTTCCAATATTTAAAATGGAGAACCAATTAAATCAAAGTGTAATCTGACTTTCGATTGGTCATAATGTTTTGTGTTCATTAATGGTACACCAAGATAAACTCTTGCAGTTAAATATTTTGAAATTGCAATTCTGAAACCGGCACCTACACTAGACAAAAAGTTTGAGGATTTTGTTGAAGTGTTGTGAGGAAATACTGCACCGTTATCTAAAAATACAGCAAACTTTATTGAATCTTGCAATCTGTATTTTGCACTTTCTTTGAATGGAATTTTTATTTCTTCCGGTAAAAATGGAATCGGAAACAACATTTCCAAACTTGCATAATAAGAATTTGCACCCAATAATAAACTTTCAGAATATCCTCTGACACTTGACATACCGCCAATTTGATATTGTTCAACGAACGGAACATCATTTGGTGTATATTGCCCGCCAGCCTTGAAAGTTGCAATGATGTTTTTCGGTAAATAATGAACATAATATGTTTCTGCGTTTATTTTTGTAAAACCATTTGTTTCTGAACGTAAATCATCATGAATAAGACCGGTTACCGAATATATTGACCCAAATAACAAACTGTTTTGAAAATTATATCTTCCTCCTAATCCGACAGAAAGGTTATAATCCTTATAATTTGTGTATTCAAATCCTGCAATATCCGCAGTAGAAACTTTGATGTTTGCAGAAGTATTTAATGATAATTGAGCCTTTTGTGTATTGATAAGCGGGTGAGTTAAATATGTACTGTAAACCGATGTATCGGCGTTTAAGTCATAATCGCTGTACTCTCCACTTGTGATTTTGCTTTTTCCATACATGTAACTTGCACCTACACGAGTACCTTTTCTGTTTATTGGAACATTGTAATCAACAAAAGGACTAACTGATGAACGAGCAATGTTTACAGCACTTGTTAATCTGTCTTGAAATCCAAAAAGTGAATCCGATGAAATCATCAGTCCACCACGTAATAAACCGGTCGTTTCTCGTCCGAAACTATCCCAAGATGCTGCAAAATGGAAAGGAAATTCTTCTTCAGCATTTAAAACAATATCTGTCGTGCCGTATTCTTCACCTGGCTTTAGCTTGGCGGATTAGACAGTATTGTAAATATCAAAGCAAATTCATTGGAATTAAAAGCAGAAAATGGAACAATTAATTTAGATGCAACTCAAAATACAAATATAAACATTGATGTTAACAAAGTTAAAGCAAGAGCAAAAGACGATATTTCAATTATCAACAAAGGTGATTTAAAAATTTCATCAATTACCTCTGAAAATCAAGGTACAATTACGTTAGGTTCTGAAATTGGTTCGATTGTTGCAACAGATACAGAAACCATTAATCCTTATCATATCAATGGAGGAAACGTAATTTTAAATGCGGTAAATGGTTCTGTTGGCACATCTTCTAATGTTATCAAGATTGCAAAAGACGGAATATTCAAAGTGTATGCAAAAGATGATGTAAATCTTTCTTCTGTCGGTAGAATTTATGTTGATTCCATTCTTTCAAATAACGGAAAAGTGACATTAAATGCCGATTATGGAATTATTGCATCAAAGAATACCGATAACCTTGTTTATAATATTGCATCTTTAAATGGCATCGATTTAAACTCGAAACATGGAAACATTGAAAACATTGGTATTAACACAAATGGTGTTATTAATGCATCAGCAGGCTATGATAATAATGTTGCTTCTGGAATGAGTGATATTTCAATTTCCTTGATTTCGAAACAGGAATTGTCACAAGATATTTTGGATTCGTTGACGACAGATGAGCAAAAACAACAAGTTTGGAGTGAATACAACAATGGCTTAAAAGATATGAAAATAGGCACTATTCAAGCGTCTAAAAACGTATTTTTGACATCTGAAAAATCAATAATTAATGGTGTTAGCAATTCGAATATCAAAGGTGAACAAATTATTCTGTCTGCTGGTGTAGGAAACATTGGAGCAGATAATTCCGCAATTAATTTGACAGCAAATAGAGACATTACTGCTTATGCAGGTAATGGAGCAAGTGTTTATCTTTCATCAGAAAAAGATTTGAAGATTAATGAAATTCGTTCATATAACACTAAAGATGAATCGACAGGAACTGTAAATGCGGGTAGTATTTTGAAAAATGTTGTTTTAAATACGAATAACAATATTGCTAATGCTTCAAATATAGCAGAAAATGCTAATGTTGTTGGTGAAAATATTGTTTTGAATGCAAAAAATGATATTGGTTCAAAAATCAAGTTCTTTAAAGTTGATACAACTGATGACACGAACGGATTAAGTTTTGATGCTCAAAATGCTTATATTAATGGTGTAGGACACGATTTGAATATTGTATCCTCAAATTCAAAAGGTGACACAAATATTCTTTCGGATTTGTCTGTAAAAGTTAAAGATACAGTGGCAAACGGTGATTTGATTATCGACAGTTCAAAAGATACAATTCTTGCAGGAAATGTTGCGGCTAATAAAATCAACATAAATTCAGCAAATGAAACGAATTTGTCAAATATCGTTCTCAATTCTGACTTGGAAAATACTTCTACAATCCTTACTGTTGAAAATTCCGAGTTAAAAAATATTGTATCAACATCAACAAATGCAAATATTTTAGGTTCAACTGTCAATAATGATGCTCAAATTACAACGACAGAAACAACTACAATTTCAAATTCAAACTTTAATAATAATTTAAAGAACGATTCAAATATTTCTATTGTAGATGGTTTATCAGTCGCAGATGATGTAGAAATTACGACGACAGAGAATACAACAATCGGTACGGCAAATATTAGCGGTAACTTGACAAACAATTCAACAAATACAGAAATCACAGAATTGACAGTTGGCGGAAATGTAAATATTACATCAAGTGAAAATACAAAAATCGCAAAATCAGATGTTCAAGGTGATTTTGTGAATAAATCCAAGAATACAGAAATTTCGAACAAATTGACTGTAAAGGGAGATGCGAACCTTGATGTTGAAAATTCAGTTTCTATTGCAAATGCAGAATTGAAGAAGGACATGAATATAAAAGCCAAAGATGTTGAAATTCGAGAAATTGATTTAAAAGGCAACTTTAATTCTTCTGTTGATAATATAGAGGTTAAAACAACAAAAGATATTAATATTGGCTATGTCAATGGTAATTCCAATGACTATGTTAATAAAGTGAAAATATCTTCTGATAAGTCCATTCTCAACGGTCGTTCGGATTCAGGATACAATTTCAATGTTAAAAACTTGAATTTGAAAGCTGGAGAAAGTCTAGGAAATGAGAATAAAACACTTAATTTAAAACTTGCTGATGATAATACGTTAACTCTTGTGGCTGGTGATGGTATAAATATTCATACCGAAGGTGCAACTGTAAATTATACAACACTTAACTCAAATTCCTTGACGTTAAGTACTGATGCAAATATAAATATAGATACGTTAAAAGTTAAAGATATGACAATCACAACATCAGCACCGAATTTGTCAATTAACAGTATGGAAATAGGACAAACAGGAACATTAAATGTTGGTAAAAAACATATTGTAATTGATAATACGAACATTCAACCGATGCTCTATGTTGATGTTCAAATGAGATTGAATAAATCTCCAGCAAGTATTAAAGTTGATGAAACGAATAATATTGTTACAGATTCAATCAATGTTCTTCGTCAAAACAGGCATATTTCAGTTAATGACAGTAAATATTATACAAGTATGAATAATTCTTCGACGACAGCAGGTGCTTCAATGGTTGAAAAGATTCCTGTATCAGAGAAACCTGTCGAAAGAGGAAATTCGACATTGTATGAAATGCCAACACAATTTGATTATGATAACCTATACGTAAAACGTTTTATTTTACAAAGTTCAGTCAAAAATCAAGTTGATGAAGCCGTTACTACAAATAATGCTTTTGAGATTGTAAACGCAATAAAAAATACGACAACACCACAAAAAAAACGGACAAATATACTTTCAAAAAAACAAATACAAAAAAACAAAGTCAGTTCATTATAGTTAAATAAAAGGCGAGATTAAAATCTTGCCTTTTTATTTTAAATACGCTCATAATCGACATATGGAAAAATAATAAAACTCACAAAAGAAATAGCTGATTTGATTGATTATATTAATCAAAAAGATGAAATTCTTGGCGGAGTTCTTAATCGTGCAAAATTTTGGACAAAAAATTCAGAAGTCGTTTTCCATGAACGACAGAAGAAAGTTTTGAATAGATTTATGGATAATTTTGAGTGGAAATTAACTTCTTTAAAATGGGCAAAAATCTGTAATTGTTCGCAAGATTCGGCAACCAAAGATATTAATGATTTGATTGATAAGAAAATTCTAAAAAAAGTCGGTAACGGCAGAAACACACATTATGTATTAAGCAAGTAGAAAAAAGGATATATTTTTTAATTTACTGCAACAAAATTGCAACAAAAACAAATTTTATCCTTAACGCATAAACTCCATAAATAGCAAAAAGCCACTCTGTGAGTATCACGACATGCAGTTTTATTAATATAAACAGTAAGTTTGACAAAGTACCGCAGGTCGGAAACGAACCAATGTGATTATTGTTTGATTTAGGGGACGACGGAAAACGAACCCGAAACTCTCGATTATGATTTTTTGAAATTTGCAACTTTCAAAAAATATTTTTTACATTAACACTTTAACTCTGTTTTAATCACATTTCAAGTCCTTTTGGAAAAAATATTTTTTCTCGTGAGAAAAGTTCCAAAACGCAGTTTGTCAAACACTAACTATATTAGAGCCCAATTTTGATAAAATTTAAGAGTCGAAAACTATTGATTTTTCGTAACAAAAATGAGAAAAGTTTACGAAGAAATGTTACAAATCAGGCGTGTATGCTTATGGTATAATCAACTTATGCAACAGTATTATGATAAAGGGTACATACAGTTATATTTAGGTGATTGTATTGAAATTTTGGAGAAGGCTGCTCCGGAATCAGTTGATATGATTTTTGCGGATCCACCATATATGTTGTCTAATGGTGGAATATCTTGCCAAGCAGGAAAAGTTGTTTGCGTAAATAAGGGCAAATGGGATGAAAGCAAAGGTTTGGATGAGGATTTTGCATTTCATCAAAAATGGATAAATGCTTGTCGCAGAGTCCTCAAACCTAACGGAACAATTTGGATTTCAGGAACATATCATTCAATTTATGCTTGCGGATTTGCTTTGCAAAAATCAGGATTTAAAATCTTAAATGATATTTGCTGGTTTAAGCCAAATGCTTCACCAAATATGAGTTGCAGATATTTTACAGCAAGTCATGAAACTTTACTTTGGGCAAGAAAAGATCCAAAAGGCAAACATACATTTAATTATGATGCTATGAAAAATGGTGATTGGGGCGATGATGCAATCAAAAAACCAAACAAACAAATGCGTTCTGTTTGGCAGATTGATACTCCAAAATTTTACGAAAAAACTTTCGGTAAACACCCAACACAGAAACCTTTAGAATTGTTAAGACGAATAATCCTTGCATCAACGAATAAAGACGATTTAATTCTTGATCCGTTTACAGGTAGTTCAACAACTGGTATAATGGCATTGAGATTAGGACGAAAATTTATCGGTATAGACTTGGAAAAAGAATATTTAGACCTTTCTATTAAAAGGTTTGAGCAGGAATTTGTAGATAAGGAACTTGAATGGCAGTAGTTTTAGAAAAATTACAACAAGAAACATATCCGATAGTTAAGTGGGTTGGCGGAAAGCGTCAGCTTATGTTTGAGTTGTTAAAAAACATGCCGGAAAACTACAACAGATATTTTGAACCTTTTATTGGCGGTGGTGCATTATTTTTTGAACTACAGCCAGATAATGCATATATTTCCGATATGAATGAAGAATTAATTAACCTTTATAAAGTTGTTAGAGATAACGTAGAAGAGCTAATTACAGACTTGCAAAAGCACGATATTTCAAAAGAATATTTTATAGAAATTCGTAATATTGACCGTACAGAAGAATATAAAAACTGGTCTAATGTCAAAAAGGCAAGCCGTTTTATATACTTAAACAGAACTTGTTTTAACGGAATGTACCGAGTAAACTCAAAAGGTGAATTTAATGTTCCGTTCGGACATTATAAAAATCCGAGAATTTTAGATGAAAATAATTTAATCAATTGTTCAAAATTATTGCAAAGAACTGAAATCAAACACGCAGATTTTTCTGAGATTTTGAAAAAGGTCAAAAAGGATGATTTTGTATATTTTGATCCTCCATATGTACCTTTAAGTGAAACTTCTAGTTTTACTTCTTACACTAAAGATGGATTTGATTTGGATATGCAATTCAAACTCAGAGATGTCTGTGATGAATTAGATTCAATGGGAGTAAAGTTTTTACTATCAAATTCTGACACAAAATTAGTCAATGAATTATACGAAAATTACAATATTAAAAAAGTTTTTGCGTCTCGTCAGATAAATGCAAATGCAGACGGCAGAGGTAAAATTACGGAAGTTTTGGTGAGGAACTATTAATGAAAAGAGATTTTAAGGAATGGCTATCAACTTTTAGACCTTGTATTTCAGACTATTGCTACTATGTAGATTTTGACAAAGTAAACAGTAATGTTGACAGTATCAAGGTTGAATTAAATATTTTGAACACCTTAGTTGGTTCTAAAAATATTGAAAAAGAATTTGAAAATGTTATTATTAAATACCCTGAAACATTAAAATGCATTCCTTTACTATTAGCAGTCAGAGCAAAAGAAATCTCTGTTACAGATGCGGAGGGTGAGTATAATTTTTCTTTCAACAAGTGCAATTACAGTATTGAAGAATACAAAATGTTTATGCGTAAAACTAAATTGTTTGATTTATTAGAGAATCATATCGTTAGTAATTTGGTAGATTATGCAACAGGTGTTGAAACTGGTCTTGATTCTAATGGCAGAAAAAATCGCGGCGGACATTTGATGGAAAATCTTGTTGAAAGTTACATACAAAAAGCGGGATTTGTTAAGAATAAAAACTATTTCAAAGAGATGTATATTCACGAAATTGAACAAAAATGGGGTGTAAACCTCTCTGCAATTTCTAACCAAGGCAAAATGGAAAAACGCTTTGATTTTGTAATAAAAACCGATAAACAAATTTATGTTATAGAAACTAACTTCTATTCAAGCGGTGGCTCAAAACTTAATGAAACCGCAAGAAGTTATAAAACTCTTGCACAAGAAGTTACGACAATAAGCAGTGTAACATTTATATGGTTTACAGACGGCTGTGGTTGGAACAGTGCAAGGCATAATCTTGAAGAGACTTTTGATGTTTTGGATACGGTTTATAATATTCAAGATTTAGAAAATGGAATATTAAATAATATTGGATAGCTCTTATGTCTTCAACAATTTTCCAAGAAATAATAGAACAAGAACTGGCATTAATAAAAGATTTACTATCAAAAATTGATAGCAAAAACGAAGGTCATCTTAAGGGAACTGCTTTTGAATTAAGACTTAAAAACCTTTTTTCAAAAATGATTCCATCGTTTTGTTCCATTTCAAATGGTTGGATTATAGATGAAAAAGGTAAAAAATCTGATGAGCGAGATTTACTTATATATAATAAAGATAAGGCTCCACAGTTTTTATTTGATATTGGAACAGGTATTTTCCCTTTAGAATCTATTGAATATGATATTCAAGTAAAGAATTCTATTTCAGATGGAAATTTTAAGCAAGCATATGAAAAATTTGATGAACGCATAGAAAGAAATGTCTTATTAGGAATAAAAGGGAGTAAATTGTTTGAAAAGTATTCAAAAATAGATTCTAATTATTTAATTAAACCAAAAATTTGTGCTTTTGCTTCAGAAGAAGATAAATATTATTTTTTCAACAAAGAAAAAATGAAATACAAAAAATTACTAAATTTTAATAAGCTTCAGCAGGATAATGGCTCCATTATTAATGTAAAAGGTAATAGTAAAAACATAACAATTAATGGTCATAACTTATCTGATATTGAAGAAAAAGAAATAACAATATGTAGATGGTTTAGTATAGATTTAAAACCTCAAAGCAATTTACTTGGGTTTTTTAATGGATTTATTAATACATTATTTAAAATAAAAACTGGGAAATATTTTTGCGACTTAAGCAAAAACCATTTTGAATGTTTATCTTTTGTTGTTCTGGATGATAATAATAAACAAATATTTCAAGCTTCCTCAGAAAATTTAAAAGCGACTTTTTCTTTTGAAACAAGTGTAAAATTTCTTGAAGATGGTGATATTACATTATCAATAAAACAAGCAGATAATAAATATGAAAATAACGACAAATCTCAAGATAACAATATAATTGAAAAATTCAAGCAAACACACACGATAAAATAATTTTTTATTATTTGTGTTCTTTTGTAAAATCTTTCCTGTTTTTTGGCTTTCTTGGCTTCTTTCATGTATGGTGTTTCCTGATATATGGAGGGGATTATGGAAGAAGCAGGATATAATATTACAGAAAAAGAATATAAAAAGATTAGTAAGTGGGCTGAGAATGTATATAACATAGCCGTTATTGTTGATTACTGCTTGGTTGTCGGCGTTAAACGGGCACGCTCACGCTTCAGCCCTTTGCCGACAATCCGCTTCGTATCAAATCAACCTGAAATAGAGGAGTGTTATAATCTCGCACCTGTAATTAAAAATTTAAAAGATAACGCCGACTTATTAAATGCATTTTTTATTGATAATGAAAAATGATTTTTTTATTTTCACATCGCCGTAAAATATCAAACTAACCGTAAACTATCAAACTGCTGAAAAGTATTGAAAATAAAGTGAAAGTGCGAGCAGTTAAAATGCAGATAAAGTGCAAGAAAGATTAGTTTGATATTTTTTTAATCAACCTGCTTCCGACCGCCAAAAGTCCTACAACGAGCAGGTTTTGCTAAAAATTATCAAACTAACCATCTCTGTCAAACTGATTGTCTTACTACATTTTGCGAGAGGGGAGAACCATTCTCCGAAGGAGAATAAGGTTCGATTTCGAGGCATAAAAAAACACCCTTTCGGGTGCCTTTTGAAGTGGTGCCGCGTCTCGGAATCGAACCAAGGACACAGGGATTTTCAGTCCCTTGCTCTACCAACTGAGCTAACGCGGCATATTCTATTCAATTTTTCTTTACGGTTGGTAGAGCAAGTTGTTTAACCGAATCTCTACCGGCTCCGCTTCGCTCGCCTTGACTGAGCTAACTTCTTTACGGAACTCTGTTTTAACCAACAGTTAGTAAATATCACTATTCCGTATGTTTAAAATATCAAAAACACATTCTCAAGTCAAGTAATTTTCTAATTTTTATTAAAATAAACTAGATACTTCGGCTAAAGTCTCAGTATGACGATAATGCTAAAGCACCTTTCTAAAGCATTGTGCCAAAACAAACACTCTGCATACAAACACAAAATAAAGAAATACTCCGTTTCGTTTGCAATGACAATTATTTCAGCAAATATCCACAAATAATAAAAAATACCGCCTAAAAGACGGTATTTTTATTCTTTGAGTTTTAAAAACCGAACTAAATTTCCTTAACCAATTCGAACAATAATTTCTTGAAGTCTTCTTTGATTCTGTTTGCAGTTTCTGTAACTTCTGCGTGTGAGAGCGGTTGGTCAAGGATACCGCAAGCGTAGTTTGTGAGGCAACTGATACCCAAAACGTTGATACCGCACCAGTTTGCGATGATTGCTTCTGGAACTGTTGACATGCCGACTGCGTCAGCACCCAAACTTCTTTGCATTTTGACTTCTGCAGGTGTTTCATAAGTCGGGCCAGTCATTGCACAGTAAACACCTTCTTTAAGGTCAATGCCCAATTTTTTGCCGACTTCTTTCGCCTTAACTCTCAATGTTTTTGTATAAACATCGCTTTGGTCAGGGAAACGAGGTCCTAAATCATCGTCATTTGCACCGATGAGTGGGTTTGTTCCCATCATATTGATGTGATCAGCAATCAACATCAAATCTCCGGGAGCAAAATCTGTGTGAACCAAGCCTGCAGCGTTGGTTACGATGAGGTTTTGAACGCCCAATTTTTTCATAACTTTAATCGGGTATGTAACTGTTTGCATTGAGTGACCTTCATAGAAGTGGAAACGTCCTTGCATCATAACGACAGGTTTTCCTGCAACTTCTGCAAAACACAAAAGACCTTTGTGTCCTACGACTTTTGAAGGTGCAAACCCAGGAATGTCGCCGTAAGGAATTTTAATTCCTTCGTACTCATCAGCGAACTCACCGAGTCCCGAACCCAAAATAATTCCCGTTACGGGTTTGAAATTGTTTGTTTTTTCGTTGATGTAATCAACAGCAGCATTGTTCATAATTTCTCCTTTACTTAACGAAGTTAAAAAACACTATGGCACAAACTCCGACTATCCAACAATAATAAGCAAAACACTTCATTGAATATCTATTCAAGAACTGCATGAAATATTTTACACAAAAATAACCGACAAGCATAGATACAAAAAAGCCAACTCCGATTGCAGTCCAATTAAAGCCCGCAATTTCGGTACTTTCCAACTTTAAAATCGGGTAAAAAATTGACGAACCCAAAATAATTAAAATAGAAAGTAAAAACGAGTATCTTGCTGCCGTTACACGGTTTAAGCCTGCAAACAAGCCGGCTGCAATCGTCATGCCTGAACGTGATAATCCGGGGCATGCCGCAATACCTTGTGCAACACCTATCAAAAGTGCCTGCTTCAAGGTGATTTTATTACATTCTCCGTCATTTTGCGTTTTCTTTGAAAAATGTTCCGATGCAAAAAGCACAAACCCTGTGATGATAAGGAAAATTCCTACAATCGCAGGTGATGAGACCATTTTTTCACAAAATTCGTTTAACGGATATGCGATAATTACCGTGAAAAATGTTGCCAAAACAAGGTAAATCGGCATTTTTGAATCAAGTGACGAAAAATCCTTCGTCTTACAGGCCGTCAAAAACGCCTTAATCATTTTCATAATGTCTTTTCTAAAATAAAAAACAACTGCAAACAGCGTGCCGACGTGAAGAATAATGTCTGTGAAAATTTCTTCTCCGCTTGCATGCATAAATTCGCTACCTGAGATTAATTTATACAAACTCGAGGTGATAACCAAGTGTCCCGAACTTGAAACGGGTAAAAACTCCGTCAAACCTTGAATAAATCCTAATATAATTGTATGTAAAATATCCATTATTTTTCTGTCCTATAATATTTTGCACAAGAGGTCGGGGTTTCCCAAACTGCTGAAAAATACATACAGTCAAAGGTTTTCGCCATTTCGTCAAAAATGAATTTTGCAATCATTTCGCTACTCGGACTTTCCCCTCCAAAATATTCTAATTCGTTCAAATCTTTATGGTCAATTAAGTCCAAAACCCTGTTCAATTCACGTTTTAGAGCCTTAAAATCGACCAAAATATTTGCTTTATCAAGTTTCTCGCCTCGAACAGCCACAACAACCTTCCAGTTATGTCCGTGTTGATGTTCGCATTTGCCCTCATAATTCAGCAAATGATGTGCTGCCGAAAATATACTTTCTGCTTGAATTTCGAACATTTTACCTTCTTATGATATTTTTTCTAACTGTTCGATAAGAACACTATTTGCATCGGCAAATTCCTTGCCACGAGCGATTATTGCCTGTCTCAACAATTTCGGCAAATTCATCGCCAAGCCGTTCTTGAGATTTTCTTCGTAAATTGCTTGATAATTCGTCGGAATTCTGAGCGACCAGTTTTTGTCTCCCGAAGTTCCTGGAATATTGTATGTTTCTTGCAATCCGAGGAAGTCAGTGAAGAAAACTTGAACATTTTCCGCCTTACAAGCGAAAATTTCAACCAACTTGTTAAAGAGCATAAATTCAGCGTCTTTAGACAATCTTACGGCAATTTCTTCTTTCTCTTGTTCTGTTGCATCAGGATACAAATCTTCCGCAAGATTTTTGCCGTGCAACCAACCTTCGTGCGTGTTTACGATATTTTTTGCCCAAACAGAAATTGGTTGATTGTCGTGAGTTCCGACCATTGCCCAACTTTTCGGTTTAATATTCTTGCAACGGTAAGCGTGGTCAGGTTTATCGGGGACAACAAATTGCGTGAGGCACATTCCTTGTAAGCCGAATTGTTTCATAACTGATTCAACCGGAAAAGTTACTGTTCCCAAGTCCTCACAGACGATTGAGTTTTTGTCCAAACCGACTTCTTCTGCTGCACCGATGACGATTTTTTCAATTAATTTTCCATATTGAGAAATTTGCTCAGGCGTCAAAGTTTTTACTCTGTGTTCCGAATCAACGGTTTCTTCTTCGTCCAAATCATCTTCCGTTGCAATCGCAAATTTGCCCAAAAATTCGTGTTCAGGTGAAGAATAAAGTCTGCCTGCACCATCTTCTGGTTTTGGGGTTTTATCTGCTTGATATACCCATGGGTCGATAAGTCCGACGAGGTGGTCAATTCTTACTCCACCAGGGTTTTCGACGAACATTTTCTTGAACAAAGCCTTCATCAATTTTCCTGCTTCTCCAAGAGTTCCATCTTCTTTATACATTTTTTCAGGGTTAATTACAGGGAAGCCCCATGCTTGACCGTTTGCCGAGAACAAATCTGGCGGACAGCCCAAGCACCAACCGTCAAGAAACAATGATTGATAAGCCCAAACGTCTCTATCCGAGAATGCAACTTGTCTATCTGCAATCATTTTTACATCTTTTGAAAGAGCATAATCTCTGATTTTTGCGTTTTGAACAGAAATCAAAAGTTGTTTGAACGCATAAAATTCAATCTCGTCCGCATATTTTTCTTTTATTTCTGCAATTCTTGTGGCAAATTTTTCTTTTTCTTCATCGTTTTTCGGGTTGCAAAGGTGCTTGTCATCTTCGTTTTCCCAAATCGGCCAATAGTCATTGCCGTTTTCGATGCTCAATGCCTCGTAAAGTGCATCATTGTCGAGCCAAGAAGCGTTGTCTTTTTTATATTTTTCAAATGCTTCAACTAACTTGAACGGGTTGTTCTTTTTAAAATTTTCAAAAGCCTCACGGAGAGCCTCATCTTGAGCATTGTAAATATATGAATATGCCGTGCGGTTGGAGTCTTTTTGCGGATTGTTTTCGCAAATTTTTTGATAAGTTTCTTTTGACAAAAGATTGTAACCTTCGTCTGTTGTCAACTGTTCTAAGTCAATAAACAAAGGGTTATTCGAGAAAATAGTTCCCGTATATGGTGAAGCATCGCAACCTTTTGTTTTGCCTGCAGGTCCTAATTGAATTGCATTGAAAATACCGCTAACAAAGTCAACGAGTGTCTTTCCTGCATTCGATGCTACACTTCCAAAGCCTGTGTTTTTACCTTCTTCAGCGGGAAAACTTCCTGCGTGAGCGATGAATGCAAAATTCTTTTTGCCCAAAACATTCAAGGCTTCTTTTATAATTCTTTTATGTTGTTGTTCCATGACTATCCTTCTCTGAGTTCTGAATTTCATATTGATAATTGGATTTTAACATAATCATGAAAAAAAGGCATTTCGTAACAAAAATGCCTTTAATATTTAGTAAAATTATCTTTTATAAATCAGCCAATTTGTCGACTGTTCTTGTCAAGGTAATTTTGACATGTGCATAGTTCAAACCACCTTGCATATAGGCTGCATAAGGTGGACGAACTGGGCCGTCAGCGGAAAGTTCGATTGTTGAACCTTCAACAAAAGTTCCGCCAGCCATAATCAAATCGTCGTCATATCCCGGAACAACGTCTGGCACGGGGGTTAAGTACGATTCAATCGGTGAACATTCTTGAATTGTTTTACAAAATTCTAAAAGTGGTTCTTTTTTGCCAAATTCAACCGTTTGAATTAAGTCTGTTCTGATGTCGTGCGGTTTCGGAGTTGAAGTAAATCCGATGTCCTCAAACACTTGCGATGCAAGGATTGCCCCCTTGACGGCTTCTGCAACGATTGAAGGAGCCATAAACAAACCTTGGAACATCAATCTTGATTGGTTAAACATCGCACCGCCTTCACGGCAAATTCCGGGTGCGGTGAGGCTTGCTGCAACCAATTCGACCAATTCGTCTTTACCTGCAACATATCCGCCTGCTTCGACAATACCACCGCCAGCGTTTTTGATTAACGAGCCTGCGATGAGGTCTGCACCGACGTCGGTCGGTTCAAGTTTTTCGACAAATTCGCCGTAACAGTTGTCAACAAAGCAAATGCAGTTTGGGTTTTTCGATTTTACGACTTCGACGATTTTTTTAATTGTGTCGATAGTCAAAGATTTTCTGAGCGAATATCCTCTTGAACGTTGTATTAATACCATTGTGGTTGTTTCATCAACCATTTGTTCAAGTTTTTTAAAATCAATGTCAACGCCATTTAAAAGCGGAACTTCATCGTATAAAATTCCGTGTCCCATAAGCGATTGCTTGTAGTCTCCACGTTTTCCGATAACTTCTTCCATTGTATCATAAGGCGAACCGGCGACGGATAAAAGTTTGTCTCCGTGTCGTAAACAGCCGAATAGACAGCAAGAAAGAGTGTGCGTTCCCGAAACGAAGTGGGGTCTTGCCATTGCTTTTTCTGCGTGAAAAACGTCTGCAAATACGTTATCAAGGGCTTCTCGACCTATATCATCGTGACCGTAGCCCGATACTGTGTAAAAATGTTGCATACCAATTTGATTTTTGATAAAAGCGTCAAGAACCTTTTCCTGATTGAATTCTTTTATCTCGTCGGTAAGTTTAAATTGTTCCGAAACTTTTTTTTCGGCTTTTTGGATTATTTTAATTGTAGTATCTTTCATATTAAAATAAAAACACAAACAATGAACTCTTTCAAACGTGAAAATTTTTTGGGGTGTTCTATTTAAAAAATGTTTGGTGTAGAATAGATAGAAATTGATGGTATTGTGAGTAAGTCAAATGTCTGAAAATTTTAATAACAGAAACGAAAACGAGGATTTGAATCCTGAAGAATACGGTAGAACCTTTTCAAAATTTTTAAAGGAAGATGACACCGAAAAACAACAAAGCCTTTTTAAACCGATTGGCGTAATACTTGCGATTGCTGCGGTTGCGGCTATGGCTTATGCAGGATTTATTTATTTCACGGGAAATGGTGACCAAATTACGGATTTTTTCAAGGAACATAATTTCTTTGAAAAAACTAACAAGCCGAAATTTAGCGAAAAAATCTTCAACAGACGCCAAAATATTCTCGTTTTGGGTGTTGATTCTAACGGAAAAGATGCCGATCCGTTTGATGGTACACGTTCTGATACGATTGTAGTCGTTAGCATTGACCCAAAAACAAAGAGTGTAAATTTCCTCTCAATCCCTCGTGACAGTAAAGTTTACATCGCTCACGGCAAAGGTGTCCAAAAAATCAATGCTGCACACGCTTTGGGTGGAATTGAACTTACGAAAGATACTATTGAAGAGACTTTTGGCATAAAAATTAATAATTATATTGTATTTAATACGGAAGGAATTCGTGAAGTCGTTGATGCGATTGGCGGAGTTCCTGTTTATGTTGAAAAAGATATGAGATACCACGATTACACGGCTGGCTTGCATATTGATTTGACAAAAGGTACACACATGTTGGACGGCAAGACGGCAGAAGGCTTCTTGAGATTTAGAAAAGATGCTTTGGGCGATATCGGCAGAACAGCAAGACAACAATGGTTTTTAAGAGCATTGGCAGACAGACTCAAGTCTCCTGAAGTTATCCCCAAAATACCAGGGGCATTGAAGGTTATCGACAAGTACGTCAAGAGTGATTTAAGTTTGTATCAAATGTCTCAATATGCGGCGTTTGCAACATCTTTGGACATGTCAAAAATCGAAACTGCAACTCTCCCCGGAGCTCCCAACAAACGTGGTTATATCAGTTATTGGATTTTAGACCCCGAACAATGTAGTGAAGTAATTAACAGAATGATTTACGGTAAAAAACATGTCCTTCAAGAAGGTGAAGAGTTGCCTGTTGCAGGAATTATGTATACGGCTGACAATGCCGAAAAAGCGGAAAAAGTTAAGTCTGAACTTGAAGCAGAGGGCTTTACGGTTAATATGTCGAAATATAGACGTTTGCCTCACCCGCAAATTCAAGGTCATACAAACGCAATATCGAGAGAATTTCTTGATAATATCAAAAAGGCTGCTCCCGAGGTTGAAGATTTTCAATTCGTATTTGACCCGACAAGAATTTATTGCGTAAATAGTGATTTCACGATTATTTTGTCGGAATAGGAGATAGTTAAATGATTTTGAACGAAATTGCGAAAAGACAATCTGTCAGACAATATTCGGGCAAAAAAATTCCCGAAAACGACATTAAGGAAATCCTTGAGGCAGGCAGAATTGCACCGTCTTGGATGAATGTTCAACCGTGGCATTTTATTGTTGTGGATGATGAAGAAACAAAAACGCTTCTTTCTATCAGTGCAAAGTACCAAAAACAAATCAAAGAGGCATCTCACGTTATCGTTTTGCTTGGTGATTTTGCGGCTTGGAGCAACAAAAATTTCGGCAAAATTTTGACCGAAAAAGGTATGCCGGAAGACAGTGTTCAACACATCTTGAGCGATAAAGGCTACAATCCTGCTCAAAATACAAGAGCAATCCTTATTGCAAGAACTATGGAACAATGTTCTTATGCAATGGCGTTTATGGACTTGCAAGCACAGTCTTTGGGGGTCGATTGTTGCATCATTGGTGCATTTGCCAATGAACTCACAGGCTTCAACCCTGATGTTTACGAAACGGTAAAAGAAAAACTCAATATCCCCGACAGTGCAATGATTGCGGGCATGTTGACGTTGGGCTATCGCAGTGAAAATGTTAAAGACCTTCCGAAAAGAAGAAAATCTTTCAATTCGGTGGTTTCTTACGGAAAATACGGACAAAGACTTGATTAGAGGTAATTATGGAATATCCTGCACTTGCTGAATTAATTAAAACAATTTCGATTTTGCGTTCGGAAAATGGTTGTTCTTGGGATAGAGAACAAACTCACGCTTCGTTGCGTCATAATATGGTAGAAGAGGCTTATGAGGCAATCGACGCAATCAATTCGGGGAATATGAACCATCTGAAAGAAGAATTGGGAGATGTCCTTTTGCAGGTCGTTTTGCACGCTCAAATTGCGAAGGAAGAAGGTTATTTCGATATTGAAGATGTGGCAAAACGATTGAATGATAAACTTATTCACCGTCACCCTCACGTTTTTGGAAATGTGAAGGTTAACGGGACTGATGACATTTTGGCAAATTGGGATAAATTGAAGGCAGAAGAAAAACCGCACAGAAAGTCGCTTATGGACGGTATTTCGAAGTCTCAATCAGCATTGATGTCTGCTCAAAAAATTAGTTGCAAGGCTGTTAAAGTCGGATTTGAATGGCAAAGTGACGAACAGTTGAAAGAGTGCATTATGTCTGAGTTTAAGGAATTTGACGAGGCAAAAACTTACGACGAAAAAGAAGAAGAGTTCGGCGATATTTTGTTTGCGGTTGTAAACCTTGCTAGACGTAATCAAATCGATGCGGAACAGGCATTGATTCGCTCAAATACAAAATTTATGAAACGATTCAGAACAATGGAAGAACTTGCCGAAAAACCTTTGACAGAGTTGACTTTCGATGAATGGGACGCTTTATGGAAAAAGGCAAAAAAATCCGTTTCTGACGATGTGGCGATAGACGTGAAGGCAGATTAGCGAAAAATGAAAAAATCTTTTTTATTCGGAACATTAATGACTTTAGCGGCAGTATTTATAATGACATCGTTGATGCTTGGCAGCGATACGAGTTTCGGCTCAATTTACAAAATGAAATTAACCTCGACAACATTTCAAAATGGCGACAAGTTACCACAAGAGTATGCGAAAGAATCTTGCGGCGGCAAAGATGTTTCGCCTGATTTAGACTGGGAAAAAATTCCGGACGGCACGATGAGTTTTGCAATCATTGCACAAGACCTTGATACCAAAGCAACTGGTGGATTTTACCATTGGATTTTGGTGGATATTCCTGCTGATAGAACTTCGATTGCGAAGGGCGAAAACGTCCTCGGTGCACGGGCTATGAAGAATGACTACGGTCATTATGGATATACCGGTCCTTGTCCTCAATATGGCGAGCACCGTTACAGTTTTACGGTTTATGCACTTGATGTTCACAAGTTGGACGTGGGCAAAAACGACTTGCCTAAAGATATTGAGGCAAAAGCAGCATATCACGCTATCGAAACCGCAAAATTGACGGGTCTTTACAAAAAATATGAAAATTGATGTTTTCAAAATCGAAGAATTTATGAACGAGTACGAAAGTCGTGCAAAGTACGATATGACAACGACTTGCATAGATTCTTTTTCTTTGAAAAGTTTGTTTGAATTGACAGGGCAAAATCTTTCGGAAATTCTCGAAAAACCTCTGCATTACGGTGATATCACCGGGTCTTTGAGGCTTAAAAATAATGTTGTCTCTTTATATGAAAATAAATCAGAGAAAAATGTCACAGTAACACTCGGTGGGATTGGCGGAAACTCGCTCGTGTTCTTGAGTTTACTTGAACAAGGAGATGAGGTTGTCTCAATAATTCCAACTTATCAGCAACTTTATTCTATCCCAAAACAATTCGGTGCGAATGTAAAATTGCTCAAACTCAAACCCGAATTGAATTGGCATGTCGACCTTGAGGAACTTGAACGGACGGTTTCTGAAAAAACAAAGTTGATTACTATCAATAATCCGAATAATCCGACTGGTGCGGTTTTGAGCGAATTTGAGTTGAAAAACATTGTTGAAATTGCCCAAAATGTTGGTGCTTATGTTTTGTCTGATGAGGTTTATAGATTTTTAAATCATGACAAAAATTCTTCGACTGTGTCAATTGCAGACCTTTATGACAAGGGCATTTCGACGTTTTCAATGTCAAAAACTTTTTCTCTTGCTGGAATTCGGGTCGGATTTGTTGTTGCGGAGGAAGAGATTATTGAAAAAATAAACCTTCAAAGGCAATATAACACAATCAGCATAAGTGCTTTGGACGATTATATCGCTTGTGTTGCTCTTGAAAATCGTGACAAAATTTTGGATAGAAATTTGAAAATTGTTTTAGAGGGTAAAAAGATTTTGACCGATTGGGTAAATTGTGAACCCAAAATTTCTATGTCCACGATTGAAGGTGGTACGACTGCGTTTGTGGCTTATGATGACCCTCGAAATTCATACGAGTTTGCACTTGATTTATTTAATGATACGGGCGTGCTTGTTCTTCCTGGAGATGCGATGGAAGTGCCTAAACACTTGCGTATCGGCTATTGCGGCGAGACTGAAAAGTTTAAAGAAGGTCTTGAGAAATTTTCTAAATGGCTTAATAGTTAGTTTTGTGTAGGTAGAAGTCCATGCCGCTGCGATAGCGTGGTAGTCCGGTCATTCTATCAATCTTGCCTACCTCGCAATAAACGTGTCTGTGGGTTGTCGATTTCAAAAGACAAAGTCTTTTCATCGCCAAGCCCTTCGCATTCTGCTCACAGGTCGCTCGTACCCAAAACAAGCCTTTGGCTTGTGGTTATCGTCCATTGAAAAAAACGTAATAAAAAAAGAGGCTTTCGCCTCTATCTTTTAAATGGTGGGAAGCAATGGACTCGAACCATCGACCTCACGCTTATCAGGCGTGCGCTCTAACCACCTGAGCTAGCCTCCCGAATTGGTTACTCTCTATTGATACCATAGACATAATTCAAAATCAAGCACCAATTTTATTTTTTATTTAATCCTTTGCAGGTCTTAACAAAATTATCGAATTTAAGTTCAACTGCAAGAAATCATGGTGTTCGACTTTCCTGTTCGGAAACTCTCTGTGGACAATCGTGCAATCTTTTATTGCAACAAATCTTTTGCCGCCGTTCAAAATATCTGACAACAATCTGTTCTTACGACCAGTTCTTGGCATAAATACTTTTCCTGAAATTTCGTAATCTTTGGTCACGACTAAAATCTTTTCTGACCAAATCCCTGTTAAAAAATCGTTTTCGATATCGTTTGCTTGCATTTAAGCCTCCTAATTCAACTGGTATGATTGGAACAACGGCAAGTACAACGCCAGTGCCAAGAAACATACAAGTGCACCGATGAAAATCAACATAATCGGTTCAATCATTTTTGTCAATGCGTCAACAATTCTGTCCAATTCTTCGTCGATATATTTTACCGACTGCTCCATCAAGTCGCCCAAACGACCTGATTGTTCACCTGTTGACACCATGAACAAAATCATCTGTGGAAAAATCCCTGTCGTTTTTAACGCCATTGACAAGTGAGTACCACTTTGTACCTTTTTAATCGCCTCTGTAACCGCATCGTGCATGGTCGAATTGTCAAACGTCATATTCGCCAAGTACAAACAGTTTACAACAGGAATACCTGCTTCATACGCAACCTGCAAGACTGACAAAAAGTTTGAAAATGCCGAGTTCTTAATCAAATCTCCGACGACAGGTATCATCAAAAGTATTTCATCAAGTTTTCTTCTCGATGGTTCCCATTTAACAAGCGTATATCCCCCCCAGCCGATTGCAAACAAAATAATCGGTAACAAATACCATTTTTCTCTGATAAACAGACCGAGGTCAATACAAACCTGCGTTACCCACGGCAATTTTGCACCCGCAGTATCGAACATTTCCTTAAACGTCGGGAATACGAACGTTAACATAATCAATACTACAACGTGTGCCAAAATAACTACGAATACAGGATATGAAAGTGCTGAAAAAACTTTTCCTCTTGTTTCCGCATCTTTTTTCAAAAGTTCAATTAAACGGGTAAGTGTTCGCTCCATTTCCCCAGATTCTTCACCCGCTTTAATCAAGCCGACGTATACAGCACCGAAAATCGATTGGTATCTTGCAATCGTATCCGAGAACGTTGCACCAGCAATAATTTGTTGTCGCAACTCTCTTCCTAACAATCTGATACGTCTGCTGCCTGCATCTTGCTCCATAAAAATCAACGATTCAATCATCGGAACGCCCGCTCTGTGCAAGGTCAAGAATGTTGATGTGAAATCTAATTTTTCTTTCAACGTCAATGATTGCAACGCATTACTGATTTTTTTCTTGTTATCGGGAGAATTTGAATCCGCAGAATCAGCCGTAACCTTTGTCGGAACATAGCCCAACTCTTTAATTACCTGTCTCGCTTCTTTCGGAGTTTCTGCCTCAACGTTTCCCCGAACAACTTCACCCTTTTTATTTAATCCAACGTACTTAAAAACCGCCATTTTTTAACCCTATTCATTGACCGGTCCGAGTACACGGACGAATTCACTGATTGTTGTCATTCCTGAAATGATGTGGTGCAAGCAGGATTGTTGCAATGTTCTCATTCCCGCTCCGACAGCCGCTTCTTCGATTTGTATGTCGTGTGCACCGATTGCAATCAATTTCTTGATTTCTTTCGTAATTTGCATAACTTCGTACAAACCAAGACGACCTTTGTAACCTTCTTTGCTACATTCATCGCATTTTCCAGGTTTATAAATCTTCATTTTCATAAATCTTTGAATGTCTTCCTCATTGGACATAACAAGACGTGCTTCTTCTTCCGTCGGATAACATTCAACTTTACATTTGTCACACAATCTTCTAACAAGACGTTGTGCGATTACGCCTGCCAATGTCGAAGAAATAAGGTAATCTTTCGCTCCCATTTCGATAAGTCTTGTTACAGTTGCAGCCGCCGAGTTCGTGTGGATTGTACTCAATACCAAGTGACCTGTAAGTGCCGCTGCGATTGCAATTTCAACAGTCTCGACGTCACGAATTTCACCGACAAGAATGATATCAGGGTCTTGTCTTAAGGCTGCTCTTAAGCAAGATGCAAAAGTGATACCTGCTTTCGGGTTTACCTGTGTTTGGTTAATCCCTTCGATACGAATTTCGATAGGGTCTTCGATTGTCATAATGTTAACGCTTTCGTCGTTAACGTTTCTTACGATTGAGTACAAGGTTGTCGTTTTACCTGAACCTGTTGGCCCTGCGGCAAGGATAATTCCGTTCGGTGATGATTTAATTCTTTCAATTCTTGCCAAGTCTTCATCTGTTGCACCGATAAGTCTGATGGTCTTATCTTGTGAACCCAATGATTCCGCCGTTGCAAGAATACGGATTACCATCTTTTCTTTCGTTCCGACAGGAATCGAGTTGATACGAAAGTCGTACGTTTTGTCGTTAAATCGAATGGAGAACGTACCGTCTTGAGGACGTCTGTGTTCTGCGATGTTCATTTTTGAAATAACTTTAAGACGTGTCAAAACCGAACTTTCGATGTTGTCGGGGATTTGCAAAACTTCTCTTAAAACACCGTCGATACGGTATCTGACGATGTATTGTTTCAATCTTGGTTCAAGGTGAATATCGCTGGCTCTCATCTTGATACCGTCGGTGATAATTTTGTTTACGAATTTTACGACTACTGAATCGTCTTGTGCAAGTTCTTTTTCGGCTTGTTCCCACAAAGACTCTTGGTTTCCGCCGAATTCGACGATTTCTTGCTCAATCTTTTTGATGTAATTATTCGCTTCTTTTTGAGATTCTGAATAATATTGTTTAATACATTGCAAAAATTCGTAGTGTGTAATCAACATTACACGGGGTTTCAAACCAGTCAAGTAAACGATATCGTTGATAACGTTTTTGTTTGACGGGTTAACCATACCTACAACTAAGTTCTTTCCGTCGTAAGCAATCGGCAATACCATGTTCAACTTGATAAAGTCATCAGGCAACACGGAAAGTACGGCATTGTCCAATTTTAATTGAGATGTTGCGACCGCTTCCATACCTCTTTGTGCCGCAAGTACGTTTTTCAACGTTTCGAGCGAGATATAGTCTTTTTGAACAAGGATTGAACCAATCGGAGTTCCTGTCTTTTTTGAAGTTACAAGGGCATCGAACAACTGTTCTTCGTTAATCAAGCCCATTTCGATTAAAACTTCACCGATTCTTTTCTTCGAAGCGTTCGCAGGTACATTATGTTTCAGTGCCTCTTTTTCGGCTGAAATAGGCACTGCGACTGAATAGTTACCTTTATTTACGATTTTGTAATCTTCATCAACAACATTTTCTTCGCCCGTAAAAACTTCGTCGAGCCCCATGTTGTATGCTTTTGTTGCAATTTCGGAGATTTCTTTATCTGATGCCATGTGTTCGTCGATGATACCGATTAAGTCTTTGAATTGCTTATCTTTGATGATAGTAAATTCATAGCCAGCATCTGTCGTAAGGCGAGAATTCAACAATTCTCTGATTTCTTGTTCGTTATCTTTTGACAAAATAACGACATTATAAACATCGCCGCTGACCGAAATCGGGACAAATCCCATGCCGATTAATTCTTCGTATTTGAATTTACGAAGATTGGCATAATCAATTTGTTTTTCTAATTCTTCAATATCTTCAATTTCGATTGGCATACCGATATTATATCACAATTTCTGAATATTTCTATTAATTTTTTTTAATGTCTGATGCATGGTTGAAACCTTTGCAACGACTGCATTTTGTGAATTTATTATCTTATACTTTTTAACAATTAATTTTCTTCTTTTGGAAAATTTTTAATCAATAAAACGAGCGGAATAACGATAATTGAAGCGATACCGCAAATTCTGAAAGATTCCATAAATCCCCACAAAGTCGATTGTTTCAATAGTTCGCCGTACAAAGAGTATTGTGCCGCATAATCCGCAACCGATGAGTGCATATACGCACACAGTGCCGCTTTTGTAGCCTCAAATTTTGCCGTAAACACCGGGTTCAACGGTGATAAATTTCCAACCATCATAAATTGGTGCATTTGTGAAAATCTCGAAATCATTGTCGAAACTAGCGATGTTCCGATTGCACCGCCGATGTTTTTCAAAAGTGACTGCAAGCCGCTTGCGTTAGTCATTTGTGCGTTTGAAAGGGTTGCAACGGAAAGTGAAACCAACGGCATCATCGCAAAACCCATTCCTAAGCCGAAAATGAAGTTCGGAATAACAATGTTCATACTCGAAATTTGAAGGTTCAAAAATCCGAATTCCAAGCCTGCTGTGCCGATTAACGCCAATCCGACTACCGCTAAAATTCTGTTGTCGATTTTGGTCGAAAGCACTCCGAAAAGTACCATTGACGTTAAAGCACCCACTCCTCTTGGCATAATCGTCAATCCGCTTAAAAATGCCGTGTAGCCCATAACCGATTGCAAAAATTGTGGCAAAATTGCCACTGATGCAAGTAATACAGCCTGAATAATGACTTGGATAAACGTTCCGACGGTAAAGTTTACGTCCTTGAAAATGCTCAAATCAACAAGCGAGTCTTTTCTTCTTTGCGAAACAAAGAATAAAAATCCTGTAAGCACACAAATTATGCTCAATCGACAAATCCAAGGTGCATTGAACCAATCGGCATTGTTTCCTTTATCCAAGATGATTTGCAAGGTTGTGAGCCAGATTGTCAAAAGGAAAAATCCTTTGAAGTCCATTTTGACATTGTCTTGTTTTCTTGCGTAAGGCGGGTCTTCGAGTAACATTTTTGCAAGCATTACCGTCAAAATGCCGAATGGCAAATTGATAAAGAAAATCCATGGCCAAGCGTAATTGTCCGTAATCCAACCACCCAAAACAGGTCCGATGATTGGTGCAACTACAACAACCAAGCCGAAAACCGCCATTGCCCGTCCACGTTCTTTAGGTTTGAAAGATTCAAGCAAAACTGCCTGTGAGACTGGCAAAAGTCCACCGCCACCGAAGCCTTGCAAAATTCTTGCCAAAATTATCATCTCGATAGAATTTGAAAGTCCGCACAGCACTGACGATACCGTGAACAAAATTACGCTGAAGATGAAAAAGTTCTTCCTTCCGACAAGTTTGCTGAACCAATCGACCGCTGTGATTGCGATACCGCTTGCTACGAGGTAACTTGTTAAAATCCAAGTCGACTCTTCACGGCTGACAGAAAAAGTTCCAGCCATGTGCGGCAACGCTACGTTTGCAATCGTTTCATCGAGTACGAACATAAATGCTGCAAAAATCGTTGGAAGTGCAATCAGCCACGGATTATGTTTGGGCTGCCAAACTTCTTGTTCTGTTGTTTCGGCTGAATTTGTCATTGTTATTTAACTTTAACCTTTGGTACTACTGACATTCCTGCGACAATCGTGTATTTTGAACTGTCAATCGGTTCGTCAAATACGATTTTGACAGGGATTCTTTGAACAATTTTTACGAAAGAACCGACGGCATTTTCAGGTGGGAAAAGGCTCGATTTTGCACCTGAAGCTCTTTGAATACTGTCAATTTTACCTTTGAAAACTTTATCGGGATATGCATCAACTCTGATTTCAACAGGCTGACCTTCTTTCATATTCCCAACTTGGCTTTCTTTGTAATTCGCAACAACCCAAACTTCATCGGGAACGATTACAAATAAAGGAGAACCCGTCCCTACGTAAGCACCTTTTTCAGCTTTTTTATTAGTAACAATACCTGATTGCGGTGCAATAACTTCTGTATTTCTCAAATCCAATTCTGCTTTGTCACGTTTTGCTTTCAAGGATTTTAAGTTCGCATCGGCAACTTTATTTTGTCCGTTTGACAAAATCGATTCTTCTACCGTTGTTTTTCTTGCAGAAACTGAATCGTAGCGGGTTTGAGCGTTGTCTAAAGTTTGCTTTGAAACAGCACCTGATTCGTACAGTTTTTTATATCTGTCTAAATCAGCCTTCGCAACTGCAATTTCTGACTGAACGGCACTGAAATTAGCCTTTGCGACTTTTTGGTTGGCAAGTTCTTTTTGATAATCTGCATCTGCCTGTTCAAATCTAATTCGATAGTCGTCTTTATCAATAACGGCAACGATATCGCCCTCTTTTATTCGTTGGTTATCCTCAACGTTCAACTCAATAATTTGTCCAGTAACTTTCGGTGCAACTTGCACCATGTGTGCCTCAACATAAGCATCATCGGTCGATTGGTATTTTGAGGCATTATTTGCGTATAAACCAACTGCGATGCCGAGAATTACAAGCACGCACGCCGCAATTATTCTTTGTTTGCCTATACGTTTTTTAGTTTGTTCATCTTTTCGTTCAATGTTATTAGCGTTTTCGTTTGCCATTTTTCATTCCTTTAAATTTGAGTTTTTACATTTTCAGCAAGAATTGTTCTCAATTCGCTCAACAAATTCTTCATCTGTTCCTCTTTTTCCTGAGGAAAATCTGTTTTTATTTTTTTAACCAACGGTATAAATTTTTCAGTTGCAAGTTTGAGCATTTCTTCTCCACTTTGGGTCAATTTCATCTTTCGAACAAGTCTATTTCCTTTTGTGTCCACAAACCTTTCGACAAATCCTTTCGCCTCTAATTGCAACAAAACTCTACCCGTGCCTGCTCTATCTTTCAGAAGTTTTTTCGCCAAATCTCGTTGGCAAATTCCAGGGCTCAAATATATGATGTCAAGTGCCAAAGTTTCTTCTGGTCCAATGCCCATATCCAACTCGTTGCAATAGTTATAACTCATTTTCTTGATATATTTTGCAGTGAATTCTAATTCGTAAAAAATACTTTCTGTATAATGTTTAAAATCTTCTATGCTATTATTTTCTTCTTTTTTCATAAATTTCTTTTCTTTTTTATATGTTGTTTTGAAACATGTTGCTTTTGCAACAACAATATGCTAACATATTATTGAAAAAATTGTCAAGTACAATCAAAGGAAATTTTATGGATATTAAGAAACCTTTAGCTGCAACACTTTTAGGGATTTTTATGGCAATAAATGGAGTGCCATGTTTTGCGATAGGAAATACTGATAATGAAAAGGTCGATAAGAAGTATGAATACCGAAACAAGAACGGACGTCAAGTTGAAGCAGAATACAAGTATGAATATGTGAATATTGATTGGTGGAAATCCTTTAATGACGGATATTTGCAGGATTATATCATTAAAGCAATTCAGCATAATCACGATTTAAAAATGGCATCGATTGCTATTGATGAATATTATCAATATACAAAAATTCAATTTGCAAATGAACTTCCGACAGTCGGTGGCGGTTTTTCACCGGCATTAGTAAAAAATCCGGCTCAAACGGATTGGAATTGGTCATTTTTGACCCCAGTTTTGGTAAATTATGAGGCTGATATTTTCTTAAAAAATCATGATAAAACAAAGTCCTCAAAGAAAGACTATGAGGCTTCGTTGCAGGACGAAAGAGCGGCGTATATTGCTGTTGTTTCTGCTGTTGGAACTACGTATTTTAATATCGTCAAATTGGACGAAATGATTAAACTTCAGGAGCAAATTGTTGATTTGAGAAAAGATATTTATGACTTGACAAAACTTTGCAATGAAGAAGGTACGGCATCAATGTCAGATACCGTAAAAGCAAACAAGGCTTATGTATACGGCAAAAGTGAACTTCCTGAACTGAAGAAAAATAGAACGAAATTGTTACATCAACTTGCAGTTTTGACGGGCGAAAATCCAAATGATGCCGAAGATTTGCCAAGGGCGGCACTTTCGGAGATTACGTTTCCTGAGAACATTCCCAACGAAATTTCGTCTGAAATCATCGTGAACCGTCCGGATTATATCAGGGCAGAAAAAATGCTCGAAAAGGCTGGAATTGACATAAGAGTAGCAAAAAAGGAATTTTTGCCGACAATAAATTTGTCAGGGCTTGTCGCTTTTAATTCAAGCAGTTTAGGAAGTATATTCACGACAAAATCAGCATTGGCTGCACTTGCCGGGGCGGCTGTTTTGCCGATTTTTACAGGAGGAAAAAGGCTCGCTAACTTGAGATTGAAACGTTCGACTTATGACAGAATTCTTGAAGATTACCTAAAAGTCAATCAAACCGCCATTCAGGAAATCAATGACTCGCTCGTTTCTTTGAAGCAAGATAAGAAAAAACTTTCGCAAAACGAAGAGCATCAAACCCTTGAAATGAAAGACTTTTCTTACTCAAAAGATAAATTCAATCAAGGTGTTATTTCAAGAAAAGATTTAATTCAGGTTCAAGAAAATTTGTTGACTGTGGATAAATTGGTCACATCGGGGCGTGCAGATTGCTTAATTGACTGTATTGGTGTCTACAAGGCTGTTTCGGCGAAAATTTAATGAACAAAATTTCTGAAAAACAGGTTAATGTCGAGATTTTTCTCGGCATTAATTTTTTGGAGAAAAAGCCAAAAACAAAGCGAGAGCAAAGATAGTCACTGCACCGATTTTGTTGATAATGACCATCAATTTTTTATTTGATAAGAAAATTTTGTTTACCTCTGCTGAAATAATTGCGATTATGGGGAGCAAAATCATTGCAACTGCTGCAAAAATTAGACCGAGCATAAGCATATAAAGGCAGACGTTGCTTGTGTTTGTGGGAACAAATTGGGGTAAAAATGCGAGGAAAAATAGAATGACTTTCGGGTTCAAAATGTTCATCAAAACGCCTTTGAAAAAGCCTGCTTTTGCGGCGGTGTCGGTTTTGAATTCGAAGTCCTTTGCTGTTTGCCAAGTTTTAAATGCGACGTAAACAAGATAAAATACCCCTGCAATTTTCAAGATATTGAAGGCGATTTCGGATTTTTGGAAAATTATTGACACCCCAAAAGCGGCAATAGTCGTGTGAAAAAGACAGCCTGAACTCAGTCCCAATGCGGTGAATACGGCTTCTTTTCGACCTTTGGTTAAGCCTTGTGTAATCAAAAACACCAAATCAGGCCCAGGAATTAACGTCAAAATGACGACAGATGTGATATAAACCCATAATTGTTCCATTATTTTCTTTTGTTTTTAAAATAGTGTTTCCGTTTATAATTTATCATAAAAAAATCCTTGTTATAAAACGAAAAATTATATATAATTACAGTGTATTCAATTATAGGATTTTGTTGATGAGCGTTAAAAATACCGAAAAACTTCCCGAGACTATTGAAATTTTGTCTCCTGGAAAAAATTTGTTTTACTCAAAAGAAGCGATAAAATGCGGTGCAGATGCGATTTACATTGGTGCTTCGAAGTTTTCTCTCCGCTATCAACAGGGCAACACTCTTGATGACATCAGGGAGTTGGTCGAATATGCACACAAATATTGGGTCAAAATCTATATCCCAATCAACTGTTTGCTTTTTACGGACGAAGATGTTAAAGAAATTAAAGAAATGATTAACGCTTTTTATGAAATGGGCGTTGACGGTTTAATTGTACAGGATATCGGTATTTTGGAACTTGATTTGCCACCGATTCCGATTATTCTCAGCACAAACACCGGCTGCTACACAAAAGATGATGCTAAATTTTTTGAAAAATGCGGTGTGTCGAGAATCGTTCTCCCACGGGAACTTTCATACAATGAAATCAAAGACATTACGGATAATTCAAACATAAAAATCGAAACATTCTGCTATGGCTACCTTTGTGTTGGTTACAGCGGAAATTGTTATCTCGCTTATGTTGAAAATCTTTTACGTTCAAAATCCGCCGACACCGCTCACTACAAGGCTTCGAACTTCGGTGTCTGCCCTGAAAGATGTATGGGTAACTGGACTCTCAAAGACGCTGACGGCAACGTTATTCGGGAAAATGACAGACTTTTTAACATAAAATACCTCAATCTCGCAAACGAAATCGGTCGTCTCGTCGATATAGGTGTCGATTCGTTCAAAATAGCAGGCCGTGAAAAAGACCTTAAACACGTCAAAAACTCCACGGCGATGTTCTCGAAAATCGCAAATCAAGTCGTAAAAGAAAAAAATATCAGACGTTCGTCCTCTGGTAGAACGATTTTGGGCTTTGAGCCTGATTTTTCGAAAAACTTTAACAAAGGTTTTACGGATTTCTTCTTTAACGGAAGAAAGTGCGAAATGTATTCAAAATACCACCTTGTGGGCGATTTAGCAGGTACGGTTAAAGATTTTAATGGAAATTCTTTTCTTCTCGAAAATAAACAATTTGAACTCAATAAAGGGGACAAATTACGTTATAAAATCGGCGAAAATCAAGTTAAAACAATCGAAATTGTTGACGTTAAAGAAAATCGTTATTTCACAAATGAGACAACAGACGATTTGAACGGTCTCGAATTGTTCAGATATATCAACGAAGAAGGTTTCAAGGAAGTTGAAAATTCTGTCAATTACAGAGTTATTTCTGTTAATATTTCAATCGAAGAAAATGAAAAAACATACCTCGTAAAAGCAATAGACGAGGACGAAAACACTATTAGTGTTAACGTTGAAAAAACAAATTCTAAACGCTCTTGTGATGAAGTTTTGAAAGAACTTCAGGTTTTAGATGAGGATTGTGAATTTTTCGGTGAAAAAATTGATTTTGCTGGTAAAGAATTGTCTGTCGATATGAAAGTCTTTAAGGACGAAGTTTTCGGCGAACTCAGAAAAGAACGTGCGAAAAACAGACCTGTCGACAGATGTCAGGTCGTAAAGAACGATTATCCTTACTACAAAAAGGAATTGACCTATCTTGCGAACGTGACGAACAAATACACGAAGGCATTTTTCGAACGTCACGGGGTCGAAAAAATTGAGCCTGCTTTAGAATCTTGCGAAAACTTAGACGGCAAGAGGGTTTTCTCCTCGAGATATTGTTTGCGATATGAGTTGGGATACTGCTCAAAAGCCCACAAATCGGACGTTCCGCCTATGCCATGGAAACTTGAACAACTTGAAAATGGTAACAAATTCAAGGTTGAGTTTGATTGCAAAAAATGCTCGATGTATCTTTACATTGAGGGGGATAATCAATGATAACGTTCTTTATCGGGCTTGCAATCCTATTTTTCGGTTACATTTTTTATTCAAAATATATCGAGAGGCAATTCTCTCCTGAGGAGAGGGAAATGCCTTGCAACAGGCTGTATAACGGCGTGGATTACGTTCCGTTGCCTGCTTGGAAAAATCAGTTGATTAACCTTTTGGATATTGCGGGCATGGGACCGATTTTGTCGGCGTTGCAGGGAATGGTTTTTGGACCTGCGGTGTTCATAATCGTGCCTGTCGGCTGCATTTTAATGGGTTGCGTTCACGATTATTTTAGCGGAATGATTTCTGCGAGAAATGATGGTTTGCAAATTACTCAAATTACCAAAAAGTATTTCGGCACAACGTTTTTCAGGTTTTTTACGGTTGCAGTTTCGATAATGTCGATTTTATGGGTCACTGTATTCATTTATTCGGCGGGCGATTTGTATTTGGGCAAAATTATGAACCAGACGGATTTTACGTTCAATAACCCTTCTGCCGTATGGATTTATGCAATTATTGGAATTTATTTTTTCGTAATGGCACTTTTCCCGATAAACAAACTCATGGCAAAGGTTTATCCGTTCATTGGCGGATTGGTTCTTTTGGGAACGATTTTGCTCATTATCGGTTACATCACGTACGGATTGCAACTTCCTGAGATTGATTTTGCAAATTTAAATCAGCACCCTAAACATTTGGGTTGGCTTCCGTATTTCTTTATGACGGTCAGTTGCGGTTTACTCTCGGGGTCGCATGCTACTCAAACAGCAATTGTTGCAAGGACTTTGAAGAACGAGTATGAGGGCAAAAAGGTCTTTTTTCAAACAATGTGTTTTGAAAGTTTAATTGTTATGATTTGGGCAGCGGGTGCTTTGTACGTTTATCACAACCTTTTAGTGCCTGTGGAGATGTTCGGTACGGTCAATGTGGTTAACGTTATTGCACAACATTTTGCGCCGCTAAATCTTTCTGCAATCGTTGTATTTTCGGTAATGTGGTTGCCTTTGACGTCTGGAGATACGGCGTTGCGTTCTTTGAGAATGGTAGTTGCAGATGCTTTTCATATTGATCAAAAAAGTTTGAAAAATAGGCTCATAATTGTTGTTCCGTCAATGATTGCGGTATTTGCTTGTTTATTTTATGCAAAAATTCATTCAAATCAATTTTCCGCACTTTGGCAATATGTAATGCTTTTCAACCAACTGCTTGTTATTCCGACGTTTTTGATGGCTACGATTTTGTTGTGGAAAAATCGCAAAAATTACTTCGTAACGCTTATTCCTGGGCTGTTTTACATCTTTATAACTTCGGCATTTATTTTGAATGCAAAATTCGGATTTAATCTTAATTTGAAAATAAGTGAAATTTTGGCGATAATTTTGATGTTTATTAGTCTTTATTCTATAATCAAATTGTGCAAAAAAGAAAATGTTGAAATTTAAGTGAAAACAGGTTCAAGGTATGCTATTTAACTCTTTGGAATTTTTGTTAATATTCTTGCCAATAGTTTTTTGCGGATATTTTTTGCTTTCTAAAGTAAATCTGAAAAAATTCACAAACCTTTGGTTACTTATAGCATCACTTTATTTTTATGCGTATTACAAAATCGAATTTTTGCCAATTATTTTGTCCTCAATCGTTTTCAACTACATTGCAGGATATTTCATCACGAAGGATTATTCGCAGAATAAAAAGAAGATAATTTTGACGGTTGCAATCGTCGGAAACCTTATGCTGCTTTGTTATTACAAGTATTTTAATTTCTTGATTGATACGATAAATACTTTTAATTTTGCACATTTTGATACTATGAAGTTGATGTTGCCACTCGGGATAAGTTTTTTTACTTTTCAACAAATTTCTTATCTCACGGACGCATACAAGGGCGAGGTCAAACACCCTAATTTTATTGATTATTCGTTGTTTGTATCGTTCTTTCCGCAACTGATTGCCGGCCCGATTTGCACATATAAGGAACTTGTACCGCAATTTGAAGATTTTTCTAAAAAGGTCATCAATAACGAAAATATCAGGCGTGGGCTTTTCTTTATCACGATTGGTTTGTTGAAAAAGGTACTTCTTGCGGATAATTTTACAGATTTTATACAAGATGTGATTAAGCAAGAGGCGATGACGGAATTTTACACGACGTGGATATTTGCCTTCTCTATTGCGATGCAGGGGTATTTCGATTTTTCAGGATATTGCGATATCGCAATCGGTCTCGGCTCGTTGTTCAATATCGAATTGCCTATCAACTTTGATTCTCCGTATAAATCAAAGGATATTTCGGATTATTGGAGAAGATGGCACATTACGATGGGAAGATTTTTGAAATATCACGTTTATATCCCGATGGGCGGCAGCAGACGGGGAGAAATAAGGACTTATTGGAACTTATTTTTCGTATTTTTGGTGACCGGTATTTGGCATGGGGCAAATTGGTGCTGTATTTTTTACGGGGTCATTAACGGAATTTTAGTCAGCATTAACAAACTTTGGAAAAAAACAAACATTCAAATCAACGATAAACTTGCCGTGTTTATTACGTTTATGACAATGGTTTCGATTGCACCGTTGGTAATGTTGAAACACATTCATCAATATTTTCTTTCGATAAAATCGATGCTCGGATTTCACACACCGTTTGTGCCTGTTTCGATTTCGGATTTTAATTTCGTATTTTCAAATTCGCAACTCAAATTGAACGCTATTTTATTTTTTGTGAGCCTGTTTATTATTTTCGGTTTGAAAAATACGAATGAACTTGCACCAAAATATGTTAAGTCGAAAAATGCTTTCTTGACGGTACTTTTGGTTGTCGTGTTTACGGTTTGTGCCTTGTCGATTACGAAAAGGTCTGAGTTTATATACTTTAATTTTTAGGTAAAAGGCGATAAGATGAACGGAAAAAATAACAATTTAATATTCATCTCGTTGTTGTTTGTTTGTTTATTGTCTGTTTTTGCTTTAAATTATTTTATGCTCAAAGATGAAATGAAAAGCGAACCGAGGTACGAAATTTACCATGAAGAAACTCGAGATTTGGTTTTTATCAAATTGAAGTTGAGCAAAAAATATGATTTTGATAAGTTTGTCATGGGAACTTCGACGACGTACAGTCTTTTTGACCCGTCGAGGAGTGAACTTGCGAGACTGGTTGTTTTTACGATGACGTATCGGGAGTTTTATGAATATTTAAAGGCTTATTTTCAAATTCATAAAGAAACCAAAACGATGTTTTTGCCGATAGAATATCATTCGTTTTGGGATACGGTTGATGTTCGGGAAATACCTGATTTTGATGGAAAAACTACGCTTTCACCGTCAGAGTTTGCACAACTTTATTTCAGTATAAGTTCGACAACAAATAATTTGAAAAAACTTTTTGAAAAGGCAAAGGGTTATTTTGAAAAAGAAAAAATTGCTAATGATGACGGCATTTTTCAGATTGAAACTTATCCTAAAAGAAGGATTACAGTCGGAAAAGTTTCTGAACAAAGGGTTCGCAACGATTTGCGATATTGGGAGCAGATAATTGATTTTCTCCAAAAAAATGACATCAATATCGTTTGTTACATTCCGCCATACAACTATTTGTATCTTCAAGATGCAATGACCCCTCAAAACGAAAAAATCATAAATGACGTGAAAGCCCTGATAGTGTCGAAAGGGGTTAAAATTTATGACTTTACGAAAAAAAATAAATTTAACGAAGAACCTTTGAAAACAACATTTATGTACCACGATTTGATTCACCCTGACTTTATTTATGGTAATATTATTTACGAAATTTTGTCGGGACAAAAAGATGACAAAACTCTTTACCGTTTGATTACAAAAGATAATTTCAAAGAGTGTAATGCCTTGTCTGAAAAGGAATTGCAAGATTATAGACAAAAATATTCTGCTTATATCAAAGAATATTTTACTTATGATAACAAAGATAATTCGGCGGATAGAAATTATCTCAGAATAACGTCGTCGAGAGATGTTCCGAAAGAATTGCAAAAATATCTCTAAGTGAATATAATTGGAAAAAAGGAAAGAAAATGCTTTTTAATTCAATAGAATATATTTTTATGTTTGTCCCGATTGTTTTCATCGGGTATTTTTTGCTTAATAAATTCAAGTTGTACGAAACGTCGAAAGTCTTTTTGATATTGGCGTCTTTGTATTTTTACGGAAGTTATAAAATTGAGTATGTCGGAATTATTGTGCTGACAATTTTGCTCAATTATGCAATCAGCAAAAGTTTTCAGAAGGATATTTCTCTTCCTTGGAAGAAAACGATTTTGGTATCTGGAATTGTTGCAAACATATTGATACTGTATTGTTTCAGGTATTTTAGTTTCGTTATGGAAACCCTTTCAAAACTTTCGATTTGCCCTGTTGATACGTTCAAAATCCTTATGCCGATTGGGATAAGTTTCTTTATGCTTCAACAAATTTCTTATATTGTCGATTGCTATAAGCAAACGGTCAAAACGTATACGTTTGTTGATTATACACTATTTGTATGCTTCTTTCCGCAGTTGATTATGGGGCCGATTGTTCGCCATCAGGAAATGATTCCGCAATTTAATAACATCAAAAATAAAGTTCTTAACCAAAATAATATTTTCATCGGGTTGTTCATTTTTACGGTCGGTTTGCTCAAAAAAGTTGTCATTGCTGATGAGTTTACCCCGTTCATCAATTATGTTACGGATTCTCAGGTTTACGGCAATTTCTATATTTCGTGGCTGTTAGGTTTGACGAAAATTTTGCAAGGATATTTTGATTTTTCTGGATATTGCGATATGGCAATGGGTTCGGCGTTTTTGTTCAATATCAGTTTGCCGTGGAACTTCAATTCGCCTTATAAAGCGACGAGCATAATCGATTATTGGAAAAGATGGAACAAAACTTTGATGAGATTTTTACAAGATTATGTTTATAAACCGCTCGGTGGGGATAAATTGGGTGAAAAACGTGATTTTATTAACGTTATGATAACGTTTTTTGTTTACGGTTGCTGGCAAGGTATGACCATTCCAAATATCCTTTATGGCGTGATTAACGGTATTTTGGTATGTGTTAACAAATTGTGGGCGAAATTGAAAATAGAAATTCCGAGACCGATTTCTATCGGAATGACTTTTGTGACGTTGATTTTCCTTTCTACGTTGATTATGGCGAGAAATCTTGGCGATACGGCAAGACTTTTGAAATCTATGGTCGGAATTGGGGCTTCTTTTGAACCGATATCGATTTTGGATTGGAAATTTGTCTTTGAGGTCAAGGACTTCACGGCACTTTCCATAAGTATTCCGATATTAGTGTTGGCGGTTGCTTGCGTACTTTTCCTCAAAAATTCTTCCGAACTTTCAAGAATTTATGTCAAAGCGAATAATATAATCTACACCTGCATTTTGGCGATAGTATTTGTGTTTTCGGTCCTTTCGATTACAAAAAGTACGGAATTTTTATATTTTATTTTTTAACAAGAAAGAACAATTATGACGGATAAAAACGAAAATCTTGAGAATGAAAAAAACGTCCAGAACGAAGAAAAAAAAGAGGATAATAAAAAGGAAATTTTGTTTGTTATCCTTTTTGTAGTGTTGGTTTTGGCAATTGCACTTTTTAATTTTATTGTTGACCCGTATTATATTTTTAGAGATTCAACTATAAAGGGCTTCAATAACGTTAAAACGCACAAATATTCAAGCAAAAGAACGATTATTTATTCTGACATCAAAATTAATAATAAAGGAAAAGATGTTGCTTTTACGGGAAATTGTTTGCTTTCTCATTATGGCTCAGGGCTTGATAATGTGGGCTTTTTCACTGTTCCTGTTGCAAAAGTTGCGGAAGTCTCGAATATTATTAAAAATCTGATTACTGTATCTCCTGAAATCAAAACGGTGTATTGGGGATTGTTTTTTGACGATTTTTGGAACGATAAAAATGACGAGGTTAATGACACTTTGCCCGATTTTTCATCGAAACGAATCGAACTTCAGGATTTGGTGAATTTATTTTTCTCATACAATACGACAAAATATAGCATTGAGACCATTCGAGATTCGGTCAAAAACCACGGAGAGGACATAATTTACGTATATCCGTTTAGAGAAATTGCAAAGAAAAAATATGATAAACAGTTTTCGCTGGAAACCATTAAAACTATTGAGGAAACAAAGGGATTTGCACAAAAACATGGCGTGAATTTGGTGATTTATTATTCGCCTATTCATGTTACGAAAAAAATGCACGTTCTTTCAAAAGGTCAATGGGAAAATTATCAGGGCTTGAAGCGAGAAATTGCTGCTATCACTGATTTTTATGACTATTCAATGTTTAATAAATATAACTCGTCACCTCTTGATGAAAATAATTTGTATTTCGTCGATAACATTCACCCTGCAACGGATTACAACAATTTGATAGTTAATGATTTGCTTTCGAACGATAAAAAAATCGGCGTTCTTGTTACAAAAGAAAATGTGAAATCCTTGGTATCCAAGGATTCTACCGAGTTGCAAAAGTTTATTTCGAACCATAAATCGTTGTTTGACGAGATAAAAAATGTTTCTGAAAATGACAGTACGACCAAAATTAAGAAAAAATTTGTTCAGTAAAAAATAAAGACCCCGTTGATGGGGTCTTTTTTATTTTTTCAAAGTCGGCTTGTAAAAAATAGATTTTTCCAAAATTATACCTGCCAAGTGCAATCGAAGAAATCGTTTCTGATTGCGGCATTGACGTGCGAAAGCCGAAGTTGAATGTCGTCGATTGTTTCGTGTAAACCTTTTGAGATGACCTCGTCAATGGTTGCGTATTCAAGTTGCGACTTCAATTTGCCCAAAACACGTTTTGTTTTTTCGCCGTTGTTTGAGAATTTTGTTTCTGTTATTTTGTTCAAAGCCCTTTCGGCATGTTCGAGGCAGTACATTATCGAGCGGGGGAATTCTTTGTTTAAGAGCAAAAATTCCGAAACATTTTGCGGAGTGACTGTTGAATATGTTTTTCTAAACATTTCAAATGCACTGACTGACTTCAATAACGCCGTCCATTGGACTGTGTCGAGCGACATTCCAATCATGCTGACATCGGGAAGCAAAATATAATATTTTACGTCCAAAATTCTTGACGTTTGGTCGGCACGTTCGAGCATTTTGCCGAGCCAAGCGAAATTCCAGCCCTCATTGTGGCTCATTGTTCCGTCTTGAATTCCGACGTAAAGTTGGCAAAATTCCTTGATTTCCGTGAAGAAATCGTGCGGATTGTTGAGCATTTCTGCTTTAATATTTTTCTCGTGAAGCCTGTGATAAAATTTGTTGATAAGAAGCCACATTTCCAAAGTGATTGTTTCTCTTATGCAACGGGCATTTTCACGGGCGTTTGAGACGCAATTTATTATGCTTGCTGGATTTTCCGTGTCTAATGTCAAAAAATCCATAACGTTTTCGGACGTTGCTTTTTGGTACTTGTGATAGAAGTCTCTTGAGCAGCCTGCAGTTTGAATTACGGGGTCCCAATGTCTGTCCTCACCCGGCAAATCGAGCAAGAGACAGAGGTTTACGTCAATACTTCTTGCAATATTTTCGGCACGTTCGATGTATCTGCTTATCCAAAAAAGAGAATCTGCTACTCTACTTAACATATTGTTCTCCTTTCTTGTTGTTGCTGTTGTTGTTGATGTTGCATGTATTGTTGGCTTTGACCTTGTTCCGGTGCACCTTTGTCAGGTGCAATGACCCAAGTGTCTTTGCAACCGCCGCCTTGTGAACTGTTTACAACGACAGAGCCTTTTTTGAGGGCAACTCTTGTCAATCCTCCGGGGAGAACGTAAATGTCCTTGCCCTGAATGATGTAAGGTCTCAAATCGACGTGACGACCTTCAAAATGGTCATCTACGATTGATGGTACTCGGCTCAAGGAAATCATCGGTTGTGCGATGTAATTTCTCGGATTTGCCTTAATTTTTTCTTTAAATTCTTCTCGCTGTTGTTGCGTTGCGTGTGGACCAACGAGCATACCGTAACCGCCCGATTCGCTGACGGCCTTGACGACCATTTTGTCAAGATTTGCAAGTACATGTTGCATTTTGACAGGATCTTCGCAAACGAAGGTCGGTACGTTCGGAATGATGTTATCCTCGCCCAAATAGTATTTGATAATTGCAGGAACAAAGGTGTAAATCGCCTTGTCGTCTGCAACTCCGCACCCTGGTGCATTGGCAAGTGCGACATTTCCAGCCCGATATGCTTCAAATAACCCGGGAACGCCCAAAAGTGAATCAGGTCTAAACGTAAGCGGATCGAGGAATTCATCGTCTATACGACGGTACATGACGTGAACTTGCAAAAGTCCTTGAGTTGTTTTTGCGTAAACTTTGTTGTCTTTGACGATGAGGTCATTGCCCGAAACAAGCGGAATACCCATTTGTTGGCTCAGGAACGAATGTTCATAATACGCTGAATTGTAAACCCCCGGGGTCAAAACGACCGCTCTTGGTTTTTCGACGTTTGGCATAAGATATTCAAGCATGTTACGAAGTTTTGTCGGATATTCGTCAACTGGTCGAATTGCACATTTTGAAAAGACTTTCGGGAAAGTTTGTTTTAAAATTCTTCTGTTTTGCAAAACGTACGAAACACCGCTCGGGCAACGCATGTTGTCCTCTAAAACATAGAATGTACCGTCTTTGTCACGGACGAGGTCTGTTCCCGTAATATGTGCCCAAATTTTTCTTGGGGGAACAAGTCCTTCGCATTCTTTTCTGTATGCTGTGCAGGTTTTGATTAATTCTTCGGGCACAACTTTGTCTCTAAGGATTTTCTGTTCACCATAAATATCGTTCAAAAAGCAGTTCATCGCTTCTGTTCGTTGCTTTAAGCCGCTTTCCAATTTTGCCCAAACATTTGCTTCGACAATTCTCGGAATTACGTCAAACGGGATAATTTTTTCCGAACCGTCTTTGTTTCCATAGACGGCAAACGTAATACCTGTGTCCATAAACGATGCTTCGGCAGTTTTTTGACGGCGTTGAAGTTCACCGTCGGGCAATTCTTCAATCGTGTCAATTAACGCTTCTGCACAAGGTCTTGGCTGATTGTTGTCAAAAAAGAGTTCGTCAAAAAATCCTTCAGTATCATAGTTTTCAAATTTCATGAAATCACTCCTCTAATTGATTTCCTCTACATTTACCGCAACTTTCAAAGTGTGCGGTCCGCCCCCTGTGATTACTCCTTTTAAGGGGCTTACGTCCCCGAAATCCCTGCCTCGTCCGACGATGATGTGTTCTTCGCCTGCGACACAGTTATTTGTGGGGTCAAATTCCAAAAAACCTACTTCTGGTAGGTATGCAAAAACCCAAGCGTGGGTTGCATCTGCACCGATTAATTTTGGTTGTTCATTTTCTCTTCGTGTGTGTAAATATCCGCTTATATATCCGCAAGACAAGCCCAATGACCGCAAACAAGCAATCATAAAGTGTGCAAAATCTTGGCATACACCCTTTCTGTCACGAAGAACTTCAGCCGGCAATGTGCCAATTCTCGTGCTTCCCGGGGCATATTGAAAATCATTAAAAATTCTGTTATTTAAGTCTAAAACAGCCTCTATGAAAGGGCGTCCGTCCGTGAAACTTTTGAGTGCATACCTTTTTATTGAACCGTCAAAAATTACCAAAGGTGACGGGTACAAAAACATCGATGCCTCAATATCTTCCGGCGTTTCGGGGTTAACGAGCCGTTCTTGAATTTTTTCCCACGCAATCGATGTTTCGGGCATTTTTTTCTCGGAAACTTCGACCGTTCCTTTTGCTAAAACTTTAAAAATTTTGTGTTCTTCTTCGATTGAAAAAGCCGTGACTTTGTTTCCGTAAATGTCTTCTCTCGTCACGAAATACGCAGGTTTCGGTGAAATTTCGATGTCATGAGAAATCCAATTTTGGCGACTACATTTTCTTGGCTCAAGATGAATTAAGTGTTGGCTGATTGTGACTGGTATTGAATAATTGTATTCTGTTTTGTGCGTAATGTTATATTTCATCTAAACCTCAGTAGCCATCGCTGTTTTGATACCTTTTTGCGGAATATGATTTAAGTATTCCCGACTCAAAAGTTCTCCGATATTTTCAAATTCTTTTATTCTTTCATCACAATAGTTAGAAAGCATCGAACGGCGACCGTTTTCGTCTTTTACAAGAGCATGAACATCGGCAAGTCTCAATGCAGATGTCAGACGCAAAATTTCCCTGTCTAACGGTGCAAGAAAGACGTTTTCCGTTGCCAAAGGAAGTTCGTTCACGATTTTTTCGATTTCCATTGCGTGGAAAGCGACACTGTGCGGATTGGATTCATCGCAGAGTAATAAGTCCAAAATCGCCGCAGCGTTTAACTTTGTGCCATATCTCCTGAAATATGTCAACGAACCGTCACCGACCGCTAAAAGTGCATTGAGCATTGATTTTTCGTTGTCGGTTTTGTTTTTCAAAAGATTTTTGATGATTTTGAGGGTGATAATGCCGTGCTCGAGGCGTTTTCCCAAATCCAAAAATCTCCAACCGTGTCCACGAGTCATACCGTCAGAAATCAAACCTTGGAACGCCGCAGAATCGGCAATCATTCGTTGTAAGTACGGTAAAAGTGCCGCAGCACCTTTGCCTTCGGGCAATTTATGCTCGCCAAAACTTTTTATAAATTGCCAAGTGTCTTCGGCAATTCGCTCACGAAGTTGTATTGCCAAAAATCTAATCTGTTTACAAACTGGTTGAAGTCCTTTGTCCTCAGTTTTTTTCATAACTAAATTCCAAAGTGTATTTTCAAATTCGTATTCGGAATTTAAGTCTTTTTGCCAAACTTTGAGTAAATACGGAACGGGGGCACAAAGGTCGCAAAGTTCTCTATCTGCAAGCCTTTTGGCGATACTTCTTGCATTTCTTGCTAAAAGGTCTGCGTGTTCGAGATTTTGACCTAATTTGAAGAAGTTGTCTGCCGTCCTGCTCGGCAAATCTCCACCAGCACGGGAAAGTGCCAAAATTTCGAAATTTTTTCTGTCTTTTGATGATTCTTGCGAAACATTGTCGCCCAAAACCCAAATATCTTTTTCAATGACTTTTTTACCATTGTCGTCTGTAACCCAGCCATAGCCGCCTGTTAAGACCTCAAAATCGTCATTGGTTTTTGATGTGTAAAATCTGAAATGAGCATCACCTTGAGCGTAGCCATCTCCTGAAACATACGGCGTGGTAGACGTTTTGACATATTCTTCTGCTGTGAAATTTTGCGGATTTTGCAAAATTCTCTCCGTTAAAGAAAGTTGTGCCGTCATCGTCATTTTTTCGTAAATCCAACTTTCTGTTTTGCCAAAAGCGTTGTAAAACATACGGTTGTCAAGGTTTGCGAGGATTTCTTTTCTGTATTTTTCCTCTCCGAGCCAATACGATTTTACGGGTTCTAAAATCAAATCTTCGTTCAAGAAATATTTTGCGATTTTTGGCAAAAACGCCCTGACGATAGGAGTTTCCAAAATTCCTGTACCAAGTCCGTTCAAAATTTTGACATTTCCGCTTCGAACGGCACTGATTAAGCCCACAGCACCTTCGCCCGAATCAATTCTTAACTCAAGCGGATCGCACATTCCGTCCTCAACACGGCGGAAAATCGTGTCAATTTTTTGTAAGCCCGAAAGGGTTTTTAAGTAAACATTGAAGCCTCTTACGGACAAATCGTCATTTTCGACAAGTTGCAATTTCAAATGTCTTGCCAAAATCGAATCTTCCGTACGTTGGTAACGTTCAGGTTCTGATGCAAGAAGTACGGCATTCGCCTCGTCATTTGGGTTTTCGCCCAAAAGTGATTGTCTCAAATCGTCAAAAAATTTGTCCTGTCTTTTTACGTTTAAATCGTGTAGAAATTCAGGGTATGAACGTGCGAGCGAAAGTCTGTTTTCGATGGCACTGCCTAAACCTTCGGGAATTTGAAATCTGTCATTAACGGCAACGAACGAACCGTTAGAACGTCTAACGACATCGGTACTCATAAGGCTGATAAAGCCTTCGCCTGTCGATTTTCCTGTCCAAATCATTTGCAGGAAATCAGGGTTTGCAAAAATCAGTGCAGGCGGAACGATTTTGTCCTTGATAATTTTTTGTTCGCCATAAATATCATCAGCGAGCATATCAAAAACTTTTGCACGTTGAATAAGCCCTTTTCGCAATGTTTTCCACTCCTCTTTTGTAATAAAAAGCGGAACGGAATCGAGACTTGTATTTGTGTTATCAGAAGGTGCTAAAGTCCTGTAATATTGCGTATAATTCAGCCTTTTATGGCGTCTTTCCGCCTCGTCAGAACCAAGTTCATTGAGTCTGTCCAAAAGAATTTGGGTCGTTTTTCGAGGTTGGTTGTTTTTGTCAAACAATTCGTCGTAAACGCCCGTATTTACTTGGTATTTGGCTGATATATCATACTTCATAAAAATTTTTCCTTACAATATGATTTTATCATAATTTATAAGTGTATGAAATACAATATTTTATAAAGATTTTAGTAGTTTTTTAAAAAAATATCTATTTCTGGCGAAAACTCTTTTGTCTCAAGCACTTTCGTGATTAATTCGAACAAAACGTTGTCAGAATTTTTTATTTCTCGTGAAAAAATCTCATATTTTTTGTAAGAATTTTGGAGTTTGTAGAAAAAATCTTCGTGACATTTTTGCTCCAACATTCCGTAATAATATTTCAACGTGAAAATTTCGTATTTCATAAAATCAAGACGAAACTGTTCCAGCAAACCATACTCTTGTAAGTCATTTCGGATTAAGTCAAACATTAAAAAGCAATCGTAAATCGCCTGTTTTTGAAAATTGCTATTATATTTTTCAGGATTGATTTTGTAAAAATAAAGCACTTTGTTCAAAATAGTGATTTTTTTTGCCAAAAACAGCGTTCTGAGGGCAAAAACGTCATCTTCTTTGTTGAAAAGATTTGTGGGAAATTTGATGTTATTTTCGAGCAAAAAATTGCGGCGAAATATTTTATCCCAAATAGTATTTGATTTGTTAAAAAGGTCTATAACGGGCGTTATGTCTGAATAATTAAATCCGTTGTGAAAATTTTCAGGATAGTCAGCAAGCATTGCAAAATCGGTGTTTTCGGTTGTCTTGCCTGATTTTTCGTCAATAAGACAAAATTTGCACGCTGTCATATCGGCATTGTCGCTCGAAATTTTGTTATACATTTTTTCTATAAAGTTTAGAGAATAGTCATCGTCCACGTCGAAAAACATCACATAATCGCCTTTTGCATGTTCTAATCCGATGTTTCTTGCGTAACCCTGACGTCTGTTTTTTTTCAGTTGAATTAGGCGAAAATGGTCGTCGTTTTTGATTTTTTCAGAAATTATTTCAGTAGTTTTATCTTTTGAACAATCGTCGACAAAAATCACCTCAAAGTCGCTAAACGTCTGATTTTTGCAGTTTTTGATACAGTTTGAAATGCAATTTTCTGCATTATAAACAGGTATGATGACGCTGACTTTCATTTTTCCTCGATTTTGCCGCTAAAACTGTTCCTTCAATGATAGTCTTTTCGCCTCGTACTGTCAATAAATTGATTGCAATAGTTTCAAATCCCGATTAAAATGTTTTTAGAGGAAAAAATGACACAAAAAATTCAAGAAATTCTTATATATTTGACTCAAAGGTGCAACTATTCCTGCAAAATGTGTACGCAGGACGGTTTGCCGCCGATTGGTGAAATGGGGCTTGATGAATGGGATAAAATTTTTTCAAACATTGAGCATGATTTTCCGAATTGTTTTTTGATTTTTTTAGGCGGAGAACCTACGCTATATAAGCATTTTGACGAAATTCTCGATTGTGCAACAAAACACAATCTTCGAAAACACGTAGTCACGAACGGTTCTCTTTTGAAGGGGCATTTGCCCGCAATCAAGCGTAATTATTGCGGTGTGACGATTTCTATTGATGGACTTAATCAAACACACGATAAAATCAGAAATGCCCGTGGTGCGTACGATACGGCGATTGACGTAATCAAAGAAATGTACGAGTACAACAAGTCCGTTGACGACGAAAAATTGGGTTATTTTTATTATATAAATTACGTCATGTTGCCCGAAAATATTGACGAAACGCTTGGTTTTATTGAAGAGTTGGCAAAATACAAACCTAAAAATATTATACTCAATCACACTCGTTATGCATCTTTCGAGAAACGCCTCGAAATGAGAGAGGAAATGACGAAAATTTTTGAAAATCCATACAATCAACATCTCATGATGCGTTCTATCATTGATTTTCCGAGTGATTATGTTTTGAAAATGAATGAAATTGTCAAACAGGCAAAATCGACCTTTTCTCCTATGGTTAGTGAATTTCCAGATTTAACGGAGGAAGAACGACTTGCGTATTATGATGATGAAAAAGTTTACGACTTACGTCCGAACTGGAAATGCCCGTCTCCGTACAAAATTCCGACAATTTTGCCCGACGGTACGGTCTTGAGTTGTTTGTATAACAAACTCGGAAATGCTTATGAACAACCGATTTCTGAACTTTGGGAAAACGATATTGCGAAAAAAACTCGAGATTACTTGAACGAACATACAAAATTTTTGGCATGCGGTCGTTGTACTTGCTATTACAAGCCAGAAAAAATTTAGACGTTTTTCAACACAACGTCGCAAACCCTTACGATATCTTCTTTTTCAAGTTCGACATACAATGGCATCATCAACATTCTTGAAACTAAATCTTCTGCAATCGGGCATGGTTGGGTCGTTTTGAGATATTTTAGAGTGTTTAGAGTGGGCGAATAACAGTGCCAAGCGTAGATTTGCTCGTCACAGAGTGCTTTTTGAACCTTTTCTCGTTGCTCTTTTGAGTTCAAAACGATGACGTAGTAGGGATATTTATAATCCGAATTTTGTTGCTTTTTCGGCAATTTTACTGAATTTTCGAGCAATTCGTCATAGGTTTCGCTCAACATTTTTCTTTTGGCAATATTTTCTTCAATGTGGTCAAGATTTGCCAAACCCATTGCGGCGTGAAGTTCGGAAAGCCTTGCGTTTATTCCGTCTCGGACAAAATTTTCGCCCTCGTGACCACATTTTTTTATCAGGTCAATTTGTTTTGACACAAATGGGTCTTTCGCAGTTATAATGCCACCTTCAACCGTGTGGAAAAGTTTTGTTTCTTGAAGCGAAACAACCGAAACATCACCGTAATTCAAAATCGATTGTCCGTTATATTCTGCCCCAAAAGCGTGTGCGGCATCGTAAATCACCTTCAAGCCGTGCAGTTTTGCAATCGTTTCAATTTTTTCGATATTGCATGCTCGACCGAAGATGTGAACGGGCATGATTGCCTTTGTTTGGGGCGTTATAGCCTGTTCGATTTTGTCGGCATCAATATTAAAATAATCTGGTTCAATGTCGACATAAACGGGGGTACATTTTTCTGCCAAAATCGCCGAAGTTGTTGCGACATAAGAAAAAGGCGTTGTTATAATTTCTCCGCCGTCAATTCCGAGTGCTTTTATGGCAATCTGAAGTGCGGTTGTTGCACTCGTAACGCATTGCAAATCCTCGACTTTGAGGTATTTTTTGAGTCTTTGTTCAAGTTCATCGAGCAAAATACCATGGTCGGTCAAACTTCCCTTTTCGTAAGCCTTTTCAAGATAATGAACATATTCTTTAATCGGAGGTAAAAAGGCAGGATTTGTCAAAATTTCTTTTTTCGTCATAAAATACCGTTTTTCTTTCAATGATAGTGATTTCGAGTATTTTTGTCAATTATTTCCCTCAAAACGGCAAAAGGTCGGCAGTAACCGACCTTGAACAAAAATTTTTGATAAAACAAAATTAGACTTCTAATTTTTTGTGAGCCTTTCTCATCAACTCAGAGAGACTCGGTTCGGTTTTTTTAGTCGATTTTTTTGCTTTTTTGACGCCCAATTTTATCGGGTTGATTCTTGACAATCCGACGCAATCTTGTTCGGGCATAATCATAAAAATGTCTTTAAAAAAATTCAAAATACCGTTCATAATAAACCTTTCAAAATTTTTTCCCCGTTAACATTAAATCCTGTTTTAAGAATTTTTGCGATGGTATTTTAGGGGCTAACGGTATCATAACAAGAGTTTCTAACAATAGGAATACACCTGATGAATGGTTTTGTAAAAAAAATTTTAATAAAAATTAAAAAAAAGACTTGTATAAAAAACATGTTTTCCGTATGATGATAAAGCAAACTTCAAATAAGGAAGGACTAAGTCATCATGAATCCTATAGTAAAAGACTTAAACAAAGAAACCGTTAATAAAGAATTACCGGCATTGAACCCCGGCGATACAGTCAGAGTTTCTGTTAGAATTATCGAAGGAAACAAAGAAAGAACCCAAGCGTTTGAAGGTACTATCATCAAAAAACGTGGCTCGGGCGTCGGCAAGACAATCACAGTAAGAAAAACTTTCCAAGGTGTAGGCGTTGAACGTGTATTCCCCGTTTTCTCACCCCGTATTGAAAAAATCACGGTCATCAGAAAAGGTGATGTTAAACGTGCAAAACTTTACTACCTCAGAGAAAGAACAGGTAAAGCAACTCGTATTAAAGAAAAAATCGAAAACAAGAAATAGGTTGCTTGACGGTTTAATGAAGTTTAAAAGCCATAATCATTGCGGTTATGGCTTTTTAGTAAGGATTTTATTATGCAATTTATTCATTGGTATCCCGGTCACATCGCAAAAGCGGAACGCAAATTAAAAGAGCAATTAAATCTGGTGGACGTCGTTGTTGAGGTCGCAGATGCAAGAATACCGCTGAGTTCGATGTATCCCGAAGTCAAAAGACTTATCGGTGAAAAGCCGAGACTAATCATCATGAATAAATCTGATGTTGCAGATATGGAAAAAACAAAGGTTTTGGTTGAAAAACTGAAACAAAAAACAGGCTGTGACATAATATTTACAAGCAATTCAGACAATAAAGACATTACAAAAATTGTCAACAAAATTGCCGATTTGAGCAAACCTGCAATCACAAAAATGATTCAAAAAGGTCTTTTGCCCCGTCCTGCAAGGGCAATGGTCGTTGGCATGCCAAATGTCGGAAAATCCAGTATCATCAATAAATTAATCAAAAAGACAAAAACAAAAACAGGTGCAAAAGCAGGTGTTACAAGGCAACAACAGTGGGTTCGAATTAATCCTAGAATTGACCTTTTGGACACCCCTGGTATTATTCCCGTAAAACAAGTTGAGCAGAATAAGGCTCTGCGTTTGGCATTCGTCGATTCAATCGGGGAAAATGCTTATGAACTTGAAAGCATTGCCGAAGAATTTTTGAAAATTATGGCGGAAATGTATCCCAATGTCATCAAAAATCGTTACGGTTTTGAGGACGGGGAAGAATTTTCGCTTGAAAAAATCGCCCTAAAACGAAACCTCCTCGGACAAAGTTCAAAGCCTGACATTTTGCGTGCAGCGTCTATGTTGATGATGGATTTCCGTGATGGCAGACTTGGCAGGTTGACCCTAGATGAAGAAGAATAATCTTTTTCTCTTTGATAAAAAATTGCGTGCGGACGATTCGATTTTAATTGGCACTGATGAGGCCGGAAGAGGTCCTGGGGCTGGCGATGTTGTTGCTGCTGCCGTGTATTTTGAAAATCCTGACAAATCGCTTATCAAAGACCTTGAGCGGCTTGATGATTCAAAAAAATTGAATGACAAAATTCGTGAAGAATTATTTGAAATAATTCTTGAAAACTCAATCAACGAGATAGTTTTTGGAAGTGTTGAAGAAATTGAAAAAACAAATATTTTAAAAACGTCCTTGAATTGCATGAAAAAGGCATGCCTTTCTGTTATATCAAGGCTTGAGGGTGAAAATATTAGTGTCATTGTGGACGGAAATAAATTGATTCCTGATTTTTCTTATCCTCAACAATATATCGTTAAAGGAGACGGAAAGTCAGCAAGTATAGCTGCTGCAAGCATTTTGGCAAAGGTTTCAAGAGACCGTTACATGTGCGAATTGGACAGGGAGTTTCCTCAATATTTATGGGCAAAAAATAAAGGTTACTTGACGGCGGAACACCTTGCTGCGATTGACGAATACGGCACGACGAAGTATCATAGGCAAAAGTTTTTGGAAAAACATTTTACCAAACAACTGAGTTTGTTTTGATGAGTTGTTGTAACTAAATAAAAATTTTGATAAAATCTGAAAAAGAGTTTGAAATGGATTGTCATCAGTTATCACACGGAATTTCGATAGAAAATGATTGTTTGCACGATTGTTGTCTTTTGCGAATGGTGAATGATGACGAAAGTCCTTATATTATCGGGCTTGACGAGAATCATCTTGTTGTTTGCTGAAAAAGAAATGCGTGTTCGAATTCATTCAAACGGGATAAAATATTCAGAAACGATTGCGAGATGTTTAGCGAAAAACCTTGTGTCTGTTGTGATTTCTCTTGATTCTGCGACGATAAAGCCGAAAAGGTCGGACTGAAAGATGAATTTTATGGGGGCATTGCAAAGCGTAGCGTACCGAAGGAAATCATTACGGACGAGACCGAATTCGCCCGCAAATACGAGGAAATGAAGGCAAAATATCAAGACAGAAATTTTGGCTATTTGAAATTTTTGTAATGTCTAATTCTGTTTTTTTATGGTAAAATTTTTCTATAAAAGATAGGTGGAAAAAATGATTACCAAAGAAGATGTAAAACACGTTGCTAAACTTGCAAGACTTGAATTGACAGAAAATGAAATCGAAAAATATTCCAAGCAATTAGGCGACATTTTGAAATATGTTGAACAAATGAATGAAGTTGATACAACCGGCGTTGAGCCTATGCCTCACGCAATCCCTGTTACGAACGTAATGAGAGAAGATGTTGTAAAATACGAACAAACAAGAGAAGAACTTATGCAAAACGCTCCTGTTAAGGAAGATGGCTTCTTTAGAGTTCCGAAAATCAACTAATTACGGCTCGTTAATGGATTGGAATTTGATATGACTAAATATATTTTTATCACGGGCGGAGTTGTTTCGTCGCTTGGAAAAGGAATAGTTGCGGCAAGTTTGGGAAAACTTCTCAAGGCGAGAGGTTTTTCTGTTGTAATTCAAAAATTTGACCCCTACATCAACGTTGACCCCGGAACAATGAGTCCGTTTCAACACGGGGAAGTTTTTGTGACGGACGATGGGGCGGAAACCGACCTTGACCTCGGTCATTACGAAAGATTTACCGACACAAATTTAGGTCATATCAACAACGTTACATCAGGCAGTATTTATCAAACTGTTATTCAAAAAGAACGTAAGGGTGAATATTTGGGTGCAACTGTTCAGGTTGTTCCTCATATCACGAACGAAATTAAGTCAAGAATTGTCAAGGCGACAAAACAATTTAATCCCGATTTTTTGATTACGGAAATCGGCGGAACAATAGGTGACATCGAAAGTTTGCCGTTTATTGAAGCAATTCGTCAGTTCAGAACTGAAGCAGGTTTTGGAAATTCATTGAGTATCCATGTCACGTTGTTGCCATACTTGCCAACATCGGGCGAAATTAAGACGAAACCTTCTCAACATAGCGTTGCAACTCTCAGAAGTTATGGTATTCAGCCTGAAATTTTGGTTTGCAGAACTTCGATGGAAGTTCCGAAAAAGGAACTCGAAAAATTGGCTCTTTTCTGCTCGGTTGAGCAAGATGCAGTCATCGAATGTCGAGATATGAATAGTATTTACGAAGTTCCGTTGGCTCTTGAAGATCAAAAACTTGCAGATGTTGTTTTGCAAAGATTGCAAATGCCGACCGACCGTAAGGCTGATTTGGCAAAATGGATTAAACTTAATGACAGGATTAAAAATCCGAAACAAGAGTTCACGATTGCGATTGCCGGCAAGTACACAGACCTTTCTGACGCATATATTTCAGTTGTGGAAAGTTTGAAACACGCCGGTTATACTCACAGTGCGAAAATCAAAATCAAATGGATTGCATCTGATGAATGTACTGACGATGCTAAGACAAAGGAAATTTTGAAAGGCGTAGATGCACTCGTTGTCCCTGGAGGCTTTGGTGTTCGAGGTATTGAGGGAAAACTCAATGCCATAAAACATGCCCGTGAAAATAATTTGCCGTTCTTGGGATTGTGTCTCGGTATGCAATGTGCCGTAATCGAATTTGCAAGAAACGTTGTCGGTTTGAAACAGGCTAACAGTACGGAATTTAGCGAAGGTACACCTTATCCTGTAATCGACCTTATGACGGAACAAAAACACGTTAAAGGTTACGGTGCGACGATGAGATTAGGGCAATTTGAATGTCACGTTCTTGAAGGTTCGAAAGCCCACAAGGCATACGGTTCGACGGTGATTTTTGAACGTCACAGACACAGATATGAAGTTAACAATGAATATAAGCAAATGATTGCGGACAAAGGGCTTGTGTTCTCAGGTGTTTCGCCTGACGGTATGCTTTGTGAAATGATTGAATATCCGAAAAACGATTGGTTTGTAGCATGCCAATTCCACCCCGAATTTAAGTCTCGTCCAGAACACCCGCACCCGTTGTTCCAAGGTTTGATTGACACGATTGCTGCAAGAAAAAAGGCAAAATAATGCAAAATGTTCCACAAGAATATTATTGTTGCGAATGGATAAATTCGGGTTTGCATTTCCAAACTACCCGATTAGGTTTTTGTTGCTACGGAAACCAAAGTATCGGCGATCACCCGACCGTTGTTGAGGATTATAACGGTGAACCGATTGACGAAAATATTTTTGGCAAAATAAGAGCGATAAAACAAAAATTCGCAGACGGTGATATTCCTGAGGGTTGCAAGAATTGTTCTTATCTTCGAAAATCGAACTGGGACGGGCTTAAAGAAGATTATTTCGACCATTTTATGATTGGTCATAGCCAAAAATGTAACTCAAGATGTATTTATTGTTTTACGAATGATGTTCCTGAGGATATAAAGGATAGAACTTACAACGCTTATGCGGTGTTGAAGAAACTTTTTGACGAGAACAAAATTCGTGTTTCGCCAATGGCTTGTGCAGTCTTTCTTGGAGGTGAACCGACGATATTCCCTGATTTTGAGGATATGACGAACTTAATGTTGGAGAATAATTTTCCAAATATGAAAATTCATTCTTCTGGAATTTATCTTTCGTCATCAGTCTTGAAAGGCTTGAAAACAGGGCAAATAAGCATTGTAATTTCGCCTGATTCCGGAAGTCGTGAGGTTTACGAACAAATAAAAAGAGTCGATTGTTTTGACAAAGTTTGGGCGAATATCAAATCTTACATTGCCGCTGCGAAAGACGAAAAGCAGGTTATGGTCAAATATATCGTCATTCCTGATGTTAACGATAATAAAGAAGAAATCGATAGATGGTTCGACTTAATCGTCGAAAGTGGCGTAAAATATATCGCTTGTGACGTTGAGCAAAATTGGTTTTATAATTGCAATGGTGAATATTCTGACAAAATGTATGATTTAATATATTATATCAATGACAGGGCAAAAAATTTGGCTTTGAATATCGAATTTTATACGGCAGCAGAAAGAATGTTAAAAAAGGTGGGCGAAAATGATTTATAAAAGTTGCGATTTAATTGAACATGGTCTCGATTTTGCATCAAATTCAATCAATTTTTGTTGCCGAACAACTACAAAAGGCGGTGGTTTTAAGAAATTAATCGACAATTACCACGGCGAACTTTTGGACTTGGATAAATTTTTCGCACTCAAAAGAGAATATCGCAACAAAATGAAGTCGGGCGAAGGTATTCCGGAGTGTGAAAATTGCATTTACCTTGAAACTCACGACTATGACGATGACGATTACATTGCGAGCATAAATTTTAATCAGGGAACGACTTGTAATTTGAAATGTGTGTATTGCACGCTTGCACATGGCGAAAAGTCCGATGACGCAAACGATTACAACGTTTACCCCGTCATAAAACAAATTGCCGATGCTGGAAAATTGAGACAGGGCGGTTTTATAACAATTGCAGGTGGTGAACCCACTATTAGCAAGGGCTTTGAGGACTTGATGAGATTGTTTATTGACAACGATATTCATCCCGTTAGAGTTTTGACAAATGGTGTAAAATACTCTGAGGCACTTGCTGAAGGATTGAGATTTAATATCGCAAATACTGTTATTTCGGTCGATTCAGGCTCTCCTGAAATGTATAAATGGATTAAAGGGGCTGACCTTTATCATCAAGTTTGGGAAAATATCTCGAAATACAATCACGCTCAATATCAATCAGGACTTGTGCAAACGAAATATATCATTATCCCCGAAATTAACGACGATAGAGAAGAAATTAAAAAATATTTTGATCAGGTGGAAAATTTTGGTCTCGGTGGGGTTTCGTTCGATATCGAATTGACTTGGTATGGAGAAAATAGAAATAATTTGCCGCAAGAGATTTTCGATTTGGTTGACTTTACTGTTAAAGAGGCTGAAAGACGTGGTTTGCGTTATGAACCAGTAGATAGGGTTGTAAATATTTTGCAAGAAATTAAAAAACGCAAAACGGATATGCACATCTCGTTTAGAGGTCACGATTTGTAAAGGCTCAATGTACTTCAAATATAACATTTGTTGACGCTGCGAGGAACGAGCGAGCAGAGTGCATTCTGCCGAGGAAAATAATTCTGTGAATTTTTTTTCGAAAAAGAAGTTGACGGTGAAAGTCTCAAAGACTTGCAGACGTCAAGCGTAGGCATGTTTATTGTGAGCGAAGTGATAAACAATCTCGTGGCAGTTCAGTACATTTTCAAATTTAGGCAAAAAAATATCGCAATATTTTGCGATACTTTTTGAAATAAAATTTTGTTAAGAATTAAAACAAGAATTGAACCAAAACAGTTCTTGTTCTTGGTTTGTTGTCGAAATCTACGAGAACAATTTGTTGCCAAGTTCCCAAGAACGGAGTGCCGTCGACAATCGGGATATTTTCAGAAGTTCCGATTAATGAGGAACGCAAGTGAGCGTAACCGTTTCCGTCTTGCCAAGTTTGGTCGTGGTAATATTCTTTGTTAACAGGGGCAAATTTTTCGAGAGCCTCAGGCAAATCTCTCAAAAGTCCGGGTTCGTATTCGATAGTTGTAATTGATGCGGTCGAACCGATGACGTAAATGTGAGCATTAGCCTCTTTGATACCGTGCTTTTTGGTGAGTTCAACAATTTGGGACGTAATATCAATAATGTCTGTAAATCCCTTTGTGCTAATACTGAATCTGTCAGTTATAATTGTCATATTTGAACCTCACACCTTAAATCTTACAGATTTATTATCACATATAACAAACTCTTTGTAAACAACAATTTATGTGGTGAATAATCTTTTTTATTGCCAAAAATGAAAAATAAATGTAAAATATAGACATGCATCGAGTAAGGGCAGACTTGTGCGAAATGAAACTATATGCCCAAGGAGAATCAAATGTATCAAGATGAAAAACTTATCTGCGAAGATTGCGGAAGTGAATTTTTATTTACTGCCGGAGAACAAGAATTTTACGCAGAAAAGGGACTCGTGAACAAACCAAAGAGATGTCCGGAATGCCGTAAATCACGTCGCCAAAATCAACGTGCGAAAAGAAAAATGTACGACGTTACCTGCTCGGATTGTGGTTGCCAAACACAAGTACCCTTCAAACCTATTGCTGGTAAAGAAGTGTACTGCAAAGAATGTTACGCAAAACATCACGAATAAAAATACATTTAATATCTTAAAACGAACGGACGTCTCTGGCGTCCGTTTTTGTGTTTTTTCACTTCATAAAGCATTGTTGGGTTAAAACCCAACCTACGATTTTTAATGTTTCTGTTAAGAGAATGAACCGCTATTTTTAATTTTTAAACCAGTCATACTGAGACTTTAGGCAAAGTATCTATTTTGTAATCATTTTTCAAAAAATAATCTACAAGCAACCGAAATATTTTTTATCGTTGTCTAAAGCATTGAACAAATTGCCTGCAAATTCAGTCGGGAGAATAGAAATGTCACAACAACTTTCATCGAATGAGCGAACGTACTTAACAAATTCGAGTAAATTGTTCGAAATCGAATCGCCGCTTTCAATTTGAGGTTTCAATTCATTATTCCAATAGTCATACTCGAGTGCAATTCTGACATGTTTTACGCCACAATCCTTGCATTTTTCGAGAAATTTATCGAATTCATTTTTATTGTCGTTAACACCTTTGCAAATAACATACTTGAGCGTAACTTGTCCAAAACGGTCATTTGGCGTGCAATTTGCGGAATAATTTTTGATATTTTCCCAAACTTGTTCATATTTTTTGACCCGTTTAATTTTTTCGTAAGTTTCTTTTGTGCCTGAATCGACAGATATGACTAAGTTTGCAAGACCTTTATTTAACATTTTTTCAATATGTTTAGAATAATTAAATCCTGATGAAAAAATATCCATTTTATAGTTATAAAAATAAGCAAACTGAACGAGCCTTTCGAACTCGTAATCGGGATATTCCGTACATTCGCCGCCCGCAACTGAAATCAGCAATTTGTCAGAGAGGAGATTTTTGTCCTGCAAATCTAAAATAACGGGCATGATGTCGTATGCCTTGCGGGTATTCATTTTTCTTTTCCAATCGGGATTTTTCGAAAATGAACAATAATAGCAGCAACAACTGCAAGCCGTTCTATGAGCGATAAGAAGAACGTTTATTTTCGGATTTTCTTCAAAATCCCGTTCAATCAAGTGGATACAGTTTTTGCATTGGTCGATAAGTTTTCCTGATTTAAAAGTTTCTCTCCATTGCTCACGTTTTTTCTTAATCAAATCTGGGTCGATGAGTTCGCCGTGATAATCTTTGTACCAGTACCATTCGGTGTCGTTGTATCCCATACCGCAACTTCTCACGGTATCCATCGTAAAATATAGGGAACTTTCAACAGCATCGCAACCGATATACTTCATAAAAAACCTTTTTTGTTAAACCAGATAACAATTATTATACAACAAATAAGCGAGTTTTAGGCAAAAGTAAAAATAACGAAACAAAAATAAAAAAATCCGATATTTAGACTATGAAAACAGATATGTTTATGATAACTTATATTCTATAAATGTTATAGTATTTCATGCTTATAAAGCATGCCTAAAGGAGAAAAAATATGACTGAAAAAAGAGTATGGCTTTTCAAAGAAGGAAATGCCGACATGCGTGCACTCCTTGGTGGTAAAGGTGCTAACTTGGCAGAAATGACCAACTTAGGTTTGCCTGTTCCTCCTGGATTGACTATCACGACAGAAACTTGTATGGACTACATCAACCACGGAAACAAAATGCCCGAAGGCTTGATGGACGAAGTAAAAAAAGCACTCGTTGAAGTTGAAGCACAAGCAGGTAAAAAGTTCGGAGATAAAACAAACCCGTTATTGGTTTCAGTACGTTCAGGTGCAAGAGTTTCAATGCCAGGTATGATGGAAACCATCTTGAATTTAGGTTTGAATGATGAAACAGTAGAAGCAATGGTTAAATTAACAAATAACCCGAGATTCTGCTACGATTCATATCGTCGTTTCTTAACTATGTTCGGTTCAGTTGCTTGGGAAATGGACAGACAAAAATACTTTGAATCAGAAGTTGAAAAAGTTAAGGAAAGAGAAGGCGTTAAATCAGATACAGAAATTTCAGCAGAAGGCTGGATGTCACTTATTCCGATTTACAAAAACGTAATTAAGGAAGTAACGGGCAAAGAATTCCCGCAAGATCCTTACGTACAACTTCAAGAAGCAATCGAAGCCGTATTCCGTTCATGGAATATCCCGAGAGCAGTTGCTTACAGAAACATGAACAAAATCGACCATAATTTTGGTACAGCAGTAAACGTACAAACAATGGTATTTGGTAACATGGGTAACGACTGTGCAACAGGTGTTTCATTCACAAGAAACCCTGCAACAGGCGAAAACAAATTCTACGGTGAATATTTGGTAAATGCACAAGGTGAAGACGTTGTTGCTGGTATCAGAACTCCGAAACAAATCGCTGAACTCGAAACAGATATGCCTGAACTTTACAAGCAATATGTTGCAATCGCAAAACAACTTGAAAACGGCTATCACGATGTTCAAGATATGGAATTTACGATTGAAAGAGGAAAACTCTGGATTCTTCAAACAAGAAACGGTAAGAGAACTGCAAAAGCAGCAATCAAAATCGCAGTTGATATGCACGAAGAAGGCATTGTAACAAAAGAACAAGCAATCAAATTGGTTGACCCATATTCAGTTTACCAAGTATTGCTTCCTTGCTTCAACCCTGCAGCAGTAAAACACGCTCACAAGGTTTCAAAAGGTGTAAACGCATCTCCCGGAGCAGCAGTTGGTAAAATCGTATTCGATACAGAAGAAGCAGCAGAACGTGGTGCTAAGGGCGAAAAAGTTATCCTCGTAAGAATCGAAACTTGCCCTGATGATATTCACGGTATGGCAGTTGCACAAGGTGTATTGACACTCAGAGGTGGTGCTACATCTCACGCAGCAGTAGTTGCAAAAGGTATGGGCAAACCGTGCGTTTCAGGTTGTGAAGATTTGACAATCAACCTCGAAAAAGAAACAATCACTTGTGCAGACGGCACTGTATTCCACAAAGATGATATTATTTCATTAGACGGTGGTACAGGTGAAGTTATGGAAGGTGCTATTGAACTTGTTGAAGCAGGTATCGATTCAGACTTCGAAAAATTCTTCACTTGGGTTAACGAAATCAAAACAATGAAAGTTGAAGCAAACGCTGATACTCCGAAAGATATCGAAAACGCATTGAAGTTTGGTGCTGAAGGTGTTGGTCTTTGCAGAACTGAACATATGTTCATGGATCCTGACAGACTTCCTTGGGTACAAAAGATGATTATCGCAGGTACTCCAGAAGCAAGAAAAGAAGCACTCGACCACTTGCTCCCGATGCAATACAACGATTTCTATGCAATGTTCAAAGCATTAGGCGACAAACCGTTGACAGTAAGACTTCTCGATCCTCCGCTTCACGAATTCTTGCCTTCAAAAGTTGAACTTATCGAAAAAGTTGCAACTAAGAAAGCATTGAAACAAGATTATGCGGAAGACGAAAAAATGCTCGAAATCGTAGAAGGTTTGTCAGAATCTAACCCGATGATGGGCTTGAGAGGTTGCCGTTTGGGCTTGACATTCCCTGAAATCAACGAAATGCAAGTTAGAGCAATCTTCTCAGCATGCTGCGACTTGAAGAAGGAAGGCTATGAAGTTAAACCTTGGGTAATGATTCCGCTTATCGGACACGTTAACGAACTTAAAGTTGCAAAAGAAATCCTCGTAAGAGTTGCAAAAGAAGTTATGGCTGAAAAGGGCGTTGAAGTTGAATACAAATTCGGTACAATGATTGAAATTCCGAGAGCTGCATTAACAGCTGACGAAATCGCAGAATACGCAGAATTCTATTCATTCGGTACAAATGACCTTACACAAATGACATTCGGCTACTCAAGAGACGATGCTGAAGGTAAGTTCTTGAAGAACTACGTTGAACAAAAAATCTTGCCTTCTAACCCGTTCGTAACATTAGACCAAAAAGGTGTTGGTCAATTAATCGAATTGGCTATGGAAAAAGGTAAGGCTAAGAACGCAGCCCTCGTAGGCGGTGTTTGTGGCGAACACGGTGGTGACCCTGATTCAGTTAAGTTCTGCCATAAAATCGGCTTGAACTATGTATCTTGCTCACCATTCAGAGTTCCTCAAGCAAGACTTGCTGCTGCACAAGCAGTTATCGAAAACAAATAGTTTTTGGTAGAAAGTTCTAAAAAGGCGGTCGGTGAAAATCACCAACCGCCTTTTTTGTTGGAAAATATTTTTTTATAGATACTTCGCCTAAAGGCTTAGTATGACAATTATTGAATAAACCTAAACTTAGCGGAGCGAAGTGATAAACAACTCGTGACAATCCAGTAAATTATTCATTTATTTTTTCTTGTTCAATTTTTTCAGCAAATTCTTCGTTATTTTCTTGTTGTGGTGGTTTTTTGAACAAATTCTTTTTCATTGAAAACATTGTTTTGATAGAAATTTGTAAGCAGATAAAACCGGCTATTGTCGCTGAAATCATACAATATGACACAGAGGCTTTATGTTGGGTTAACAAAAAATATCCGAGCCAGCCAAACCCGATGAAAAATGCCGCAATTGATTGGAATGTGTAGACTTCGTCAAACAAGAAACTCGGTTCGATTTGTTGATTTTGGATTTTCAATCGGAGCATTTTGACTGCAAAAACGGTGAATTTTGCCACGCCGATGACGGTGAAAAAGCACGCTAAATAAAAACAAGTTTTAATTAAATTTTCTAATGACCATTCAAACATAATTTTCCTTTTCTAAAAAACTCCACCGTAAAGGTAGTATGCTGCACAATTCAGTCCTGTTCCAACGGGAGAGCAATCCTCTTTCATATCTTGTCTTGAGAGGTTTCCTCCAAGAGGTTCGATTCTTTCAGCGTATACATTTACGACAAAAATGTCACTGCCCAAAAAGTTTCGACGTTTGTTTTTGCCATCAATATCAACGAATAACAAGCCAATCGGGGAATTTTTTACGTTGTCGGCATCTCTTTCCAAGCCTGCAAATCCAATAATAATACCGTTTTCGAGTTCAACAAATTGGTGAGAGTAATATTTTGATGATTTTTTAACTCTTCGTCCGTTGAGATATCGATAGCGATAATTTTTATTATTGATAATTTTGCCATCCTTTACGGGCAAGAATTTTGTAAATTCTTGAAAATAGACGTCCGGTTCAAGATAGGGGGTGGTTTCGTATGCCTTAATGACTTGCGATTCTTTGTTTTTGAACAAATCTTGTGCATAAATTAATTCAGGGTAAAAATCTTTCCAAATTGCTATTCTTTGTGCTTGGTCTTTTTCGACGACGGTCAGCGGAAACAGTGCCACAACGATGATTGCGACAATGAAAAGAAACATCAACAATTCGATAAGAGAATACCCTTTTTTCATTATGCCATATCTAACCGTTTTTTCTCCTCGATGAGTTTGCCGTAAACCCAGTCAGGAATGAAACTTTTGCCTAAAATAATGTTGCCGTTTTGTGGGTGCGGAGCGTGAAAATCCGAACCGCCAGTCATTATCAAGCCGTATTTTTCCGCCAAGGTTGAAAAATATTCGACCATTGCTGGAGAATGTTTGCGGTGGTAGGCTTCAAGTCCTCGCAAGCCGTAATTTATGAGTTCTTTTGTCAAACTTTCTGCGATTTCAACGTCGTAAGGGTGTGCAAATACAGGGATTCCGCCTGCATCGTAAATCGTTTCGACGGCTTCGTGCGGCGTGACGGTTTTTCTTTGGACGTAAACGGGCGATTTGCTGTTGATATATTTGTTGTAAGCCTCGACTACGCTTGCCGTTCCGCCTGCTTGGCTGATTGCTTTGGCAAGGTGTGGACGACCGATGCTTCCGCCTTCTGATACGGTTTTTTGGATATCTTCAATATCGATTTTGATACCTTCTTTTTTTGCAAGAAGTCTCAAAATTTCCTTTGTTTGTTTAATTCTTGCGGCTTGTTGCATTTTTATGACACGTTGCAAATCCGCATCTTCCAAGTTCATAAAGTAGCCCAAAATGTGGACTTCATAGCCTTTATACATTGTATTAATTTCAATCCCAGGGATTAAAATCAATGGTTTTGGGGTATCTTCGACTTGAATTTTGTCGAGATAAGCCTTTGCCACAGGGTACGACAGGACATTGTCGTGGTCGGTTATGGCAATAGCATCCAATCCCGCTTCAATCGCAGCATCAACGACTTTTTCAGGCGAAAATACACCGTCTGAATAAGTGGTGTGAATGTGTAAATCGATTTTCACTTTTAGCCTCTCATTTTCTTATTTCCTTATAATGTCTTTTTTAAATTAATTCTTTCAATATCTTCGGCAATTCCCGTGATTGCATCAACCGTTATAATTACGCCGTTGATGCACACATTGCCCGAATTTGCTACTTCGAAACGGTAGGGAAGCATTGTTAACATGTGCTTAATTGAGGATTCATAGTCCATTCCGATGATACTTTCTGTGTCTCCGCAAAATCCTGCATCTGAAATATATGCGGTTCGTCCGTTCATAATCGTTTCGTCTGCCGTTTGAACGTGCGTATGCGTGCCAACCAAAGCACTTACTCCAAAATCTGACAGATATTTTGCATAACACATTTTTTCTGCTGTCGCTTCTGCGTGAAAATCTATAAATATTACGTTCGTCTCTTTTTTAATTTCCTCGATAGCCTTCTCTGCCACATATCTCGGGGAATCGAACGTCGGCATAAAAGTTCTGCCCAATAAATTAATTACACCGATTTTTCCTTTCGGTGTTTCAAAAATTCTATAACCCTTTCCGATTGGTTCGGGGTAATTTGCGGGACGGATTAATTTTTCCGCCCTGTCAATGTATTCAAAAATATCTTTTTTGTCCCAAATGTGATTGCCCGAAGTCATACAATCGATGCCGTATTCGGACAATTCATTGTAATTTTTTTCGGTCAAGCCGAAACCGTGAGAGGCGTTTTCAACGTTTGCAATGACAAAATCAAATTCAGAAGATTTTTCTGCCAAAAAATCACGAACGGCGTACCTGCCCGACTTTCCGACCATATCTCCGAAAAACACAATTTTTAATTTTGTATCTTTTGTCATAATCCGCTCTCAAAATAATAAGAAAGCGGCACGAAATACCGCTTTCTTACACTGTTTTTTATTTTGCAACTTCCGTAACACGAACTTCTCTTACAACGGTAACTCTGATTTGTCCGGGGTAATCAAGTTCGTCTTCGATACGTTTTGCAATGTCTCTTGCCAATTTTGCACTAGTTGTATCGTCAAATTTTTCAGGTTGAACGATGACTCGAACTTCACGTCCTGCTTGAACAGCGAACGATTGCTTGATACCTTCGTAACTTGTTGCAATTTCTTCAAGTTTTTGCAAACGTTTGATGTAAATTTCGAGGGTATCACGTCTTGAGCCGGGACGACCTGCTGAGATTGCGTCTGCAAGTTTAACCAAAACTGCTTCGATTGTTTTTGCGGTAACATCATCGTGGTGTGCTTCGATTGCGTGGATTACGGCTTCTTTTTCGCCATATTTTCTTGCAAGTTCAACACCCAATTCGATGTGAGTTCCTTCTTGAGTTTGGTCAACTGCTTTTCCTATATCATGGAGCAAGCCTGCTCGTTTAGTTATTGCAACGTCTGCACCGATTTCAGCAGCAATCATTCCTGCAATGTGACCGACTTCTAAAGAGTGTTTCAAAACATTTTGACCGTAACTAGTTCTGTAATAAAGTCGACCGAGTGTTTTGATTAACTCTTTGTGCAAGTTCATAATGCCCATATCCATTGCGGCACTTTCACCTTCGTGGAAAATCTTTTGTTCGATTTCCTCTTTTGCACGTTCGACGGTTTCCTCGATTCTGACTGGGTGAATACGTCCGTCAAGAACCAATTTTTCCAATGCAGTTTTTGCAATTTCACGTCTAACAGGGTCAAAGCAAGACAATACAACCGCTTCAGGAGTATCGTCAATGATGAAATCAACGCCTGTTAAAGTTTCCAAAGTTCTGATGTTACGACCTTCACGACCGATGATACGTCCCTTCATTTCGTCTGAAGGAAGTTGTACGACCGAAACCGTTGATTCAACGACTTGGTCAATCAAGCAGCGTTGCATTACGGTTGTCAAAATTTCTTTTGCCTTTTGGACAGCATCTTCTTTGATTCTCATTTCGTTTTCACGAATTAATTGGTTTGATTCTTGTTGCAAATCTGCACGCAACTTGTCCAAAAGAAGAGTTTTTGCATCATCTGCTGATAAGCCCGAAACCCTTTCGAGTTCTGCGATTTGCTTACGTTCCAAATCAGCAAGTTCATTTTCTTTTTCAACAAGTTCGTCTTTTTGTTTGTCAATCTTTGCTTCTCTTTCAGCAATAGACTGTAATTTGTCCTCAATAGAATTTTCACGTTTTGTCAATTTTTCTTCAGTTCTTGAAAATTCCTGACGACGATCTCTGGTTTCTTCGATTAAGCGTTCACGTTCTGATTTTACAGCTTCTTTTGCGGCAATCAAGGCTTCTTTCTTAATCGCAGATTCTCTTTCCGAGTCTTTTTTGAGAATATTCATATTCTCTTCGGCAACTCTTGTGTATTTTTTATACATCAAGTAAGCCATAAGAGCGAAAAGCAGAGTTAATGAATAAAATACGATTTCTGATAATTCGATTGTCCTATACCTCGTTCTTTCACTAATATGCCCCATTTCGGGAGTCAATGAAAAATTAATTTCATCGGCATGCCCACAAGTCTTTTTTGAAGTTTTTTCAACCTCAAAAGTCACTTGCTGAGCAGGTTATAAACAGTTTTTATTCAATTTTTTATAAAATTTGATACTATTCCGTTTATTGTAAAAATATCATAGCATGACAATGTATTTTTTAACAACAAAAAAACAAAAAAATCGGAAAAATTAATAAAAAAACATATAAATTTTTAACAAAAGTTGATTAAGATATAGACAATTAAAAATTTTTGATATATTCTTAATATACAAACCTTATGCCCCGGTGGCGGAATGGTAGACGCGTCGGACTTAAAATCCGATTGGGGTCAAACTCAGTGCCGGTTCAAGTCCGGCCCGGGGCAAATAAAAAACCACTCGAAAGGGTGGTTTTTTTATTGAAATTTTTTTTGCAAAAAGTTATCATTATTTAAAAAATGAGGATTGAGTATGAAAATTTTGAACAATTTTACGAAAATTTTATCTGTTTTTGCAATCTCTATGACCCTTTGCGGTTGCACTGTCGCTGATAAAAATATTTCTCAAATGGCACAGATGCCAAACCCTTGGCAAGATTGTAATGACAACCTTGAACAGGCTGCAAAAATTGCAGGATTCAATTTTCCTTTGGTGCTTTCAAATTTCACCGTCAGAGCGATGAAAAATATGGTTGAAATTACCTATCCGCTTGACGAAGTAAGATATGTTACCGTTCGAAAATCGCAAGAGGAAATCAACGGTGGTGACAACAGTGGTGATTATAACAAATATCCTCAAAATGATGTGTTTACGCTCGATAACGGGGTAAATTTAAACGTTCGCAGAAATGGTGACAAAATTTATGTGATGTACTTTGGGGCTGAAAGCGGCTATTTTTCTGCCCGTTGCGAACAAGGTATGTCTTATAAAGAGGTTGAAGGAATTTATAAAGTCATAGCCGAGGTTGAAACACCGAAATTGCCTCCTGAAGCCTTTTTTGAACAATAATTCTGTTTTAAAAATGGCGAGTGATGAAAATTATTCGCCTATTTTTTGAAAATCAAAACAGCGTTGCAGCCGCCAAACCCGAATGAGTTTGACATTGCATAATTTACCTCGTGCTTTCTTGCAAAATTCGGCACATAGTCGAGGTTTCCGCAACGTTCGTCAACATTTTCAAGGTTGATTGTCGGAGGAACGAGGTCGTTTTGGATAGATTTTACGGCAAAAATTGCCTCAACTGCACCTGCTGCACCAAGCAAGTGCCCTGTCATTGATTTTGTTGAACTTACTAAAAGATTTTTGTTTTTTTCTTTGTCACCAAAAATTCTCTCGATTGTTTTTGATTCTGCAATATCGCCTGCAACGGTACTTGTTCCGTGGGCATTGATATAGTCGATGTTTTCGGGAGTGATGCCTGCATTGTCCAAAGCGGTTCGAATGGCGTATTCTGCTCCAATTCCTTCAGGGTCGGGCGCAACCATATCGTAGGCATCGGCACTTTGTCCGTAACCGACTATTTCGGCTAAAATCTTTGCACCTCTTGCTTTTGCGTGTTCGTATTCTTCAAGAAGTAACATTCCAGAACCTACGGCAACGGCGAAACCGTCACGGTCTTTGTCGAAGGGTCGTGAGGCTTTTTCGGGGGCATCATTTCGCTTCGAGAGTGTTCGAGCACTTGTGAATGCACCGATTCCAAAGTCGCACATTTTTGATTCTGTTCCGCCTGCAAAAATCACGTCCGCATCGCCCCAAACGATTGAGCGGTAAGCATCACCGATTGCGTGTGCACCTGTTGCACAGGCAGAGGAAACGGCTTTACATAGCCCTTTTGCACCTAATTTTATTGCAACTTTGCCCGATGCCATATTGGGAATTATTGTCGGAATTGTAAACGGTGAGCATTTTGTATAGCCCCTTGAGAGCATAACTTTGTGATTTTCTTGCATCGAATAAAGTCCTCCAAGTGCCGACCCTACAATGACTCCGACCTTGAAGGGATTTTCTTTTGACATGTCAAAATTGCCCTGTTTTGCGGCTTCCATCGTTGCAACGAGGGAATACAAAATGAAATCGTCCCAGCGTTTTGCTTCTTTGTCGGTCAAAATGCCCTCGTAGTTGAGTTCAGTGACTTCTCCGCCAAATTTGACGATTTGTGTCGGCACATCAAATGTAAATGGTTTTATGCAACTTTTTCCGTTAATTACGGCGTTCCAAATTTTTTCTGTTCCGCAACCGTACGGCGAAACGCAGCCTGTGCCTGTGACAACTACTCTTCTCATTTTTCACCTTCCAAATTTTTCAGCAATATAAAAATTATACTACAAAAAATTTTCTCGAAAAATATTTTAACAAACTCAATGTTAGCAACAAAAAAGGCTTCATTAAGAAGCCTTTTGTTTTTATTCTTCAAATGCTTTTTTGATAGATTCTTCAAAAGGTGGTCTCAAGATACCTTTTTCGGTGATAATGCCTGCGATGAGTTCATTTGGCGTAACATCGAAGCCTGGGTTTATTATGTTAACTTTTTCCGAGCAAATCCAATCGCCGTTGATGTGTGTGACTTCTTCACGGTTACGTTCTTCGATTTTGATTTCTTTTCCTGATTTAATCGTGCGGTCAATCGTGGAGAGCGGTGCGGCGATGTAGAATGGGACGTTGTGGTATTTTGCGGAAATTGCGACTGTGTATGTGCCGATTTTGTTCGCAGCATCGCCATTTGCAGCAATTCTGTCTGCCCCTGTGATGACAACGTCAATCATTTTTTTGTTCATAAAATATGAACACATTCCGTCCGTGATAAGCGTTGTGTCTATTCCGTCTTCGGTTAATTCCCACGTTGTAAGTCTTGCACCTTGTTGACGGGGACGAGTTTCGTCTGCGAAAACCTTAATTGTCGGGTCTTTTGCATAAGCCGAACGAACTACGCCCAAAGCCGTTCCGTAGCCGACAGTTGCCAATGCACCTGCGTTGCAGTGAGTGAGAATTGTTGCACCTTTGGGAACAATTTCTGCCCCGAAATCGCCCATTCTTTTGTTAATTTCGATGTCCTCGTTTTCCATAACGATTGCGTTGTCGATGAGTTTTTGGGTAATTTCGTCAATCGAGCAATCTTCGCTCAAAAGTTCGAGTTGCTTGTCGACTGCCCACATAAGGTTTACGGCTGTCGGCCTTGAACTTTTCAAATATTCGCCTTTTTCTTTCAAAATTTTGTCAAAATCTTTTCTGTTTTGAACTGATTTTTTTGCCTCGATAGCGGCGAGGGCAACCCCGTGAGCACCCGCAATTCCTATTGCCGGAGCACCTCTTACAATCATCGTTTTGATAGCGTCGTACATTTCTTCGCAAGTTTTGATGTCAACCAATTTGAATTCTTTTGGCAAAATTGTTTGGTCAATCATTCTTGAAACATTGTCGACCCATTCTATGGTTTTGATTTTTGAATTAAATGACATAAATTATTTCCTTTTTTTCATGTTTAAACTGAATTTGACGTCTTTAACGTCTTTTTGTGGGAGAATTGACGATTGTGAGTTGTTGAAAAAATAAACTGATGCAAGTCCTGCAAACGCATTCATCATTCCGCATAATACCGCCAAAAACAACACGAGCATTATCATTACTGAAAATCCGCTTTTCATTATCATTCCGACTCCCGTGAAATATGAAAATTTGAAAATCAACGAAAGTACAAACGAACATGGTAAAAAGATTACCGAAAATCCGATAAAGGTTAAAAATCCTGAAATTCCACCCCAAAGCATGCCCGTTTGTTCGTTAGGGGGCGGTATCAGGGAGAATTTTTTCATAAAGGTGATAATTATGAACGATGAGCAGAAAATCAGCATCAACAAAATAATTATCCCCAAAATCGGCAAAAGTGCCAAAAAGCCTGAAATTGCTCCAAAAATTAACGAAATTATTGATAAATTTTTTATGTAAGTCATTTAAACCTCACTGCTTCTGACGTGGCAAACTGCCATTGCTATTGCATCTGCACTATCGTCTAATTTCGGAAAAACGGTGTAATTAATCAATTTTTTGACCATTTCTGCCACATCAGGCTTTGTTGCCTTTCCGTAGCCCGTAATCGACATTTTGATTTGCAAAGGGGTGTATTCGAAAATTTTAACACCGCATTTTGCAAGCGTGGCAAGGATTACGCCCCTACCTTGTGCAACCGTAATAATCGTTTTTTGGTTTTTGAAGAAAAACAATTTTTCAACGCTCGCAACATCTGGCTTATACATCTCCAAAAGCACCATCAAGTCGCTCTCTATCTCGCAAAGCCTCGATGCGTCGTCCAAATTTTTGTCCGTCTGAATCGACCCCGATGTTACGAGGTTACATTCTCCGTCAATGTAATCAACTACCCCGTAGCCTACGATTGCTGTGCCAGGGTCTATTCCGATTATTCTCATAATTCAATAATAACGACTCAATCCGAAAAAACAATCAATATTTTAATCGGTTTTTTGATGTTTGTTCGAAAATTGTCCGCTTTCTTTGTTATGGTTGGATTTTGACCGTTTTGATTTCGTGTGGGTTAAAATACAAAATATTATTCGTTGGACAAGATTTTTCCTCCGTTAAATTCGTTTCGAAAAGTTGTTTGCATTTTATTGTGCAAAGTTCTTTTTCGTTTGAATAATTGACAAGCCTTACTATCAGGTCGTTTGAGACTGATTTTTTAATCGCAGTAACCTTGATATTCTCATTGTCCTTTACGATAAATTGCTGATTTTTTAAGTTTCCGAAAAACAAAATCGGCGGATTGAAAATTTCATCGCAAATTTTATAAAGATTTTCCGCTTTTTCCGTGAATGAAAACGCAAAAGTTGCCCTTTGTTCGCCCAACATCTGGAGTTCAGGCGTTTCAATCGGAGGTCCTGCTGGCGTTCCTCTTGCTGGATTTTTCGGATTTGAAATAATTCCTGTTGCTCTTAAAAGAGTTATCGCAAGGGTATTTTGGGCTATTTCAATCTCTTTCAACCCGTCTGTGATAATTCCGACGCCGTTGGAGTAGACGAACCTGTTTATCGGCATTGTGTTTTGTTTGAGTTCAATTCCTCTCGGGGCTGGGATTTTGTCGTTTAAATCATAATTTGGGTCAAAATTCCTCTTGATAGTTTTGTACAAATCCTCTGAAATCGTCTCATAGACTGGTTTTTTGAGGTCAAATACTACTTGTAGTTTATGATTTTTTGATTTGTTTTCGTAATTTAAGTCGATTTTGACAAATTTTGCACCCGAACCGAGGGCAAATCTTGCTTCGATGTCGTGCTTTGGCGAAACAATTGAACGTCTTTTATCAGTAGTCTTTTCGGGGATTTTTATTTCAAAGACAACTTTCAAAATTGCAAGAAATTTTTTGTCCTCAATTTTAAATGATTTTATTTTTGAAACAATTTTTTTATCGTCTTTTAAAGGGGCGAAATTGTAACTGTCGCCTATGTCTGCGATGTCTGTGAATTTTATGAAATCGCCATAAATTTTTTGATTTTTCTTATCCGTGACAACAAGTTTATTTTTGTCGATTTTAATTTTAATATTTTCATTTTCAATCGAATTTTTGCCGATTTTTATGTCATTTTCGTCAAAAATATCATTTTTCGTAATCATTTTTGTCGAAAATTCGGGAATATTTTTCAAATTAACCGCATATTCCATAATATCGGTGTAATCCTCTGTTACGGGAATTTTGTTTGGATTGTAAAGAATTTCGTCCGCAAATCCACGTTCCTTACCGATTTTGACCGCATTTAAAGACGTTGGCAATTTTTTTGTCGTTTTAATTGTTGCGATTCCGGCAAAATTACTGTTTGACAAATTCAGTGCAACTATTCCGCTATCGCTCGAAAGGTCTCTGACACAACGCTTTTTGACCCCGTCGGCAATTTCTTCGACTTTTTCAAATCGAGTCAAAACTTCTCTGCTAACTTTATCTGTCGAGCAGCCGTAAATGCTATCGTGAGCGTGGTTTTTGATTAAAGTTTTATAAGCGTAGTCAATTTGAGGTTGTCGAGATTTTTTGTGGAAAAATGTTGAATTTATTGCATCAAACATTTCTGCTTCGCAAAGTTTTCTTTCACAACGGGCATTTGCCTGTTTTATGTCGTTCCTTGTGGAGTAAACCCCTTGTAATATAAAGGTTTTATCGTTATTTAAAAATTCGCCTTTGACGGTAATTCTATCTTCGTCGTTGATTTTTTTGAAGTATTCAAGTGGATTTGAAATGACGAATTCATACTCATTCTTGAACTTATCATTGAGTTTACAAATCAATTCTTTTAAATTATCGCAAGCCTTCAAATGGTCTGCACCAATCGGCAAAAGGACGTATTCGCCTGATTTTGCGGAGATTTTGTCGAGATGTTTTTTTAAGCCTTCCGCTTTCTTATCAAAATCGAGGTCGCAATTTAAAAAATCGTTAAAATAACCTTGAAGAAGGTTTGTTGTCTTGATGTCATTCCACGTCAAATCGGCAGGAAAATCGCCAATTCCACGCCACATTACGGCTTTATCAAGGTTTGCCGTTTTCAAAATTTCGTTCATCGAAACGCAATGTCCAAAAGTGTCCGAAAGGTATGCGATGAACTCTTTTTCGCCCCATTCGAAAGATTTTTTTAATCCGAAAGACAAATTTCTGATTAAACTTTCGCCGCACGTCAAAAACTGGTCGGCGGAGCAACAAAATGGTCCGACAAACAGTTTTTTCTTTTTGATAAGCGATTTTATCAAATCTTCTTTTTCTGGGTAAATTTCGAGATAATCCTCTATTGCAATGGTTTGCCCGTCAAAATAAAATTCGGGCAAGTCCCCACTCTGCAATCTTTCGAGAATTTCGTCCACAACTTCTATCAGTCGAAGTCTGAACTCTTCAAATTCCCTATACCACTCCCTATCCCAGTGAGTGTGAACGTATGCAATAACTTTTTTCATTCTTCAATTATAGCCTTTTTTCAAAAAAAGACTATACCCGAGTTGATATTTTGTTAAGGATTTTAATTTTTTATTAAATTTCTTTTTCTCTTTTATAATTTCCGAGCAAAATTCCAATTTTGTCACGGTATACTATGAAAAATACGCCGATTGCTACCAAAAATAATGAATTTGCTAAAATTAATTGAGTCAATTTTGTGTTGTCTGCCATTGTTAAATGGAACATAACCAAAGTGCATATTACAGAGAGTACACACCACGCAGCCACAAAAGCCGTTGTACTTCTTTTCATGCAAAAACCTGCTTTCTTATTCTATTTCTACTTTATTCCAAAAAATAAATGCTCAATGCCGACTGCCACGTCATGTGTCAGATGAAAAAGAATTAATATTTGAAAGCATTATACTTAACATATTTATATTATAACATACTAATAACTTCTTTCAACCCCCCTATTCAGAGGATAACACTAATAGTGTTATCGGTACTGTTGCACAAATTTTCCGTGCAATTTTTTCCAATTTTGTCTTTTTGTTAACAAAAAATTTTTTTTTATTAAAGAAAAATAATTTTCTGTCGATAATAGGAATATAGTGTGGTGAAAGTTACTAAAATATGGATGGTATAAAAAAATATTCTAAAGAATGGTTTACTCTTCAAGGAAAAAACAGTGAGGAGTACAGAAATGCGATTTCCAACCTTGGAAATGGTCAAAGTTCAAGTGTTAAAGGTAATCAATCTATTAAGGGTAGCATTTTCCTCGGCACAAAAGAAGAGGCTCTTGAAAAATACAAAGCACACACTGCAAGTGTAAAAGGCATGCCGACTTCGACAATTAAAGGTGTCCAAAAATTCGGTGCTGAAAATATCTTCAATGCCTTAGATGCAGATGGTGATGGTGTTGTTACTGAACAAGAACTGAAGACTGTTGCGGCACTTAGTACAGAGGAATTTGCATCGAAAGATGATGAAAACTTCTCCACCACTGATTTGGAAATTTTGTACCAAAACGCAATGGAATCTGTTAATGCGTCGTTTATTGACAAAGGTTTAGAAAAAGAATTTCAATACGAAAATGGTGATGTTACAAAATTAAGATACGATGTAAAAGGTAACATGACCTCAAAATACGTCGAAAATGCAAATGATGACGGTTCAAAAAGTGGTATTTCGTATTACTATCAAGCAAAAGCAACTTCAACAAAAGAAATTGACGACCAAGGTAGAATTACAAATCTTACCTATAATTCAAACTTAGATAAAACGCAAAACAGAGAAACTTCAACGGTTTACAACGATGATGGCTCAAGAACTGTTAGCACAAAAACATATCTCTCAACCAGCACGAATGTTTACGGTGACGATAACAAATTAGTTTCTCACGAAGAAAAATACAATTATGATATAAATGGCAAAATCGAAGATACTAAGCAAGGTTCGGGCATGAATGACTGCTGGGTTTTGGCTGGCACAAACTCTTTGAGAACGTCTGTATACGGTCAAGCATACATTGATAATGCTATTCAAAAAAATGATGATGGCAGTGTAACCGTTAACCTCATTGGGGTTGGAAAATCTTACACATATTCACCAAAAGAAATCATCGACAACAAATATTCAACTCCAAGCATGAAATATGCTACCGGTGACACCGATATGAACATTATCGAAAAGGCTATCGGAGATTACAGAAGCGAATTGATTGCTTCAGGCGATTATGTTAAAAACGGACGTGATTTGTCCAAAACTGCTGGCAAAGATGCCACCGTTGATGACCCTCTCAAAGGCGGTCAAATTGATGAGGCAATTTATTATCTTACAGGACAAAAATCGGAATTTGTTTCCAGAAATCCTGAAGCCATAAACGATATGCTCGAAACGTATGGAGATAGTTCGAACAAGTACATCATGAATTGCTCATTTAAAGAAAAAGATGCTAGTATCGGTTCTATCACGACTGGTCACGCATACAGTATCGTTGGTGTTGATGAGGATAACGTTTATGTCGTTAACCCTTGGGATTCGTCAAATACAATCACTTACCCGAAAGATAAATTCTTGGAAAATTCAAACCAAGTTTCTATGACAGATTTGACCCCTGGAAAGCCTGAACTCCACATCACAAGCAGTAGCGGCAATATGATTACCGAAAATAATGATGGCTATCAACCTAAAACAAAAGTTGGTAAATTCATCAAAAATCTTTTCTCATAAAAATATTTGATTTTTGAATTATTCATTCGAAACTTTTGATTACTCGATATCGCTTGTGCAACAAGGACATTTGGTCGCTTTGATGTTGATTGTCGAAAAACATTTCGGGCATGTTTTTGTCGTGATTGCTTCTTCTTTTTCACATTCTTTTACTGCAAGCGATTTGAGTTTGTTTATTGCTTTAATCAGGATAAATACAGCAACAACGACGATGGAAAAACTTATAAGTGAGTTGATGAAAACGCCGTAGTTGATTGTGACAGCACCTGCTGATTGGGCAGTTTCGAGTGAAGGATATTTGATAATTTCGCCGTTATTGTTCGGCAATGTCAAATACAAGTTTGTGAAATCAACTTTTCCCATTAACCAGCCCAACGGCGGCATTATGATGTCTTTTACCATTGAATCGACGATTTTTCCAAAGGCTGCACCGATAATTATACCGACTGCCATGTCGATGACATTCCCTTTAACCGCAAAGGTTTTCAACTCTTCTAATGTGTTTTTTATAAAATTTGCCATAAATTTTTCTTTTTTTTAATTATAAGATAAATATTTATTTTTTTCTATTGTCTTGAGTGAGTTTTTTAGGGGAATTCGTGATAAAATCTGTTTATGAGCGAAAAAAAGATAAATTTTGTCGGAGTTTTTGAAATAATTTTTGCCGTGATTGTGATTTTGGCAGGGATTGTTTTGAGGTGGAAAGTTTGGCAGACTGATTTGTCGTTTTGGGTGGACGAAGATGCCCTTATTCGCAATGCTTTCGGGATTTTAGACGGAAAATATCCGATATGGCGAGGACTTGAGGCTGAATATTCTCCGCCGATGTTTTTTGCTTTGACAAAACCTTTGTATTGGATTTTTGGGCTAAATGAGATTGCTTTTCGATTTTTGCCGTTTATGGCATCGGTGTTGGCTTTGCTAGCAATGGCGGTACTTTCGAAGAAGGTTTTAAAAACTCCGTTTCTGTTTTTGATTCCTTTGGCGATTCTTGCAGTTAACGAAAATCTGTTGTTTTATACGCAATATTACAAATTTTATGCGACGGATTTTTTGGTTGCACTTTTGATTTCGATTGCGGTTTTTTACTTATCGTTCGACAAAATGTCTTATAAACAGGCGGTTCTGTGGGGAATTTTATCAGGAGTTGCCTCGTGGAGTGCTTATAGTGCAATTTTTTATTTGGTGGGCATTTTCGGGGTTTTGTTTGTTAAAATTTTGTTTAATTTTTCAAAAGAAAAATTTTTTAAATTCTTGATTTTGTCAGTGCCGGCAGGCATCTTGACTTGTTGGTATTATATTGAAGTCGTAATTCGAAGAACAAATTTGGAATGGCTCAAATCGGCTTGGAATGAGATTGGAAACGGGTATTTTTATCCGCATAATTACGATGATGTTTTTAATCTTTTTCATTACCATACGGCTCTAAATTTCTCGACGTGGCAACTTTGGGCGTTTATTGCCTTAATGGTTATTGGTTTTGTTTTGATGATTTTGAAATATAAATTGAAAGCGATTTATTTTGTTTCGCCTTGCGTGGTAATGCTTTTGCTTGCTTTTGCGGGAAAATATCCTTTTATCGAAAGACAAACTTTGTTTTTGTTGCCGATGTTTTTGATTTTAATTTTCAAAACGGGTGATTTCGTAGATTTCTACAAGAACGGCAAGGTTTTTGGTGTTGTTTCATTTTGTTTTTTGATTGTTGTGGCGAATTTATGGAAAACGTTTGATATCAGTTATTTGAGAGAAATTTGGGACAATCGCCAATATTTCTGCATGTCAACAGCAAGAGAATTTTATAAACACCTCGAAACCGAATATAGACAAGGGGATTGGGTGTATTCTAAAGGTCGTGATGCAAGTTTGAGAATTTATGATAGGGATAATAATTTAATAAATTTTGATAAAAATATTGAAGAGGTGGAAGATTTTGATAACTTTGTGAAAAGAATTCCCCTCGGAAGCCGTGTGCATATTTACATTGCAGAGTATCCGTTTGTCGGCGATGAGTTTTTGAAAAATTATGATTTTATCAAAAATAATTATGCTATAATTCAGGAAATCAAAGAGCCTTCGGGCATTTATGTGTTATTTAGGAGATAAAAATGAAGGAAAAAGTTGTTAAAATCGGAAAATTTATTTTTTATCTTTCGGCGATTTGCTTGGCGATATTTGCATTTATATATCGCACAAAGGTTTGGCTTTTTGAACCTGGATTTTTCGGGGACGAAGGGGCGTTGATTTTAAATATTCAAAACAGAACTTTTTGGCAACTTTTTTTGCCGTTGGACGGAAACCAATGCTGTCCGCCGCTTGTGATGTGCGTTTTTAAACTAATTTATTTTCTATTCGGAATGAACGAAACGGCATTGAGGTTTTTTTCTTATATAACTGGATTTGCGGCTTGTATATTGGCGTTTTTTGTTGGAAACAAAGTTTTTAAATTCAAATCTTCAACGTTATGTTTGATGACTTGTATGATTTTCAGCAACGCTATGATTTACTATTCACAGGAGTTTAAGCAATATTCGTCTGATGTGTTTTTTTCTCTTTTGATTCCGTTTGTTTTTTTGTTGGTCAAAGATAAAATCACGACGAACAAAAGAGCAGTGCTTTTTGGAGTATTTCTTGGTTTGTCAGGGTTTATATGTTTGCCTGCTGAGTTTGTTGTTGTTCCGATTTGTTTTTATTTTTTGTTTAAATATTTGAAAGGAAAAAACTATAAACACTTGTTATGTATGGCTTTGCCGTATATTTTGCTTTCTTTAAGTTTGTTTTTCCTTATGATTTTGGATACCTTAAAAGGCGAAATGCTGGGGTTATCGATGTGGGCGGAAGGCTGCGACGTGTTTAATTCTGTAGAGTCGGTAAAGTCTTTTGCTAAGTATGTTTACGGCTATTGTTTGGTTGTTGTAATGAGTGTAATGTTTGTGTTCGGAATGGTTTATTTATTGCTCAGAGAACGATTTTTGATACTTATTTTTGGATTGCCTATTTTGATAAATATAATTTTTGGTTATTGCCATTTGTATCCGTTTGTGGAATCGAGGGCAATCCTTTGGTTAATGCCGTTTGCGATGATTATTTCTTTGAAATCGTTTGACTTTTTGAAAACGAAAAATGATATTTCGAATATTATTGTGGAATGTTTGATTTTTTTGTTTTTCATTTTGAATTTATGTCTTTTGGTGAAAGTTAAAATAGTTAGAATAAGTGATGCAGTTCCTTATTATTTCTATCGTTCAAACGCAAAAGAATATGTAAAAAAACTGGAAAAACAGTCGGTTAAACCCGATGATATTATTTTTGTTGATTTTCAAGGTCAGGGCATTTTCGGCATTTATGATATAAAGCATAAATATCACGGGACAAATGTTGTTTACCAAAATTTTGAAGAAGATTTTGGGTATTATGACTCGAGAATCAAAGATGAGTCTAAGCGAGAAGATAAAACTCTTGATGATTTTCCTGTCGGAACGTGTATTTGGTTTTATAATTCAAAAATATACGGCAATGAGGTTTCTGTGGACAACATAAACCAATGGATTCAAAAGAATACTAAGGTTTTGCTCAAAGAAGATGATACTTTTGGGGAATTTTATTACGTTCAAAAAATAAAATAATTATTCCGAAAGACGTCTTTGCCCTTTGTTCAAAATAGGGAGAAAGACTTTGCCTTCTTCAATTTCTATGGATTTTGATTTTTCTTTGAGAAATTTTTCAAGTCCGTCGGCGATTGCTTTTGCGGCTTGACGTTGAAATTTTGGGTTCGTTAATTTTAAATATTCATCAGGATTTGGCATGTAGCCGACTTCGACCAAGACAGAAACGGGCATGGTTGGGCGTGTTAGAACGAAACTTGCATACCTTGTTCCATCGTCACGAAGTTTTAATTCTTCGACCATTGATTTTTTGATTTTGTGGGCAAGGTCTTTTGCGTGGTCATTGTACCAAAAAACACTCACGCCGTGTCTTTCGAGCGGATTGCCATCGACCATGGAGTTTGCGTGAATACTTATGCTGATTGAAGCGTTGTTGTCGTTTGCAATTTGCGGACGAGAATATATTTCGACATCGGTGTCGGTTGTCCTTGTCATCACTACGTTTGCTCCACGTCGTTTGAGTTCTGCTTGAAGTTGTTTTGAGATTGCAAGGTTAACAACTTTTTCTGGAATTTTCGTTGGACCGACTGTGCCTGCTTCTCTTCCGCCATGACCAGCATCAACCGCAATGGTCATGCCTTTTAACGGGGTATTTGGATAGATAATCGGGCATTTTCTTTTTTTGAGGACTAAGGTGTAATTTTCGTAAGTTGCATCGTAGCCCCAAATGCCGTCGGCACAAGTGGTTGAGAGAGTTAGGACATTGTTGTCGTATTTTTTTATTTTCCAGTTTTGATTTTTTTGTTTTTTCAAAACTTTGTTAAGTTCGCTTATGTCATAAACACCCCAAACGGTTAAATCCACTTCGTTTCCACTCTCTGTAAGTTTGAATGGAACGGGAATATCCAAAGTCATTTGGAGATATGAAAAATCTTCATCTTGAAAAATATCTGCACGGCGGATAGTGACGAGAAGTTCATTGTCCAGTGGATATAAGACTTTCACGTTATTTTTGTAAATCCAAAGCGGTTCGGTGTGCGTTTGGATTTTGTACCAATTTTTGTATTCCCCTTCGACGATTACGACTGTTTTTTGCGGAAGGTGGGAAATTCTATCGCCGTTTGTTGACGGATAAGAACGGGTGGGTGCACCGTCTGTTAAGATGTAGGCAAATTTTGGTTTTTCGTATGGGGTAATTGTGGGTTGTTTTGCCTTGTGGTGAAATTTTGGAAAATCAGTGGGGGTTGAGGTAGAGGTTGTTGGTTTTTGCGGGCCTGCCAATTTTTTTATTTTTAAAACTTTTTCATTTGTAACAATTTCGCCATTTTCGTCAGTGTAAGTTTCTGTCAATTTGTATTCGTGGTCGCCATTTTCAGGAGAAATAATGTGGCAGTATGCACCGTTTGCCCAAACTTTTGTGGTTTCGCCGTTGATTTTTAATTCTGCACCTTTTTTGACATTTCCCATTATGTAAGTCGTGTGATAGGACGTTTTGTAGGGATTTGATTGGGGGAAAATTATCTCAAGAGCGTTGGCTTGTGGACAAAATGTTGTGGCTAATATTAAAGGTAGTAAAAGTTTTTTAATTATTTTCATAATTAGATTATGATGTATTACTTTGCTTGCGGCAAAATTTTTAAAAAAGTTAAACTTTACAACATTGCCGAATATTAAAAAAAAAGGTATAATTAAGGATATTTTAAATAGGGATAGAACATGACGGCAAACAAAACAGATGTAATAATTGTCGGGGCAGGTGTGGCAGGTGTCGCAGCAGGCATTACGCTTGCTCGTGCAGGCAAACAGGTCGTTATTGTCGAACGTGGTTCTTATGCAGGTGCGAAGAACATGTTTGGTGGGGCAATTTACGATTATCCGACGAAAGATATTTATCCCGAATTTAAGGAAAAAGCACCGATTGAACGTGTTAATAAAACCCATCGCTATATGATAACTGACGATGAAACAGCCGTTACAGTTAGTTATAACAACGAAAAATCTCAGACGAGTTATACAGTAATTCGTGCAAAATGGGACAAATGGTGCGTTGAACGTGCAGTTGAATTGGGTGCTTATTATTCGCCGATGACGGTTGTTCGTGAATTGATTGTGAATGACGGAAAAGTTGTCGGTATTAAAACTGATGAAGAAGAATTTTTCGCTGATATTGTAATTCTCGCTGATGGCGTAAATTCTACTCTCGCAAAGCAAATCGGCTTGAGAGAAAATCTTAAAGATTCTGAAATCGCAATTGGCGTTAAGGAAGTCATTTCGTTGCCGAAAGAAATTATTGAGGAAAGATTTAATCTCACGGACGGAAGCGGCTGTGTGACGGAGATTGTCGGTGCACCGATGAAGGGAATTACTGGACTCGGATTTATTTATACGAACAAAAACTCTGTGTCTATTGGACTTGGGGTAAATATTGACGAGTTGAAAAAACACAAATTGACGCCGAATGATTTGTTAAATCAGTTGAAGGAACACCCTTCGATTGCCCCGTTAATAAAGGGTGGAGAACTTTTGGAATATTCTGCACACTTGATTCCTGAGGGTGGATTTAACTCAATTCCGAAACTTTACGGCGATGGCGTAATGGTAGTCGGCGATGCGGCAATGCTTGTTGACAATGTTCATTGGGAAGGCACGAACATTGCGATGATGAGCGGTATGTTGGCTGCACAAACAGCGATTGAGGCTTTGGAAAAGAATGATTTTTCTGCAAAAATGCTTTCTCTTTATGAGAAAAAATTCAAGGAAACTTCGTTTTATAAAGATATGAAAACTTATAAGGATGTTGTAAAAATTGTTCATGACAATTCATATTCGTTCTTGAGTTTTTATCCTCAAAAAATTAACGAATTTTTTGAAATGTTCACCGAATCAGGCTACATTCCGAAAAAATCGTTGTATAAACGTTTCATAAAGAATTTTGTCAAAAAAAGAAACATCAAAGGTTTAATAAAAGATGTTATCAATTTTGCCAAACTCTTTATCGGAGTATTAAAATAATATGGAATACAAAAATACAGACGAAAAACTTCAAACGGTAAAAAGTTCTCCGGACGTGGTTTCACACCTTGTGCCGAACAAAGAGGACTGTCGAACTTGTGAGAATAAAAGTTGTCAATATGTATGTCCGGCGGGCGTTTACGAGTGGACAGATTGGGACGACAGAATGCTTGTGAAGTTCGAAAACTGTTTAGAATGTGGTGCTTGTAGAGTTGCTTGCGACAAGCAGTCGTTGGTGTGGAAGTACCCAAAAGCAGGATATGGAATAACATACAAACAGGGTTAACGAAAAGGAGTATGAAAAATGCGTGAAGAATACAGCGAAAATGTCAGACGTTGGTATGACAAAGACCCTGTCTTGTCTCGTTCTATGCGGACTTTGGAGTTTTCAGACGATAAGACGCAGATTAAAGTTGCATTGAATATTATCAAAATTATTATTGAACACAACCTCGCATACAGTGAGTATTCAAGCGTTGAGGACTTGATTGATGCGGTTGATGACGGATTGGTCAGCAAGGGTCATAGCCGTTGGTATGACATAGATAGGACTTTACATACCGCAATAACTTTGCTTGAAGAATCTGACGAAGAGGTTCAATCTTTTGTTGCCAAAGAAATGGCAAAAATGGTAATCGATAAAATCAAAGAAGTTCCCGAAATCGATGACCCTGACGCTGATTTGGACTTGGATAGCGAGGACGATGACGACGACGATGATTACCAAGAAGGTGATTATAAAAAATTATGAAACTTTGGAAATACCGTCAGATAGCGGGCAACCTTTCTTTAGAAAAAGAAAATCCGTTGCTTGCAAAATTGTTGCTCTCAAGAAATATTGATACAGACGAAAAAGCCGAAATTTTTTTAAACCCTGAAAAGTACGATTATTTGCCGTTTTCGGTTTTTAATGATTCTGAAAAAGTTTTGGATAGAATAAAATTTGCGGTCGAAAACCGAGAAAAAATCGTGGTTTATGGCGATTTTGATACAGATGGGGTGACGAGTACCGCAATTTTGTATAAAACTTTGAAAAAAATCGGTGCAAACGTTGATTATTACTTGCCTGACAGGGATAGCGAAAATCATGGGCTTAATAACAATGCTATTATTAAATTGATTTCAAAACATAAGGCAAAGTTAATCATAACGGTCGATTGCGGCATTTCGAATAATTCTGAGGTAAATCTTGCACAAACTTTTAAGACTGATGTGATAATTTCTGACCACCACGAAGCACCTGAGGAATTGCCGAAAGCCTTTGCAATCATTAATCCGAAGGCGAAAGGTGTACTTGATGAAAATTTGTCCTCAAGTGATATCGAAAGTCTCTGTTACCTCTCTGGGGCTGGCGTTGCACTGAAAATTGCAACTGCTGTTTTGAATAAATTCGGCTGTTCTGAATTTTTTGAGGAAATTTTGCCAATTGCCACAATGGGGACGATTGGCGATATTGTGCCGCTTTTACTCGAAAATAGACGGATTGTTTATTCGGGCTTGAAATCTATCCAAAACAAAGTCAACTTGGGGATTACAAGGCTTTTTGAAAATGCCGGAGTGAAGGATTTTTCTTCTATTACCTCTGAAACTGTTGCATTCACTGCCGTTCCAAGGCTCAACGCTGTTGGTAGACTGGAAAATCACGGCGCAGAAACGGCATTCAAATTGCTGATTTCTGAGGACGAAAATGAAGTCGATGCGATTACGAATAGTTTGAATGAAATTAATGAAACCCGTCAACGCTTGTGTGATGAGGCTTTTCAGCGTGCGGATAAAATTGTCAAAGAAACTCCCGAATTGTTCAAACATTCGATTGTGATTTGCGATGAGGAAACGCACATCGGGATTATCGGATTGACGGCTTCAAAATTGGTTGAGGCTTATGTCAAACCTGCTTTTGTCATGCGTAAGGACGGTGACGTTTATCGCTGCTCGTGTCGTGGGTTACAGGGTGTTAATATTTATCAAATTATTAATGAAAATAAAGATTTGTTTTTAGGTGGCGGTGGACATGAATTTGCGGGCGGATTTTCTTTTGACGGAAATGTTGTGAAGTTTGAAGATGTCCGAAAAGCTATTGATGAAAGTGTGAAAAGGCAGACGAACGGTGAGGTTTTACCTGATGTTTTGAATATTGATATGAAACTTTCGGCGGAAGATGTTACGGTTGATTTTGTGAAAACTGTTAAAAAACTTGAACCTTTTGGGGCGGAAAATCCTGCACCATTGTTTGCGATAGAGGATTTGCATGTTGCAGATTTCAAGTTTATGGGCAAATTACAAAATCATCTGAAATTGTTGTGTTGTAATGATAATGGCAAAATTTTGGAGTGTATTAAGTGGAATACGTCTGAACTTCATGCAACGAAGTCTGACCCTGTGAAAATAGCCTTTGCACCTGAAATCAATGAGTTTAACGGTCGAGTTTCAGTGCAACTTTTGATTAAAGACCTTGTGCTTCCAAATGCACCAAAAGAAACAGTCAAATCGGCGGTGAAGGTTATCGATTGTCGTAACCAAAAGGGCGGCTATGACAAGATTGTAGACTTTTTGGATAGAACGAAAAAATCGGTTGCGGTTTATACTGAGCAAAAAGATATCGTGGAATATTTTTCGAAGTTTGAAGAGGCAGAGGGCAAGGTTTTTTCTCGTGAAAATCTGCCCAAATCCTTTGATATGGCGATTTTGATTGATACTCCACCGTCGTTGAAATTTTTGAAAAAAATTATTTCGAGCGGAGTGAAGGAGATTTTGTTAATGAATTATTCTTCGCCACAAATTGAGGCGACCTTGTCAAAAATGGCGGGAATGTTGAAATACACCCTGACTTCTTTGGGTGGAAAAACAACTTTGAAAGCGATGAGAGGTGCTTTGATTTTTGATGATGAAATTATTCGCTTAGGGCTTGAAATCCTCTCAGATTGCGGACTTGCCAAGGTTAACGTTGATGAAGAAGGAAATGTTTTTGTTTCGGAAATTCATGCGATTAAGTCTGAAATTTTGACCCAAAATCAAAAATATTCAGAGTTTGAAAAAATGTTGGTGGATTTTAAAAATCACGTTTTGAAAATAAATAATTTGCCGTTTGATGAACTGAAAGCGTACATTTTGGGCTAAAATTGCATTTTTTTCTAACATAATTTTCGCAAAAAAAAAATCGTGCCTAATGACCCGATTTTTTTGTTTTACATTTTGTCTAAAATTATTGTAAATTCATATTTTTTCTAATTTGATTTTTAGTTTTTTCAATTCTGTTGATTCTTTTTTCGAAATCTTTGACAGTTTTGTTTTGAACTTTGCGTTGTTCTTTGACCATTTTGTATTGATTGTCGATTTCGGTGTATTTTGCTCGTTGTTCGAGGAGTTGATTTCTGAGGTCAACTTGAGCGGAATCGAGTTCAAACAGTGCGTTTTGCATATTGTTGTTTTGTCTTGTTGTAACGTCTGCGACATCGGTTGTTTTCTTTGTGTCAACAGGTGCTGATGCGTATGTGCCTTGAGTTTTATACTTGTTAGCCATTGCTGCTTCAGTATTTGCGTTATATGTTTCAGGGTCAAAAACCAATCCGTCAGCGAAACAAGGTGCTGCTGCGAACATTGTTAAAACCGTCAAAAACATTGCTGCTTTTTTCATATAATTTTTCCTCATATTAATTGCTACGTGATGTCGAATTGTCTGCTTAACATCACTGCTACAAGTTTACAAGACATTTTTATTTCAGTCAAATTGTAACGAATTATAATCTCTTGAGTGCCAAAAATACCCCACAAAGTGTTGCTGCTGCGACAGAATTTTCTTTTTGGTCAAGATTGTCAATGTAGTCTCGGACTTTTTTTGCAGGGATAAAAAATCTTTCGCAAATAATTCCGCCGTCTGAGACTGGTTTGGAGATGACGTCGTAATTTTCGGCAACGGCAGTGACGTAACTCAGTGTTTCCGAGGATAATCCGGCCGAGGTGGAACTGTTTATGAGTTCGACAAAAACTTTGTCTGGTTCAATTCCTGCTTCTTCCAAAAGTTCCTTTTTTGCACACTCTGAGAGGGTTTCGTTCTTGTCGATGTCTCCGATTAAGCCGGCAGGTGACTCGATGCAAAATGTGGCTTTGTTTTCGCCGTAGATGGGGGGACGTTTCGTTTTTAAAAATAAAAAGTTGTATTCACCGTCTTTTTTTACAAGGGTGGTAATGACGACGGCACTGTCGTGAGTTTTTTTGTCGTTAGTGCGTTTGACGTAATACCAGTCGTGTCCTGCGGGACTTTTTGCGGATTTGAAATCCAAAAATTTTGAGTGCGATATTAAATTTGTTTCGTCCATAAATTTTCCTTTTTCTTTGATTTTAGCACATTTTAATCAAAAAATTTCGAAGTTTTTTCTATCAATGGAATCATTAAAATTTTTGTGAATTCAAATTCCGGGTATGTTTCAGGAAGATTTGAACCGTATTTTATGAGGTAAATCCCTTCTTTTTCAAGCATTTTGGCAATTTTTTCCTCTTCTTCAAAATCTTCTGTCAAAAATGGATAGCACATCGGAGTGGAATTTTTTAGAAGATGTAAATTCAAAATGTTCGTTTTTTTTAATTTTTGGTCAATTTTTGAGAAAATTTTGCGATTTTTTGAGATTTTTTCGTCAAAATTGATGTTTTTTAATGAATTTTTTGTTTTTTCACTCATAAATTTTATCGGGTTGTAGTCGATTGACAATTCATTTTTACAAAAACTTTCAAAGTCTTTTATTTCAAGCGTTCTGTCCTCATCTTGGGCAAAATTTTCTGAAATTTTTGTGTTAATTTCTAAAATTCCACCGTCATTCACGTTGAAAAATTTTCTCGGAGACGAAAAACTTGCAAGCCCTTTTTGGGGGGCAAAAAATGCGTGTGCGTTATCCAAAATAAGATTTTTATTTTTTTTTGATAAAATTTCTGATTGCTCATCGCAAAGTCCGAAATAATTGGGATAGAGGATATATTCATCTTCGGCAAAATTTTTTTTCGGCATAAAAAATTTGTCGATATGATAAAATTCCATTTTGACGTTTTCTTCTCGAATTGCTTGTCTTACAACTGGGCAAATGTAGTATGGCAAGTGGATTTTGGGAATTTTATATGCACGTAAAATATATTTTAGGCAATTTCTTGCGGAATTTAACAAAATTTTGTTATCAAAAAATGTATTATCCATTTTAAATTTTTTCCTGCTTTAGCCAAAACTCGTCTGGTATTTGAAGTTCGAAGGTTTCCTTCGGCTTAATTTTCGCATGCCCGCCATGTACAAATCTGAATAAGTGATTTGAAAACGGAATAAAGAAGCCAGCCGCTTGCGAAACGGGGATAACCCAATAAGTATGCGTGAAACCTTCTTTTTTGATTTCCCCTTCCAAAGATAAATCGCCGATTTTGAAATTTCCGAGAATTATATCCGCCGCAACACCGTAAGTTCCGCTCTCGGAGATGGTTTCAACCCTTGCGGAAACAATTTGTCCTTGTTTTATTATAATTTTTCCGTTGTAGTTTACATCTTTTGAAACCACGAAAAACACCTCGTCGCCTACGTTCATCGGGGTTTTGGTGGAAATGATTTTTGTTGAGTTAACTTTTACAAAAAGGTGATTTACATTTTGAAAATCATACTTCTTTTGCTTGTAAACAAAGGGTTTGCAGTTTTTTAGAGATTGTTCTGCAAAATAATCGTGAATTTTGATTTCTTTTGGAGTAATTGAGGTGGTCAAAGTCGGGGTGGAGTTTTTTAGTACAAAATCTTTTGTTATTAAAAAATCGTTAATATTTTGTGGCTGAATATTTTGTGGCGATTGATTTTTCGAGACAAAATCGTCCGTGATTAGAAAATCATTAATCATTTGCGTTTGAATTTCTTGCGGTGCTTGATTTTTCGAGACAAAATCATCAGTTACTAAAAAATCTTGAATTTTATCGGATTTTGGTTCAGCAAGGCAGTTTGAGTTAACCGAAATCCCGATTAACAGTGAGAAAACGATTAATTTTTTGACCGAAAAATTAATCATATTTCAATCGTTTCTTTGAATTTGTTTTAATTTTTTCTTCAAGTTTTTTGCGATTTTTTTCAGAAGTTAGCAAAAAGTTTTGATAGTAAATGTTGTCGGCATATTTGTTGTGAGCAAGGAAGGACGGGTATTTTTCGTAAATATACTCGTAAACCTCCATCACACGGCGACTTGAGAGAGGGTGTGTTCCGAAAACGTCATATCGATATTGAGACATCATTTTTGTGTCCATAACAATTATCGCAAGTGGGTTGTAGCCTGCATTTACGAGATAATCGACCGCACGTTTGTCGGCTTTGTATTCATATTTTTTCGGGGAGAGAAGGTATTTTACCTCCTGAAAATAACCTCTCAAAATGCCCTGATACCCATCAACGCTGTGCGAAATTTCGTGTGCCAAAACAGATGCGATTTCGTCCTCGTCGTCCGCAATTAGGATAATTCCCTTATAAATCGTTATGCTGCGGTCGAAAAACGCCGAGTAAGCATTTATGGTTTTCGCATTATTATTGTAGAAAAATGTTATTCTGTATGGAATTTTGTTTGAGTTTAAAATCCTGAAACCGATTTGATTAATTTTGTTTTGGACGTGACCGTCTTGCGTATCGTCTGTGACCATTGCGTTTGCTGGCATAATTGTAAACAAAGCAAACGAGATTATCGTTATCAAAAATTTTTTCATATTTTCCTCAATTCCAAACTTCTTTTTTATTATAATTGAAAAATGTAAAAATCGAGAAAAAGTTGTTGTTTTTTATCAAAAAAAATACGAAAATAAGTCTGAAAGGTATGGCTGTTATGGATATAAATGATTTTTTAAAAAAGGCAATTTCTTTAGACGCATCTGATGTGCATTTGCATGTTGGCGAGCCGCCGTTGATTAGAAAAAACGGTATGATTATGAAAACTTCTTTGCCTGCATTGACGACTGAGAATATGAAAAATATTTATGAGAAAATTGCACCTGATAAGTTTAAGGCTGATTTTTCGAAACTTACTGATTTGGATTTCGTTTATGAAATCCCGAATATTGCTCGTTTTCGTGTAAATTTCAGTTTGCAAAGCAGCCAACCATCTTTCGTTTTCAGAATTATTCCAATCAAGGTCAGAACCTTGGAAGAGTTGGAGTTTCCTGAATTAATCCACCAAATTTTAAAGGTAAAAAGCGGTTTGGTTTTCGTAACAGGCCCGACAGGTTGCGGCAAATCGACCACTGTTGCTTCGATTTTGGACTGGTATAATAGAACTTTTCAAAAGCATATTTTGACAATCGAAAGCCCTATCGAATATGTCATCAAATCCCACAAATCCCTTATCTCACAACGACAAATCGGTATTGATACTCCGTCGTTTTATGAGGGTATGAAATATGCAATTCACCAAGACCCTGATGTTATTTTCCTTGGAGAAATGGACGACAGAGAGACTGCAAAACTTGCTCTTAAAGCAGCCAATATGGGCTATTTGGTCATCTCTACACTCCATACTCCAGATGCCGTTCAAACAATTATTAACATTATCAATATGTTTGAAAAAAATGACCGTGAAAATGTTATGCACGAACTTGCTGAGAATTTGAAGGGTACGATTTCGCAAAAGTTGGTATATTCTGAAAAATTAAAAACAAGATTTGCCGCAACAGAAGTCATTCTCGCAACTCCGACCTTCCAAGATTGCATTAGAAAAGGTGAAATTGAAGAAATTTATCAACTTATGCACTCGAACAACCCAACGATTGTGTCGTTGAATGAGTCGCTTTTGAAACTTACTTTGGACGACAAAATTTCAAAAGAAGATGCCCTGGCATACTCAAATCTTCCTGACGAACTCAGCAGAAGTTTCCGCCGTGAATTTTACGCTAAGAAAATGGAAATTGAAAAGCAAAAAGAAGCGGAAAGAATTGCCGAAGAGCAAAGACGTCATGCCGAAGAGGCTGCTAAAAAGGCAGAAGAAGAACGAAAAGCCGCTGAGGAAAAGGCTCGCCAAGAGGAGTTAAAAAAACAGGAAGAAGAAAAATTAAAAGTAGAACAACAAGCACAACAAGTTCAAAATGATGGCTTTGCACCGTATTCTTCCGATAATTTTGCCTCACAAGGCGGATTTGAAACACAAGGTGGTTTCGAGCCACAAGGTGGTTTCGAGCCACAAGGTGGTTATGGAAATTCCTCAAACTTTGGCGGTAATTTCGCCCCTCAAAACGGTGGATTTGAACCTCAAGGTGAAAACTTTGGAAATAGCCCAAATGGTGGCGGTTTCGAACCAATGGGCTACTAAAGTTGATTGATTTTTGGTAATTTTTGTAAAATTTTTTCAAAAATGTAACAAAAAATTTCATGTTCATGTTTTAATGGAATTGTGTAAGAAATCCGCAAGGAGGAAAAATGAACGTATCCGCAATTAAGGGAACAGAAGTTGTTAACAACAATATGAACTTGCTTAAAAAAGCAGAGGTTAAAGAAGAAGTTAACACAGTAAATACTCAAGGTTATGCTGAAAAAGAAGCAGCACCGACAGATGCAAACCTTTACAAAGCAATGTATGGTGTTAAAGAAAACAAAAAAGACGACGCTGCTGAATACAAAGAAGCAATGACTGATCATCTTAAAAAATGGGGAACTGATGAACAATTAAAAGAAGTTCAAGAACCGGAAACTACTGAAGAAGATGACGAATATTACAAGCAATATTTGGCTTTCAAACACAAATACGAATAGTTTGAATAATTAAAACTTTTAGGGGCGATGTGAAAATATCGCTCCTTTTTTAATGCCAAAACGGGCATGGCAAATGGAGAAAATGCTTATGGTTACTGAAAAACAAATCTGTTGAAACTATCTGTTTTTCGGTTTATAATTTTGAGGAATAAATCAGATTTGAAAGGAAATTTTATGATGAATGAAAAGATGCAAAACGCTTTGAACGAGCAAATTAATAAAGAATTTTATTCGGAATTTTTATACTTGGCTATGAAGGCATATTTTGCAGAATTGAATTTGCAAGGTTTTGTAAACTGGTTTGATGTTCAGGTTCAGGAAGAAAGAGCCCACGCTGTCGGAATGATTAATTACTTAAACGACAGAGGCGGCAAGGTTGAATTGAGAGCAATCGAAAAACCTGTTATTGAAGGAACTACTCCTCTTGAAGTTTTTGAACATGTTTTAAGACACGAAGAATATGTAACCTCAAGAATTAATGCTCTTGCTGATGTTGCGGAAGAAGTTAAAGACAGAGCTGCAATGCACCTTCTTGACTGGTATATCAAAGAACAGGTTGAAGAAGAAGCAAATGTAGGCGGTGTTTTAGCTACTTTGAGATTAATCGGAGATGATAAAAAAGCATTATTAATGCTTGATAAAGATTTAGCAGCAAGAACATTTGTTGCACCGGTTATAGGTTAGGGGGTAAATGAAATCTTGGGGGCTTCAAGTCAAGCTCCTCCACCGGTATTAAAGATAAAAAAGCGGGGCAAATGTCCCGCTTTTAACATCATTTATCCCTTTCTTTCTATTCTTATTGCGCTGTCAGGACAGGTCATTTCGCACTGTCCGCAAGCAATGCAGATTTCAGGGTCCGGCGCAACTGCAGGTGTCTGATACAAACCAACTTCCTTTGACCATTGCAGACATTTTTTGCCTGCTTTATTCATAGGGCATTTTGCTATACATAAACCGCAGCCTTTGCAAAGGTCTGTATATACATAATAATCCGCTTTTCCTTTGCCGACGCCTTCTATTTTGTAACCTTTGTATTCTTTATCCATTAAACACCTGCTCTTTCTTTGATAAGAAACATGCCCATTTCTAACGCTTTGTAATTTAATTCTCTGAGTTCCGGTTTGGCATCAAATTTTTTACCCAAAGCCATTTCCATAGCGTTCTTAATATCGTCCAGTTTCAAAACATTAGTCGCAGCAAGCAGAACACCTAATATTATTATATTAAACACTCTTGCGCTAAGTTTTTCATTTGCAATCCTGTTTGCATCAACCCCTATTATCTCTTTGCATTTGCATTCAGGCTTTTTTGTACATACAGATGTATCATAAACAACAGTTGAGTTTTCACTTACATAAGCAGTACATCTGTCAATTGCTCTGTCTGAAAGCATAATTATAATATCACCCTTTGAAAATCTCGGCTCGCCGATTCTTTCATCAGCTATCTGGCAGAACGCAATAGAAACACCGCCTCTTTGTTCAACACCAAAATTCGGGATGTAAAGTATTTGCTTTCCTGCTTCGTAACCAGCTTCTACAAGGATTTTTGCAATAGATTGAACACCTTGTCCGCCTTCTCCGGCTAAAACTATTTTTGTTATTCCAGTTTCTTTAATAGCTTTTTTTATATTATTTTCTAGCATATCTGTTGCTGTTTTTTCAAAGCTTAAGCATAAATCTGCTTTGTTTATATTTGGATTTTTATGATTTAAATTTATTACTGCTGTTTTTATTCCGCTAAATGAAAAGTCCATATTATCCATATGTGCAACAGGTAATTCAATAATTTCTTTACCTTCTTTTGCTAACTTATCAACTTTTGGTCCACCTGGATACCCTAATCCAACAACTCTTGCAACTTTGTCAAAAGCTTCTCCTATGGCATCATCTCTTGTTTTTCCTAATACTTCAAATTCTGTATAATCTTTTACATACACAATTTGAGTATTCCCTCCAGACATCATCATACATAAAAATGGTGGTTTTAAATCTTTATGAGTTATGTAATTTCCAGCAATATGTCCTTCTATATGGTTTACTCCTAATAGAGGTTTATTCGCTGCGAAGCTTAGTCCTTTTGCATATGAAATTCCTACTAATAAAGCTCCTACTAATCCTGGTCCATATGTTGTGCATATTACATCAATATCTTCTAATTTCATATTAGCTTCTTTTAATGCTTGTTTCATAACTTGATTTATTACTTCCGTATGGCATCTTGAGGCTATTTCTGGAACTACCCCTCCATAGTTTTCATGAATTTTTATTTGTGAATTTATCACATTTGAAAGAACTTCTCTTCCGTTTTTCACAATAGCTACTGATGTTTCATCACAACTTGATTCAATTCCTAATACATATATATCTTTTTCCACTTTTTAATACCTTCTTATATAAATATTGAAAAAATTGCTCTTACAACAAACTCTATTCCATTCATTATTACAGTAATTACAGGCGTTGTTATATATCCTAATATATTTGTTACGAATAAAAATAAAAATATTATAGATATCATTTGTGTGTTTTCATCAATCCATCTTTGAGCTCTGTATGGTAAAAATCTTAAAAATATTTTTGATCCATCTAATGGTGGAATTGGAATCAAATTAAATACTCCAAGTCCAACATTTACAACTATTGCATAGTATAGCATTGTAATAACAACATTTGCTACATTTATTGCGTTTAGCGAACTTAAAACTCCTGTGCCTGGAATAAATATTATTAAAGCATAAAAAATTATCATTAAAATAAATGCTAATATGAAATTCATAACAGGTCCAGCTAAAGCAACTAATGCCTCTCCTTTTTCTTTTGACATTTTTGAAAAATTATTTGGATTTATTTGTACTGGCTTTCCCCAACCCATATGAGCGAAAATTAATAAGAATAGTCCTACTGGGTCTATATGTTTTAATGGATCCAACGTTAATCTTCCTTGGTTTCTTGGTGTTGGATCTCCTAATCTATCTGCTACAAAAACATGTGCAAATTCGTGAAATGACATTGCTAAAATTACTCCTGGTAATGTTAGTAGTGTTGCTACTAAATTAAATGTTGCTAAATTATATAGCGTTAAAAATAGCAAAATTGCCATTATTATATATACGGTTTTTTTATCTATTTGATACATGATATTCCTTTCCAACCATTTCTGGTTATCTTTAGTTTTTCATATGTTGCAATTATAACATATTTTTCAAATTTATCAAATATTTTATTTTTAAATATGCTCTCTAATTTTTGATAAATTTACTATGCTATAGAGCAAGAACAGTAATTATATGTATGCTTTTTTACGTATAACCATTTTTATGTATAATTTCATTTTTAAGTTACGAATATATATTGGATAATTTTAAATGCAAGAAAACATTGTAAAGTTTCTTGCATTATTTTTAATTTTAATTATTCCTCCAAGTTATACTTGAAATTATTATACCATATATTCTATTTTATTATTTGGAAAATATTTTTTTAGTTGCTCTTCTAAAAATTCTTTACCGTCATCTCTTAAGGCTTGTTTGTACATATATTTTCCTTTTCCTCTTCCTTGCATTTTTTCTTTGTCATAAATTTTCATTGCTGTAGGAAATGCTTCTGAATTAATTTTGTCATGTACAAAGCTGTATGTCATAAAAATCACTTCAAAGAACACTTTTGATTTACTTTGTGGCGATAATTTAGATTCTAACTCTTGTATCAACTCTAGATATTTTTCCTTCCAACCATCAATCATTATTACCGGTGCAATAAGTATTCCTACTTGGTAACCCGCTTCGCACAACGAATTTATTGCTTTAAT
>ENA-ORNF01000034-ORNF01000034.1-human-gut-metagenome-genome-assembly--contig:-NODE-34-length-118753-cov-67.800982_pt1 | contig 118753 bp, 96 predicted proteins | sample MGYA00242110_ERZ509012 | MGnify/ENA primary metagenome ERZ509012 (study PRJEB26280, sample SAMEA2338714) | human gut metagenome | biome: human gut; feature: human-associated habitat; material: faeces... | reverse complement strand
ACTAAGGTAAATTGTTATATTGATTCTAACAAATTACGGATGTGAGAGGACTTATAAATAAATATATAAAAGTAAATTCATGGTCAGAACTAGATAATTTGAAGTGGAACAATTCATTAAGAGGTAATATCTATACGATATCATGGTTATCAGATTATTCTCCAGAGAAACATCCGTCTAATTCAGGATGTGTTGAAATTCTAAGATTTGGTGATAATTCAACCATTCAGATATTTTATTCCGGAAATTGTAAATTGTTTTTTAGGACTTTCCAGCAACCAGTTGAAGGAGAGTCTGTATGGTCTGCATGGACTCAAATTTGACCGTAAAGATAATTATCTTAGTGATATAAAGAGAAATCCTTGGTAGGGATTTCTCTTTCAAAACATATCACTAAACTTCTGTGGCATCTATAGCATCTTCAGGAAAGTCTGTTATAGATTTGTTATTCATTATAATTCCTGAAGCATCAGATAAAGATAAGATATTAATCAATGGATCATCTAATTCTATATATAGATTTAATCTACCATCTTCTTCAAAATTGTATTTTAAATTAAATAATAGTATACTCTCATCTTTAGGTATGATATAATGGTAACGAACAGAACTTTTTTCCTGTGTATCAGAAACTATTACTTGAACTACAAACAGTTGGTTTTTAGGAGTGTAGTAATGCCTTGATGATACAAGAATATTAACTACCATTCGTTTATTTATAGTCATAACGTGAGATTTCCTTAAAAAAAGACGAGGTACCATATTTTTGTCTAAAAGGCCATTTTTCGAAAAGGTGGCAACAGGCAATAGTCCTCTCACAACTTCTGCAAGGTCTTCCTTTGAAATCAGGATAGGATTACCCTGTGCGTCCAAAGCACGTACGTAATTAGCTTCATTTTTCTTTTGCAAAGCACTCTCAACCTCTTTAAGTGTTTTAATAGCTCCCATAATTTAAAAGTATTTGATTAAACGTTTTTATTAGTAATGAAGGAACATCCTTCTTATAAGGCTTCCGAACATGATACCTACCGTATCAGCAAGAATATCTCCCCAGTCCCATCCTGAACCCACATTACAGTTTTTTTTGTAAAGCCAGTCGGCACCTTCTTTTGTAAGAGCTGCAGATAAAGCACCTATTTCACCGACCGTCATAGTCAGAACAAGGCACGCAATAAAATGCAGGACCTTGTCATTCATCTTTAAGATTGAATCAACAATTTTCATTATACCCAATTTTTTAAATCATTAGAAAACAAACACGCTGAAGCATTATTGACAATCCATCCTGATGATGTGGCAATAATGTTCACAACATACCCCTCCTTTATCATGACATAAATATATTTTTCACTGAAAGTCTTTATAATCCGCTCAGAGCCCTGTGACTTGAAAACCAGATTTCCGTCATTTCTTGATATCAGCCTGGTTATTCCAGTTATATTTATGCCGAACCATTTCGACAGTTCAGGAAGAGTTAAAGACAGTCCGTCACGGCTCGCACCGATAAAAGACGTACCATGTACAGAAGGATCAATAACAAAAGACTCAATCCAAACATCCTTCATCGGAGTGTACACGGCATTCGCCTTTACTGTTCCGCTGAATACCCCATCCGCTCCGTCAAGATGCTTTACCTTCAGGTTTTCCACGTCAATCAGATCAGCATCAATCTTGCGTGCCAGAAGAAGACGGGTTCCAATCAGAGGATATTCCTGCGTGGCTTTCCATGAGGTCTTGTCCGGATTCAGCTTGACATCTTCAGACGGATGAATCTCACTGTTGCCAGGAACGGGATTCATCCACATGAAAATAAGCCCCATGTCCTTTTCAAGAAAGTATTCTCCATTCTTATATTTGAAAGGGAGAGGTCTCCAATCTCCGTCAATCGGATATGGCGATGGGTTCTGACGAAAAATAGCTACCCTTTTCTGAGATAGCAGTTCCTTGTAAGAACTGTCATTATAGGCTTCTACCACGATGGAATCCGCATTGCCCCATTTGTCAGCCGGAAGATAATATTCATATTCTGAGCTGGCACCCGGAGAAGCCGCACTGCCAAGTTCATTGCCGGAAGAGTGTACATGGAGCTGCCAGAATACATCAACCGGTTTTGATTCAGCTCCGATTCGAAGCAGGGCATTCAGCTTCAGAGGGGTGGACTGCACATTGTTACAGTCCACTGAAACAGCGGAAGGCTGGCAGTCGATGTCTACATATTCAACCGGATCCGGTTCACTCACTGCAGTAACACTTATTGTAGCTGTCAGCATCATAATCAAAATTCTATTGCGTTTGTATTCGTTGCGATAACCCGGAATGTCTTGGCACGTGTGGCATCCGCATAAGTAAGGGTTACGTCAGTACCCGAAAACTGGTTGCTGTCCTTTCCGGTCACGGTGAACGGATTGTTTTCCCCGTCGAACGTGGCAAAATTCCAGCTGGAAACAGGAACCTCCTCTCCGGACTGACGCTTGTAGGCATAGGGAGTCAACACACCGGTTTCACCAGGATAAATCTGTCCATCGGAAGACAGTCCTTTAACCTTGAAGGACGCGAGAACCGGATCGGACAGGTCAAATACGGTAATGAACCCCTTGGCTATCACCTTCCCGTTCTGCACCGCCTCACAGCTGACTACCAGGGAACCGTCCACGTCATTGGCCTGAATGTTCTGCGTCTGCTGTGTACCGAGGCTGCTTTCTCCTGATGGAAGCTGTTTTTTCCAAAGCAGTGTGATATTGCCAAGGTCACTGATAAGGTCCCCGCCAGAATACAATGAGGCTTTCAGGGTCAGTACGTCAGAAGAATTAATAATCTGAGTACCTTTGTCCGACGTGATGAACAGTTCGTACTGTTTTCCTGAACTTTCCTGAATCACCACTTCTGTAGAGAGTTCATTGAACTCTACGGTATGTCCTCCGATTTCCACTTCACCGGAAACCGTAATCCTGTCATTGTCATATCCGGATATCGGCACAAGGTTTTTCATCACCCGCAATCCGGCCATGGGATACGACTGTGAATCTACACTGACATTATAGCCGGTGACTCTCTTGAACATGCCTGTAAACTGCTCGGTATCACACAATCCGTCCTCACCGAAAGAAAGTTCCGTACCATTATACTTGAATACCAGCCTTGAAGGAATCAACACACGTCCTGTACTCACATCCCTCATTACAATTACCACGATAGGGCGTTTGTCCTCAGCAAGGGCCTCCCAGTCGGGAGTATACTTGTCACTTCCCTTTGTCCATGCCTGGATTAAAGGGCCATTGTCTACACGTACGTATCCGTTAAGGGTAGTACCGTTACTTACGGCTACGATTGCAAGCGCAGCCGTTACCTGGTTCTGACTCATTCCTTACCTCCTTTCAAAGCTTCAGTTTCTTCTGCACCCGTAATTTCAGGTGATTCACCGGATTCAGCATCTGGAATAGGTTCACGCCCAAAGTCAGGGTCAATCTCTTCCACATTCTTGATTTCTTCATCCTGCTTTTCAATCAACTCTTTCAGTTCCCTTGAAGAACCGATGATGTCAACCCCCATCAGCGTACCGACATTGCGGATTTCTCCGATGGGAATATAAGCTCTGCCGTCAGGGAGGAAGTTCATCATTCCGAAGAACTTTCCTTCCAATTTCTCTTTTTCAACGATTACATACATAATTCATCATTTAATTTATTATTCAAATATGGTTCCTGTTCCCACAAATACAGTCTGTCCGTCAGCTTCTGAAGCGACCAATGCGCCTTCCTCGTCGCCCATCAGTGATTCACCGGATGCAAGTTCCAGTTCCGCCCATACTTGAAATATGTATCCGGACGGGAATCCTTTTTCAGCCGGTATGAATTCAAGCGTCCGGCCTCCGATGGCAAGCACCTTCTCCTGTTCACCTGGCTTGGCACTCTGTCCTTTCCACGTAATGCGGAAAAGGTCATCGTATTCAGTACCATATTCGCGGCGGTTGTCGAAAATCCTGATTTCATACGCACTCGGCTGCTGCATATCGTCAGATAGTGTAAATCCTTTCGTCTGTATGATTTCACAGAGAAGTGATGCGGAAATCTCCGTCTTGACTTCCACTACCTTCTCAAGGCGTCCGTCTGTAGGAGACTGCGGCCTGCTTCCGGAATACTCGCATGCACGTACACGGAAACTGGCATTGGTGACATATTTTGCCTGATAGATAAGTTTACGGGTATATATTCCTTCGGAATCATGGCAGATGATGCCCGGGTCGTTCACCGTGACCGGCCGGTATGCATCTCCTTCCAGGATATCCCAAAAGTAGGCCGCATGTGCGTCATCCACCGGTTCCGTCCCTGTATACAACTGCGGTTCTATCTCACGGGACCAGTATCCTGAGCGTTCAGACAGGCGAAGGGGGTCTGTCACCATAACGGTGTCTCCTTTCAGACGCAGGGAGTATGCCTTGTTGTCATACAGGTGCGAATACACCTTCATGCTGCGTTCTGTCCGTACTTCTCTGTTTGTGCGCGGATCAGTGAATATCGCAATGGCGAAATATTCCATCGGCGTCTCTGGAGGAACATTTTTTCGTACAGTCAATGCATAGCGTGGAACGTCTCCGCTTCCGTCCGATATCGTATAATATTCGTTGTCGACAATCCGGTTTGCCGACTTGTCCTGCGGTGCTCCTTCAAACCATTCCACACCTGTAAGCGTCATTTCACCGTTTACGGACCCACTCCCGTCAAAGGCAGAAATCCGTGGAATCATGACAAGAGGGACAAGGGTATGGTCAGGATTGTATTCCCTCAACTGTTTGTCATAAGTCTGTGCCGGGCTTCCTGACAATACAATAATTTCACCCTGTATGGACAAAGGAGTCACATAGATGCGTCCCTGCTGTTTGTTACTTTTTATTCCCATAGCTATAAAATATCAAATCCAAATTTCTGTTCTATCTTCTGTATATCTCCAGATACCGGAATAAATACCCGGCATATAAACTGTACGGATTTGCTGACAAACCCGAAGTCAGACCCCACGCCGTGCTGGTTGCTGTTGTCTATATGTATCGCCAGCAGGTCACCATCCACATATTCAGGAGTCCATAAGTTGTCAGCAGGTATATTTCCGCTGTTACGGAACCATTCCACCTCGGTACCCTCCATTGACATCACTTCACTTGTAATGTCAATGGCTCCGTATAAAACACGACCGTGTATGTCCGTATCTACTCCGCCTATCACAAATGCTTCACCTCCTGACAGGGAAAGTTGCAGCGAATATCTTCCGTCCCCTTCAAGAAGAACCCACGCGGGGCTGTTCCATCCAGGTTCCAATTGCGTCCGGTCAACAATGCAGCCCCATTTACATCCAAGATGATAGACCGTATGCTGTTCCAGCAATGCATATTCGCTCCCGGACGGTTTTGTAAGTTCGTGCTGGATAAACCGGTAAGGGGCTCCACTTTGTGCCACCTGCAGAGACCATTCCCCTCGGTCCACTTTGTTTGGCACCACATCACCATTATAGTCGAACTGGTAAAATTTCTCTGCAATGACAGTCTGTGACACGATACCCACATCGTCCGTTGTTACAGGCAACTGCTCCAGTGCCTTCAGGTTGGGCAGTTTGCCAATGGTCAGCGCATAGTTGTAATCCTCGAGTTTCGGTTTGTAGACATTCTGAAGGAACATAATACGTCCCTCGCGGCTGGACAACAGCCAGCTCTGGGCCCGCTCGTTCACTTCTCCGATGTCGGGCAGTACCGCGTTTCCTCTTCTGGTTACGTTGTACCCGGCCACCGGAGGGTAGTTCTTTTCACCCGGAACCTCTCCATCCGGATAGAGCACGACGGTAAGCGTGTTGTCATTGACATTTTTCGTCAAACAACGGAACCAGCTGGTGTAATAGTCTGTACCTCCAGTCAGCAGGTTGTTGATGATTGAATACATTACGTCGTTCTCGTTGAAGCTTGTCACATCATACTCCGTGCGCTTTTCCATCCACAGTTTGTAAGTACCTTCGCCCATGTCCTCCACCTTTTCGATGCATCCGGCATCGCTGAAAGTGAAGTCTCCTGCCATCGCCTGGATTTCATTAATAATCATCCGAATGACAACAAGCGCATCGCGTACCTCCAGCCTGGAGAATTGCCCGCGTCCGTCCGGAAATATGCCGGCTCCCTTCCCGGCAATCATTGAATCAATGAAATCTCCAAACTCACCACCGGCAAGAAATTTGATAAGATAATTCGTATAATCATCTTTATACCGTTTTAAAAACAAATCTCTTGCAGAATCAGTCAAATCATTTGCTATATCAGTATATCCAGCTTTTATTTTTTGGTCATAAGCAATAAGATAGCCTCCAAACCATTCTAAAGCATTTAGAAGTTTTAAATTAGGGTGTGTATGTCCGATACCTCCAGAATCGTCTTGGCCAAGTTCTATGATATTTTTCAACACATAGTTTAATATGTCTTCAATAGTAGTTGTAGCCCACTTCTCTGAATATGGATTTTGGACGGGAAATAGAACCCCCTCAGTAAGGTTTTGGGATGGGAATTCAACTAACCGAGGGGGTATAGTAAAAGAACCTAAGTCGGGCACTTGTATTTCTAAATCATTTGGGAGCTCTGCTGGTCTTTGGAGATTCAGATAAGGCTTTGCATCTGCATATTTGTATGTAAACTCATACGATGTTGGCAATTGGTTACTTACATAAGATGTGCTGTCTTCTGTGACGATGATTTTTCTCAGTGAGTTACCGTCATACAAGTATTTTTGTTTTGATGGAAAGAAATCAAGCATCCATTTTCTTTCATATCCAGACAAATAACCGGTATTTTTTGTAAACTCTCTGCTGGTGTCTACATGATATTCGTTTATTTCCTCATTAATTTCTGCCAGCTGATGGTCATGATTTGCAGATAAAGTATTGGTTCCGTATGCTCGAAACGTATCAAAACCTCCTAAAGAGTTTTCGAAAATAATCCACTGCTCGTCTTCACTCATGGCTCCACTGGCTACATATCTTTGTATGTAACTTAGGTGAACGCCTTCCATATTCTCAAACCACACATCATAAAAAGCAGGCATCCTGGAATCAAATTTTCCGGCAATTACGGCATACTGAACTGGTATAGTATATGCTTTCCCAGCAATGATTGAAAGAAGTTGTTTGGTTTCTTCGCTGTAAGATCCGTTGTCTTCCTTGAAGTATGCTTTTACTTTTACAACAGACTCTACAGCACTAAAGAATGTAAGCATTTCAGGAAGATAGTAAGTCACCTTTTTAATCTTGGGCTGCCAAGTTAGCCAGTTAAACTGCATGAAGTTTATGTCTGTAGTAGCTAGGTTATCTACACCTCCTTTTACAACGGTAAATTCCACTGACTGTTCATCAACGTATGCTGTATAAGTTTTTGCCATATCAGGCTGCTCATACGGATAGCTGAGATTACGAAACTGTACATTAAGGTCGGCTTCGATGATATCCTTCACATCTATTTCTACCATCTGGTTGCTTCCAGGTGTGTAGCTTGCTTCAAACAAGGTTCTACTTCCTTGTTTAAGGATGAATGATATGGAAAATGTCGTAGAAATCTTAAATCTTTTCAGATTTCCAGAAAAATTTACGGCATCAGGCTTTAATATTATATTCATAATGGTGGTTATTCTTTGGTGTGAAGTTAGATAGAACAATAAGTAGTAGAAAGGACATATTATTCAAGAAAAATCCATGGGAAAGATTTACATTCAAGCCAAAAGTTAACACGGTAGAACTTCCCGTCAGCTTGATGGTAAATAGTTTGTTCATAATATCTCCCATTTTGATAGTACTTTTTTTGCGGGTAATCTTCTGCAAACATTACGGATGGGACTGTCTGTTTTACTGAAACTGAATTGTATTCACCTTCAGTAATCTCGACTGAACTGTAATTGGGTGCCCAGTAATAAATTAAAGAATTTTCTTTATCGTATGATACGTCAGAATAGTCTTTGAATCGTGGGCCTGTGGTAACCGGTGTATGCAGATGAGTCGTGAACAGGGTGGTTTCCATGGGTTCCATTTTGCCTATTGTATATCCCATGCTGTTTATTAGCATAATTTGTCCGTCCAGTAAGACAGGATACTCAGCTTTTATTGTTCCCTTTAATGCAGATGGTATAAGAAAATCACCTTTAATTTCATGAAGAGAGTTCCGATACATTTCATCCATCTTTTGATAGAATTTCTCGTAGATACAGTTCTCTCCCCAGTAGCATAGGGAGTAATCAAATTTTTTACTTTGCGAATACCCGTCTGCCGTTTCAGAGTATCCATACGATGTGATTGTACCGCGAGGAAAGTTAGGTGTATTATAGAAGAAAGCAAGCATCACGTTCAGTTCTTCATTGTCAGACTCATCCGTTACAGTAGAAGTGCTGGTATCTTCGTTAACTTCTACCATTTTAGAATGGAAGAAACGACAGTTCCCGATGTAAATAAAGTCTACACCGTTCAGGTGTTTTTCTTTGTCTGATTCTGTAGGGTAGTAATATTTTATAATTGGCTGACAGTCTGGTACAGTTACATCTTTATTTTCAAGATTATCTCCTGCATTGTATGGAAAAGAAGAGCTGGCCAAGGTCTCATGAATACTTTGGAACCACCAATATTTTGAAGAGGTATTATAAGATGGTTTGTAACCTATACGATAAAAATGCCCAGCAAACTCATCGTTATATATTTCTCCAAAGTTAGTCATCAGATCTTTTATGTTGTCTACATCGCCTACAGTCTGTTCATCCGATAAAGAGTTCTGACTGTTTATCGTAATTTGTTTGTATGAAGGATAGTTCACTTCATAATTTCCACACAGGTATTTTGACAAGTCCGCTTGTGGCTTTTCCTGTATAACTTCATTGAACAGCTTGATTTGTATTCTTTTTTCTATTTCATTGACAAAAAAATCACAGCAGAATTTTGTACGGATCACGTCAATAAAATCAGCTACAGAACATGATGGAAGTAGGTCCGTAAACTTTATCTTTCCTTCCAGTAGTGTATCTGCAGTGTTGTTTAATATTACCATGTCTGTAAAAGGATAGGTTTTGCTGAAGAAACTTTCTGCCAGTGTGTATCCAAAGTACTCTGCAATACGTTTCAAAACATAGTTAACCCTTATGAATGGGGTAATGTAGCATCCTTTGGGGATAACATAGTTTTTTTCGTTATCCGTTTCCGTTCGTTCAATATTATTGTAAAAATCACCGGTATATTTCCCACTGACCTGGTCACTCCAAATACCATCTACCTCTTTGCCAAATCGGTTTAATATTGTGTAGCTGTTCGAATCTGAATTATATTGTGAATCTATCAGTACCGGGAATATGGCAAATTGAGAATTATTTCCAGCTATAAGACTGCGGCAAAAGTTTATACCTTCGTCTATTGTATTAATGCCATCCACATATTCATTTTCAAAGACTGCAGATAAAAGTGTCTTGTCAAGTGAAGCGTAGAAAGAACCTTCGTTCAAGTAAAGTGAGGTAGTAATAAAGTCCTTTTCTTTTGCAGAGAGGATAGTGTGTTTCCCAGCTGCAAAGAAATCCTGATCCGAAACAGTCACTTCTATTTCGGATGAAAGTTTTTCTTTTCTGGTGATTAGATCCGGGAATCCTAGTAAACTTCTGTTCCATGGGGAATTGGGCAGGTCGATAGGCATACTTACTTCTGCATATTCGTTGAAGAATAAGTTTGTCCGTTCCATTTCTATTGTCTGGTCAGGTTGTAACTGATATTGCTTTCCTGATTTTATGTTGGTAATCTTCATATCATTTTACTTTTGAACTTTTTTTAATGGCTTTATTTCGAAGATCTTCTTTAGCCTTTATGTCGCTTAGGGTAACAAAGGCTTTCAGTCCGTTTTTGTCAACAGATGATAAAACTTCCGTAAGTTTACGTATTAGTTCTGGAGATACTCCGGTTACCTCGGGTGGTGTTTGGACTGGTACGGAAACAGGACCTCCTTCTTGTTTTCCTCGAATTTGCATAGAGGCAATATATTTGTTCAAGTCGAGCGAACGGATGGTACCGGCTTGTTGTGCGTGGTCTATGATAGATAGGATAGGGGAGACGGTGGGATTGTTGACAGCATCGTTGCTTGCCACCCACTCACGCGACATTCCTGCAGGGCCTTCTCCAACGATGACCGTAGGACGGGAAACAAATCCTCGTAAGGATGGATTGAGTTCAGCGGTATATTTGCGACCGTCCTGGGCGCGTGTGACATCAATATAGCCTCCGGATGCTTTTCCTGGAACACGTGTGTAATAGGTGTTCCCATCGGGACTGGTGGTAATGGAATCTGCTTTACTACCTTTACTGAGTAAACCTTTAAGAGCTGTTTTCGCAGCGGTAAGTCCAGCCATAATCAATCCACTAATGACGGCAGTACGGGCTGCAGCAGTAGCCCCGAAACTTGCAACGGAATCAGGTTGTGCTGCTGATATTGCAGCGGCCTTAGCTTCTTCTGCAACGGCTACAGCAGTAGCTTCTGCTATTTTCTGGTTGATAATTTGTGATAATACATCAAAAAGAATATCTATCATGGTATTACCAAAAGCTGTCAGCATATTTTCCTGTCCAGAAAGCACTTGTCCTAAAGCATTCCCAATCTGACTTCCATATTCCTGATACTGTCCAACCTGGGCCTGTAATGACTGTTGTATAATCTCAGTACGTTTCTGATGGTCCTCCTGTAGCTTTTTCATCTGTTGTGACATCCATTCGTCATTCTGGGCCATTGCTTCTTCATTAGACTGACGTTTTAGTGTTGTTTCTTGGCTTTCCAGTTCTGCCTTTTTCTGATAAAAGTCCTCCATCGCCTTGATACGTATGTCCAATATCTGTTGTTCCAGTTGTTGACGTTGTTCCTTTTCAAGTCCGAATATAGATAACCTCGCATTCAAATCTTGTAATAACAGATCTTCCATAGCCTTGTTGAACTGAGCCTGTGTCTGAAGCTGTTCATCATTTCCGGAGAGGTAACGTTTTTTGAGTTCTATCTGCTGTTGCTGATAGAGTAACTTTTGTTGTTCGAGGGCAGCCTTCACGGAATCGTTCTTGTCATCATTTGATCCTTTATTGTCAGGAAACTTTGAGCTGTAGATTCTTTTAGCTATTTCCATATATTGGCTGGCGGCATTGCGTTCATCAGCAATCCAAGCTGCAAGAGTTTCTTTGTTCATGGCATTTAGCTCCTTTGTAAATTGAGACTCTTTTTTTCGTTCATTCATGCGTTTCTCTATAGACTTACCTGTCAGTTCATCCAGATAAGTCTGCTGGTTGGCATAGGTGTCTGACGCTTCTTTGATATTTTTTTCAAATTTTGCTACTTGCTCAGGGGTCCATTGAACAAAAAACATGTCACCAGTTTTTCTGTCTGTTTTCCACTTTCCACCTTCTTTTATGAGTTTCTGATAGGTTGCTATATCCTCTTTCGCTTCTTTCATTTTTTTCTTTGTGGTATTGATTTCCTCTTCATTCATGGCTGCAAGTAATCGTTTCTGAGAAGCTACGTATTCATCTATTTTATCAGTATTGATGGACAAAATATTTCCATACTCATCCCAATCAGAAATAGCCCCAGGCATTATGCGTGAAAGTTCTTTCATGAGGCTGTTTAGTTCAGCTTGCTCATCTTTAGATAAACTTGTTTTCGAAGTAAGTTCATTGTATCTCTTGGTCAAATCTGGCACTTTTTCTTCAAGTGCAAATACTTTATCATATTGTTGCTGAAAGCTATCAGAAGAGGAATCTAATAGGGAGGATAATTTTCCCAAGGAATCACCTAGCCATCCCATGAAAGATTTGACGGCCGGCTCCAATTTTTTCCCGATTTTATTGTAAATAGAATCCATTTGGTCGCCAAGGTTTGACTCCAGTCCGGCAAGTTCTTCCATCTGTGTAGCCATTGCACCTTGCACACCTTGCATATTCCCAAGAGATAGTATATAGTTCTTGATAGCCTGATCCGTATTTTGCACCTCTGTAGTAACTCCACGGAAAGTGAAGGCCGTAGTTTCTCCATTCTTGGATGCGGTGATACCAAATTCCTTCAAGCGTTCGTTTTCCCCGGTCATGGCATCGAGCAACGCTTCGATGAACTGGTCGATATCCTTACCTTGGGAAGATGCGATGTCACCCATCTGGATAAGTTCTTCCTTCGTAGGAGTAATACCACGATTGACAAGCTTGATGTATGCCTGTGTCCATTCGGCCACACTTGCCGGAGTATCCGCTGCAAGTGTCTGTATCATCTTCATGGCCGATGCTGCAGCTTTGGTAGAACCTGTTGCATTTTTCAGGACAGCCTCGTATGTAGCAAATTCCTTACGGGTGTTGTATGCCTGTGTACCTATATCCTTCAGGTATTGCCATAATTGAACGGCCACAAAGAGTTTCATGGCAACCGTCAGTTTTGAAACCGCCTTCTCTGTATAAGACATTTCTTTCTGTACATGACGACCTGCAGCTCGCAGCTCATCCATACGGCCACGCACGTGGTCCAGCTCATTCTGCAAAGCCTGGTATTCGTCTGGATGGGTGGACTGCACCGTCTGATCGAGCTGACGCTGCAGATCACGAGCCTTCTTTTTGAGTTGTGCCATGGTGAGTCCGGTAATATCCAGCTTCTTTTCAAGCTCGCCCATAATCATGTTGTTCTCTGATATAGTTCGGTTAGCTTTCTTTACTTCTGCTTCAAGATTTTTATACTCTTCGGTTTCTTTTTTGCCGGCTGCCTCTAGCTTTATAAGTTCCTGGCGTCTTTCTTTATTGACGTTCACAAGCTCACGGTTCGTTTTTACAAGTTTACGTATCTCCTGTTGTGCTTCGGATGCATCGACCGATAATATCCAGTTAATCTGGTCTTCAGTAAGTTTCTTTGCCATAATTGCTAAACATTAGTGTTACCAACTTTTATCGTAATTCTCTATCTTAAGCGCGTGTATCAGGTCATTCTTAATTGCATTACGGATATCCTGTGTATAGCCATAGCGGATATCCGGTAATGTCTCGTTATACAGTACACCCCAAATCACACGGTTGTAAAGAGCCAAATTACGCCTTACTTTCATGTCTTCTCTGTATTTGATATCCAGAAACCGCAAATATGGAAGTATCTTAAACCAGAACACCCTACCATCGAGGTCTATTGGTTTTGCTGAAGTAAGTGATCTATACAGCCTTCCGGTATCATAGAAATAAGCCTGTACTACCTCTGCCTGAGTTTTGTATATCACAGCCCTGTCACGGTTGACAATACTTTTGATATACGTCTGCTTGATTATGTCTTCAGTAATCATTTCCAATCAGTTTTCAGCGAAGATACGTCCGGATACAAAAAAGGCGAAGGACAACTTTTGCATTGCCTTCGCCTTAAAAATAGCGTGTTATATCATTTAATCTTCAGCATCCATTTGAAGTCCAGAGCCAAGGCACCGGGCCGGCATTGGAATCGGAATCCTGCATCAATCATGGCGTCATAGACTTCTTCCTTGGTTATACCTGCACCAGGTGATATTTTTTTGATGGCATCGTAAACTTCATCGGTACTGAACCAGTGTGTGGTTTCGGCTTCACTCAATGCGGGGAGAAATGTCTGCATGAGTGCTTCTATATAGCTGGAAGCAGCTGAGTTTTCATTCTTATTCATCGGAAATACTAATTAAGGTTGTCAAATCTTTCTTTAAATAACGCATAAGAGCAAGCGTTTCGAGCTTGTCAGCATCGGAAATCTCCGGAATAATGCCTGACGGTGTGAGAAGAACATCCTCACATCTGTCGATAGCCGACAAATATAATGCAATCTGTTCACTGTCGTTTGACTGCATCAGTCGAAGGGCCTTCAATGCCTTCTTGCTGAGTTGTACTCCGTTGATGTTCATTTGGAGCCTCCTTTCTTATCCATATCTTCTTGCTGTCTGACAAGCATAACGGATGACGCGAACCATCCAAGACCTATCAGGGTCATGATGGGATTGACGAAAGTAAATGAAACGAGGACGGTTACAGACAGAATCAGTTGCATATCGAGCAACATTTTTCTGTTGGTAATAGACTCGCCTTTTTCGGCAAATAGATTTGTGAATAACTTGTTTTCACTGTTCAGCCACATTTCTAATGTGCTGGTTTCTGCCTGGTTAGCAGAGGTTGTTGTTTGTTTCTTCATTTTAGAGAGCATTTAAATGAATAAAATTATTGATTAAATACGGAGAGGAAACAAAAAAAGTTCCGCTCCCCGTTGCTCTCCACCTGATACAGGCAGTGGGTCCATTAAGACTCCACACGGGACGGAACTATACGATATAATAGGCAATGCCTCAGACATAAAAAATGCCCGCAGCAAAGTTATTTGGCGAGCCATCTCGCCTGTATCAAATAGAGAGCATTGCAAATATGAGGATTTATTTTGGAATAGCAAAGAAAAATGGAGAAAGTTTTCGTGGAGAAAAATTTCTTTGCATTTTTGCAAAGATTTTTTGCTTGTTTGGAAATAATTTTCTACATTTGCAAAGTAATCTTTAAAACACGACGATATGATAATATCTAACAAAGTTATTTTGAATGACTATGTTCAAAGACACTCAGGGGCTGTGAAGCCTTTGAATAGGTGGTTGAAAGAAGTGTCGGATGCCCAATGGCAGAACCACCAAGATTTGAAAGAAACATTTCCTTCAGCAGACTATGTAAAGGATGGTAGGTATGTATTCAACATCGGTGGTAATAAATACAGGCTGGTAGCTGTAGTTCTGTTTATTGAAGGAATATTGATTTTAAGATTTATCGGTACACATGCCGAGTATGACAAGATTAAAGACTGTTCGGAGATTTAATTTCCGAACAGTATAATGAATATATTATTGTACCAGTAACATAAAGATATTTATGACTGGAATTTGATTTTACTATAAACACTTTATTATGAGAAAAGATGGCGTCAACTGTATCACAACACGAGAGCAGTATGATGAAGTGCGTAATCGTGTTAATGAATTAATTAAAGAAGCGACTCAAAAGGGAATGTTGGAACCGAATGCAAATAACGAGTACATTCGTGAAATTTCCCACCTGGCAAAATTAATTGCAGATTACGAAGACAATTATTTGAACATTTTGCCATTGAAAGTAAAAAACCCTCTAATTAAGGCTATTGAAGATTATTTTTATTCTAAAGACATGAAGAGAAAAGATGCAGCGGCTGCTTTGGGATTAAATGAATCTGTATTTAGCCAAATTATGAATGGAAAAAGAAAGATTTCTGCGACACTAGCCAAGAAACTTTACACTGATTTGCACATTGATGCGGATCTTATTTTGCAGAATATTTAACCTAAAAATACCGTCAAAACGGTAAATCTCAAAAACGCCTTGTCGTTCGGTTTTGAATGACAAGGCGTTTTGATTTCAGTTACTTATCATATGAAAGAACTGTATTTTTAAGCTCTTCTGTGAAGTTATATATATCATCAAGAGATTTAATTTCGTGCTTAGTTTCCTTCTTATTCTCATCGAATGTTGCAATATATTTTTTAGAAACAGCATTAAAATACATTCTACATATAGGCTTTCTGTTATTGTCGTCAAGCAGGATTGCAAAATATGTCTGAGCGTCTCTATAAACCACTCTTGAAATATCAACGAATGGTCGAAGGATGGACTTCACAATCAGATAACTTTCTATTTCTTCTTCAGTAGTTACTATCTTATTCTCATCAGTCGGCTGCTCGTTCGCTTCAACTGGCTTTTGTGTTACAGGAACCTGTTCTTTCTGTTCAATATCGGCTTCTGTCTTGAATGCAGATTTGAGTCTGTCTGAAATTATCTCATTGATATATCCAGAGATAGACCTTTTTGTAAGTGAAGTAAATTGTTCAAGTAACTTTGCTGTCATGACTCCATCGTAAACTTGCTTGGATATATATTTAACAAATTCTGGAGAAGGATTTGAAAATTCCTTTGCAAGAACAGCCTTCAGCTCACCCATATATTTCAATTCACTGGCAGAACTTAAGATATTATCTACGTCGAAATATGATTTGTGGAATTTCTTGATTTCCTCGATCTGAGAATCTTTTATATCTGTGATATCTACTTCCAGGAAAGGTTTGTCGTCCATCTTGTTTGGCTCTAACAGATCGGTATAGAAGCGGTATATTATACCATTGGTTAGAAGGCCAAACTTTGCTTTAGAGACATTAAAGTATCGCATCAATTGATTGTCGTGTAATTTAAGGTCTTGCGCCCAGTGCTTGCACTCAATCAAGAGAATAGGTTCGCCATCTTTCATTATGGCATAATCAATTTTTTCACCTTTCTTCATAGCGATATCGCATGTCATTTCTGGAACAACTTCAAGGGGATTAAATACATCGTACCCTAAAGCATTAATAAATGGCATGATAAACGCATTCTTTGTAGCTTCTTCTGTCTGAATACTATCCTTCAGCTTTATCACTCGTTCAGACAGTTGCTTAATATTATCTTTAAAATCCATAGGAATAAGTTTTATATGTTTTCAATTTTATCATAAATATCGTATTTGCTTGCATAAGGATTAGCCATTAAATAATCTAATCCTTTTTTTTGTTCAGAGACATTGACGCCAAGAATCAAATCTTCAGGCTCACAAGTTGGATCATTGGTTCCTCTTTCTTTAAATTTACTATAGTAACATCTGAACATATCAAAAATGTATATATTGCGCTTTTCATCATAAGCAGCATAAGAACATATCAAATAGTCATTCTCGTTTATTTGCTTATAATAAAAACCATCTGTATGGCAAGCTGACTCGAACTTATATTCATTATACTTGAAAGAATTATTGCTCAGATATTTAATTACTTCGTCTCTGTTATATAGTTTACGATATTTATCATCAATAAGCATTCTTAATTGATGCTTAGTATCATCATTTAAAGAATAGTCTGAACAACATTTTATTAAATCGGACTTTTTAAAAAGCATTGACCGATAAGAAGAATACAATGCTTCCAAATAAATCTTATTGATAGGGTCTAAAGACTTTTGGAAATAGCATTCGATGTAATCATAAATCTTATTGTTGATATTTTTATAGTTAACAAGACCTAATTTCCCCGACTCAAGATGTATATAATATTTTTTCTTGCCATCTAATGAGCAACAATAGAACCCCAATGTATTACATAGGGATCTTTTCATATCATCATCCAAAGGAAGCATCTTGGCTTTCGTTTTGCCTGTGATCCTATCTTGCATTATTCTAAAATAGTTTTCAAAGTTGAACGGTTCCATATTGTAGTATTTTGTTAACAGCACAAAAATAGCATTAAAAATTTATGTAATTCAATTTTTAGACTAAATTTAGTGCAAAATAAAAAAGGAGCTTGTGTTAAGCTCCTGACTACTTTATTTTATCATTTTATCGTTCCAGTAAATGCACCTAATACTATTGCACTTATTAATGCAAGAAATAATATTGAATAGAATTTGACTGGCTTATTCTTATAATCATTTTCAGATAATAAGAATAGATAAATCAATGTACAGAAAAGAAATAAAACAGTTCCAACTCCTAATGAGGTCAAAAGTGTTTCTTTAAAATCTTTTGTTTTTGCAAACACATCTATCGTTCCAAAAAGGAATGTCACTACAGTAGAAAATATTCCCAAAATTTTTAAAGATTCCTTCTTGGTATCTTCAATCTCTTTTTTTACAGCAACTATATTCTTTCTTTCATCAATCAAGAACTTTTGCGCCTTATACATATCGTAATTTCGTACTATACCAGATAGCTCGTCCTTAAGCTTTTCATACCTCAATGGGCGAGTAAATGAAGATGGATAAAAGACCTTTAGATTATCTGAATAAACAATCATAGAATCGGCGAATGGAAGCAAAAACGGATAAAAATCATTTTTAAGTCCCCATTCTATACTTTCAGAATAACTCTTTAAGCATTTATCATATAGAGCCAAAGCTTCTTCATATTCATTACTATCTATTGAGTCTATTTTAGATAAATAATGTTCTGACAAATAATCTAAAATTTTTTCATAGGGGTGGAAATTATTTATTTTAATAGGTTCTTGTTCTTCTTTTATTTTTCTGTAAAATGTATTAAGTTCAGATATAGAGACTTTGCTAAAAGATAACTGATGAGATAATTTACTATTAAGCAAATATAGTTTCAATAACTGTAAAGAAAAAATATTATATTTTGACATCTCGGGCGAAGGCCTTAGATTACTTTCATAATGATTTAAAATCTTGTCAATGTCATTGTTCCTATTTATTAACTTTTGGTAATATTTCATTAAAAGGATTAGTCCAGGAATCGTTATTGACTGATTATTTAAACTACTTTCTAGACCTACTAGATTGTTATTCATATAAGTTTGCCTTTCCTCATCATTATGTAAGGCATAAAAAGATGTTTCCCATTCAGCCATCTTGGGGCGACGAAGCATAGTCGTATTTACTTCATATCTGCAAGAATCGTAATATATAACAGAAGGGCGATTTCTAACATGCTGAAGTTTTAATAAAAGAAAAGAGGCTTTATCTAGTAAAGCATCTTTCAAATCGTTACTTAAATATTCATTTCCAGTATTTTCACTAATAGATTGTCTGATAAAGAAAAGTTCACCTATTGAATTCTCCCTAAATGATAATGTATAATCAAGTCTGCATAATGGTTCGACCCATTCTACGAAATAACGAAAAGCCTCAAACATTTTTTCATTAGGAATCTCGACAGAAGATTTAAAAACAGAAGAAATACTAGCATTTTCGTATTTATTTTCAAATAGATAAATTAGGTCTAGATATCGATTAATACATTTGGAGAAACTACGATTAAATACATCTGTTTTTTCTATGAGTTTATTCAAAGACTCGTTTTCTCCATTTAAACAGCTATGAGCTAAACATGGTAAGAATCCTTCCAGTTTAATCTTAACTTCTTCCGTATTCTCCACATATTCCCCAGATAAAATAGAGCGACTTAATTTGTCAATACAGTTAATCGAAAAAGTAAATAATTCTTCAGATTTCGATAAGAGTAAACTTTCATCCTCAGGACCTCCATTAAATCCTGAGTTTTCAATCCAATCCTCAGGGAACGTATGATTATAATCATCCCAACATTCTGTAATGTATCGCATTAGCTAAAAAATTCATTACTTTTTTCTATTAATTCTTTAGGCATAAACTGACTACCCTTACCAAGCATTTGAGCAACCATATACGCACTTTTCCAAGATATCCATTTATGAGTGATTTCTACTAAATCCATAGCCGGACAAGAAACGATTTCTGAGTTAGCTTGTCTTAAGGAAGATATAGCATTATCAAGACACTCTCTGTTCTCTATATGTTCTAGCTCAGAAAGTTTCTGTTGTTTAAAAGACGTCTGTCTGTTCTGGAATTTAAAATACTTGAAGGTATCATGAACCATCGCGTTATAGATATCACTCTCTACAGGTCCATGCTGCATGGCATAAAAATTATTAAATAGAGATAACAAATTATTCCCATTGCTATCTCTGATTGCTGAAACAAGGAATAGTAATTTTAGAGCTTTTAAACGAGTAAACTCACGCAAAAATTGATGATGAGCTTCATCATTAATATGATTAAGCTCTTCATACCAGTTCATGAATCTATACAAGAGATATTCAAAACTAATAAATTTATCTACCATACTCCCACTAACAAATCTGACAACTATAAAAGTGTTTACAAATGTCTGACTTTTTAGGTTGAGTTCAAATATTAGACTATATTTTATACAACATATTGTTTAAATAAACTCATTAAACAGAAATTATAAACCTTCTTCATGATATTTTTTGTAATCTACACATTGCAAATTAAGCCTTTGCTTTAAGAAAATGTGAAGGCTTAATTATGGCAACTGGCATAAATTAAAAAATATATCCAGCAGCAATAAGGGATTTAACAAACGATTCAAAAGAATCGGTATCAATTTCAACACCATGCAGCTCCCGGTATCTGCGAGTAAAGTTTTTCATGAATTCCTGATTGGTGCATTCACTATCAAAACGGCTGCCCTCACGGAGCTGAGTAACGAAATCTTCAGGACTGGTAGCGGTAATTGTACCACCATCCAGCAGGTTATAAGTTTTTATCATCTTGCTAATCTTTTTGTTCTAAGTTTATAAAATAATTTCTGCTTTTCATCGAGGAAAGGAATATTCTCAAGGCTTGTGGTTCCGGCAGTTCCTGCTTTCGCAAAGGTAATCAATCCGTTCAAAAAGCGAATCCAGTTTTCCATCTTTGTAAAGTTGGTGGTACCGGAATGCTGGCGGAACTCAACCGTTCTGTGTCTTGCGTAGGCTTCAAGGTTAACCTTGCGATATCGGTTGTATCCAAATGCAGCTCGTAGGTCGTAAATGCTTTGTGCTGCCTGTATGTCTGAAGCTGAAATGGAACTCAAGCCTTTACAGTAATAATTCTGTCTTCTGGATTGCGGCATGAAGGAGTCTATAACCCTTTCAAGGTGCTTGTAACTCAAGGCGAGGTTCTTCCATGTCTGAAGGTCGAAATCGGCTGCATCCATGTGAATGTGTAGTCCGCAACTGTCGTTTACCTTTACATCGCAAAATTCAAGTACCCAGCAAACTTTTTCAAGTTCTTTCAATCCGGCTTCACCTTCAAGAACCGGGCTTACTAGTTCGAAAGTATTGTTTCCGGTAAGGCTTGAATCTGTAACTAGTTTCCAATGGTTGCGAGTGGTGTGGTTGTAACCTTCGATTGCTACATCGATACCGACTGATCTAAGTTCGCTTGCAAGTTTTTCTCTGGTACAATTGTATGCCTCAATCTCGATGCCGAACTTGCGTGTGAAGGTATAATCAAGCTGAATGCTTGCCGGAATGGGCGATGTGCGTAAAAGCATCTTCTTATATACGTTCTGCACAAAACCGTAATTCCCGTTTGTTACCAGGTCGGCCACTTGACGTCTTGTAAGTCCAAGCTGAAGAAGTTGTTCAATCTTTCTTGTTTTTGTTGTCGCCTGTGATAATATTGCTGTAATCTGTTCGTTCATAATCGTTTACCTTTTTATTGTACAGCTAAGGTAACACTATAAACTCACATAAAGTAGTAGTACTTTCTTTATTATCAAGGCTTTAGCTTTGTTTGTCTTATATGTTCAGATAAGTAAAAACTTGATACAAAATCAGAAATTCCAAAGATTATAATTTACTGTGACGGCAAGTACCGGAGATAACCCATGTTTGCTTATGCCGTATCCTGCAGACACTCCAACTCCCCACCGTTTGGGTTTACTAACGATATCCCGATATATGTATTGCTTTTCATATACTGTTCTTGGATAGACCCTTATCTCGTCCAATCTGGGATCAACACCACTAACCTTGGCATAATAAGCACTGTCCTGGTACTCCTTGTACTCACGCAGGTGCCAACAGCTATCTCCCCTGTATATAGTGTCTTTATGATCCACCCATGCCAGATAAGGGATTGGAGCTAATAGATATAACGTATCAACTTTAACTTCAGTAACAACGACAGGTTTGCCCTGTATGGTATCAAACTTCACCGTTTTGTCCGATAAAGGCAAAGAAGAATGGCTGCACCAGCCTAATTCGAAAGCAAGTGCAGCCACTATGATGAAAAGCAGATTCTTCATAACCCTATTATAATAGTTCCCAACCTGCAACTACATCTTCCATTACAGCCGGAACGCCGTTTTCAACTTGCGAAATGGCAGCTGCGAAGGCACACATTGCATCCTTATCATCAACATCCGGAACATAAGAATTCGGTACTTGCATTTCCCTGCACACACGGCTTATATAGTTACCGGTATTGTTTTCTGATGGTGGCGCCCATCTGTTAATGAAATCTGCAATAGTCATACAACCGTGCCTTTTACGGTAGTTCTGCAACGTACGCATTAACGCACGATATCCCCAGCGCATTTCAATAAACTGGAAAAAACTTTTATCAGTCTGCACTTCACGCAATCCTTGCCATTTATCTTTGGTAATGCGTATATTACCTGGATTGCAATTTCTTAAACCTCTTGGTAATGTTGTCATTTCATTTCCTCCTTATTTTCTTTTGTCACTTCTTCGATTAATTCTCCGGCTGTGTTATATTTTTTCTTAATATATCCAACCAAGATTCGCTTGATAGATATGCGATTTTTGATACCATGAATAATACATATATGGTCCATGATGCTGTCAAATTCAAAAACAAACGCTAACCCCAGACCACACATAGCAGATACGGTATAGCTACAAATACCAACTGGCTGAAGAATAGCAATGCCCAGCATGAATCCTATCACCAGGTATGAATTATACTCAATGAATTTGCACATGGTACGTCTGCCGGCACGTGAAAAGCGGAAGTCTTCTCCTCTTTTTACCACACTGTCTATAATTCCAAGCACAAAATCGGCTATTATCATAGCTACGATAAATGCAAGCATCCAGCGAAGTTCGAATACAACCTGCTTGATTTCGCATATAAAAGAATAGGCTCCAGCAACCGCCATCTGTGGAGCAATGATATTAACTATTCTTTCCATCATTATTACTCAAGATATGGTCATCACTCCATTTCTTAGCTATCCAGCCTAGAATGATTCCAGCAGCAAATGCTCCTGTAGAAACGATACTTGCCCAAAACGGGACATACTGATAGTAAGCCAACAATCCGACAATGACGGTCACGGCAATAACGAAAACAATCAACTTCTTCTTCATAATCCTAATGTATTTAGAGTTAAAATTCTGTTGCATTTCAAATTTAAGCTACAAGCTCTGTTTTGCATAGGACATAGTAATCTCCTTCAGGCAGAACCAATCTGAAGCAGATGCATCGAACATCAGTGTCCACCCAATGGAGTTCAGTTCCTTGGATTCGAAAGGTACTATACTGTGCTTTTGTGACAGCATATTGATCCATGAGTATTTGTCCTTATAGGCAAGCATATAGGCCCTGACATGATTGAGCAAATTGAGTGTATTATCGCTCACAAGGACTTCCTCAATGATATCTGCTGAATTGGAAACCTTCATTGCAACAGTAACAGCAAGACGCTGGGTGTCTTCTATAGAATTGTTTGAATTACGATCAGAAGAGAACTCACCAAAATCGACAAACAGATAAACCCCAGAAACTTTATCGACCCTGCGCTTGACAGCTTCCAGGCTTTGGCCAAACACCAAATATTTGATATCCGGAATTACCGGTTCTGGAAGCTGGCGAATGTATTCCTGCAGTTTTGTATATCCGGGTAAATTACTACGGCCATTTAAGAAGATGTCGTTTACTCCACTTCTGTCAGGTATGCGTGAAAAGAACTTCAATAAATCGATGATAATCATAATAAAATCTGTTTAATTATTGACAATGGTAACCCTGTCTCTTTCTCTATATCCACCAGTTCCATTTTAGCTGCATTAAGTGAACGAACGCTCTCGATAACTTTCTTACGGAGTATTACCAGGTATTGGAGCAATCCCATCCTTTCTATATGAATAATATCGCCATATCCATCTGAAGAAAGATTATACAAAGATTCCAATGCCCCTGTAGATATAGCGGATCTCTTCGTCTCTTTACCGGCAGTAAGAATACTGTATTCGGTCTTAGTAAACAGGAAATTTATAAATGCCTGAAAATTCAAGGATATGGCATAGAGTTTATCGCGAGGAACCGATTTAAACGTATCTGCAAGTTGATGAGCAGACTCTGAGGTGTATGGGTAAGGATGATAAAGAATGGCAGCCATTAATGGAAGTATCTTTTCTCCCTGACCGATAAGCTGTCGTGCTTCAATAAACTGTAAAGCAGTAAGTGATGTGCTCAGTGTATCAAAACTCGTAGATATGGTATAGCCTGTATAATGCTTCCCATCAACTGTAAGATATGGCATAAACTGACGGCAAAAACACAAATCAAGTGTGAATCTATAATCAAGTCGCTTTAAGACTTTTGCCAAGGTTATGCCAGAAAGTCTTTCGGGTGGTATCCGTTTGCATAAATTGTATGTATAATCGTCTAACCCCTGTAATGCTTCATCATTGTTCGGATAGGATATCCGGAACACAAATGTCACCTGTTCTGCAAGCATGACCAGGTTAGCAAAGGAATCTTCATCCTTAATTTTCTTGTAGTTCCATCCGAAGTACCGGCATATATAGTTTATCCGGACCATTGCTGGAGACAGCTTTCCTTCTGACATCAAGATAATATCTCTGACTAATTGCAAGTAGTCATAATCATTCCTTATCAGCTCCCAACGATTTGGAATCTGATACATCTGATTTCCGTATTGAATGCGTATGTAATTATCCATTAAGCTCATGACATAAAATAGAATTTATCCGAAGGCAGCAAATAAGACTCTTCTGTACTTACATTTCCACCCTCTGAGTTAGACAATATGGTATCTATATCTCTTAATAATTGATCAGCTTCATTCTTCAACTGTTCCGATAATGTCAGGATTCTATTTTGCTCCTCTGAACCAGTTCTAGAAGCTGTAGAGTCATCAAAGAGGCTGCGAATTGTTGATGGAAATTCTATAATATCGAACTGGCGTAAAGATTTGGCGACAGTATACATGGCAAGACATCGGTCTAGTTTTCGATAAATACTGTTCTTATTTTCATCTTCTTCTGAAACTCTTGAGTAATAACCGTTCATGTAATCCTCAAGTGCTTCACGTTGAAATGGAATAATCCGGAAAAAGAAAAGATATGACCCGTCTATCGGATATAATTCATCGAATTCCGGTGCAGTCTTTATGCGCAATGATTCAAGTATCTTTTTATAGCGCGTTTCTTTCCAGGATTCAATGTCAGACTTTTCAAGTTCCAAAACAAGGCTGTCCATGGAATTGTAATAATTTTCAATATAAGCTCTACGCATTGATTCCTGTTCGTGCTTGTAGATATCGATTTCCTGCTTTCTACGATTTATGGCATCGAACACCACCTGCTTGGCAAGAGTAAGATTGGCTACTGCAGTACGCAATTCCTCAAATATATTACCACTTCTTTTCTCAATAATTGCAGAATATACTTCTGGAGTAATTATAACACAAATCTGCTTCTTGGCCGATTTCGCACTACTTCCAAGTTCGGAAAACGCAATATTACTGTCCATGAATGGCACATATTCTCTTAATGTAGCCACATCGGTAAATAATTCTTCTAATATCATGGCTGCTGATTATTTAATCGATTTGAAGGAGATAAGTCTTCCTGTCTGGCCGGAACCTCACGGTAGAAACCGATTCGGTATCCTTGCTCGTACAAGTGCGGAAAATTGACCTTAATTGCCCAGTTGAATGGCTCACAACATATCTCATCTTCCGGATTAAGCTGCATAAGGTATATGAGATAATTATAATAAGAATCAGAACCAGACTTACTGATTACACCATCCTTGCTGACGGATGATATGCTTGAATCCAGACCTACAGAAGATAACAGGACTTCATCAGCTCGCTTATCGTATGCAATAAGTGACTCGATATATTCCTTATATTTCAAATCAAGTGTTTGAAACTGCCATTCTTCGATGCCATTTGCAGACTTAAAGCTGTATGTTGCATAGGTTTTTCCTTGGTTATCTGCACCGGAAAGGAAGTTGGTTACTTCACGTAATTTCAGACTTATATACTGAAGAACTAAAGCTTCTTCGAATTCTGTTCCGATGTCTATACCGGCAAATTGATGTAAAGGAAGATTCTTCTGATTACGTCGTTTATTGTCTTCACAAAGTCGTTGGATCTGTATTCGTTTACTCTGAACCCAAGCATCCGGTATGATAATATGAACTTTGGCTGCTAACGAATTGTTTAGAAAAGAGTTAATATATCTTGCAATGGTATTGCTGCCCTTGATATATTCTCTTGTGCCTTCATGCGTTTCGTTCTGTCCATAGAATTCATTCACAGACTTTTCCCTATGATGGCTGATGGCTGCAAAATTGTATCTGTCAACATCGGTCAAGCGAAATTTAGGATAGATATGGAAACTGCTGGAAATACCGTATGCAAAACGGCCTACTGCAACCGCTGTGAAATCCCGATCTGTAACCAGTGAATATGCCACATCCTTCTTGAGCGTGGCAAGCCGGCAATGGTTGTTTTCCATAGCTTCTATACCTGCAATAGGCAATACACCAGGAATTATACCTTTTCCTACAGAAAATCGGAATTTGCAAAAGAAATCTCTGAAATAATAGAAGTTCTTGATACATGCTTTGGCAAAATCCTTAGGCCCCTGGACTATACCGTTATCCTCCCAACTGTCAAGCCATGCCTTTATCTCCGGAACTTCCTGCCAGACACGCTTGATTTTGCCGTCTACAACTCCCATCTTATATACAGCCGGACCATTGCCATACAGCATATCACACTGTTTTGTAATAAGTCTTGGCAACAACCTGTTCTTCTTGATATCACTTGCCACCTCCAGACATTTAAGGTCATTCCATCCTCTGCTGAGTATATGATATCCGTTAATGCTCATCCAATGTGGCTGCTCTGTCAAATTTAGCAGAGAGGAAGGTAATTGGAAGTCCGGATCAAGTGCTGGCATAGAAGCCTGTGATCCCACCTGAAAGGAATATGATGTGCCTTCATTGATATACACACCAAAGTTTCCATACATGTCCATCTGTTCATTCATAACCAGTTTATTTTATGTAGTTTATACCCATCGTTAGGGAATGCCATATAACGGATAAGTATCTTATAACACATTCGTGGTTCTCCATCTCCATCCGTAAACAAAAACAAGTTTTCACCATCTATACTGAACTTCTCTTGAGGTAATTGAGTACGCCATTTGCAGCCTTCCTTAATCGTCAGCTTATTGCTTGCTATGCCTCTATTCCTAGAACAGGGAAAGAAGGCTACCGTAAAGTGACCATCCGGAAGCTTTGATATTTCTTTTGCCCATTGCATTGCAATCGGACCGGATATAGTAGTGGATTCATCTATCGTTTTCATACTCAAATTTAGGCTGCAGAACGGGGTACAGAAAGGACCAAATCATATTTCCCGATTTTCGGGATTTGTGTCGGGCATACCGGATTCTTAGCGGGGCGTGTTGGTCCGAGCGATGTAAAATTTTCTGCTGTCTGTTGTCGGTATGGCTAAAAGCTGACTATCAGATAAATACATATTCATACGATGGCAAACAATATGGATTATTGCATTAATAACAATAATTATATTTCAAAAAATTAGCTTGTTACGACATTATCCAACAGATTATCGGGATAATTTGATAATTCAGACTTAATAGAATCACCATATTTGCCGTATAAAAGATAAATCAAAGCTGAAGGTATCTGAGTAGTTAAACCGGCCTGTCGTTTTAAAGGGACTTTCTTTTCACTTGTCTTGTCAAGTTCTATTTTCCCATTAGTTTTTTTCAATGGTGATAGAGGGATAGCACTTACAAGATTCGGACATTCGTTTTCATCAATTAATAACTCTGGTAAAATATTACTTCTACCGGACATTATCATAGCCATCAGTTTAAACTGTTGCCAGTGATATATTGTTCCTTGGCCTTCGTTCATCAACTCAACTGTGAATCCATAGCTTTCGAGTTCTTTTTTCATGGCACGGCTGTCTGTTCCTACCTGCTCTAATTCCTCGCGTGTCTTGTTTCCGGCACGGTCGGGATAAAGAACTATGTGCTTGCTCAAAGAGTCGGAACCGAAGAACTCCCATATCTGCCGGGCTAGTTCCGGCTGCTCGTCTGGGTAACAGCAATAAAATTCTTTTATGATACGGAACTGACGGCCATAGTTTTTTTCTTGGCCGACTACAATGCTCGAGAAGTGTCCGGGATCATAGCCAAGATACAGAGTGTCCCGTTTATTGAAATGCTTTAAGTACCTGGCTGTCAAGATAAAATGTTCTTTCAAATCTAACTTTAAAATACTATCATAAATATAACTATCTGAAAAGCAATGCTTTGACTTGCTAAAGTTAACGAAAAACTTATTAACAACAGCCTTTCTGCGCACGGCACAAATGGCTGTAAGGAATTCGTCTATATCGAGTGTATCGAGCTGTGTTTTGAAAAACTTAGGTCCAAGGATATCCTTATTTGCAAATGAACTTGCCCTAATGTATAATGTTGCGTTTCTGCGCATATCTGCCAATCGGGGCTGCCAGATGGCTAATCTTTTATCTGCCTTTTCTATATCAAGGCGTAATTTTTCAAGAGTGACAGGATTGGTTGTGTGTTTTTGCTTGAATATACTGTCATGTTTTGTAAAGAGTGCTTCATTTACATGAAGTGCTACGGTTATTATTTCGTTGATAAGCTGGCGGTTCACATTGTCCTCATAAGATTCGAACCAGTCATCCTCATTCAAGTCCACTCTGGCAGTATCGGAAACGCCAGTCCATCCCTGGTAATAGGGGGACCTTCTTATTTCGGCTGATGAACCGCGCAATGAAGGGAAAAGTCTTGTTTTGAGCTTTTCCCCGTCATTGTGTTTCATTTCTTCAACAAAGGCATGAACACCAGACTGTCCGGCTACAGATTCCGGTTGATCGGAACTTACCAGTTGGAAATGATGGCCGTTGCGAAATACAATTGAATGTTTGGGGTAGGAGATGGGTCTGCGGGGTAAACGGAAGTGTGTAGGAAGCTTGCTTTCTCCGGCCACATAATCAATGCCTTCCTGAAGCATTGGACGTACATGACCATTGACTGTTACTTGCTTGGCAAAGGAGGCCTGAATGTTTGGCCAAACATTTGTAAGCAAAGCAACGTAAGTTTTATGTACGACGAAACTGCATTCACCAGGCATTGAATCACCCACTCTTATCATACGGTTGGTGGTTACTTCTGTTGTCTTACCCACAGCTCTGGCACCTTCTACGATAAGAGTATTTGGGTCTACGATATTAGCTAGGAGTTGCATTCTGTTCATATATGAACGCTCTATCTCGGCTGCTACTTTATCAAGTTCTTCATTTTCCATAACTATTCCTCCGTAAGTTCTTCTACAATCTCCGCTTCCTGAATATCTGCATCCCTAAGCAGACGTTTCTTATCATCTTTCTCGAGAGGAAGGTCGGATATAAGTTTGTGATAAAATCCTTCATTATATTTGGTTGCAATCTTTTTGAGGTTCTCTGAGGTATATCCAAGTTCCTCTGCAGTAAGTTCTTTTGAAAAAAGGAACACGATGCCCATGTTAGTTGTGGCTTCGGCTATTTGTGATGCACGTCTCCTACATTCGAGTGCTTCCTTATAGCATTCTTTCTGTGTCTTATAGTCGCCACGCATAGCAGAAAGTTTGGCCAAGTCCTCATATTTGTCGGCAAAGTTGTCCTCCCATACCTTGATGGATACATTGTTGTCGATGTTGAAATAGTTGATGGCAGTATATATTCTTGCTCTGCATGTACGTTCGTCAAGACTGATTTTCTGCTGTGCAAGTATCCTTATGCGAAGCTGACGGGCTGCCCTACTGATATTCCTCTCGTATTCGTATATCTCTGCAGCCCATTGGATTTGCTTCAAAAAAAGCTTTACATCTTCCGGGATACCATCACAGTGTCCGGTACTCAAGAATGCAGCAATCAAGTCCGGATGAATTTTATCAAGTCTATCTATAATTGTCATACACCAAATAATTCTTTACGCATATCGAGTTCCTTACGTTCGTTTTTTCGCTGCTCCAGCAGGGTGATGGAATCTATATCTCCAGTCTCGGCACGCTTAGCGAGCTCGGCATCGATATTATATTCGCCAAGAGCCTGACCGGAATTGTAAGCATCATAGTAAATGTCACCAGGTATTTTCATTCTAAGCTGGAGTGCAAGTTTTTTCTTGCCTCTGAGATTTAACAACTGACATATTCGGTTGATGGAGTACCCCAAGGCACCGAATGTCCGGACTTGGGATACGTATTCATCACCTATGGCCAATGTCTTATCGATGTCACTCGTTGGTTGTAATTCGTTGTCCATGGTATATAATATTTAAAGTCTCATCTACAGAGAATAGTGTTCCGTCACGATAAAGTCTGACTGGCTGTTCCGGGAACATAGCCTTAAAACGGTTTATTGTTCCTGCCACATACTTAGGATCAATCTCCATGGCATGACATATACGGTCTACCTGCTGGCATGCCATAAGGGTGGAACCGCTTCCGGAGAAGATATCGAGGACGATATCGCCATGATCAGACGAATTGCATACGGGATAAGCCATTAAAGCAATTGGTTTCATGGTTGGATGAATAGAATTACGTTGTGGTTTATCAAAGAACCATGTTGTAGTCTGCTTGCGGTCGGAATACCATTTATGGCTGGCACCAGGTTTCCATCCATACAGACAAGGCTCATGCTGCCACTGATAGTCCTGACGTCCCATAACCATGGAATTCTTTACCCATACACAGCACTGCGCAATCTTGAATCCGGCTTTACGGAGTGATGCACGGAAGTTCTCTCCTTCCGAATCAGCATGGAAAACGTAATATGAACCACCAGGCTTGAGACAGGCAAACATCATACCGAATACCTGGCGTAGGAATGTGGCAAACATATCGTTCTCCATGGAATCGTTCTGTATGGTAAGTTCGTCTTCTGTACCACCGGTATAAGCTACGTTATATGGCGGGTCGGTAACAATTAAATCTGCTTGCATTCCGTTCATCAGCGTTGAAATATCGGCTTTCAGTCTGCAATCGCCACACATCAGCCTGTTATTTCCAAGCAACCAGACATCACCCGACTTAACAAACAAAGCATCATCTTCTGTGTCAGGAACCGTGAAATCAACAGCATCCTCTTGAATATCGGTTGCCTCATGTTCTTGGGCAAACAATGGTTGTGAAGGAGAATAGTCCACCGTCTTAACCTCATAGCCGATACTAAACCTGTCAAGTGTATCGGTACTGATATTATACTTTTTGAAAAGAAGTGTATCTGGGTTCTTTTTGGCAAACTCACTATTATATGCTGCAATCTCTTCTACAGCTTCCTTTTTGTCGGCTGCAAAGATTGGTTCGTATGGTATCTCCGGGATATCAAACCCTGCCTTACGCAAAGCCAGCAAAGCCTTTCTTCTCTGGTGAGCATCAATAATCCATAATTTACCGTCCGGATCCTTCCATGCCTTGAATGCATACTTGAAACCTCTGGTAATGATCAGCATCTGAAGCTTGGCCAGCTTGTCAGAATCTGAAATTTTAAAGTCTTCCTGAAGCTCAAGAAAACTGTCGATGGGTGCAGTTGGTAGTCCACCTAGATTATATACTTCTATTTGTTTGTTCATGATTTAATAGATTGTAATATTGTTTTGAATAGCAGTTCTTTATCTCTATGCCGTTGAAGTAAAGTACGAAACTTACTTTGCTTATCGGCCAGCTCCGGATTCTTAAGTTTTGCTTCGTATCTGCGAATATTATCAAGTACACATTTATGACGACGAAGGAACTCCTGAGGATCATTCTTGAGAAGATGTTCAAGTTCGGAACGTTCGGATTTATGGCTAATAAGAGGATGGCGATAAAGGAACTTACCTGTATCGTTATACGATTGAAGCTCGGTGAAAGCAAGAAGGTTCTGAATACGCAATTCCACCATCTGCATAACTGCACCTGAAGTTGGAGCCGTATCCAGAACCTTATCGAGTTCTTTCATTTTTCGCCAGGCTATAATTCTGGCATTATAGATTATAGTGGCGGTCTGAACATTCTCATCTGTAAGATTATTCCAGTTTATTTTGGGGAACTCTTCTTCCTTTTGGATTTTGCCGGAGCCGGACGTTTTTTTTTCTCTTCTTCAAGAGCCTGTTCAGCCTGTTCTGCACGTTCCTCAGCTTCTTCAGCACGCTGTTCGGCTTCCTCAACCTTTTCTTCAGCTTCCTCGGCACGTAGCTCGGCATCATCAGCCCTTTCCTCGGCTTCGGCAGTTCTCTGTTCTGCTTCAGCTATAAGCTGTTCGGAATTGTCTGTTACAGTATTGCCTTCGGCAGGAGATTCTGGCTGAGGAACAGGTTCCGGAGATGGAACTTCCGGCTGTGGTTCTGGCTTCTGTTCAAGTTCAGGTCCCGGTGCAGGTTGTGGTACCTGCTCTGATTTCTTGCGTCTGAATTCACGTATTTCTTCTTTAGTTGCAAAGTCAAGTAAGGAGAGAAGAATCTCATCGCCCAGCTTTTTCGCATATAAAGTGAAACGTCGCTTATCTGGGTGTTCGGGACATAGTTTGAGCAAAAGTTCCAAATCAATGCTTGCAGAATCAGTGTTCCGTAATGCATTGAAATGGTATTTTTTTTCCTTGTATGAATATTTTGCCATATTGAAAACTTTTAAGCTGTTTGAACACGTGATCCTGATACCTCAACCAATGTTTGGGAATCGAAAACTCTGAAAGTAATTCTACTACCAGCCTTGGCCGTCCATGTGGTACCATCCTCAAGAACGAAAGATGTACTATCGGCAATCGTTGCTGCCTTTTCGTCTGTAGCTGTTCCTTCGAGAGTGATGTATCGTCCTTTATCGGAAGATGTAATTCCATTTACAGTAGATATGGCGTATGTTCCAGAAGAACCTGCCGGAATCTTATAGGTATCAACTCCAGACTTGATGGTTAAAGCTGTGGCATCAGCAGAATGAGTGACTGGTTCACTTCTTACGATTGTTCCAGTGTACTTGTAATACTGGTCAATTGATGTACGAGTAAATGTGAATGTTACATACCGGCCGTCTTTGTCATTCTTGTTTTCAAAGCTGGAGAATATCATGGGTCTGTCTACACTGCCTAAGATATACCAGTCGGTTTCTCCAATCTCATGGAAAAGGATAATAAATTTACCCCCAGCATATTCTTCCTGAAAATTCAGAAGCTTTTCACGAATACCACCCATTATGATTGAAAATGTATTGGTCCCTGAGGTTGTAATGTCACCTTTTTCTCCAGAACCTGTGAATGTTGGGATATCATGAGCTTCAAAATATCTCATGTATTCACCATCTTTCATCGGTATTTGGGCAACTTCTCTTGATGCATTAGGTTTCGGAAATGGTTTGGTCGTATCAATCTGTTCAATAGGTATCAAATGAACCTGATAGGCAATGTTGGAACCATGAGTCTGACGGTCGGATACATCCTCGATATCACCGATAACCATCATTGAAGCCATACTCAGACCTGATAAAACCAAGTCAGGGTCAATAAAGATGTTGATTAGGTACACGCTTACAACAAGAAGCGAAAAAAACAAGAACAGTTTAATTCTATCTTTACGCAAAAAATAATCTTTCATAATATATTGTTATTGGGTGGGTTTCCCCACCCTTGTTTTGAAAATCATAAAACTATCTCACTCCAGGAACATTGGGCTGGAGAGCTGCATTAATGGTTCGCTTTCCTCCTACACAACGTTCAAGCTCAAGGAAATTCTTTTCAGAATTCATTACAACCATAATGTAATCACCTACAGCGGAAGGATTCCATGCTGCAGTGATATCAGCAAACTTACCACTCTTATCAATGCTTTGTGGCTGAGTAGTATTACCACATTCGATGATATAGACTACACCAGTTTTAGCATTGCTGATATCCGTAATTTTCTGGGATGCAGAAGTATTCTGAACTGTTTCGAACCAGAAACCTTTGGTTGCGTCACAAGTGGTAGCATCATCGGCCAATGAAATACATGGCTTATTCATGAAAATCTGCTGCCATACGAAGTTGTTTTCCTTCAAAGCTGCAGCAGAATCGAAGTTCTTTCCTACAAATGCAGCCGAACATCCTTCTTTCCATACAGACCAGCCCTTAACCAGTTCCATATCTTCCTTCAGTTTGAAGTTCAGCATTTCGCCCGGAACATATTCAAGGAACTGAAGGTTGCCAGGCTCTTGAATGAACATCAATGGCAACTGTCCAAGGTATGGAAGCCAGATGATACGCATTTCTGTGTCAGGCAATTTATATTTATATGAATCCGGACCTGAGAAGTCAATATCCTTGCCATACTTGGCACGAACATTTTTAAGGTACCAAGGCTGATGTGTTTTGTTAAGGTAGATACACATGTTATCGAGTTCCATATCCTCGCTGCATTGTGACTGCACATCGTTGTAAAACTCAAGAACAGCATCAAGCATATCGTCCTGAGTATAGCTGCGATAAGCTGTATCGTCGTTCAAGAGGAGTTTATTCTCATGCGAGTAACGAACAAGAGTATAGAGGATACCTGTACCGGTATTGAGATAAGAACCGGGTTTTCCTGATTCCGGCTTGACATACATACCACGGATTCTGCGTTTATTCTGTTCCACTTGTGCAGTTTCCAGTGTATTCAAAATGAAGAACTCAATCATGCTCCACTTGATAGGATCAGAACCTTCTTTGTTGAGATACGCTATGTACATGCGTTCAAGCTCCTTCATCTGACCGAATGAGAGCTTAATCATCGCATCGTCCACATATCCGCGTTCCGGCTGGATTTCGGCTCCACCTTTCCAAACTTCTCCCGGCTGATATGCCTGAGAAACTTCTGAGAAGTAAGCATTAAATACGAGGTCGGAGTCCTGGATACCATATCGAACAGGGAAATACTGAGTGACATCACGTTTCATCAGCACACGTGCGATAAGAGCATCTTGGCGTAGAACGATGAAGTTGTTACCACCCGGAACTGATTTTACACCTGAATAGTCTGTTGCGAACTTACCTTCAGAGAGAGCCTGCACCTGGTTAAGGTAGTTGTTCTGGTGAAGATAGTTGAAACGCTGCTTCAAAGAACGTGAATACTCAAGAACGGCCTTACGGAATGCTGGTCCGTCAGTTTCTTCATCTACGGGATTAGCTGCGGCATAGGATGGTTGAGCGGCAATCTTGTTCCAACGGTTATCCATTGAGAACATAGAATTTTCAATTCCGAAAAGGAACTTATTCTGGTCAGCTGGACCGTTGTAGCCATGAATAGTCAATGGAGCTGTTTCAGCCAAGGGCTTGTCTGGGGCTGCACGATGTGACATGGTTTTTACATTGTTTGCCACTTTGCCCAACATATACAGTACTTGAGACATAGAAGGAATGTTTTCTTCCTGGGCGGTCTGTGCAGTTTCATCTTCTTCGTTGTTTTTTTCATCGGAAGTTTCTTGAGAAGTCTGTTCGGCAACAATATCTTTAACCATATTATATGCTGCAGTAATTTCTTCCTGGGAAATTGAAGGTGCCTGAGAATGATTATTCTCTTCTGCCATCGCTTCCTGTAGGGTAACCTTATATTCTTGCTGGAAACGATTTACTACAGCTTTCCATTCGTCGTCGGAAAGACTCTGGTCCTTGGCCTTTTGGGTAAGTCCCAATAAGCTAAAGACATGTGTAAGTTTTTCTTTTAAATTCATACGCAGTTAAATTAAGAATTAAAAATATTGAGAGCTTTTTTTCTGGTGGCGACTTGAGTATCCCATTTGGTAGCCAGTTCCTTTGCGTATTGCAAAGTTTCAAGAAAAGATTTCTTGGAATCAACTAATCCTTTTTCAATCGCAGTCTGAGAAAGGAAGGTTTCACCTCGTAAAGCCGGTTCATCATCTGATGCATTCTTAAGTTGTTTCCGGTATTGTCTGACAGTTTGAAGAAAACTAGCATTCATCGGATTAAGAAACTTCTTTTTATAATCTTCGTTCTTACCAGCCAGTAAATCATCGTATTCTTTATTTTTCAAATCTGAATTACTTGCACGTACTGTAATTCTTTTCAGTCCCAGTTTCTCAAAATATGAATCCCAGTCATAGAAATCAATCATGGTACCGATACAACCAATCAAATCGTTGTCGGTAAGACAGAATACATGTTTAGCCTGGCAACCTATATAATAGGCAGCAGATCCACCAGCCATTTCAAATAAAGTAACTGTAGGTTTTTTGAGAGAAGAAATGGTTTCCGAGAGACGGTCAATATACCATGCTTCTCCACCTCCAGAATTAATGTGGAAAAGGTGGCAGGATATAGCCGGATTAGCTTCAGCAGCTAACAAGTCTTTTTCAAATTGTTTGCTACTGAAGTAATATCGGCTGGATGATGTGATAAACCCAAAAATCCTATGGTAAGCAATGCTGGATGAAGCAAGCTCATTTGAAGAAAAGTCTGTTGTAATATTAAAATCAGGATACTCTACCTGAATTAAAGAAAGTGCCTTCCGGCAACTCTCTATATACATTTGGGGTAATGTAATCTCCGAAACCGGATTTATCGGAAAAACATCCATTACAGCAGAAGCGTATGCCTCTGCTGTAATCAGGAGTCCTTGTCGGGTAATCAAGAGTTGCCTCAAGTATTTAAGTGCATCATTCATGTCTTATCTTTTCAGCGAAGATATAGACATACACAGCACTGAGAAAGGACTATATAAGAGGTGAAGACAGCATGCTGCATTGTATTTTGAACAGTGCAGTATTCAAATTCGGGGAAATAATTACTTTAGCCGGAATCTCTTCCGTACCGATTTTAATTGGATTCCCGGCAGAATCCGTAAAATTGACGATACATGAACGAAATATAGAGAAATCAATCATGTCATCGGGCATCGGCTTATCAATATTAATTTCTAAATCGCAGACATAGACAGGACCGGCAGTTGATGTGGATAGCGTAGGTGCAAAAGTGAAATAGTCACTTGTCATAAACTGGTATGATTCCTTGCGCATGGATTTGACGGGATGCACTTGGATCCTAACGGATAGTTCTTTCATCTTTGTTTTAATATGCTGATAATAAGATTGTTCTATGTGTACTGTACTTTTTTACTCACAAAATCGGACAAAATTATACAGTTGGTAGATTATTTTCTGTTATGTTTTTAACATTAATTAGATATACTGAGTTTCTCTTTACGCTCCTTCCTTTTCTTTCGTTGTCGCAAAGCCTCCCGGTATCTGTAGTAATTTTTCAGCAGAGCATCCTCAGATATAGATTCTATACCATAGGTACATAAAAACTTATGTACAACGTCTATATTATCTAGGAAATGTCCTTTACGGTCATTGTCCATAAGCTCTGAATGAAGCTCTTGGTTAAACATATTCTTGATATGAAGTTCGATGGCTTTAACAGCACGAACGGAAAGATAATTAAAGACAGCGGGATCTTTGCCTATCCTCCTATCGGGTAAGGCAATAATAAGATTACCGGTATCCACAACAGAAACATTTTCCGGACGTCTTGACATATATTCCCATATAACGTGATACAGATCTGTTGTGTCAGGGATTTTGACTTCTCCTTTGTTACAATGGTTGTATTTTCCGATAATATATTCGGCTAAATAAGGTGTGATGGTAATCTTTGTTGTAATCATAGGTTTTTCTATTTTATATGGTTTTTCTTATTTTTTGCATCATACCGACCTACAGTCCTACAATTGTTTATATTATAACGTAAAAGTAATGATTTTCAAGCTACTATAAAAACAATACGTTATGTTTTTTCTTGTAGGTCACCGTCCTACACAACCTACAATCGCTATTTTCAGACATTTTTGTAGGTCGGAGCAATACTTAACCTACCGACCTATAAAAAACAGCTTCGACATACAAAACCTACACTGACCTACTGGCCTACACTATGTAGGTTATATATATTATCTTATTAGAAAATTATATATATATCTATCATACAAAGAGTTATGTAGCTTATTTGTTTTGAAATATTTCTATGTTGTAGGACTGTAGGTCAGTAGGTCGGCCTTTTTGAAAAGTTTTTATTTCAAAACTACGTGTCTATTTGTTTGTCCTTTTAATTTCAGGGGGTCCGGGGGATTGATATCTAGACAAAGAAAGGTGGATGTAACGATTTTTTTTCGCCATCCACCTTCATTAAAAATGTTCTTACTAATTATTTAGTGTGTATTCTTTAAAATGTTTTGCTGAAGTATTCAGTATAGTTTGCCATGCTTGTATGGTCGCAATTCATTATACTTCATCTTCTGCTCGATGTGCCACATGATATTGATGCCTCTTGACCAACAGAAAGAGAAAATTTCATTCAATACATCACATATACCCCAGTTCATAACGCAATGTACTATTATATATATAGACTCAGTAAACGACTTAGATAAGTAATCTACTTTCAATCGATCATCAAAATCATAATCATCAAAATCATAGTTATCCAATCCGGCAAAATCTAATAACCTAATACAGGCATCTGCAAGCTCTTCCTCAACGCTATTTTTAATCGTTTCTTCATAGGCTGCTATAAAACCCTTCTCCTTCGGTATCATGGTGTTGAGTCCTTTACATATAAGGCTATTCTCTGTAATAGTCTTATATCTCTCCACGTTGGCATGCCTTCCCATTCTATCAGCTTCCACTGCTTCCATAAGTTCAGAAATCACCAGGCAAAACCAGTGTTCATTACTCTTCTCACTTTCATGCCAGCCATGTTCTTTAGCACACTGGTAGGCTTTATCTCTTAATTTATTCAGATTAATTTTATTTGTCATAATAATCTTTTATTTTATATGGTTATTAAAACGGTAAATCTTCTTTGTTTGATTCATGTTTTGAGTCTTCCGATTCTTCAGGTTTACGTTGCAAGTCAATATCGTATATCTGACGGAACATATCGTAGTTAATGGCAATACAACTTGATATGGCTTCCTGACGTTCTACTTTCTTGACCATGGTATTGTCTACCTGTACTCCGGTTCCGGATGTATCTTCTTCCAAACCACCACGGGGAACTTCAATTGTGGTATACCATTTGAAACGTCGTGAGTTAACAAGACCAATATATGCTGGATTAGAACGAAGGTTCTGCTCGATGGTGGACTGGGTCGATTCTTCCTTGTTGTAAGAACTTCGTGCATACTGGGTGTATATTGCTCCCATTCGGAGATATAATACTTTGGTTCCTGCAGGAAGTTGTACCTCACTTCTTTCACCACCAGGGGACTTGATTGTAACCTTGGCTTGCTCCACAATATCATAATCACGGCCTTCTATGATTGCTTTGGTATCAATCATCACGTCCATTGCCTTGAAGAATGTGGCCAATTTGTCAGTCTTACTTATAAGCTCAATCTGGAAGTTGATTTTGGCAAAAGCTATCTCGAAGAATTCTTCATAGGTAAACGGAAGCTTTAAATCTGAATATTCCGTCAGCAGCTTGCATGTGGCCAGGAATAATGATGCAGTCTTCATGAGACGGTCAACTTCTCCGGTGCTGCTCATCCTGGACTTGAGTTCCTTGTAGCATTCCTGTTTCAAAAGTCTGAATCTATCCATTACAGTCGAACGGAGCTTCAGTATTTCAAGCAGGACATTGGAAAGTCCGCGTTCCTCGATATCCTTAAGTTCTGCAAATAAGTCGAGCTCCTCCTGCGTTCTAGCCTTAGCCGGCTTAGGAACTTCACAGACAATGATACGCGACATCAATGCATTGTCATCTCGCTGTGGTGTTTCCTGTCCGCAAATTACGACAGGTGTATAGACCTTTTCGTTTTCAATCTCCTTGCCGGAAGTACCTCTTCGCTTCTGCTTACCATCACCGTCATATACAATACCTTTCAATGCCTGAAACTTTACATCGGAGATATCCTTGTTATTATACTCATCGAGGACTACCGGAACATCTCGGAAGGTGGACATCAAGGTACTCATGGCTGCATCCGTACCGATATTGAGGTTGAAAATAGGCACCTTTGGCGATATGAACAGACTCCTTATGGATATCGCAATCTGAGTCTTACCGGAAGACATAGGTCCCATAAAGAATGGAGCAGTAAACAAACGATCCTGGCAATGGATATTGATACGAAAGGCACACATCACAGCATAAAGAATTGCCCACTTCCCATTGTTGTTCATCCTATATACCCTATTCATCAAATCGGCCCACTTTTCAAAGGAACACTGCTGCTCTGGCGGAAGCTCCTTATAATACAACGTTGATACAAGCTCGTATTTATCCTGATTATCACTTCCGGCATAAATAGTGGAGAATGCCGGAAGATAATAATTCTTCTTGTTATGAGTAACCACTCCTAATTCATTGACCGCATCGAATCGCCATTCACCATCCACCTGATGGTATATGCCATTTGCAAAAGCAAAGAACATATTGTCTTCTTTCTTTGAGAATCCATCGGTCTGCTGGTTACCATAGATTTTGATTTCCTTGCAGGTGACAAAATTACGGGACATCCATTCCCGGATTTTTGTCCAGTGCTTTTCCTCACCGTCAGTAAAGTTTACGGCCTCCAGCATAATTAACCGTTCCTCGATGGTTGACTTTTTCAAAAAAGCTTTTGACTGGACCTCAAGATAAATCGGCTGTTTATAATATCTTCTGTTTATCTTTACTACTCGTTTATTGTCCTCATCAATGTCAGACTGAATATGCAAGAGAGGCTCCATAAAGAAATCGCCCACCATGGTGTGCCCCTTATCGTTTCCATTCTTAAAGATATAACACACAGGAATACCATCATGATTAAGTTTCGGATAGAACTTACACTGCTGGTACATCTGCTGATATTTTGGTTCATTTTCAACATAGTCCGGCAACTGGTCAGGGTCATAATATATGTCATCATCATCACGTTGTGCGTTGATGGCCATGCGTGACTTCCTCTTGGCCAGAAAAGGCTTTAAAATTTCATTAAGCTGCTGTTTGGTCAGACTTAACCATCCTTGATACTTGGAGTAATTGATAATCCGGACAGAGTCATCGGCACAAGCAATCAGTTCTGCACATCGCTGGATATATGGGGTATGATCGTATGGATTTACATCACGTAGAAACAGATGATACTTATAAACGTATGTATTAATAAATGTCCAAACTTCATCCCGGTACTCTCGATTGATATAGTTGTCTTCATTATCCGATTCATCCGGAATACTGTCCATGGACTGGTTATCTGCAGTATAATTTACTGAAATCTCTGTAATGCCATTCTTAAAGCATTCTGCCATGGCTGAAAGCAGGATTGATTCACGACCATCCTTCTGGATGCTGAGGTCTGAATAATCAACGTCCAGAAGAGTGCATTTCCTTCTTATTTCCTGAATATCCTGCATAGACAGTTTCTCGTGTATATACAGCCGCATATCCTCACCATATCCTTCGAGGAACTCATTCCAGTCGCAGGTAATGTGAACGCTGCCTGTCTCTCCCTGGGGAAGTACATCAAGGCCATATAATCCAGGCTTAAGGTCATCCTGTGCAGTCTGTTCCGGCTTTTTGGCCAAAAAGGATTTTATCCTGGAAAGAACCATATCTGAAGGTATGGAAAGACGCTTAGATATTATCTGTGCATAGGAATGCCTTAATGTGGCCGAACCGCAATTGGAAACGATATCACACAGGTCATTAAGATGCTGCTCCTTCACAGCCGGATCATTCAACTCTTCCTTTGATATCTGAAGGCACAAATATGATACAATATCCTTGGTGTTATTCTTGAGGAACATAGCGGTTTCGCTGCCTTTTTCTTTTGCGATATCATCCGGATCCTTACCTTGTGGCAACATTATACTTTTAACTTCAAGGCCAAACTTGAGCATCATGGCTGCAGTCTTTCTGCAAGCCTTCTGGCCAGCTGCATCACCATCATAGTTCAGAACTACTTCACGGGTATATCTTGACAAAAGCTTAACCTGATTTTCCGTTAGTGCAGTTCCTGAGGATGCTACAGCATTGGTGACTCCTGCTGCAGCAAGTGACATGACATCGAACTGACCTTCTACTAGGTAGGCAAATCCCATTTGACCGATGGACTGACGTGCTTGGAACAGGCCAAACAAATACGAACCTTTGTTAAATAGAGGTGTGTCTTTTGTATTAGAATATTTGGCTACACCATCCTTTGACTGAAGTATTCTGCCGGTATATCCGACCACGTTTCCTTGATTATCTAGGAACGGAAACATAATGCGTCCTTGAAAAATATCATACGGACCATACTGACCTATAGCGGTCAAATTGACTTCCTGCATCAGTTCCTGACTGTAACCTTTTTGGGATAAATCCTTAAATAAGAGATTTCCATGAGGTGCATAACCCACCTTGTAGGTTTTAAGAATGTCATCATCAATATAATATCCTCGATCCTGTAAGTAGCTTGCTGCATGCTGAAGATTGTTCTGATAAAAATGGCAGGAAGCTCGCATCACAACTTGAAGACTCTCTTTGTGTTTCCTTGCTTGAATCTGTTCTGGTGTAGATCCACTATCATTTTCAATAGTTATACCAAGGCGTTTTGCACACCATTGAACAGCTTCAGGAAAAGTCATATTTTCATGATCAATAAGAAATTGGTATACATCCCCTGTTTTTCCACAAGCAAAACATTTATAAATTTGTTTTGTCGGACTTACAGAAAAAGAAGAATGCCTGTCATTATGAAAAGGGCATAAGCCTGTATAGTTGACTCCTCTTTTCTTCAGATTAACAAATTCCGAAATTACATCTTGTATATTAACGGAATCCTTTATGTATTTTATTGCATCTTGAAAATTCATTCTTGAAATAGATTTAATTGGCGTGCTTCAAATGCTTCCTCTAAACTGACATTAAAATGTTTTGCAAACTTTAAGTATTCGTCGTTCGTGATTTGCTTTCGTCCATGGAATAAATCCCAAAAACGTCTCTGTGTAATTCCTATGTCGGCATAGAATTCCCTTGTCGGTTGAAAGTATTTAGGGTTTCCAAACTTTATCTTTAGTAGCTCCTGTAAAAGGTTTCTTTTTACTACAGGGCCAATGGTCATCCTATGGCGATGCATATATAATTTTACTGCCAGTTCTGATTTACCCAACCTTTCAGCTAAATCTGCTAGCGTTAACCTGCCTATATTGTCTTTAAGAAATTTAATTTCTTCGGGTTTCCAACTTCCTTTATTCATCACAATTTCATTTTTTCAATTCTGGAATAATCATTACTAAACACAACTTCAGGATGATTTTGAATATACAGGCATGACAACCTGATAAATATTTCACGCTTATCTTCCTCCAAATCTACCATGTCGTAAAATTTACCAGGCTTTAGTTTATCTAAAGCTAAAGCAACTTTTTCCTCCAGTTCTGTAAAAGCATCGAGTCCCATTTCTCTTATTTTTTCCAGGGCCCATTCTCCATTGTCATCATCCGGTAATCTGTATTGTATAAAATCTGTCATATCAAAGAAACTTTTCGTTTATGCACCTACATAATAGGTCATTGAAAATAAGTTCTACTTCGTCGTCAAAACTGAATGTTACATCTGTCATGTACTCGGATGATTCTTTTGAAGTTTTACCGACGGTGCAGTTAATCGGAAGGTTCTTGTCATTAATTTCATCTAATACAAATATCACAAGTCTCTTATTCATGTTGAATTTCATTATCATAGTCTATACTTTTTAGATTGATATTAGGAATTGTATATGCTATTTTCTTGGCAAGTGTTCTGTTGGCAGATATTATGTCTGGATTGGTAGCATATCTGACTAAAGCTTCAGTCAAAACATAGACTTCATTGGGATTCAATTCCATAATTGAAACTTTTCCCTTTGAATCATGATCCGCATACATTGTTAAACTCCTCCAAATTCAAAAGTTCTATAGCTGTCTGAATCGGCAAATCATATATTTCCATACGCTTTCTGCTTTTCTTTCTGTAGCATAATCCGCAAGAATTCCAGAAAAACCGTCCTTCAATGTTGGGAATATACCCTTCGGCAAAAAGGACATGTCTGTGATTACCATATTTTACATATATTAGTTGGTAGCCGCATAATAATGCAGCCTTTTCGAATACATCAATTTTATGCATGGCATTTATTTTAAGTGATTATTATACCAGTATGTTATCATTTCCTTGACTGAGCGTAATCCCAGTTTTGCTTTTATATTTTCTCGGTGACGGTTTACAGTTGCGATTGATATGTGAAGCTCATCTGCAATATTGTCCATTTGGTAATTCTCAACGATTAGACGAAATACATCCATTTCTCGTAGTGTCAGATTAGTATTCATTTCCGGCTTACAAATGATGCATTCATCGCGACATTCACCTCTTAATGGACATCTTACTTCCTCAAAATGAAAAATGCCATTCTAATCTATATCCAAATGGTTTTGGTCGTACTCACCCATATTGCATCGTAAAAATCTTTTGGCCATTCGAAAATTGTAGTGGACTATATTTTTTTCGCTTCTGGTATAATTTTCACTCAGTCTTTTATAGGCTAAGGGGAATCTGTCTCTTATGATATCAAGTAGTTCATTGATAAGCTCTGTATCTGATTCTTCAAGCACTCGGATTGGCTTATGTGCTTCTGATATAACCACCTCACCCGAAGGTGTGTTATAAAATTCAATGTTACGTAGTAGCATATCAACACAATGGATAATTGGATAAAACATCGTAAAAGGCTTTCTCTTCGAGGGGACGAAACGAATTATTACGAACCTTGTAATAGAATGTGGAATAGCTCATTCCTGTTGATAACAAATAAGCATCACGAAATCTTACTTTTTGTTCATCGGTAGAAGATTCAAACAATTCCTTTGGTGAACATTGCGTTTTCGTATGGTTTATAGATACCATTTTTGAAATTTCAGTTGTTTTCTTCATTGTTAGTTTAATTTTTAGTCTTAAATTTATACTGCAAACATAAACAATAAGTTCTAATAAATAAACAATACGCTTTATTATTTTGCGTATAAGTGTTTATTTAAACTTATTCCAAACAATTTAAGACGTTATTAAACTTATACGTTATGTTTAAACCGCAAAGAATAAACGAATTATTAGAAGAACGCAGAATTAAAAAGGTCGATTTTTGCGAAAAAGTGAATATTTCAGCAACTACTCTGAATAGGACAACAGAAAAAGGAGCTGAAATAGGATGCATTAAACTTGAAAGAATCGCAGATTTTTTTCAGGTGCCGATGGACTATTTCTTTGAACGTGATTACAAACAACCAAATTCTACTAATACAATCGAAAAGGGGATGGATTTGTCTTCTGGAAATACGATAAATGGTATTAATGGAAATGGGAATGCCATCACAATGAGCTATAATGATCAGCAAAGAGAGATAGAGCATCTGAAGATTCTGCTGAAAGAAAAAGAGAGAATGATACAATTGCTACTACATCAACAGAATATTGTGTTAAACGACTCTGAATTAGCAGATTAGTAATTTGTAGTAAAAATTGTAGTAAAAATAGGGCTGAGAAATGGGTCTTAAATAAGATATGATGTGTTTAATCGGTTTTGCCAACTTAAATATATAGAATCTTATTATTTCAAAGCTGATTAACACGTCAATATAGATCTTTTATCAACAGATTTTAAGAATCAATGTAGTAAAAATGTAGTAAAAATATTCTGTAAGGGACTGACTTATAATGTTGTTTTCAATCCGCCAGGAACCTCCAGACGACAAGATGCACTCTTAGCTCAGTTGGTAGAGCAACTGACTCTTAATCAGTGGGTCCAGGGTTCGAATCCCTGAGGGTGTACTAAAAAAGGTTTCAGAATTTCTTCTGAAACCTTTTTTTATTTTCTGTATTTCCCTTCATCTGTTTTTAAACATGAAGCATTCTTTTGCGGTCTTACATAAAATCTTTTCCTTTGTGTCAGCATGGTTCAGCACAGATAATACATTGATATGGATAAGAATATACAATTTGGGCAACAGTCCACGAAGGTAAAACAACTGTCGGATCTCATTGAACAGGACATTTTGATGGGAAAGTATCGGACGGATACGAGCTTGCCTTCTATCAATGCGTTGAGCAGAACCTACCATGTGTCACGTGATACGGTATTTAAGGCTTTTGCCGACCTGCGTGAAAGGCGGTTGATTGATTCTACCCCCGGCAAGGGATATTACGTCATAAACCGGCAAGAGAAAATATTTCTGTTGCTGGATGAATATTCTCCCTTTAAGAATACCTTATACAATAGTTTTGTCAGGAAGCTTTCAGTTTTATATAAAGTAGATCTTTGGTTTCATCAGTATAATGAACATATATTTAATACCATCTTGCGGGAAGCCATTGGGAGATATAATTATTATGTAGTCATGAATTTTGACAATGAAAGGTTTTCTCCTTTATTCGATAAAATCCCTTCTTCCAGACTCTTATTGCTCGACTTTGGCAAGTTTGAGAAAGGAAGCCATTCTTACATTTGCCAGAATTTTGATGAAGCATTTTATAAAGCACTGTCAGAATTGTCCGCACGGTTGAAGCGCTACCGTAAAATCGTGTTCCAGCTTCCTCAAGAATCTAAGCATCCTCATTCTTCCATACAGAGTTTTGAAGCTTACTGCCGCGACAATCATTTTTTGGCAGAGGTGATGCATGATGAAGAGATTCAGAAAGTAGAAAAAGGGGTGGTGTATATCGTTATCCGGCAAACAGATGTGGTGAATGTGGTTAAACGGAGTAGGGAGAGAGGATTGAAATGTGGAGTTGATTTTGGCTTGATTGCCTATAATGATACGCCTGCCTATGAGGTGATAGACGAGGGGATTACGGCACTTAGTATTGACTGGGAGGAAATGGGGCAGAAAGCAGCAAATTTTATTTTAACGGGTGAAGGCATACAGGAATTCCTTCCCACAGAAGTACATCTTCGCCATTCCGTTTGAAAGGAATAAAAGAGAGATTCTCGTATGTTGATTTCAGCACAGTTCAGCATAGATAAATGAGATAGATAAAACAGATGTAGAACATTGTAAAAAATCTAATCAATGAAAAATTATCCGAAAATTGGGATTCGTCCCACCATCGACGGACGTCAGGGTGGCGTTCGTGAAAGCCTTGAAGAAAAGACTATGAATCTGGCTAAAGCCGTAGCCGAATTGATTTCTTCCAATCTGAAAAACGGGGATGGAAGTCCCGTGGAATGTGTAATTGCAGATTCTACCATCGGGCGAGTTGCTGAGAGTGCAGCTTGTGCCGAAAAATTTGAGCGTGAAGGAGTGGGAGCTACCATCACGGTCACTTCCTGCTGGTGTTACGGGGCTGAAACAATGGATATGAATCCTTACTATCCGAAGGCTGTGTGGGGATTCAATGGAACGGAAAGACCGGGAGCGGTGTATTTGGCAGCGGTGTTGGCTGGACATGCACAGAAAGGACTGCCGGCATTTGGCATTTACGGTCATGATGTACAAGATATAGAAGACAATACGATTCCGGCTGATGTAGCCGAAAAGATTCTGCGCTTTGCCCGTGCGGCTCAGGCAGTGGCAACCATGAGAGGGAAATCCTATCTTTCGATGGGTAGCGTGTCCATGGGTATTGCCGGTTCGATTGTCAATCCGGATTTCTTCCAGGAATATCTGGGTATGCGTTGTGAATCAGTGGATTTGACCGAGATTATCCGCCGTATGACCGAAGGAATTTACGATAAGGAGGAATATGCCAAGGCGATGGCATGGACTGAAAATTATTGTAAAAAGAATGAAGGAAAGGATTTCAACGTGGAAGCAAAGGTCAAGACACGTGCTGAAAAAGATGCCGACTGGGAGTTTATCGTGAAAATGACGATTATCATGCGCGATTTGATGACTGGAAATCCGAAACTCAAGGAACTGGGATTCAAGGAAGAGTCATTGGGACACAATGCCATTGCAGCCGGTTTCCAGGGCCAGCGCCAGTGGACAGACTTTTATCCCAATGGGGATTTCTCGGAAGCATTGCTGAATACGTCTTTTGATTGGAACGGCATTCGTGAGGCTTACGTGGTAGCAACAGAAAATGATGCTTGCAATGGAGTAGCCATGCTCTTCGGCCATTTGTTGACCAACCGTGCACAGATTTTCTCTGATGTACGTACCTACTGGAGTCCGGAAGCCGTGAAACGTGTGACAGGTAAGGAACTGACCGGACTGGCACAGAATGGTATTATTCATTTGATTAATTCCGGAGCTACCACATTGGATGGTACAGGACAGCAGACCGATGCCAATGGCAATCCGGCGATGAAGCCGTCTTGGGAAATTACGGAGAGCGAAGTGGAAAAATGCTTGGAAGCAACTACCTGGTATCCGGCCAACAGAGACTATTTCCGTGGCGGTGGTTTCTCTTCTAACTTCTTGACAAAGGGAGGTATGCCTGTCACCATGAGCCGTTTGAACCTGATTAAAGGACTGGGCCCGGTTCTCCAGATAGCAGAAGGATGGACAGTGGAAATCGACCCGGAAATCCATAAGCTGCTGGATGAACGTACCGACCGTACATGGCCGACTACTTGGTTTGTACCCCGCTTGTGCGACAAACCGGCTTTCAAGGATGTTTATTCGGTCATGAATAATTGGGGAGCGAACCATGGAGCCATCAGTTACGGACACATTGGTCAGGATTTGATTACGCTGGCTTCTATTCTGCGTATTCCGGTTTGCATGCACAATGTGGAAGATGACAAGATTTTCCGTCCCGCCGCATGGAATGCATTTGGTATGGATAAAGAAGGAGCTGATTACCGGGCATGTCAGAATTACGGTCCTATTTATAAATAACTCATTTAATTTTGCCGGAACGGATGGGAGAACCCGTTTGTTCCGGCTATTATCCATTCTTGATAAGATTATGATTACAAACGAACAGATTGAAGAATTTTTGAAGCAGGCTCATCGGGTAGGTGATGCCGGATTGACCGTGTGCAGCAGTGGTAATCTTTCATGGCGTGTGGGCTATGAAGTGCTGGTGTCTGGCACAGGCTCGTGGGTTCCTTCCCTGACAAAAGATAAAGTGGCAGTTTGCCGGCTGGAAAACGGAGAGGTGTTGAATGGAGTAAAACCCTCCATGGAAAGTGTTTTTCATTTGGGAGTGTTGAGAGAGCGTCCCGATGTAAATGTGGTGCTTCATTTCCAGTCACCCTATGCTACTGTGGTGTCGTGCATGGAAAATACCCCCAAAGATTTTAATGTGACAGCAGAAGTGCCTTGCCATGTGGGAGCAGAGATTCCAGTCATTCCGTATTTCCGTCCGGGTTCCAAAGAATTGGCTGAGGCTGTGATTGCAGCCATGAAGTCGCATAATTCCGTATTGCTTCAGAAGCATGGGCAGGTGGTTTGCGGAAAAGACTTTGACCAGGCTTTCGAAAGAGCGATGTTTTTTGAAATGGCGTGCCGTATCATTGTGCTTTCCGGAGGTAAATACAAGACGTTGACGGCGGAAGAGATTGATGACCTCGACACATATATTTTAGGAAAAAAGACGAAATGAAAGAAGCATATTTAGCGATAGATTTTGGAGGAGGTAGCGGCAGAGTAATTGCCGGCTACCTTTCCGGTGACGGACTTCAGCTGGATACGGTACATCGTTTTTCCAATCGTCAGGTGCGGATGGGAGGACATATTTATTGGGATTTTCTTTCTTTGTTTGAAGAGATGAAGGTCGGTATCCGTATGGCGGTAGAAAAGGGATATTTTCTGAAAAGTATTGGAATAGATACTTGGGGCGTGGATTTCGGTTTGATTGATGCACAGGGAAATTTACTGGGGAATCCAGTCTGTTATCGCGACAGCCGTACGGAAGGTATGCCCGAGGAGTTCTTTTCGAAGGTGAATGTAGCGGCACATTATATGGAATCGGGTACACAGGTCATGGCAATCAATACGCTGTTTCAACTATATGCCATGCAAAAGGAAAACAATGCATTGTTGAAGGTCGCCGACAAATTGTTGTTTATGCCCGATTTGTTCAGCTATTATCTGACAGGAGTCGCCAACAATGAATATAGTATTGCTTCTACTTCCGAGCTGCTGGATGCCAAGGCACGCACCTGGAATTTCAAACTGATTCGTGAATTGGGACTTCCAATGCATCTTTTTGGAGAAATTGTCATGCCGGGTACTTCACGTGGATTCTTGAAGCAGGAAATCAAGGAACAGATAGGAATAGACTATGAAGTGGAAGTGATAGCGGTGGCTTCGCATGACACCGCTAGTGCAGCCAGTGTGGTTCCTTCGTCTGTGGATGGAAAGAAAGTGGCTTTTTTGAGTTCAGGCACCTGGTCTTTGCTGGGAGTCATGAACCCTGAACCGATTTTGACAGAAGAAGCCCGTTTGGCTGGATTCACCAATGAAGGAGGGAGAGAAGGACAGATTTGTTTTTTACAGAACATCACCGGATTGTGGATTCTGCAGAAACTGATGCAGGAATGGAAAGACGAGGGAAAGGATGTGGCCTATACTACCTTGTTGCCGGCTGCGGAATGTGCGGAAACCGAGGCGTTGATTGATGTGGATGAGGCAGTTTTCCAGTGTCCGGTACGTATGGCAGATGCGATTGCCGCTTATTGTGTGACTCAGGGGCAGAAACCGCCTGTCACTCAGGGAGAATTTGTGAAATGTGTGCTTCGTTCGCTGGCCTTGCGTTATAAAACGGGCTTGGAGGCCCTGAACCGTCTTTTGCCGGAACCCGTTGCAAAACTGTATGTTATAGGCGGAGGAAGCCAGAACAAATATCTGAATCGGCTGACAGAAGAAGCCATTGGAATTCCCGTAGTAGAAGGACCGGTTGAGGCCACTGCCATCGGAAATATCATGCAACAAATCAAGTGACAGGATAAAAAATCTACTGTCCTTATTAAAAATCTGATACCATGAATAAAACATCAAATAACCAATCCATATTGAAAAAGGATGGGGTGAATTTTCTGATTCCCTTTATTCTGATTACTTTTTGTTTTGCCTTGTGGGGATTTGCCAATGACATTACCAATCCCATGGTCAAGGCTTTCTCCAAAATATTCAGGATGAGCGTGACCGACGGAACCTTGGTGCAAGTCGCATTTTACGGCGGATACTTTGCCATGGCTTTTCCGGCTGCGATGTTTATCCGCAAGTATTCCTACAAGGCAGGCGTCATGTTGGGCCTGGGACTGTATGCCTTGGGAGCCTTGTCTTTTTTCCCAGCCAAGTTAACCGGAAACTATTATCCCTTTTTGCCGGCCTATTTCATCATGACGTGCGGATTGTCTTTTCTGGAAACCAGTTGTAATCCTTATATTCTGTCGATGGGAACAGAAGAAACCGCTACCCGCCGCCTGAATCTGGCACAGGCATTCAATCCCATAGGTTCTTTGATGGGAATGTTTGTCGCCATGAATTTCATCCAGAATCAGCTCCATCCGCTGGATACCGCCGAGCGTGCCCAGCTCAGCCAGACCGAATTTGAGGCTATCCGCGATTCGGACTTGAGTATTCTCATCACTCCTTATCTGGCCATTGGTGTGGTGATATTGATTATGCTGCTGGTCATTCGTTTGACAAAGATGCCTAAAAATGCCGACCAGTCTCATGCCATCAACTTTATTCCTACCCTGAAACGCTTGTATGCCGTGAAGCGATACCGTTATGGGGTGGTGGCGCAGTTCTTTTATGTCGGAGCGCAGATTATGTGCTGGACTTTCATCATTCAGTATGGCACCCGTTTGTTTATGTCACAAGGCATGGAAGAGCAGGCGGCTGAAGTTTTGTCACAGAAATACAACATTATCGCCATGGTCATTTTCTGTATCAGCCGTTTTGTTTGTACCTTGATGTTGAAATATGTCAATCCGGGCCAATTGTTGAAAGTGCTTGCCATTGCAGCTTCCCTGTGTGTGCTCGGTGTGATATTCTTGCAGAACATCTATGGCATATATTGTCTGGTGGGAGTTTCTGCCTGTATGTCACTGATGTTTCCCACCATCTATGGTATTGCCTTGAAAGGAATGGGCGACGATGCGAAGTTCGGTGCCGCCGGATTGATTATGGCCATTCTTGGAGGTTCGGTGCTGTCTCCCTTGCAGGCTTCTCTGATAGATTGCAAGACCCTGCTGGGTATGCCGGCTGTAAATGTGTCGTTCGTACTTCCGCTAATTTGTTTTCTGGTCATTATTGTCTATGGCCACCGGATGCGCCGGGAAAAATAAGAGTAAACAACCCCATCTTCCAGTTTTTAAAGGAAAATGGGTTTGTTATATTTACAAGTTTGTTGTAATATTCAATTAAGTTCTTATCTTTGCAGATATTTCACCAACCTATGATGAATGAACTTAAAGACTGACTTACTATTCATTGCATTGTTGCTGCTTTCCATCGTAGTGCAATGCGTTTTTGGCAATTTTCCATTTGCCTTTTTCGCTTTTCCGTTGGATGTTCTCCTAGCCTTGCTTTGGATAGGAGGAATGGTATATATGTATAAGGAGAAGCGTTCTTCCCAAGCCGTCAGGCTATGGTTTTCTTCTCAATGTACTTACTGGACATTAGGCTGGTTCCTGGCCGGTTGTCTGGTTATCGGTTTGTTTCCTCAACTTTCTGTACAGGAAACTGCGGAGAAATCGGGTATCTTTTCCCGCCTGGGATGCTACAATTTCATGTCTTCCTGGATTTTTGTGACAGGTCTGTTCGCTTTGCTCACCCATTTGGGGATGATTACCTTGAAGAGAGGATTTCTTCCGGGGCGTAACCGGTGGCGTTTTGTACTCAACCATGCCGGATTGTGGCTGGCCCTTTTTGCCGGAGTGATAGGAAGCGCCGAAGAACAGACGCTGCGTATCCCGGTGTTTCGGGATTCCCCTAGCAATGAGGCCTATTCGGAACAAGGAACCAAGGTTTATCTGCCAAAAGCATTACAGCTTACTGATTTCACCGTGGAGCATTATCCCAATGGAAGTCCGCGTCGTTTTTTTGCAGAGGTTTCGATAGACGGACAGCCGGTTCATCTGGAGGTAAATCATCCTTATGCGGCAAACTGGGCCGAAGATTATTATCTGACATCTTATGATGTGCAGTCACCGCAACCTCGGTATTGTGTGGTCCAGATTGTGCGTGAGCCCTTGAAACACCTCATGTGGCTGGGCATCGTGATGATGTTGTGTGGAAGTGTCCTACTGTTTCTGGCTGGGCCCGACAGGCGGAGAATGACTTCATATTAAGAAATATTGATGACTAGACTTTATTAAAACGAATACTTTGCATACATGATTACGTGGAATAATTTTCATTGGTTTGCCCTTTCGGCCATAGCCTTATGGGGTAGCGGGGCAGGTGTTGCGTTGTTTTCCAGAGAGCGTAACCGGTGGGCCATCCTGCTGACATTGTCGGGCATCCTGGTCTTTGGGGTGTTTATTGCCGGTTTCTGGATATACTTGCAGCGTCCTCCTTTGCGCACCATGGGTGAGACCCGGTTGTGGTATTCCTTTTTTATGGGAGTTTCCGGACTGCTGACCTATATCCGCTGGAAATATCCTTGGATATTGTCCTTTTCTACGGTGGTAGGTGCGGTATTTGCTCTTATCAATATCCTGAAACCCGAAATTCATGACCAGTCTCTCATGCCTGCCTTGCAGAGTCCGTGGTTCATTCCCCATGTCACAATTTACATGTTTTCTTACTCTGTGCTGGGATGCGCCTTTATCTTGTCGTGCATGGGACTCTTTAAGCATCGTGCGAACTATCTTGAAGCAGCCGACAAACTGGTTTATGCAGGATTGGCTTTTCTTACCGTCGGCATGCTTACAGGGGCTATCTGGGCCAAGGCAGCCTGGGGACATTATTGGAGCTGGGATCCGAAAGAGACCTGGGCCGCAGTGACGTGGACAGGCTATTTGTTGTATGTACACCTCCGACTGTTCCGTCGGAATGCTTCCCGTACGCTGTACTGGATATTAATTGTTTCTTTTCTGTCGCTTCAGATGTGCTGGTATGGAGTAAACTACCTTCCAGCGGCCCGGCAAAGTGTACATCTGTATTCTCGTTCATAGTGTTATTTTTATATATACTGTTTGTTTAATTTTAAATTCATTCTTTTATGAAAAAAAGTTCGAAGATTATTCTTTCCGTGCTGGTGGTGGCCATCGTGCTTTGTGTGGTCTACCGGTTGGTGAATAAAGCACCTTCAGCCAGTTTGGAAAGTAATGCGCAAATGGAAGAAATCATTGAAAGCATCGGTTGTATGGCTTGCCATTCAGCCGATCCGAAGTTGCCTTTCTATGCTGAATTTCCGGTAGCAGGCAAATTGGTGAAAGAAGATGTGCGTTTGGGCTATCGTTCTTTCGACATGACTCCGATGGTAGAGGCATTGAAGAAGGGCGAAAAGATCAATGAAGTGGACTTGGCCAAAGTGGAGAAAGTGATTGCCGATGGTACGATGCCGTTGGCTAAGTATTACCTCGTTCACTGGGGTTCTTCATTGACCGATACCGAAACACAGATGGCGCTTGCGTGGGTCAAATCTCAACGTGAAACTTTCTACCCCAATCCGTTGGCTGACAAGCAATGGACGAATGAGGCAATTCGTCCGGTGCAGGATTCCGTGCCGGTGGATATGCGTAAGGTGATATTGGGTAACCTGCTGTTCCACGACGTACGTTTGTCGGCCGACAATACCGTGTCATGCTCCTCTTGTCACGGATTGAATACGGGTGGAGTAGACAACAAGCCGTTTTCGGAAGGTGTAGGCGGACAGCATGGAGGTGTGAACGCACCGACGGTCTTCAATGCGTTGTATAATTTTGTGCAGTTCTGGGACGGACGTGCCGCTACATTGGCCGACCAGGCAGCTGGACCTCCTTTGAACCCGGTAGAAATGGCTTGCAAGTCGTTCGATGAAATCTGTGATAAGCTTAAAGCAGATGCGGCATTCAGCAAGGCATTTACGGAAGTATATCCCGACGGCATTAACGAAGCCAACATCACGAATGCCATTCAGGAGTTTGAAAAAACTCTGCTCACGCCGAATTCGCGTTTCGACAAATACCTGAAAGGGGATATGGCAGCGTTGACAACCGAAGAACTGGCCGGATATGATTTGTTCAAGAAATACAATTGCGCCACTTGCCATGTAGGCGAGAACATGGGCGGACAGTCGTACGAACTGATGGGTATCAAGCAGGACTATTTTGCCGACCGTGGTACGGAACTGACCGTGGAAGACAACGGTCGTTTCAAGGAAACAAAGAACGAAAGAGACCGTCACCGCTTCAAAGTGCCCGGCTTACGCAATGTGGCACTGACTGCGCCTTATTTCCATGACGCCACTCAGGCTACACTGGAAGATGCTGTCAGAGCCATGGGAAAATATGAAGTCGGTGTAGATTTGTCGCAGCAGGAAGTGAAGCAGATTGTTGCTTTCTTGCAGACGCTGACGGGTGAGTATCAAGGTAAATTGTTGACGAATGTGAATTTGCAGAAATAAATAAGAGTATACCTATTATATAATAAGAACCGTTTCAGTCATTCAAGCTGGAACGGTTTTTTTATTTATTTTTTCCGCTTTTGTTTGGTTTATAAAATAAACTTATTTATATTTGCAGTGAAAGCAAGAGAGAAGCGCGCCTCCTTGCTTTTATTTATCAATTTATGGTTTATAATATAAACTGTTTTGTTTAATCAAAAGGAGGAATGATGGAAACGATTAAAAAATGGGGGCGGTGTTGTCGCCGGTGGCCTGCACATTTAAAGCTAAAAATTATGCGATATGTGGTGATGAATCTTTTCCTGGCAGTGTTGAATTATGCAACCTCCCCGCACTGCTGGTGGGTAGGATGGGTGGCCTTGGGCTGGGGCCTGAGTCTTTCCATGGAAATCATTTCATGGTATTACACGGATAAGGAGGAAAAATAATGAAACGTTTGTGGAGTTTATGCTTGTTATTGAGAAGTTTTGTCACTGGTATGGTGGCCCGAGAATTTAAGTGAAAATTTGGTTTATTTGATAAACTACATTATTTTTGAAAAACTAAAAACAAATGAGTGCCTTATGGAAGAAAAGAGATTATCAGAACGGGAAAGTCTGGAACTGATTTCACAGATGATTCATTCCACACGGAAAAATCTGGAAGTGGGCAGTGGCAACCAGTTTCTTTACTGGGGCTATTTTACTACCGCCCTTTCAGTATTGTTGTTTTTGTTGGTGTACTACACGGGTGATTCCCGCTGGAATTTTGGTTGGTTCACTATGTTTTTGTTCTGGGGCTTCATGCTTTGGGAACAGCGTCGGCAGGTCGCGGAGGTGATTACTTATACAGACCGTGCCATTACGCAGGTCTGGAAAGTGATAGGAAGTCTGTTTGTGCTGACGGTGCTTATCATGTGCTTGCTGACCTTTTATTATGGAAGAGTGGATTTTTCACTGATGCTTCCTCTTTCCTTGCTTTATTGCGGCATCGGTGTTTCCATTACCGGTGTGGTTATCCGCAGCCGTCTGGTGACGTGGTGTCCGCTGGTGGCTTTCTGCTTTGCCATCTATATGCTGATGGCCTACACCATCCACCAGTCTTCCACGGTCGACTGGAATCTGTATTTCGGATTGTCGTTTCTGGTGATGATGGTTTTGCCCGGCCATTATTTGAACCGTAAAGCCCGTCAGGTATGTTGAAGGAATTAAATCCGTTGCTCCATTCCCAGTTGCGGCTGGCGGTGATGTCCATTCTTTTGTCGGTGGAGGAAGCCGAGTTCGTATACCTGAAAGAGCAGACCCAGGCAACGGCGGGTAATCTCAGTGTTCAGCTCGACAAACTGAATGAGGCCGGCTACATCGAGATTGAGAAGAGTTTTGCGGGCAAGAAACCTCGTACCGTTTGCCGGATGACTGCAAAAGGCAGGGAGGCCATGGCAGAATATGTGGAAGCACTGAGAGGATATTTCCCTGGATTTTGAGGATTTTTGAATACATTGGAGGAGATATGAGTCCTCGTGAAAAACGCAAGTACGTTTGTTTTAAATGCACTTGCGTTTTAAGTAAAACGTACTTGCGTTTTTGGGTCTTGAAAAGCCCTTTTTTATGTTTTATAGCCTGAATGTATCATGGGATAAAGAAAATGTTACACGTGTGAGTTGGATGTAACATGTAATATGCGTGTTGGTAATGTGGTATAATTTCTTTTATTTATTAAGATTTACATTTGCATTGTGTTAAATGATTTATAATTGTGTAATCTTAAATGAAATGCGTATGGTTGTTAATAAAAAAGACGGAGGATAACGAAAGGATACTATTAGGTAACTCTTTGTAATTTTTTTATTTTTAATTATTTGGTATAATGAAAAACATAAGACAAAAGTTTCTCGAGAATAGTTCTTCTAACCAGAAGCTATTTCTCACGCGAAGCCGTATTTTCTTTTTACTTCTTTTCTTCTGTAGCGTTTCTTTAATGGCTCAGAATGGTGTTGTAGTGAAAGGAAAGGTGCTTGATGCAAATGATGAACCTTTGATTGGTGCAGCAATCGTATTAAAAGGTAATACGAATGTAGGAACAGTTGCCGATTTTGATGGTAATTTTACCCTTGAAGTTCCCAATAGAAATTCAGTCTTGACAGTCTCTTATTTGGGAATGACTCCACAAGATGTAAAGGTTAATGGAAGAACGATGATTGTAGTCGTGCTGCGTGAAGATACGGAAGTTTTGGACGAGGTTGTAGTAGTAGGTTATGGACAACAGAAAAAAGCATCTGTCGTTGGAGCTATTACACAGACTTCTTCAAAAGTACTGGAACGTGCCGGTGGAGTTTCTGATTTGGGATCTGCATTGACTGGTAACTTGCCAGGTGTTGTTACTACAGCTTCAACAGGTATGCCGGGTGAGGAAGATCCGCAAATTGTCATTCGTGGTGCGAGTTCATGGAACAATAGTGCTCCGTTGATTCTTGTAGATGGTATTGAACGTCCGATGTCGGGAATTGATGTCAATTCAGTGGAATCTATTTCCGTATTGAAAGATGCGTCAGCAACTGCTGTCTATGGTGTAAAGGGTGCTAACGGTGTAATCTTGATTACTACTAAACGTGGTAAGGAAGGTAAAGCAACTATTAATGCAGGTGGTAGCATGGCATTAAAGATGCCTTCAAAACTGCCTAACAAACTTGATTCATACGATGCATTCCAATTGCGTAATGATGCAGTAGAATATGAATTAGGTTTGACACCCGATTCATGGATGTACATGATGTCGCAGGAACAGATGAATAAGTATCGTAATCCAGCCAATCAGGCAGAAGCGGAACGCTATCCTAATATTGACTGGGCAGACTGGATGTTTAAGGATTATGCATTCTCTGAAAATGCAAACGTCAGTGTGAGTGGTGGTACACAGTTCGTGAAGTATTATGCTGCCATTGACTACCAGCATGAAGGTGACTTGTTCAAGGAATATGATAACGGTCGTGGTTATCAGACAACGTATGGATATAACCGTGTGAACATGCGTAGTAACCTTGACTTCCAGCTGACTAAGACTACCTTATTGAAAACCAATCTTTCCGGTTCTCATGGCGTGAAGCAAGGACCTCGTACGGATTATGAATATAACATCTGGGGAAGTGCCTATACAACTCCTCCTAATGTATTTTATCCCCGTTATGAAGATGGAACTTGGGGATATGACCCGATTAACAATGCCAATAACTCGGTAGCCGGACTGGCTTTGGCTGGGCAGAATACACGTACAACTACTCGTTTGACAACTGACTTTACATTGGAACAGAAACTGGACTTTATTGTAAAAGGTTTAAGTGCCAAAGCTTCTATTTCATGGGACAATGTATTTTACGAACAGAACCGTGGTGTAAACTCAACTGATCAGGCGTTGTACAAATACATTAATCCAGAAACGGGTGCAGTCAGCTATAATCCAAGCCAGGGTAGTCATAACTTTGATTTCCATGAACAAATCAACTGGGTGGCTGAAGGAGGTGCCATCGATGACAATGCTACGGAACGTCATCTATATTATTCTGCTCAGATTGATTATAACAATACATTCGGTAAACATACGGTAGGTGCCATGGGATTGTTCAGCCGCCAGGAACGTGCGAAAGGTAGTATTGTTCCGAACTATCGCGAAGACTGGGCTTTCCGTGTGACTTATAACTATGCCAATAAGTATTTCTTGGAATATAACGGTGCGTATAATGGATCAGATAAATTCAGTGCTGATAATCGTTTCGTATTTTTTAATTCAGGTGCTATCGGTTGGATGCTTAGTGAGGAAAAGTTTATGAAAAAACTGAAGTTTCTTGATATGTTGAAGTTGAGAGCTTCTTATGGTGAAATCGGTAATGACGTAATCGGTAGTGAATGGGATACTACTCGCCGTTGGTTGTATATGGACCAATGGGAAACGGGAGGCAATATTGCTACCGGTTTGTATAATGTAGCCAGTCCTTATACTTTCTATCGTCAGAAAACGGTAGGTAATACGGATATTCACTGGGAAGTAGTTCGTAAATTCAATTTTGGTATCGATTATTCATTCTTTGGTGGTTTGTTTGCTGGTAATGTAGAAATCTTTAGAGATAAACGTTCGGATATTCTTATCAGTGGTGCTGACCGTGCTATGCCTTCATACTTTGGTGGTACGGTAACTGCTCCTTGGTTGAATTTAGGTAAGGTGAAAAATCATGGTTATGAATTTGAACTTCGATTCAATAAGACTCTGAGAAACAGCTTACATTTGTGGGCTAACATGAATATGACACATGCCGTAAATGAGGTGATTGATGCCGATGATCCTGATTTGCTCCCTGACTATCAGAAAGATGCAGGAAAGTCTATTGGACAAACACATACTTATGTAGATCATGGTTATACACAAACCATGGACGATGTATATGGAAGTACAGCTTTCGAGTCAAATGACGACCAGAAGTTACCGGGTACTTACTATATTCTTGACTACAACGGCGATGGTGTTATCAATTCCTATGACCAGATTCCTTATGGATATTCTAGCAGTCCTCAGAATACGTATAGTGCTTCTTTGGGTTTTGATTATAAAGGTTGGAGTTTCTTTGTACAGTTCTATGGTGTAAATAATGTAACTCGTCAGGTGGTATTTTCAACTTTTGGTCAGAAGCAGTTGATTGCCTATGATGAAGGTTCACGCTGGAGCAAATATAATCCAAATCCGGATGTGCCGATGCCTCGTTTTGGTTCTACAACTAACAGTTATTATGATGCAGCCCGTTATTTCTACGACGGTTCATACATCCGTTTGAAGAATATTGAAGTGTCCTATACCTTTACAAATGGCTGGATTAAGAGTCTGGGACTTTCTAATTTGAAACTTTATGTAAATGGTAATAACCTTTGGGTATGGACTCGCATGCCTGATGACCGTGAATCAAACTTCGCTGGTACTGGTTGGGCTTCACAAGGTGCTTATCCTACGGTGAAACGTATCAATTTCGGTTTAAAATTCACTTTATAAAATGAAAAGTCAAATGAAAAGAAAATATATACGTACATTATTCTATGGCGGATTCCTTTCACTATGCTGTATGGGAATGGTATCTTGTGAAGATTATCTTGACAAGGCCCCAGAAAGTAGTGTGAACCCAGATGATGCTTTCAAAAATTTCCGAAACTTCCAGGGGTTTACAGAAGAATTGTATTATTGTATTCCTGATTTTGCTCATGGTTATTGGAATAACTCATTCAATTGGGGAGAAGATGAACTGATTTCGTTCAGCATTGATTACCACATGGGGTATAAGATTGACATGGGCGACTTTTGGGGTTGGCAGTCTGGATACGATGGTTGGCAGTGTGGTTGGATGGACCGTAGTAATACGGTAGCTAATTCTACAGACCGTTTTCAGAAATCTTTATGGCCTTTGGCATGGTATGGCATCCGTAAATGCAATATGGGAATTGAGAATATAGATAAAATGGTGGAAGGGACTGAAGAACAGCGTGACCTGATTTTGGGACAGCTCTATTTCTTCCGTGGATGGTTCCATTTTGAATTGATGCAATATTTTGGCGGTTTGCCTTATATTGATTCAGTACCCTCTTCTACAGAGCCTTTACGTAATCCTCGTTTGAGTTATCAGGCTTGTGCTGATCGGGCTGCGGAAGATTTTCGTCGTGCGGCAGATTTGCTACCTATCGATTGGGATGATACAAATACTGGTAAGGCTACTTTTGGAAATAACCAGCAGCGTATTAATAAGATTATGGCTTTAGGTTATTTGGGTAAGAATTATTTGTGGGCTGGTAGTCCATTGATGAACTATGAATCACAAAATAGTAGAACATATAATGCCGATTATTGCAAGAAGGCTGCTGAGGCGTTTGCTGAATTGTTGAATTTGGTAGAAAGTGGTCAGACCCAATATGCTTTGGTTGATTTTGACCATTATACAGACATTTTCTATTCATTTAAACAAAATAGTAAAAATCCAGGTTCTACAGAAGCTATTTTCCAAACACCAATGTATGACTGGTGGATGGGATCAGGTTGGAGTTTAGGTCCACAGTATGTTCCTTCCACTCTGGCAAATGAAACGAATGGTGTAGTCTTTTCACCGACAGCTAATTATGTAAATTATTACGGTATGGCAAACGGTCTTCCATTGAATGATCCGGACTCTGGTTTTGATAAAGAACACCCTTGGAAAAATCGTGATCCTCGTTTCTACGCTGACATTACTTACGATGGATTGTTGGTTATTGAAAATACGGCTAAGTTTACTTCTGATCAAAGAGATGCCCAAATTCAGTATGCCAATCTTTATACTGGAGGTAATTATCGCGATGTAAAAAATGAAAGTCGTACCGGATACTTGCTGCATAAGTTTACTCCACTTGTAGTGAATGGTTTTGATGAAGGCTTTCGCGATTATGGTGATGCTTTGACTATTCAAGTAAGTTGGATGCGTTTGTCTGATATTTATTTAATGTATGCTGAAGCTGTGGCCAATGGTTATGGAGGCCCATCTGCAAAAGCTGACGGTTGCTCTTTGACCGCTGTCGATGCTGTAAATAAGATTCGTGAACGTGCGGGTGTAGATGATGTTGCTAGTAAATACGCTGGCTCATTAGACGGATTTATGAGCGAGTTACGACGTGAACGTGCCGTAGAATTAGCTTATGAAGGACATCGCTTCAATGATTTGCGTCGTTGGTTACTATTAACTGAGTATCCTTATACTATTAAAACTTCTCAGGAATTTGATCGCGTGGAACTGGATAAGGAAGATCCGACTCAAAGTCGTGTTTCTAATTTCAGAGAAGAGGTGATTGTAACTCGTAATTTTTCTGAGAAACATTATTGGATGCCGTTAAAGGTTGCTGATGTGAATATTTATCCGGAGTTCTATCAGAATCCAGGCTGGTAATAGTTTTGAGAATTTTGAATGCTAACTAATAAAGAAATTAAAATGAAAAACATACGAATCAAGTCTGTTTTATGTGTAGCGCTTGCAACGTCTTCATTGTGTGCCGGAGCTCAGAATTTGTCATCGGAATTATTTGATGCCGATTCTGATTCTTTGTCGGTAGCCGAAGAAGAGTTGGTACAGGTAGCATATAGAAAGGTCAATAAAAATGACCTGTTAGGAGGAATTTCTTCTATCAATGTGGAAGAACTTATGAAAAAAGATTATTTTACATACAGTCTGGATGGCATGGAAAATATGGTCAGTGGCTGGAATGGAAGTAGTTTGTGGGGGATGGATTCCTATCTGGTGTTAGTGGATGGTGTACCACGAGATGCAAACAATGTAATGCCTTCTGAAATCCAGGATATTACTTTCCTGAAAGGTGCTTCAGCTGTAGTTCTTTATGGTAGCCGTGCTGCCAAAGGTGTCATTTATATTACAACAAAACGAGGAAAAGTAGGTGATACTCGTATTGATGTTCGAGGTAATACTGGCTTTTTTGTACCCAAAAGTTATCCGAAATATTTGGGTTCAGCGGAATATATGACTCTTTATAATGAAGCTCGTGTAAATGATGGCATGGATCCCTTGTATAGCGATGCTGATATTTATAATTATGGTTCTGGAGCTAATCCGTATCGTTATCCAGATGTAAATCTTTATTCAGATGAATATTTGAAAAAAGCTTACAATCAGTCGGATGTGACAGCTGAAATTTCAGGTGGTTCTGAAAGAGCACGTTTTTATACAAATATCAATTTGTATAATACTGGTTCTTTAGTGAAACTTGGTAATGCAAAAGATGACCGTACAACTCGTTTCAGTGTACGTGGTAACATTGATGTCAATTTAGGTGAATATGTGAAGACATATGTAAATGCCAATGCTACTTTTTATGACGGGCGTAGTGCACGTGGTAATTTTTGGAGTGCAGCTGCTTCACTGAGACCTAACCGTATATCTCCATTGATTCCAATAGATTATATTATGCAGAATAATACGGATGCTTGGAATTTGGTAAATAACAGTCGTTATCTGATTGACGGCAAATATTTATTGGGTGGTACGCAGGTAGATCAGACTAATGAAATTGCCAATCTTTATGCAGCTGGCGTTAATACCTATACAAGTCGTCAATATCAGTTTGATATGGGGGTAGATGTAGATCTTTCTATGCTTTTAAAGGGGCTTTCATTCCAAACGCGTTTTGCAATCGATTATGCTACTACATATAATCGTTACTATGGTGATACTTATGCCACTTTTGAGCCACAATGGTCTAATGTTAATGGTGAGGATTTGATTGTCGGTTTGACAAAATATGGTGATGATGTACATGATGGTGTTCAGCATGTAGCTAATAGTTGGAATCGTCAAACGATGTCTTTTTCAGCTCAATTGAATTATAATAACAAATTTGCCGATGATCATACGGTTTCTGCCATGTTGATTGCTGCGGGTTATCAGCAGGGCGAAAGTGCGGTCTATCATAAAACAAGTAATGTGAATTTAGGTTTGCAGGTAGATTATGATTATCTGAGCAAATATTATCTGAGTTTTGGAGGTGCTTTGATTCATTCAGCTCGTCTTCCGGAAAAAAACCGCAATGCTTTCTCACCGTCTCTTACTTTGGGATGGCGTTTGAGTAAAGAAAATTTTCTTGAGAATTCTTCTGTGTTGGATGACTTGATGTTGACAGTTTCTGGATCTGTATTGAATACTGATTTGGGTATTGATGATTATTATATGTACCAAAGTACCTATGATCAGGCCAATGGTGCTTGGTGGGGATGGGCAGATGGTAATAATAGTCAAGCAACAGAAGCTAGACGTGGTAATAATCCGGATCTGGATTTCATCAAACGTAAAGAAATCAGTATTGGATTACGTGGTTCATTATGGAATAAGATGTTTACATTTGATGCTTCATTCTTTAAGAACAGCCTCGAAGGTATGTTGGTGCAGCCTTCCAATAGTTACCCGAATTATTTTGTGCCTTATTGGCCGCCCGAAAGTACTTTGCTTCCTTATGTGAACTATAACAATAGTACCCGTACAGGTTTTGATTTAGCATTGAATTTCAATAAGAAGATGGGTGAAGTTGATTTTAATTTGGGAGTAAATGCTACTTACTATACCAATGAGAATACAAAGGTAGATGAACTGTATGAAGATGCATATCGTTATCGCAAGGGCAAACCTACTGATGGTATGTGGGGATTACAGGCTGAAGGTTTCTACAACAGTGAAGAGGAAATTCAGAATTCAGGAATCACTTCCTCTTTCGGTGAGTTGAAACCTGGTGATTTGAAATATGTAGATCAGAATGGTGATAAGATTATCGATGAAAAGGATGAAGTTTATTTGGGCGAACGCTATGGCTGGCAAGGAACTCCGTTGACAGTAGGTTTGAACCTTACATTGAAATGGAAGAACTTTACTTTGTTTGCTTTAGGTACCGGTTATTGGGGTGCTTCTGCTTTCATGAGTGGTGATTATTATTGGGTATATGGAGATAAGAAGTATTCAGAAGTGGTACGTGGACGCTGGACTCCTGAAACTGCAGAAACCGCTACTTATCCGCGTTTGACTACACAAACCGATAACCATAATTATCGTAACTCAGACTTCTGGATGTATAAGACCGATCGTTTCAATTTGTCTCGTTTGCAGTTAACTTACGACTTGCCACAGCAGTGGTTAGGTAATTCCTTTGTACGTAGTTTCTCTGTATATGCGTATGCAAGCAATTTGTTGACAATCTCAAAAGAGCGTGAAAAGTTGGAACTGAATACAGGATCGGCTCCTCAGACCCGTTTCTACAACATCGGTTTCAAAATAGGTTTCTAAATTGAATAATTAAAGTAGATTCTTATGAAAAAGATATTGACAGTTTGTGTCGCGGCTCTTTTGCTGGTGGGATGCGATGATTTGTTTACACCAGCTATTGAAAATAACAAGCAGGTTTCGGATGGGTTGAATGATCCTTTGTATTCTGAAGGAATCTTAGCTAATGCTTATACTCGAAATCCATATAACTCTCAGTCGTTTAATGATGTGGCAACTGATGATGCAGTAACCAATCAAACTAGTAATAGTTATTTGAAGATGGCTACTGGTTCATGGACCTCCAATAACAATCCGATGGATCAATGGGTATCTTGTAAAGCTGCCATTCATTACATTAACTTATTTCTGGCGCAAGTAGATCAGGTTTCATGGGCTAATGATCCGATTGTAAATAAAATGTTCTGTGACCGTTTGAAAGGAGAAGCCTATGGATTGCGTGCAATGTTTAACTTTTATATGTTGCAAGCACATGCAGGTTATACGGAAGATGGTCATTTGATGGGTGTTCCTATTGTAGAAGAAGTGGAAACTGAAACATCTAATTTCAATTATCCGCGTAATACATTTGACGAATGCATCCAAGCTATTTACGACGATGTGCAGAAGGCAGAGGATTTGTTACCTCTTGATTATGAAAATATATCCTCTGATTCTGAAGTTCCAGAGACTTATCGTTCAGAAGGTGCTAATTATAGTCAGTATAATATTGTATTCGGCAATAACTTCCGAACTCGTATGAGTGGACGTATTGCATTGGCATTCCGTGCTAAAGCTGCACTTCTGGCAGCAAGCCCGGCTTTTGCCGATGGAAGCAATGCCACTTGGGCTGAAGCAGCTGATTATAACGGAGAAATTTTGGATTTGATAGGTGGTGTGGCTGGTTTGGCTGCCAATGGAAATACCTGGTATAAAAATGCTGATGAAATCAATAACTTGACAGGAGGGTCTAATCCACCGGAGATGTTGTGGAGAGATAGAAAAGATGCTAAAGCCTATTCTTTGGAACAAGCACAATTCCCGCCAAGTCTGTATGGTAGTGGCCAGATTAATCCGACTCAGAACTTGGTGGATGCTTTTCCAATGGCCAATGGTTATCCTATAAGTGATGCAGCATCCGGATATGACGCCCAAAACCCTTACACGAATCGTGATCCACGTTTGAACCTTTATATTGTGGTGAATGGAACGACAATGGGTACAGACGGAAAAACAATTGATACGAGTGCTGATAATACATCTAATAATGATGGATTGAATCGTGAAAATGGATATTCTACTCGTACGGGATATTATTTGCGCAAACATTTGCGTGAAGATGTATATTTAAGTTCTACAACTACTTCCGGACAGCCTCATTATAGTCCACGTATCCGTTATACGGAGATCTTTTTGAATTATGCGGAAGCAGCTAATGAAGCCTGGGGACCTACAGGTACAGGAACACATGGTTATTCTGCTTATGATGTGATCAAGGCTATTCGTCAGCGTGCAGGCATTAAAGATGAAAATGGAAATGACCCATATTTGGAGAGTATAAAAACAGACCAGACTAAAATGCGTGAGCTGATTCGGAATGAGCGCCGTCTGGAATTATGTTTCGAAGGTTTCCGTTTTTGGGATTTGCGTCGCTGGGATTTGAATCTGAACGAACCGGCCAAGGGAGTACGTATCAGCGGAGGAACTTATCAGGTATTTGATGTAGAAAGTCGTACGTACAATGATTTTATGCGATTTGGTCCGATTCCTTACAGTGAAGTGGTGAAATTTGATGCTTTAGAGCAAAATGTGGGTTGGAAATGATTAATGTTGAATAATTTTAATGACTGAAAAAATGAAAAAACTATTTTATTTGTTTTCACTAATAGCATTGGCTTCTTTTTCATCGTGTGAAAATGGAGATTGGTCTTTTCCTGATTATGGAACGACCACTGTCTATTTTGCTTATCAATATCCGGTAAGAACTATTGTACTGGGTAATGATGAAGTCTTTGATAATTCGATGGATAATCAGCATAAATGTCTCATTAAAGCTACTATGGGTGGTGTTTATGAAAATCAAACAAATCCTACAGTTGATATTGAGGTTGACAACTCTTTATGCGATAATCTGAAATTCTCTACTGGAGAAGATGTGGTTCCGATGCCAGCTGAATATTATACTCTGGCTTCTAATCAGATTGTGATTCCACAAGGTCAGATTAGTGGAGGGGTAGAAGTCCAGTTGACCGATGCGTTTTTTGCTGATCCAAAATCACTTGAAACTACGTACGTGATTCCTTTGGTAATGTCTAATGTACAAAATGCTGATTCTATCCTTTGTGGCTCTCCGTTGGTGGAAAATCCAGTTCGTTGTAATAAAAATGATTGGAATGTATTGCCCAAAGATTATATTCTGTATGCAGTGAAATATATAAATCCATGGGATGCTGTGTATTTGCGTCGTGGTATAGATCAGATTTCTCAGGGTGGTACTACTAATACGGTAGTCCGTCATACTGGTTCTGTAGAAAGTGATGAAGTATGTGAATTGACGACTCGTTCGTTGAAAGATGCAAATTTTGCATTATCTTTTAATGATCAGACTTGCAATGTGATTCTTTCTTTTAATGACAACAATGAATGTACACTCTCTACTGATACTCCGGGATGCTCTGTTTCAGGTACTGGAAAATATGTGGAAAAAGGAGAAAAAAATTCCTTTAACAATAAGGATCGTGATGTATTGTATTTAGACTATACAGTGGATTTGGGTTCGGTAACTTATGCAACCAAAGATACATTGGTTATGCGTGACCGTCAGGTAAAACCTGAATGGTTTGAAGTGACCTATAATAATTAACCTTAAAATATGGAAAACATGAACCAATATATTAAATTACTTCCGGCATTGGCATTAGGAATGTCTATGGCGTCATGTGTGGATGATGCTATATTGCCTTTTGCCGTAGAGAAGCCGACAAGTATTGCTCAATATGAGTATTTGAACAACTACGATGTGTTGAAGTCGTATGTAGATCGTGCCAAAAATCCCAACTTTAAGTTGGGATTGGCTGCGAGTGTAAGTGATTTTGTCCAGAAAGGCGTAGTTTACGAAGCTGTGACGACTAATTTTGATGAAATGACAGCTGGTAATGCCATGAAGTACGCTTCTGTGGTGGCCGATGATGGTACAATGAATTTTTCAACGGTATCTAATTTCGTAGAGACGGCAAAAGCTGCTGGAATCACTATTTACGGTCATACTTTAGGATGGCATGCACAGCAGAATATGACTTATTTGAACGGATTGATTGCGGATAAGGAAATCGAATTTGATCCGGGAGATATGGAGGAGGTGCAGGATGCATATTTCGATTATTCGACATATACTGATTATCCCTTCTATGTGATGGGATATACGCCGGAGTTTGTGGATGGTTGTATGGTAAGTCATTACCCAGGTGAATGGTATCAGTATTTTGTTGCCGACCAGATTCCTACGGCTGTAGGGCAGAATTATAAACTTACGGTTTGTATTCAAGGCTCTGCTCCTGGCTCTCTCAATGCACAGTTTGGTAACTGGGGGAATCTGTTGGAACAGACTGTATCCTTTAATGAAGAGTGGCAGGAAGTTTCAGTGGAATTTGCAAATTGTCCGGTTGAATCAAGCTTTGTGGTTTTTCAGCCTGGAACATTTGAGGGGGACGTGAAAATCAAGTGGTTGAAAGTTACACATACTGTAGCACCTTCTATCGGTAAGGAAGTGCCTGTAATTGAACATGATTATTCCGATGGAGAACCCATATCTGGTTGGGGTGCAGATTTGAGCATCTCAGTGGTAGATGGTGCGTGTGTGATTGAGAATCCTTCTGCCGCTCAGAGCTGGGAAAAACAGTTGTGCTATGAACAGACGACTCCGTTTGAGAATGGAAAGACTTATTTCTTGAGATTAAAAGTCAAAGGAACAAAGGATGGGGCTGTTACAGCAGGTTTCCAGAATCCTAACGGATATGTAGGTTGTGGTGATTTCCCGGCCTTTGCCGTTACTACAGATTGGCAGGAAGTAAAAGTATCCACCACTTGTACAGGTGATAATGCCACTCGTCTGCTGTTTAATGTAGGCGATTATGAAGGGACTTTGTATTTTGATGATGTTTGTTTGTATTATGAAGAAAAGACAAATGTAATTGAAATGACTCCTGAAGAGAAGAAGGACACCCTTACCTGGGCATTGCAAAATTGGGTGAAAGGTATGATGGAAGCTACTGGCGGTTATGTGACTGCTTGGGACTTGGCAAATGAAACAGTATCCGGAGCAGACGATGACGGTGACGGCATTTATGATTTGCAGTCATCTGCCAATGGTGACCCTTCAACAAACTTCTATTGGACAGACTACCTGGGCGATATTGATTATGTACGTATTCTGGAATCAAGTGCCCGTAAGTATTTCAAAGAATATGGAGGTGACCCGTCTCAATTGAAACTGTTCATTAACGACTTCAACTTGGAGTCTTGGTGGGATGGAAACCAGAAGGCGAAAAGTTTGGTAGAATGGATTAAGAGATGGGAATCTGATGGTGTGACCAAGATTGACGGTATTGCAACTCAGATGCATGTAAGCTACATTTTGAACGAAGCCGACCAGAAGGCTCAGGAAGATGCGATTGTCAATATGTTTAAGATTTTGGCGGAGAGCGGTAAGCTCGTCAAAATCTCAGAATTGGATATGGGTATTGTAGACAAGGCATTTGGTACGGCAATCAAGACTGAGAATGTGACGTATGAACAGCAACAGAAGATGTCAGAGTTCTATCAGTTCATTATCAGTAAATATTTTGAGATTATTCCTGTAGAACAGCAATATGGTATCACTCAGTGGTGCGCAACAGACAGTCCTGCAGATTCTGGATGGAGACCGGGAGAGCCTACAGGCTTATGGGACAGTAGCTATAAACGTAAACCGACTTATGCCGGATTTGCCAATGGTCTGGCCGGTAAGGTTGTGGCAGAACCTTCTGAAGAATTGAGTCAGGGTGAGTGATAGATACCATCAAGTATTTGATCAAGTGATGAATTCACAAGGATAATCAAAGTTAAATATAAAGAGTTCTCTTATTCTTGTATTTGCTGTAGGCAAAATGGGGAATAAGAGAACTTTTTTTTAATGTTGCATCTTTAAATCTGTTTATATGAAAATGGTTTGTCTGTGTGGTTCAATGTTGATTTCCACTCACAGGCAACCGAGTTGTATTTGCCATGAAAATATGTAGTGTAATTTGTTTATTGTTTGCAGTGTGTGTGGATGTGCTGTCTGCAAACCGGTTTGTGACCTTTCAGAAAGAAAATAATTCATTTCCTTTGGTATGCAATGAAACAGCGGTGAATATACTCATTGATGAAAAGGACCAGAAGGGAATCAGTCTTGCGGTAGAGAATTTGCAGGACGATTTTAATGCTGTATTTGGACTTAAACCACATTTACTGACCGAAGCTTCCGGAGGTAACTGCATTATAATAGGTAGCTTGAATTCATGTTATATTCAGCAGCTAGTCAAAAAGAAGAAACTGGATGACAAAGAATTGCAGGGTAAAAATGAAAAATACATTCTCACTACGGTTGAGAAGCCTCTGGAGGGGATTGAAAAGGCACTGGTGATAGCAGGAAGTGACCGTCGTGGAACAATCTATGGTATTTATGAGTTGTCCAAACAGATAGGGGTGTCCCCTTGGTATTGGTGGATGGATGTACCGGTAGTAAAGCGTACGGAGGCTTATGTGTTGCCGGGTATGTTTACCGACGGAGAGCCTGCCGTTAAATATCGGGGGATTTTTCTGAATGATGAGGCTCCGTGTCTGACAAGCTGGGTAAAGCAGTATTTTGGAACGGATTTTGGCGATCATTGTTTCTATGCACAAGTTTGTGAGTTGATTCTCCGTTTGAAAGGTAATTTTTTGTGGCCTGCAATGTGGGGATGGGCTTTTTATGCGGATGACCCACTAAATAGCAAAACGGCCGATGAGATGGGGGTTATTATTGGCACGTCACATCACGAGCCTATGGCACGCAATCATCAGGAGTGGGTACGTAAGCGTAAAGAATATGGTGCCTGGAATTATGCTACAAACAAGGAGGTGTTGGATAATTTTTTTCGTGAAGGAATTGAAAGAGTCAAAGGTACTGAGGATGTGATAACGATTGGTATGCGTGGCGATGGAGATGAGGCTATGAGTGAAGATACCAATGTGAAGTTGATGGAGTCTATAGTGGAAAACCAACGTAAGATTATCAAACAGGTGACTGGTAAATCTGCGGATAAGACTCCTCAGGTGTGGGCTCTCTACAAAGAAGTGCTGGATTATTATGATAAAGGAATGCGGGTACCTGATGACGTAATTATGCTTTTGTGTGACGACAATTGGGGAAATGTACGCCGTTTGCCTGATGAGAAAGAACGCAAGCATCCCGGAGGTTGGGGAATGTATTATCATGTGGATTATGTGGGGGCACCTCGTAACTCAAAGTGGATGAATATGACGCCGATACAGGGGATGTGGGAACAGCTTCATTTGACGTATGAGTATGGAGTGGATAAACTTTGGATTCTGAATGTGGGAGATTTGAAACCTATGGAATATCCTATCACTTTGTTTATGGATATGGCATGGAATCCTCAAGGTTATACTGTAGATAATTTTATGAAGCATCCTCATGAATTTTGTGCACAGGTCTTTGGAGAAGCACAAGCAGAGGAGGCAGCCAGAATACTGGATTTATATAGTAAATATAATGGACGCGTGACAGCGGAAATGTTGGATTGCAAGACTTATAATCTGGAAACAGGAGAATGGAAACGGGTGGCAGACGATTATGCACGGTTGGAGGCGGAAGCGTTGCGCCAATATCTATCTCTGTCTCCTGAATACAGAGATGCCTATAAGCAGTTGTTGTTGTTTCCCGTACAAGCTATGTCGAATTTATATGAAATGTATTATGCGCAAGCCATGAACCATAAGCTTTATGCAGACGGTAATCCTGAAGCCAATGACTGGGCAGATAAGGTAGAAGCTTGTTTTGCTCGTGACAAGGCCTTGAGTGAGGACTACAATCATATTATGAGCAAAGGGAAATGGGAGGGAATGATGACCCAGAAGCATATAGGTTATACATCATGGAATGATGACTTCCCAGCCGATAAGTTGCCGGAAATCTTTAGGTTGCCGGCTGTGGAAAGGAACGCAGGCGGGTATGTTTTTACGGAGAAGGATGGATACGTGGCAATCGAAGCGGAACACTTCTTTGAAAAGAAATCGCCTGAAGGGATGGATTGGAAGGTCATTCCTGATATGGGGCGCACGCTGAGTGGTGTAACTTTAATGCCCTATACTAAGCCGGTGAAGGGGGCTACACTTTCTTATAAAATGACTTTGTCAGAGAAAATGAAGCAACTTAAACAGGTTCGTGTGATTGTGGTAGTTAAGTCGACCCTTGCTTTTCAGGATGTAAAAGGGCATAAGTATTCTGTGGGTTTTAGAGGTGGAAACAAGGTAACGGTCAATTTCAATCGTGATTTGAATGAGTTGCCGGAGAATATTTATGATAAATTTTATCCTACGGTTGCAAGGCGTATCGTAGAAAAAGAAGTGACTCTGGAATTACCTGCATCGAATGGAAACACTTTTATCCTCGATTTTTCTCCTTTAAATCCGGCAATTGTGCTTGAAAAGATTGTGATTGATGGTGGAGGGTATGAGGACTCTTATTTGTATATGAATGAATCTTCCTGCAAGAGAGTAAAATAGTTATTTTATATGAGATACTTATTTATTATCTTATTATTGGGAATTTGTGGAACTCTGTGTTCGCAGAGTAATGTGGGTAAACAACGTTTGATTGTTACGACGGATTTGGGTGGGGCCGATCCTGATGACAAACAGTCACTGATACATCTTTTGGTATGTGCCGACAGGATAGATTTGGAAGGAATTATCAGTTCGAATGCTTGGGTAGATGATCCAGATCGAACTTCAGATATTATGGAGGTGATAAACTGCTATTCAGATGTTTATCCTTTTTTGAAAATACATTCCAAGGGATTTCCTGATGTAAATTATTTGAAGTCGATTGTAAAAAGAGGGCAGGAAAAATCAAACATGTCGGGAGTAGGTGAGGGAAAGGATTCTCCTGGTTCTGAATTGATTATCGATGCGGTGGATAAGAAAGAAGATTCCCGCCCTGTGTGGCTGGCTGCATGGAGTGGAATGAATACAATCGCACAAGCTATCTGGAAAGTTCATGCAACGAGGACTCCGGAAGAGTTCCGGAAATTTGCAGCTAAAATCAGGATTTATGATGTGCTGGGGCAGGATGATGCAGGTGCGTGGATTGCCAAGTCTTTTCCTGAGATATTTTATATACGCAACAAGGAAATCTATGGATGGGGACCTTCTGATGAATGGATAAAGGATAATGTACAATCTAAGGAACCTTTGGGAACGTGTTATCCGGATAGAATTTGGGCCTCAGAAGGTGATTCCCCTTCTTTCTTGTATGTGTATGCCAATGGGTTGAATGTGCCAGACAGCCTTGCTTATGGGGGATGGGGAGGCAGGTTTGCTGTGGAACGTACGGCCGGTATAAGAGGGATGGATTTCATTGAGAAATCAGGAAAGAACGAAGGAATGTATGACCCTTATTTTATGCATGCCAGTGCGAAGGAAGGCATTGCTGCCATTAATAAATGGCGACAACATATATTAAATGATTTCGCCGCCAGAATGAATTGGACAACTACTGGCAAGTTCTCGGAGGCAAATCATCATCCTGTGGCAGTAATGGAGAATGATTCTACTTTTAATTGTTTTAATCAGGTGGTTAAAGCAGGGAGTTTGTGGGTATTTGATGCAACTTCTTCGTATGATCCTGATGGAAATGAGTTGGACTATAGGTGGTTTGTTTATAAAGAACCGAGTACCTATAAAGGAGAGGTACAATTGAATGTGGATGAGCAGGGCATTTGTCGTTTGCGCATTCCTAAGGAGGCTTCTGGTAAAAATATTCATTTGATTCTTGAATTATCAGATAGTGGAGTTCCACAGCTTACAAGTTATCGTAGAATTGTGATTCATGTGAAATGATGTCCATAAAAAAAGAGGCTAATAAAATAGCCTCTTTTTGTGGTATAAAAGTAGAGAGTCGGGATACTTTTATACGCTGTCGTGTGATTATTTTGCTTTATTTATAGCGCTTCCGCATCATTGGATGAGGTGGCATATAATCCAATCATGGCACCTGTAAATCCTCCGGCTACGTTGGTCGAGAGAATGTCCCCAGACACAGTTCCTCCTACGGTCTGATAGTTGTCATCTTTTACGGAATAGCTGAATGTATAGTTGTCGCCTTCAGCGTTTACCCGCAGGCTGACAGGCGCATCCTTTTCAATCTTTTCGCTGGCAAGCGTAGAAGAGTTTCCGTTTTCAGTCCGTTGCAGGACGATGTAGTTTTCTTCCCCTTTCTTGGTCAGCCCGAATACGTAGTTGAACTTCTCACTTTGGTAGCAGGCGATTCCGGCAAGATCTTTTTCAGTGCGGGGAACATATTTCAGGGTCGTAGTGACGGTGAAATTAATGTGCTGCTGACGATAGAACAGAGTGGAAGTGGGAGCCACAGCCTTGATATTGGTTTCATAAGGCGTTATTTTCAGTCCTTCTGTCGTGGTGGAAATGAATCCTTCTTTAGCTCCTCTTACTCCTACCCAGCGATAATCGAGTGGACTCTGTGTGAATGTCTCTGTGTATGTGAAGTTTCCATTAGGGAAATATCCGTTCTTTCCCGTTTCGTTTTTCACGCCTTTGGGCAGAGTCAGTTTAGGCTGGATAGGCTCCAGGCCACCTTTAAATACGGGGAAAGTACCGCTCCAGTCGACAGGCAGCATGAACGTCTCCCGTCCGGTATTTACTCGGTTGGCTTCATTGGGTCGGATAGCCAGGAAAACACCGTAGTATTGTCCGTCAGGACCTTCCACCAAATCGGCATGACCAGCCCAATCTACCTTGAATGGGCGTTCTGCAGGAAGATGTCTCTGTGAAAGAATCGGATTTTCAGGAGCCGGTTTGAAAGGTCCTTGAGGATTGTCGCTGATGAAGATGACTTCGCTGTGCCAGCCACCTGTTCCTCCTTCTGCGCACATGAGGTAGTATTTCCCGTCTTTTTTATAAAGGTGGGGAGCTTCTATCCAGATGGGCTTCTGAGATAAATCTACTCCTCCGTTCACTACTACTTTGTCTGTACCAGGGATTATCTGGTCTTTTTCCACGTCATACTCCCACACTTTGATTACTCTGTGTCCTTCGTATAACGGCTTTTCAGGTGCATCGTTATGCGTGACGTATGCTTTACCGTTGTCATCAAAGAAAATATCCGGATCGATACCTTCGAAATTCAGTTTGATTGGGTCGCCCCATCCTTTCATGGGGTCTTTAGTCTTTACAATCATGTTTCCCATACCTCCTGAGAATTGGGTCGTAATCATATAGAAGGTATCGTTGTAGGGATTGTATCGTATGGTGGGGGCGTAAATGCCGGCGCTGATACCAGAATCTTCTACTTTGAGTTGTGAGGGACGGTCGAGCACATGTCCAATCTGCTTCCAGTTGACCAAATCGGTGGAGTGGAAAATGGGCACTCCGGGGTTGATGGCAAAAGAAGAGCATACCAGGTAATAGTCGGTACCTTTTTTGCAGATACTGGGGTCAGGATAGCAGCCCTGTAGTATCGGATTGTAGAATTCGCCTTCGTTGAGTGGATTTTTTTCGTACACCGCATCTTTTCCTGTGTAGGTGAACTGACCGAAAACCGGGACTCCAGGTTCAGGCATAGTCACCTTGTTACTACAGGAGGCGGCCAGAAGACCTAATGTCCCTAGTGTAAGTAGTTTAAATTGATTTTTCATGATAAATAATTAATTGTAAATAATTGAATGATTGTGTGGTTAAATGAAGTGTAATCTTTCTGGATGCAAATGTACGTGTTTTGTATGGGGAGGATGTGACGGTATGTTGCAGATTTCTTATTGTATGTTACGATGTGGCTGGTATTGCAGGATAAGGTTGTGATTTCTGTAAATATCTGTAAAACAAAATATTATAAAGAAAAATGTAATCTGAGAATAGGTAAAATGTACGCTTTGTAAATGGAATAGGTGCTGTGTGTAACATAAACAAAAAGACTAGTAACGTAAAATCTTGTAGTTTTTCTATGTGTGAAGTATTTTTGTGTAGATTAAAATTTATGTCTATGAATAAACATGTTTTTATTGTTATTTTGTCTGTTTTAGGCTTGATTCCTGTCTCATTGTTTTCACGTAGCAGGGTAGTGAATGATACGATTTTTAGTAAGAAATTGAATACGGAAAGAGTCTGTTCCATTTATCTGCCTCCTTCATACGGTGAAGTTCCGGGAAAGAAATATCCGGTACTTTATCTTTTCCATGGCATGTCGCAGACCAATCAGGATTGGGTGTGGCGCGGACATGTGCAGGAAGTGGCCGACCGTTTGATTTATGCACAGGAGGCCAGTGAGATGATTATTGTGATGCCGGACGCAGGTGGTGATATTTACAAGGAAGTCTGGAACGGCTTTTTTAACATGCCGGGTTGGCTTTATGAGGATTTCTTTTTTGAAGAATTCTTGCCTCATGTGGAAAGTAAATACAATATAATCGGTGATAAGGAAAATCGTGCCGTAGCCGGGTTGTCTATGGGCGGTGGCGGGGCCACAGGTTATGGCTTGTGGCATGCAGATAAGTTTGCTTCTGTTTATGCCATGAGTGCGCTGATGTCTATTCCGGAAGAAGGGGCGGCTCGTTTTGAAAATCCAAACAGCAAACTGGCTATATTAACCCGTGCCGTGATAGACCGCAGTTGCATAAAACGTGTGGCAGAGGCGGAGGAAAATACGGTTCAGGCATTAAAATCGGTGAGATGGTTCATTGACTGTGGAGATGATGATTTTTTGCTTGATCGGAATATTGAGTTCTTTCAGGCTATGCGTAAGGCAGGTATCCCCTGTCAGTTCAGAGTTAGAGACGGTGGGCACGACTGGGAATATTGGCATTCTGCTTTGTATATGTGTCTGCCTTTTGTGTCAAGGACTTTTGATAAATAACGGGTTACGATAGGTATCTATGAGAAAAGTTCTGTGTGTATGTGTGCTTCTGATAGCTTCTGTCTTGGGGTTAATCGCTGCAGAGACGGAGGATTTGAAATTATGGTATTCGGCTCCGGCACGTAACTGGTGGGAAGCATTGCCTGTAGGTAATTCTCATATAGGAGGAATGGTGTTTGGAGGAGTTGCACATGAAGAAATTCAGCTGAATGAAGAAACCTTTTGGGCCGGTGGGCCGTATAGTAATAACCGGGAAGGAGCATCAGCCTATCTGAATGAGGTGAGAAAACTAATTTTTGAAGGGAAAAACTCAGAGGCCAGGAGTTTGCTGGATGCAAAGTTCATGCCTTCTCAGCATGGAATGCGTTACCTGACTTTGGGTAGTCTGCGGATGGATTTTGATTGCGAAGGAGAGGTGGATGCTTATTCTCGTGACTTGAATTTGGAGGATGCGACGGCTTCTGTGCGTTTTCGTTGTGGGGGAGTGGAATATACCCGTCGGGTGTTTACTTCCTTTGCCGATAATGTTATGGTGATTGAACTGGCTGCGGGTGAGGGAAGTAAAAAAATGGGAGTTGACTTGAGATATGCCTGTCCGCTGACTTCAGAAGTGAAAAATGAAGGGGAATACCTTGTCATGTATTGTAATGGTGCGGAACATGAAGGTGTTCCGGCTGCGCTTCATGCGGTGGTGATGATGCGTGTAAAGTCGGATGGAAAAGTGGTATGCAAGGATGGAAGCCTTTCTGTGAAGGATGCATCGTCGGCTACCATCTTATTGAGTGCGGCAACTAATTTCGTCAATTATCAGGATGTGTCGGGAGATGCATACGCTAAAGCACGCCGTGCCATCGAAGGAGCTTGGGGCAAACCGAATAAAATATTGTATAATGAACATAAGGAAACTTACTCTGAGCAGTTCGGAAGGGTGGATCTGAGTTTGCCTTCTTCTGAATTCTCGAAGAGGGAAACAGACATACGTATCAATGATTTCAATAAGGTAGAAGATTGTTCGCTGGCTGCATTGATGTTTCAGTATGGGCGTTATCTGTTGATATCGTCCTCTCAGCCAGGTAGCCAGCCGGCAAATCTACAGGGTATATGGAACAAGGATTTGTATGCACCTTGGGACAGCAAGTACACCATTAATATTAATGCGGAGATGAACTACTGGCCGGCAGAAGTGACTAACCTGTCGGAGACGCATCGTCCTTTCTTCGAGATGGCACGTGACCTTTCTGTAACGGGAAGTGAAACAGCCCGTGTGTTGTATGGGGCCAAAGGATGGGTAGCTCACCATAATACGGATATTTGGAGGGCGGCCGGACCGGTGGATTTTGCAGATGCAGGTATGTGGCCCAATGGAGGGGCATGGGTAGCTCAGCATCTTTGGCAGCATTATCTGTATTCCGGTGACAAGAATTTTCTGCGGGAGTATTATCCGGTGTTGAAGGGTACGGCTGATTTTCTTTTGTCGTTCATGACCAAGCATCCCCGTTATGGTTGGATGGTGACGGCTCCTTCTGTTTCTCCAGAGCATGGACCGAACGGGGTATCCATCGTGGCAGGATGTACGATGGACAACCAGATTGCTTTTGATGCATTGAGCAATACGCTGCATGCGGCACGGATATTGGAGGAAAGCCAGGCATATTGTGACTCTCTTCAGCACTTGATAAACCAGTTGCCTCCAATGCAGATCGGACAGTACAATCAGTTGCAGGAGTGGTTGGAGGATGTGGATGATCCGAAAGACCAGCATCGGCATATCTCTCATCTGTATGGTTTGTATCCGAGCAATCAGGTATCTCCTTATCGAAGTCCGGAATTGTTCCAGGCTGCCAAAAATACCTTGATACAGAGAGGGGATATGGCAACCGGGTGGAGTATTGGCTGGAAGATTAATTTCTGGGCGCGCATGCTGGATGGCAATCATGCATATCGAATCATCCGGAATATGCTTTCTTTGTTGCCGTGCGACAGTCTGGCTGGAAAATATCCTTTGGGACGTACGTATCCGAATATGCTGGATGCGCATCCACCTTTTCAGATAGACGGGAACTTCGGCTTTACGGCTGGAGTGGCTGAGATGCTTTTGCAGAGTCATGACGGGGCTGTACATTTGCTGCCGGCCATACCCAATGAGTGGCAGGAGGGAAGTGTAAAAGGTTTGGTGGCCCGAGGAGGCTTCGTGGTGGATATGGACTGGAAGAATACGAATCTCACGCAGGCGGTAGTCTATTCCCGAATTGGGGGAGTGATTCGTTTACGGTCTTATGTTCCTCTGAAAGGAAAAGGCTTGAAGGAAGCTTCGGGTGATTGTCCGAATGACTTGTTGAGGCAGGCAGAAATTTCTGCGCCACTGATTTCGGAGAAACTGATACAACCGGAAAAACCTGAATTGAGGAAGGTGTATGAATACGATTTGAAGACGAAGCCGGGAAAGCGGTATGTAGTTTACGCAAAATAGAATTTGAACGAATCATTTGTAAAAGTATATATAATCATGAAAAAACATTTTTTGTTAGCTTGTCTGTTAATGGCTATGGGAGGTATATGGGCCGGTCCGGCCAATGCGCAATGTGGAGATAACGGGGATGGAACGTTTTCTAATCCGGTATTCTGGGCAGATGTGCCCGACCCGGATGTCATACGTGTGGGGGATGACTTCTACATGGTGAGTACGACCATGCATCTGGTTCCCGGAGCGCCCATCATGCATTCAAAGGATCTGGTGAATTGGGAGATTGTCAGTTACCTGTACGATCGGCTGGATGACAAACCTAATTATGACTTGAAGGAAGGGACAGTTTACGGACGAGGACAGTGGGCTACTTCCTTGCGTTACCATGATGGAATGTATTATGCGTATTTCTCTCCGAATGACACTCCTTACAAAGGATATGTATATACGACTTCCGATCCGAAAAAGGGATGGACCTTGTTGTCGCGAATTCCTCACTTTCATGACGCATCGTTGTTTTTCGATGATGACGGAAAAGCGTATATCTTTTATGGAACCGGACAGCTGCGTGAGTTGAAGCCTGATTTGAGCGGTGTCATGCCGGGTGGGGTCGATATGAAGATATTCGAAAGAGATAAGGAGGAAAATGCCTTGCTGGAAGGTAGTAGGGTGATTAAACACGATGGAAAGTATTATTTGCTGATGATTTCATGGCCTCAGGGAGGCAATCGCCGGCAGGTATGCTATCGGGCGGATAAGATAACCGGACCTTATGAGAAAAAGGTGATATTGGAAGATGCGTTTGCAGGTTTTCCGTATGTGGCACAAGGTACGATTGTGGATGACGGAAAAGGAAACTGGTATGGCGTTATTTTTCAGGATCGGAATGGGGTAGGTCGCGTGTTGACCGTGATGCCTTGCCGTTGGGTGGACGGCTGGCCGATGCTGGGTGACGAAAACGGACATGTGCCGGCTACGATGACCAAACCTGTACAAGGGTATTCTTCCGAAGGGTTAGTAGTCAGCGATGATTTTAGCGGAGACAAGTTGAAATTGAACTGGCAGTGGAACCACAATCCGATGAATGACTGCTGGTCATTGACTGAACGCAAAGGATATTTGCGTTTGAAAACCGGACGGGTGGTTGATAATTTGTTTGTGGCTCCCAATACGTTGACTCAGCGCATGGAAGGGCCGGAATGTTCGGGAGTTGTTTGTATGGACCTTTCAGGCATGAAGGATGGAGATGTAGCCGGACTGAGTGCCTTTAATGGAGATGCGGGCATCTTGTCCGTGACTTGTGAAGGGAACCGGAAATACCTGACCATGAAGACGGAAAGTGTCCGGCTGGATGACACGAACAAGGCCGTGACAGGTATCGACCGGAATGTGATGCAGACTGTCGACTTGACGTCGGATGTGATATACCTTCGTCTGGATGGAGATTTCAGGTTGAACAAGGACATGGCCTGTTTCTATTATAGTTACAATAATAAGGACTGGAAGAAAATCGGTTCTGATTTCAAAATGATTTTTGACTATCGTCGTTTCTTTATGGGAACCAAATTTGCCTTGTTTAATTATGCAACAAAGACTCTGGGAGGTTTTGTGGATATAGATTTCTTCGATTATAAACACATTAAGAAGTAATTGTGGATTTGGAATTTTATGAAGGTTGGAATGATGAAACGGAATTTGATTGCAGGATGCCTGTGTTTGATGATGTGGAATGGTATCTCCTCAAACATTCAGGCTCAAGATAGATTGTACAGGAATACTTTTCCGTTAGGGGATGTGGAATTGCTTGACGGACCGTTTAAGCATGCTCAGGAATTAAACCTCAAGGTCTTGATGGAATATGATGTAGATCGCCTCCTGGCTCCTTTCTTGAAAGAAGCAGGGTTGCCCGTAAAAGCGGAGCCATTTCCTAACTGGGCCGGTCTGGACGGACATGTTGGTGGACATTATTTATCGGCTATGGCGATGAATTATGCAGCTACAGGCAATGAGGAATGCAAAAAGCGGATGGAATATATGCTGAGTGAATTGAAACGTTGCCAGGAGAGCAATGGAGACGGCTATATCGGAGGTATTCCTAATGGAAAGGTGCTGTGGACGGATATTAAGAACGGAAAAGTAGAGTCCATCTGGAAATATTGGGCTCCGTGGTATAACGTACATAAAATTTTTGCCGGATTGAGGGATGCCTGGATGTATACGGGAAATCAAGAAGCACTGGATATGTTCTTAAAATTGTGTGACTGGGGTATTTCTGTCACAGAAGGACTTTCAGACAATCAGATGGAACAGATGCTGGCCAATGAATTTGGGGGAATGGATGAAATTTTTGCCGATGCCTACCAGATTACGGGTGAGCAGAAATATCTGACTACGGCCAAGCGTTTCTCTCATCGGTGGTTGTTCGATAGTATGGCAGCACACAAGGATAATCTGGACAATATACATGCGAACACACAGATTCCGAAAGTTATCGGGTATCAGCGTATTGCAGAAGTGTGTGGAGATAATCAATACTTGGATGCAGCCGATTTCTTTTGGAACATTGTAGCCTGCAAGCGTTCGCTGGCGTTAGGCGGAAACAGTCGGCGGGAGTATTTTTCGGCCATGGACGATTTCAGAAGTCATGTAGAAGTGCGGGAAGGTCCGGAATCCTGTAACACGTATAACATGTTGAAACTGACGGAAGGTTTGTTCCGGATGACAGGAAAGGCTACATATACGGACTTTTATGAGAGAGCCCTGTATAATCATATTTTGTCAACACAGCATCCGGAACACGGTGGTTACGTGTACTTCACTTCGGCTCGTCCGGCACACTATCGGGTGTACTCGAAGCCTAACAGTGCCATGTGGTGTTGCGTAGGTACCGGAATGGAGAATCATGGGAAGTATGGGGAGTTTATTTATACGCATGCTTCTGATTCGCTGTTTGTCAATCTTTTCATTCCTTCACGGCTGAACTGGGAACAGGAGAAAGTCACGATTACGCAGGAAACCCAGTTTCCTGATGCGGAGACCTCTCGATTTACGGTGGGATTGAAAGGCGGAAAGTCTCGTCATTTCAAGTTGTTGGTAAGACGTCCGGCATGGGTCACAGAAGGATATGAAGTGAAATGCAATGGAAAGGTAGTGGAGGCTTCGGAAAAGACAGACGGTTCTTCTTATATCTGTATTGACCGTAAATGGAAAGATGGCGATAAGGTGGAAGTATTCTTGCCCATGAAAATGCGACTGGAAACTCTTCAGGGAGAAGATGATTTTGTGGCCATTATGCGTGGTCCTATCCTGATGGGTGCATCTGTAGGTACAGATAATTTGGATGGCTTGGTGGCAGATGACGGGCGTTGGGGACATATTGCTTCAGGCAAGTTGGTGCCATTAAGTGAAACTCCGGTCTTGATTGGAAGTAAAGAAGAGGTGACCGATTACCTGAATGGGCTGAAACCCATGGAAGGTCAGACTTTACGTTATAAATTGTCGGGCATATTCAATGATTCGAAGTTTGACGGTCTGGTGTTGGAACCCTTCTCCCGTATTCATGATTGCCGATACATGATGTATTGGTTATGCATGACGGCAGATGGATATGCTGCGTATACGAAGCGTACACAAGAAGAGGAAAAACGGTTGATGGCATTGGATGCGCGTACGTTGGATGCGGTAAGTGTCGGTGAACAGCAGCCTGAAGTGGATCATAAGATGGTGAAGGAGAACTCTGAAACCGGATTATTGAAAGGTAAGAAGTGGAGGGATGCCCGCAATGGAGGGTATTTCAAATACACACTTTCTACCAACGGCAAGCAGCCTTCTTCCCTTATGGCTACTTATTGGGGGAATGAACAAGGTAACCGGAATTTTGAAATTGTGGTCGATGGTACGGTTGTGGCGACTGAGAATATCGTGGGCAAATGGAACAAGGAAGAATTTGTGGATGTGGAATATAAATTGCCCGAAGCTCTGGTAAAAGGAAAGAATCAGATTGAAGTCATGTTTAGAAGTAAGGACAATAATGTGGCAGGTGGAATTTTCATGCTGCGTTTGCTTACTGAATAATTATTCTCAATGGGAATCTATAAAGAATGAGTTCCGCAATAGGGTTGTTCCTGTTGCGGGTTCTCATACTTGAAACAAAAAGTAAGAACTTATAAAACAAGAATGGTGGGATATCGTTACATAAAACTTTGTTTATCGCTTTGTTTTCTTTATCCACTTCTGCTCAAAATGTGAACAAAGTAGTGGAAAGAACGGTGGTAAATCCTTCTTTCAAGGCAAGAACCGGGAGTATCAATACGATAACTAAGGTGGTAATGACGGATGCTGATACCAAATTGTTCGTACATGTGGTATTTCGTCCTCACTGGTGGGTTTGCCTGGATAGTACGATTTATTTGGAAGATGTGTCTACAGGTTTACGTTACCAAACAACAGGGATAGAAGGGATGAAGTTTGGTGAACGGTTTTTTATGCCGGATTCGGGAGAAACGGATGTGGTCTTGACTTTTCCTCCGTTGCCGGAATCGGTAAAAATGGTGAACTGGATTCGGCCAGATTCGTCAGAAGATAATACATACGGCATTGATTTGACAAAAGATGGAGAAGGGGTGGGTGTTTCTGAAAAACGAGAAAGATGGCTTGCTCAAAATCCACAGACGGGAACGTCAGTCGGAAGGGAGGAGGGATTTACTCATTTCTTTCACTCGGATACGACTTATGTGACTGGGGTACTTGATCATTATGATCCTATATTGGGATTTGATACCGGTATCATTTATGTACAAGATATGCTGGAAGATAAAGACCGACCAGTAGTCATAAAGATTCATCCGGACGGAAAATTAGAGGGAAAAGTATTTTTAGAGCATCCTTCCCAATGTTTAATGGTGATAGGAGAAAATAATTCACTGCATAGAAAAATTTATCTTGAACCAGGAAAGACTTTGTCGCTGTATATCGATTTTGAAGATATGCTTGCCCGCAGCAGAGCTAGAGACTGGAACTATCCGTTGTCCAATCTGATGTATGGAGATGAGTTGGGTGAAATAAACCGACAACTTGCCGGAGCACCGGAGTTTACGCTTGGCTATCTGGAAATGAAAGAAATGGAAAGTAAGTTGGTTCCAAAGCAGGTACGTGAGAAATGGGATGAAGCTGTGAGTTTATGGCACGATAAGTTGTCTCAATACATGGATAAGCAACAGGTATGTCTTAAGGTCCGACAGTTGTTGCCATTGGATGAAAAGATATCTGGAGCATATTGGTTACTGGATTACGCGATGGATTATACTTATGGGTTAGCGAATGATACTACCGGAAAGGCGCCGTTACCCATGGAGTTTTTCAGCTTTTTGCGCGATATGCCGCTTAATGATGAAAAAATTTTGGCTGTAAATAAAGCTTCCATCTTTATCAATCGTTTTGCGTTTATGGATTGGTTGCAAAAGCAGGCGTATGAAAAATTCAAAGCATGCTATGGAATGGTAATTCCATCTGATATGACTCCTTTACAGACTGCGGAGAGAATGTTTTATCCTTATAAAATACAGACAGAGATTCTGATGGAGTATTTGAATATGAATGAAATACCTTTTTTGTGGCAGTTGGTTTTGTGCAATAAGATTTGTTCTGTGCTGGAGGCGGAAGCTAACAAAAAAGTGACTCAGCAGGATTTGAAAACTACACAGACGATGTCGTGTCTGAAGGATTCTTTCTGTGCAATGATTACTTATCCTGTGCTGACACAGGCAATAGAAAGCTCTTATCAGGAGTATCTCAAGAAGCAACCTTACCAACTACCCCCTTGTGAAGGAACGGATATTTTTCGAAAAATTACGGAATCTTATAAAGGGAAGATTTTGTTGGTTGATTTTTGGTCGACCGGTTGTGGACCATGTCGGTTTGCAATTGAGAGAAGTGCAGACTTGAGAGCGAAATGGAGAGGGCATAAAGATGTGCAGTTCATATTTATAACCAGTGAAGGTGAGTCTCCGGAGAAACCTTATAAAGAATATGTAGAAAAGAATTTAAAAGGAGAGGCTGTCTATCGCATTCCGTCATCCGACTATCAGCGCTTGCGTGAATTATTTAGTTTCAATGGCATTCCACGTTATATACTTGTGGGACGCGATGGAAAAATCATTTCGAATGATTATCTGCATATTTATCAGTCTGAAGCATTGGAGAAGGATTTGAAGGCCTTGGGAGTGAATTTGGATGAAGAAAAAGAAAAATAGGAATAGATAAATTTCGTTTAGAAGAATTTAAGTAGAGGTATATAAGTTTAAATTAAAAACTAATGTCTATGATAAAACGTGTATTGTTATCGTCTTTTGCGGCAATGATGTGTATAACCGGGCTATATGCAGGTGAAAAAGATGTGTTAAGTCCTGATGGACGCTTGAAAGTGGTTGTTTCGGATGAAGGTGGAATTCCTTCTTATCAGGTATTCTATGACGGAGTGGCTTTTATCAAGAAATCTCCGTTGGGTATGAAGACCACTATCGGTGATTTTACTTCTTCTTTGTCATTGGGAGGTGAAATCAAGGAGGCTGCTATCCGAAAAAACTACCGCTTACCCAACATCAAAAAAAGTAAGGTGGAATATGTGGCTGAATCGGCTGTCATTCCGTTTACCAAAGAAGGACAGAAGGTTTTTGATGTGGAATTTCGGGTAAGTAACAATGACGTGGCTTTCAGATATACTGTGTATCCTAAGAAAGATATCTTGTGTTGCGTCGTGCAGCAGGAAGCTACGGGTTTTGTGTTGCCAGAAGGAACGACTACCTTCTTGTGTCCGCAAAGTGGGCCGATGGGTGGTTTTGCCCGAACTTCTCCCAGCTATGAGACTCCATATACAGTAGATGATACGATGGGAAAAAATGGCTGGGGGGAAGGATACACATTCCCTTGTCTATTCAAAAATTCTGACAAAGGTTGGGTATTAATATCCGAAACTGGGGTGAGCAGCTATTATTGTGGCAGTCGCCTAATCGGACACGAGAACGGACTTTATACCATTGGTTTTCCGCAGGAAGGTGAATTTAATGGTAATGGTACAACCTCTCCAGGAATCGCTCTTCCGGGCAAGACTCCTTGGCGTACCATAACCTTGGGGCCAACGCTGGCTCCTATCGTAGAAACAACCGTACCGTTTGATGTGGTAGAACCTTTGTATGAACCGTCGAAAGATTATGCGGCTGAATATGGTTGTGGAACTTGGAGCTGGATTATTGCGGGCGATGCCAGCATGAATATGGACGACCAGAAACGTTACGTAGATTTCTGTGCAGCGATGGGTTACCGTACGGTACTGGTCGATGCGCTTTGGGATACGCAGGTGGGCTATGATAAAATAGAAGAGCTGGCCGCTTATGCCAAACAGAAGAATGTAGGCTTGTATTTGTGGTACAATTCCAATGGATACTGGAATGATGCGCCTCAAGGTCCTCGTGGAAAGATGAGTAACATTATTGCCCGTCGAAAAGAGATGAAGTGGATGCAGCGTATCGGTATTAAAGGAATCAAGGTTGACTTTGTGGGTAGTGACAAGCAGGTCACCATGCAGCTTTATGAAGATATTTTAGCCGATGCAAATGATTATGGACTCTTGGTCATTTTCCATGGTTGTACTATTCCGCGTGGATGGGAACGTATGTATCCTAATTATGCGGCCAGTGAAGCCGTATTGGCCAGTGAAAACATGAATTTCTCTCAGGGAAGCTGTGATGCGGAAGCATTCAATGCATGTATTCATCCGTTTGTGCGCAACACGATTGGGAGCATGGATTTTGGAGGAAGTACTTTGAATAAATATTATAATGCGAAAAATGAGCCGGGTGGACGGATGAGAGTCACTTCTGATGTGTTTGCACTGGCTACGGCGGTATTGTTTCAGAGTCCGGTGCAACATTTTGCATTGGCACCTAATAATTTGACGGATGCGCCGGCTTGGGCAGTCGATTTCATGAAGAAGGTGCCTACCACATGGGACGAGGTGAAGTTTATAGACGGATATCCTGGAAAATATATTGTAATGGCACGTAAACATGCAGGTAAATGGTATGTGGCAGGTATTAATGCACAGGATGAAACCGTTAAACTGAAGATTGATGTTTCGTCCTTGTTTGCAGCAGGAGAGGTTGTCTGTGTGTATGAAGATAATGATAAACTGGCAGGCTCTGTCAAGGAACAGGTTATCAGTAAGAAACAAGTTGTGAACCTTTCTATTCCTAAAAATGGAGGTATAGTAATTACTCGGAAATAATTGTGAAGGAAAAGTTATGATAAGCAGTAAAGTAATATTGACAGCATTGGGAGGATTGATTTCTCCCATACTATTGGCGCAGAATCCGATTGTTCAGACCTGCTATACGACAGATCCGGCTCCTATGGTATACGATGGCAGACTTTATGTGTATACAGGGCATGACGAGGATAAAGCTGATTTTTTCTGGATGCAGGAATGGAGGGTATATTCTACGGAGGATATGGTCAACTGGACTGACCATGGTTCTCCGCTTGCCATAGAGTCTTTTGAATGGGCGGATGACCGGGCATGGGCTGCGCAGTGCGTGGAACGTCATGGCAAATTCTATTGGTATGTCTGCCTGCATTCGAAACTTACAGGGGCGATGGCCATTGGAGTCGCAGTGGGTGATTCGCCTGTGGGGCCTTTCCGGGATGCTATTGGAAAACCGCTTTGTGACGGCAGTTGGGATTATATTGATCCTACCGTGTATATTGACGATGATGGAAGGGCTTTCTTGTATTGGGGAAATCCGAATATCTATTATGCGGAATTGAATGAAGATATGATATCCATCAAGGGAGAGGTGAAAAAGCAGGAGCAGACTGTGGAAAGTTTTGGAGCTCCGAATCCGGAAAAGCGTGTGAAGGGAGAAAAATACAAGGATATTTATACGGAAGGTCCGTGGTTCTACAAACGGAAGGATAATTATTATTTGCTGTATGCAGCAGGAGGTGTTCCGGAACATATTGCATATTCCATGAGTAAATCGCCGGTGGGTCCTTGGAAGTATATGGGAGAAATCATGCCTTTGCAGGATACAGGTTCATTTACGAATCATTGCGGGGTGATTGATTATAAAGGGAATTCTTATTTCTTTTATCATACCGGAAAGTTGCCGGGAGGAGGTGGATTCGGACGTTCAGTAGCTGTGGAAGAGTTTAAGTATAATGCAGACGGAACTTTTCCTGTGATTAATGCTACGCAAGAAGGCGTAAAACCGATAGGCACCTTTAACCCTTATCAACGTGTGGAAGCGGAGACCATGGCTTTTTCTGAAGGAGTGAAGACGGAACCAAATGACCAGACAGGAATCTATGTGTCGGACATTCATAACGGTGATTACCTGAAGGTGAGGGAAGTTGATTTAGGAAAGAAGGGTGCCGGCCGATTGGAAGTTAGTGTGGCAAGTGCGTTGAGAGGGGGAACCATTGAAGTGCATGCCGACAGTATAGGTGGAACGTTGATTGCGGAAGTGCAAGTTCCGCATACCGGAGGATGGGAAATGTGGAAGACGTTGGAAACCGCGGTGAAACAAGATGGAAAGCCTGTTTCGGGCGTGCATGATTTGTACTTCTGTTTTAAGGGTAGAAAGGGCTGTAAGCTTTTCAATTTTGACTGGTGGAGAATGAAAAAGTAATTGTTGTTAAGGTTGGATTATGAGAAAGTACATGCAAAATATTGTCGGTGGTTTATGTGTGGCAATGCTGCCCATGACTGCTTGGAGTATGTCTGAGGGATATAAACAGCTTTCATACTGGAGTTTTGAACTGGCTACGGAAGTACATCCGGATTCCATCGCCCCTGCATTTGTGACAGACGACTCTCAAAATGGGAATACACTTCAGTTGAAACAAGGAGTAAAGGTTTCTGAACTTTTCAGTGAAGATGTGCCTTTTCATACTCGAGAAGGTCGATTGAATCGAACCTCATTGAAATTGAATAACAGTGAGTTCAAGGTACCTTTTAATGAGTCTCTCCCTTTCTCTGATATGCAGTATGGATGGACGGTTAGTCTGAGCCTTAAATGTAACCAGCTGGGAACAGAGCAGGTTTTCCTTTGTAAAGAAGGGAAGAAAGGCACGTTGACAGGGGATATTTCTCTCGGTTTTGATCCGATGAAGAAAAAGTTTTTTGTCGAGGTGGCCACGGATAAGGGAGAAACGGTGCGTATGGCAGCGGGTGATGAAGTAAGAGCCGGTGTCTGGTACGATTTGTATGTCTGTGCGAGGTATGACAAGGAGAGTGATAAAACGGTCTTGAAATTAGGGGTGAAGCCTTCTGAAAAGGAGGAATATAAATTTGCAGACACTTCTTATCAGGGATTGGCTGTGCGACACAATGCTGGAATGTGGATTGTGGGGCGTGGATTTCCAGGAGGATATCCCAATAGTTTGCAGGTATTAGACGGGTATATCGATGAGGTATCCATAAAAGGGATGGAACGTCCGTATGAGCCTGGTCAGAATCCTTTGTTCCGTGATGAATTTACTGCGGATCCGGCTGTGACGGTTTACAAAAATAAAGCCTATGCCTATGTAGGTGTCGACAAAGCCGGAGTGGGTGGCTGGTTCAATATGCCGGGATGGTTGTGTTATTCCAGTGAGGATATGAAACATTGGACTCCCCATGGCATGGTATTGCGTGCAGGCGATTTTCCTAATTCCAATCCGTATGGAGCATGGGCTGCTCAGATGGTGGAAAGTAATGGAAAGTTCTATTTTTATGTCACACTCGATCGGAAAGACAATGGAAAACATAAAATTGATGTGGCAGTGGGAAATAGTCCCTTGGGGCCGTTTAAGCCTGCCCGTACCGATGGAACACCCTTGATTACGGATTCCATGACACGTGATTCGCATCGCTGGAACGCCGATATTGACCCAACCGTGTGGATGGATGAGGATGGAACTCCTTGGCTGGCATGGGGAAACGGGGACTGTTATATGGTGAAGTTGAAGAAAAACATGATTGAACTGGATGGGGAGATTCAGAAAGTGCCTTTTCGGAATTACTCGGAAGGGCCCTGGCTTTTCAAACGGAAGAATCTGTATTATAATGTCTATGCGGCAGATGCCCCGGGTACACAGCCCGAACAAATCTGTTACTCTACGGCCGAAAACATCAATGGTCCATGGACTTATAGAGGTTTTATTACCGGACCGGCAAATTTTGGCTTTACAATCCACCCGTCAGTAGTGGAATTGAACGGACAATGGTATTTCTTCTATCATGATGGTTCTTATTCTCTTGACGGGCAACCGGGAGGAGATTGTCGTCGTCATGTATGTGTAGAGTATCTTTATTTTAATGAAGATGGTACGATTCAACCGATTGAGTTGACTTCTTCTGGAGTGAGTGTGGCTCCTCGTAAATGAAAAGATGAATTTGTAAAAACTTAAATTTTTGAATATTATGAATATCAGTAAGATTCTGTTGTTTTGTGGTAGTTGTGGTTTATTGAATTGTTTGAATGTAAATGCGCAGCGGCCGATTATTCAGACAAAGTATACAGCCGATCCGGCACCGATGGTATATAATGATACGGTATTTCTTTATACGACTCACGATGAGGATGATGCGGAAGGATTTAAGATGCAGGATTGGTTGTTGTACACCTCTACGGATATGGTAAACTGGACCGACCATGGAGCAGTGGCTTCACTCAAAAGTTTTGATTGGGTGAAACGTGACAATGGAGCTTGGGCCGAGCAAGTGGTTGAACGCAATGGGAAATTCTATATGTATTGCCCGATTCATGGAAATGGCATCGGTGTACTGGTGTCCGACAGTCCTTACGGACCATTCAAAGACCCTCTTGGGAAACCTCTGGTATGGCAGAAAGAACACTGGGATGATATTGATCCAACCGTCTTTATCGATGAGGACGGACAAGCTTATATGTACTGGGGAAATCCTAATTGTTATTATGTGAAATTGAATGAGGATATGATTTCATATTCCGGAGATATCGTGAAATTGAAGGAAACTCCGGAGCATTATCAGGAAGGACCGTGGTTCTATAAACGCAATGGACACTACTATCTGGCTTTTGCTTCTACCTGTTGTCCGGAAGGTATCGGCTATGCCATGAGTGACAGTCCTACAGGTCCGTGGACGACCAGAGGATATATCATGCGTCCTACAGTCAGGAGCCGTGGAAACCATCCGGGTATTATGGATTATAAAGGGAAATCGTATGTTTTTGGCTTGAATTATGACTTGTTGAAACTGGAGACGGATACTCATTATGAACGTCGTTCGGTATCGGTCGCTGAGATGCATTATAATGAAGATGGAACCATTCAGGAAGTGCCTTATTGGGCAGACACCAAACTGGAGCAGGTGGGTACCTTCAATCCTTTCCGAAAGGTAGAGGCTGAAACGATGGCTTGGGGATATGGATTGAAAACAGTTCCCAATGCGGATAAATCTCTTTCGGTGGTAGATGTGAATAATGGAGAGTACATCTGTGTACGTGGGGTGGATTTTGGAAAGAATAAGGCCCGTCGCTTTGAGGTTTCCGCCTTGCCTCTTGAGGGAGGAAATCTGAAGATTCGTTTGGATGCTCCAGATGGAAAGATTGTTGGAAACGTAACCATACCGCAGAGAAACGAAACGTCCAAATATCAACTTTATTCCTGTGAGGTCAATGCGGTCAGTGGAGTCCATGATTTGTATCTTAGTTTTGAAGGTGAGAATAAGAAGGACTTGTTTGAGTTGGATTATTGGGAATTCAAACGTAAGTGAGTGTGGAATAAAGGGTCAAATACAATAAATCGTATGAGAATATGAAAGCTATTATTTTGACGGGCGTTTTATCGTTTGCTTCTGTTCTGTCTTCTTCTGGAATACTGTTGGCCGGAAATGTGCTTACAAAAACTGCACGTGGGCTTAAATTGAATATGGAGGAAGATAAGCTGGTGACAGAAATTGTATTTTATACCCCCGAGATAGCTCGGGTGGTGAAATATCCTTCTTCTTCCGATACGATACCAGAGCGTAATAATCTTTCAGTGGTATTGGCTCCTCGTAAATGCAAACTTTCTTATGGGGAGGCCGACGGGAAATATACCGTTACGTCATCGGAAGTAATGGTGTTGCTGGATAAAGAAACTGGGAATGTGTCTTTCCAAACCAAGAATGGAGCCGAGTTGCTGGAAGAACAGGAAAAACCTGTGTTAATACAATATAAAGAAGGAGTAAATACGGGCGATTACCGTATCAAACAGGTCTTTAAGTTGGACAAGGATGAGCCTATTTATGGTTTGGGGCAGATGCAGAGTGGAAAACTCAGTCAGCGGAATCAGGATAAGTATCTTATTCAAGGAAACGTGGAAGATGTGGTCACATTCTTCCAGTCTGTGAAAGGATATGGTGTATTTTGGGACAATTATTCTCCTACTTGGTTTGTTGATAATGAAAAGGCAACCTTTTTTGAATCGGAAGTAGGAGAGTTCATCGATTATTATTTCATGACCGGTGGTAACGCCGACGGGGTAATAGCCAATATGCGTGAACTGACAGGTCAGGTACCGATGCTCCCTCTTTGGACTTATGGTTTCTGGCAGAGTCGGGAAAGGTATAAGAGTCAGAATGAGATTGTAGGAGTGGTGAGCAAGTATCGTGAGTTGCAGGTTCCGCTCGACGGTATCATCCAGGACTGGCAGTATTGGGGTGGAAATTATCTGTGGAATGCCATGGAATTCCTGAACGGGGAGTTTTGGAATCCTCAAAAAATGATGGAGGATATTCATGGCATGAATGCCAAGGCTATAATCTCTATCTGGTCTTCTTTTGGACCGATGACAAAGCCTTATAAGGAACTGGATGAGAAGGGAATGCTTTTCAACTTTCAGACATGGCCTTTGGCAGGACCTGATTTGTGGCCTCCACGGGAAGATTATTTGTCGGGGGTACGGGTTTACGATGCCTATAATCCAAAAGCCCGTGATATCTATTGGAAATATGCGAACAAAGGATTGTTTACCTTGGGAATGGATGGCTGGTGGATGGATTCTACGGAACCTGACCATCTGAACTTCAAGGATGAAGACCTGAATGAAGAGACTTTCTTGGGAAGTTTCCGGAAAGTGCGTAATGCGTATCCGTTGATGTCGGTTGGAGGGGTATACGACCATCAGCGTAAGGTCTCTTCCGATAAGCGTGTGTTTATTTTGACTCGTTCCGCATTTGCTGGACAACAGCGATATGGGGCGAATACATGGACGGGAGATATTCAAGGGACATGGGATTCTTTTAAGCGGCAGATTCCGGCTGGATTGAATTTCTCTCTTTCCGCTATTCCGAACTGGAATACGGATATAGGGGGATTCTTCTTGGGTGAATATCCGAAGAAACTGGCAGATCCGGATTATAAGGAACTGTATGTAAGATGGCTGCAGTTTGGTGCCTTTTGTCCGATGATGCGTTCGCACGGTGCGGATGCGCCTCGTGAAATCTATCAGTTCGGGAAAAAAGGAGAGCCTTACTATGATGCGATTGCAAAGTTTATTCATCTTCGTTACTCCTTGTTACCGTATATCTATTCTCTTTCTTGGGAAGTCACTTCACGTCAGTCTACTTTCTTGCGGGCGCTGGTAATGGATTTTCCAAAAGACAGGAAGGTGTGGGACATGAACAATGAGTATATGTTCGGGAAGTCCATTCTGGTGAAGCCCGTAACGGACCCGATGTACACTGGAATGCAGGGCGAAGAACGTGTTTCTGATTTTTCGTCAGTGAAGTCTACCGAAGTGTATTTGCCGGAGGGAGCAGATTGGTATGATTATTGGACTGGAGAGAAACTGGCAGGAGGTGTATCTGTGCAGAAAGAAGTTCCTTTGGATGTGATGCCTTTGTATGTAAAGTCTGGAAGTATTATTCCTATAGGGCCAGAAGTGCAGTATGCCCAGCAGAAATCATGGCAACAACTTGATATTCATATTTATCCTGGTGCAGATGGTACTTTCTGTTTGTATGAAGATGAGTTTGATAACTATAATTATGAAAAGGGGGCTTATTCAGAAATATGGATGAAATGGAATGACAAAAAGCGAACCTTTACGATTGAAAGTAGAAAAGGCGAATATCAAGGAATGCTCCACAAACGGACCTTTGTCTTGAAAACGGCAGATGGAAAAGAAAAAACAATTAATTATACGGGTAAAAAAATCAATGTAAAATTATGAGTCAACTAATTCTGATGAGATATATACAGGCTAATAAGATTTATGGTAAGAACCGGTGGCGTAAATTGGCAATGGGGGTAGCTCTGTTGTCCAGTTTGACTGTGGCTGCGCAAAATCCTATTATTCAGACTTCTTATACAGCCGATCCGGCTCCTTTGGTATATAATGACCGGTTGTATCTTTATACCAGTCACGATGAAGATGGGTCTACTTGGTTTACCATGAATGACTGGAAACTTTATTCTACAGATGATATGGTAAATTGGACGGAACATCCCATGCCTTTGTCATTTAAAACATTTGAGTGGGCAGGAGGAGATGCCTGGGCGGCTCAGTGTATGGAACGCAACGGGAAATTTTATATGTATGTACCTGTGACGGATTTGAAGGGGGAGACTGCTATCGGAGTGGCTGTGTCCGACAGTCCTTATGGACCTTTCTATGACCCGTTGGGAGCTCCGCTTGTGCAGGCTGAATACGGAAATATCGATCCTACTGTCTTTATCGATGACGACGGACAGGCTTATTTGTATTGGGGAAATCCCAATTGTTATTATGTGAAGTTGAATGAGGACATGATTTCTTATGAAGGAGGAATACATGCGGTACCGATGAAACCGGAAGCCTTTGGACGTAGGGAGGGAGATCCGCAGCGTCCTACGTTGTATGAAGAAGCTCCTTGGTTGTATAAGCGTAAGGGAATGTACTATCTTTTCTATGCAGGAGGACCGGTGCCTGAACATCTGGCTTATGCCACATCAAAAGGTCCGGAAGGTCCGTGGAATTACGGAGGTACATTGATGGCTACTGAAGGAGGAAGTTTTACGAATCATCCGGGTATTGCTGATTTCAGAGGAAAAACTTATTTATTCTATCATGACGCTTCTCTCCCAGGCGGAAGTGGTTTTACTCGTTCTGTGTGTGTCAGAGAGTTGGACTTCCAGGCAGATGGGAAGATTCCGTGTGTGAAGATGGTGAAAGAGGGAGTCGCAAAAAGCTTGAAACCTCTTTGTCCATACCGGAAGGTGGAAGCAGAGACCATGGCTTGGTCGGAAAAAATGAAAAGTTCATATAACGCTCAAGTTGGGGTTTTTATTACTGCTTTAGCGGATGGAGCTTATACAAAAGTTCGGTCTGTGGATTTCGGTGAAAAGGCTCCGTCTCGTTTTTCAGCCCGTTTGTCTACCACTCACAATGCAGAGATTACGATGGAGGTACGTCTTGACGGACTGGATGGACAGGTGTTGGCAAAGATAAAGGTGCCGCGGACGGGGGGAAGTGACCGTTGGCGGATTGTGGAGGCACAGATACCGAAAGTGACAGGAGTACACGACCTGTATTTTATCTTTAATGGAAAGGCTCCGAAGGATCTTGCTTATTTTGATTATTGGAAACTGAATTATTAATTGTGCATGTCATGAAGAGGGGTTATCTATGTTTGTTGTTCTTCTTTGCTTGTGTATGGTGGAGAGGAGAAGGTGTGGCCGGGAACATCCCCGGCCTCTCGTCTACTTGTCAGGTAGAAGAATGGACGCTGGAAAAAAAAGAAACTGACCAGGTTATTTTCCGTCGGGCAGATACCCGGTTGAGGCTAATGCCGTTGGCCGAAGGTGCTGTAAGGGTGGTTCGAAGCCGGGGGATTGCGCATGAGCTTCCGGAATTGGTGTATCTTCCAGTGAAGGCTCCAGCTTACACACTTAAGAAGGAGGACGGTGGGTATATTTTGACTTTAAAGAATGTAAGAGTAAAGGTGTCAGTATCCGACGGACGGATTTCGTTCCTTTCTTCGGATGGAAAGGTGATATTGGGAGAGGAAGGAGGTCAGATTCAGGCTTCTTCTGTACAAGGGGAACAGACGTATGTGTCCACACAGACTTTCCATTCTCCTTCCGATGAATATCTTTATGGACTGGGGCAGTTTCAGGATGGGTATTTGAATGTGCGTGGATTGACGCGGAGGCTGACTCAGGTCAATACGCAGATTGCCATCCCCTTTGTGATGTCGAATAAGGGATACGGACTTTTGTGGAACAACTACGGTCTGACGGAATTTAACCCGTCTTCTTCGGTGATTGCGCTCCAGAAAACGGGTGCTTCGGGTGATAAGGTGACTGTGAATGTGACTTCTACCGAAGGAGGTAAGGAAGAAGTACGTGAAAGTAATGTGTTTGCAGGTAGCCTGCAAGTAGAGTCCGACGGGCAATATGCTTTGATGCTGGACGTTGGAAGTTCCATGGCTCGCAGGCACAACTTGGAAATTGACGGACGTACGGTAGTAGACTTGAATAATTTGTGGCTGCCACCTACAGTTTCTGTACTGATTGACTTGAAAGCGGGAACACATCGTTTGAAGGCGGAGTTGACGAAGGAGGATACTCCTAAGCTGTATTTCCGGAAAGTAGACCAGACTACGACCTTTCGTTCTCCGGTTTCTAATGGCATCGATTATACCTTCTTTGCCGGGACGGCCGATGAGGTGATTGCTTCTTATCGGGCTGTGACGGGAGAAGTACCGATGTTGCCGGCATGGGCCTTGGGATACATTCATTGTCGGGAACGTTTTCATTCTCAGAAAGAATTGTTGGAAACGGCCTCTCGGTTCCGAAGAGAAAAATTGCCGGTCGATTTGATGGTGCAGGACTGGCAGTATTGGGGCAAATATGGTTGGAACGCCATGCGTTTTGATGAGGCAGATTACCCTTCTCCTCGGGAAATGGTCGACAGCCTTCACCGGATGGATATGAGATTGATGCTGTCAGTCTGGTCGAAGGTAGACCAGAACTCGGTGCTGGGAAAAAAGATGGCCGAGAAAGCCTATTATATTCCAGGCACTCCTTGGATTGATTTCTTTAATCCGGAGGCAGCTTCTTTTTACTGGCAGAATTTTCGGGATAGCTTGGTTCTCCCGATAGGAATAGATGCTTGGTGGCTGGATGCCACAGAACCGGAGAATGACGATTTGGTGGGGCGTCGGGTAAATCACTCAAGTTGTCCCGGAGAGGTGTTCCGGAATGTCTATCCATTGGTGGTTAATAAAACGGTATATGAAGGTCTGAGAAGCCTTTCTTCCAATGGGAAACAAGGTTTCTTTAGTCCCCGAACGGTCTTGCTTACCCGTAGTGGCTTCCCGGGCATTCAGCGGTATGGAGTGGCCACCTGGTCGGGGGATGTCGGGAACGATTGGGATACGTTTCGTCGTCAGATTGTAGCCGGATTGGGAATTTCTGTCTGTGGTCTGCCTTGGTGGACGTACGATGCCGGAGGGTTCTTCCGGCCGGGAGATGCACAGTATACGGATGTCCATTTTCATGAACGGTTTTCCCGGTGGCTTCGGACTTCGGTTTTTCTGCCTTTGATGCGTGTACATGGGTATATGACGAATACAGAGTTTTGGAACTACGGAGACAAAGTGACGGAAATGGCCCGTAAATCGTTGGCCTTGCGTTATCGCCTTCTACCCTATATCTATTCAGAGTCTGCATGGGTTTCGCTGGAAGATGGAACAATGTTGCGTCCTTTGGTGATGGATTTTCCGAAGGATACGTTGGCGTTATCTTTGAAATACCAGTATATGTTTGGTCGTTCTCTGCTGGTTTCTCCTATTGTGGAAGAGGGACCTGCTACTTGGAAAACGTACTTGCCTGTCGTTCGAGGTGGGTGGTACGATTTTTATGACAATCGGCATTTGTCTTCAGGATGGGTTCAAACCTCAGTTTCTCCGGATTATATTCCTGTATTTGTCAAATCGGGTACAATTTTACCTTTGGCTTCTGGCTATACGGACGAGGCTAAGACAGCTTTGCAATCGGAGTGGGAAATTCGGGTGTATACCGGAACGGATGGTACTTATCAGCTGTATGAAGATAATGGAACAGACTGTGAGTATGAAAAAGGAGCTTGTTCCTGTATCCGTCTGACCTGGAATGAGAAAGACGCTACGTTGGTGATAGGTAAACGGAAGGGGACATTTGCGGGAATGAAGCCTGTTCGGGAACTGAAGATTGTGAAAGTCGCTTCGTCTTCCAATGGGGCGGTAGAAGTGGCCGAGAAGTCGGTCGTATATAAGGGAGAGGAACTTGAAGTTGCTTTCTGATAGAATGAAAAAAGGAAAATGAAAAGTGGAATCTAAATTTGTGAATAATGGAAATGAAGAAAATGATTGCAACGCTGACGTCGTTGATGGCTTTGACTTTTGGACCTGTTTTTGCACAGGTTCATACAGAAGCAGGCAAGGTGGATGAGAATTTTCATATTTATCTGTGCTTGGGTCAGTCGAATATGGAGGGGAATGCAAAAATAGAAGCATGCGATACGGTGGATGTGAATCCTCGTTTTAAAGTGCTTCAAGCTGTGGATTGTCCGGATTTAGGACGGAAGAAAGAGGAGTGGTACACGGCAGTTCCCCCTTTGGCAAGATGTGGCACCGGATTGACTCCTGCAGATTATTTCGGTCGCACAATGGTAGATAGTCTTCCAGCCAATGTACAGGTGGGAGTGATTGATGTGGCCGTAGGAGGTTGTAAAATCGAATTGTTTGATAAAGATAATTATACTTCATACGTAGAGACTTCTCCGAACTGGCTGAAAAACATGGTGGCCGAGTATGATGGAAATCCTTATGCCAGATTGATTGAATTGGCCAGACAGGCTTCCCGCTGTGGAGTCATAAAAGGGATTCTGTTTCATCAGGGAGAGTCAAATACTGGTGATTCGGAGTGGCCGTTGAAAGTTAAGAAAGTGTATGACAGCATTCTTTCCGATCTTAATTTGAAACCCAATTCATTGCCTCTGTTGGTGGGTGAACTTGTGTCAGAAGGGCAGGGAGGAGCTTGTGCCTCTATGAATCCGGTGATTCAGAAATTGCCGGAAACAATACCTTCCGCGCATGTCATTTCATCCGAAGGGTGTGAGGCGGTTTCCGACAGACTGCATTTCAGTGCGGCCGGATATCGTGAGCTGGGTAAAAGATATGCGCTTACGATGCTTCAGATTCTGAAAACAGAATAAAAACTAAAAAGTCTGGTCGTTAAGTTGCGGCCAGACTTTCTTAGTGATGTCTTTTTATTGTTTTTCTGTTTTATCTTGTTCGTTCCGAGTGTCCTCTTCCAGTTTATCTTTGTTCTCTTTGCAATGTTCCATGTATTTGCTTGGAGACACACCATATAATTCTTTGAATGCGTTCGAGAAATAAGTGGTATTGTTAAATCCTACTAGTTGGGATATCTCAGAAATACTGTAATTCTTTTCTGATTTCAGTAGAATCTCCGCCTGCTTTAGTCGAATATTCCGGATGAAATCTCGTGTGGACTGGTTCGTGATTTCCTTAAGTTTCCGGTACAGATGTACTCGGCTTATACCCACTTCTGCCGCAATCATTTCTGCGTTCAGGTCCGGATTGTTCAGATTCTTGTTGATGGCTTTCATCACTTTTTTCATCAGTTTCTCATCTGCCGACTGAGGTTGAATAACTTCAATCTGTCCATCTTGTTCCTGTTTGCCACTGAAGTTGTTACGCAGTACTTCCCGGTTTCGAATCAGGTTTTCAATGGTGGTGATTAGAATTTCCAGATTAAACGGCTTGGCAATGTAGGCGTCAGCTCCCAATGAAAGCCCTTCAATGTAGTCTTTTTCACTGTTCTTGGCTGTCAGAAGAATGACTGGAATATGATTAGTCTTGATATTCTGTTTCAGCTTTTTAAGCAAGGTAATTCCGTTTATTTCCGGCATCATGATGTCGCTGAGCACCAAATCCGGCATGTGCGACATGATGATTTCCATGGCTTCTTTTCCGTTGCTGCAACTTAATACACGGAAATGGTTGCCTAATTCGGTCAGTAAGTAATTCCGGATGTCGTCTTCATCTTCCACAATGAGGACAGAATGTTTCTTTCTCGGTGCCTTTTTACTGTTTTCCTCCCCTTCATTTTCTTCTGGAGGGAGTGGAATGTGCTGAAGCGTATGATCTTCTGTGGAAGATAGAGGTGTTGTATCAGAGGAGTTTGAGGCCATATCTTCTGGGGAGAGATGGTTGCATCCTAGCGGGATGTGTATGGTGAAACTGCATCCTGGTTGGTTGTCGTTGTTCTTGACCGTAATGGTGCCATGATGCATTTTTACGAGTGACATAGACAAATGAAGTCCGATTCCGGTTCCTTTGCTGCGTGACCTGTCGTCGCTCACTTGGTAGAAGCGTTCAAAGATGCGTTTCATTTCACTTTCCTTGATGCCTGAACCGTTGTCTTCAATAATGATTTCGGCATAGTTGTTCAATGGAACTTTTTCTTTGCTGTCGTGAATGGAATTAATGTAGATATTAATTTTTCCGTCATTTTGAATGTGCTTGAGAGCATTGGACAACAAGTTGAAAATCACTTTGTCAAAATTGTTCGGGTCCAGCCATACTTTCAGTTGGTCCAGTTGGGTGATAATGTTCAGTTGGGCTCCTTTGCTGGCAGCCTGATAGGCAAATGTGTCCTTGATGTCGTTGACAAAACCGATTAATTCCACTTCTGTAAAACTGAGTTTCATTTGGTTCTTGTCTATTTTCCGGATGTCCATCAACTGATTGATGAGGTTCAATATGCGTTGTGCATTACGTTCAATCAGGGAGTAGCTCTTCTGTCTTTCCGCATCGTTGTCGGTAGAGATTAATTTCTGGAGCGGGCTTATTATCAACGACATCGGCGTTCGAATCTCATGCGAGATGTTGATGAAGAATTGCAGTTTGGCTTCGTTGATTTCTTCCAGATGCTTGTGTTTCAGCATTTCTTGCCTTACCCTGTATTTTTCTTTTGCCTGATGTATGAAGACGGCAGCTATGCTGCCAATGATGGCCAGATAGATAATCCAAGCTATAGTCGAGTTATACCATGCTGGATGAATATGGATGAATATGGTTTTTATTTCCGATTCTGCAGAGCCATTGATAGCTTTAATCTTAAACTCATACTTTCCTACCGGAAGGTTGCTGAATGATACACGGGAAGTTCCTTTGGGCAAAGAATTCCATGTTCCGTTGTTCATGGAGTATACATAACTTTGAGGAACGATGAAATTGTCTGTAGCGAATTCAATGTAGAAAGAGTTGTCGTAATGTGCCAGGTTAATTTCTTTTGTATTGAATATGTCACTGTCTATTACAGGATAATTCCCGGATTTTGTAAGTTCGTTTACAGCTTTATCATGTAAGTAAAATCCTGTAAGTCTGATTTTACTTTGAAATTTCTGAATCTTGATGTCATCTAGATTGAAGAAAATGATTCCGTTGGTTCCTCCAAACAGGATTTTACCGTCGGGATATTGGCAGAACGCATTTCTGGAGAATTCGTTGTTGTATAAGCCGTCGGAAGTATAAAACGGAATGAAGGAGTTTTTCTGCGGGTTGTATTTGGCAATGCCCTGATTGGTACTGACCCAAATGTCATTGTTTTTATCCACTACGATGGATGAAACGGAGTTGTTAGGCAATCCGTTTTGGGCAGTGAATTGTTCGAGGACATTCAAATCCTTGTCCATAACCGTAATACCATCGGATGTACCGGCCCAGATACGATGTTCATGATCTTCTGCAATGGAATAGATAACAAGTCCGAGCAATGCTTTTTCTTTTCCTGCTACTTTTAGAGTTTGAGTATCTATACATTTAATGCCATCATAAGTACCGATGTATAATCTTCCATTTTGGGCATAGTAAAGTGCATCAATCCATTGGTTGACATCTTGCAATTCTTTGGTATTGTACACGTTGATATTTTCCTGAATGGACGTTTGTAAATCGGTGAAATAGAGTCCCATTCCCATTGTGCCAATCCATAATCTTTTATGAGCGTCTTCAGCCAGGCAGTACACACGTTTGATTTCGTTTCCGTTTTTGTCTTTCAAAGATACTTTGGTAAATCTATCTCCTTTGTTGTTCATGAAGGAAAGTCCACTCAGGTAAGAGCCTATCCATACATTCTTGTGGGAATCTTTGAACAGACACATCACTGTGGAGGGTATGTCAGGGTTTGTTTCAGGTGTCAAATGTCGGATAAAATTGTAATGGTTATTTAGCTGGTAGATTCCATCGTTATCAGTTCCGACAATGAGTTTCCCGTCATCATAGTCGCATAAGGCTGTGATGCAGTTATTCCCGATGTAGTTTCGAAGAGAGGAATAACTTCCGATATAACCAAACATATTGGCTTGTAAAGGAATAAAGGCTACCCCTTTCTGATAAATACCTACCCAAAGATTGGTACTGTTGTCTATTAGAAGGGAATGTACTTTACTTTTTTTGATGTTGACATTATCAATATAAAAATCTGTATCCGCAATCTTTTTTTCCAAAATATTATAGGAAACAATACCTTCTCCGTCAATGCCAATCAGCATGAAGTGCTCTTTTTGTTTCAGGTCCTTGATGGGAAACTCGGATTTAAAGATTTGCTGAAACGTATCGTCAGCCTTTCGATAAACGAATACTCCACGTCCGGTGGTACCTACATATACATTGCCGTAGGAATCTTCTGTACAGCAATTAATAAACTGGTTGCCGTTGTGTGTGCCAAGCGAATAATCGTATCTCTTTCCGTTTTTATCAATTCGGATGATGCCATGGTATTCTGTGCAGATCCAGATATTCCCATTTTTGTCTTCCATGATTTCGTTGATGGTATATCCGCTTAAAGAAGGGTTCCAGTTTTGAATCAGAAAATTTTCTTTGTGGTCTGTTGACAAAGTTTTTATTCCATATCCACTGGTTCCAATCAGAATGTTGCCGTTACGAAGTTCTGTAATACTTTTATTGTTATAAGACGGACTCGATTTCTTGATGGTTTTGAATGTATCCGACCGGTAGTCGTAGATTTGCAGTCCTTTGGTAGAAAGAATATACAAATGACCTTTGGAATCTTGAAATACCTTGTATGCATGGTTTCCTATTAATGACGTGGAGTCGTTCTTGTGAGTCCTGTAACTAGTAAACTTTGCTCCATCAAATTTATTCACCCCGTCCTCTGTAGTTACCCATATATATCCTTTTTGATCCTGATATATATTGTTGATCATACTGCTGGAAATTTCTCCATGGGTAGTATATAACTTGCAAAATTGCCCTTTACAAAAGAGGGGCAATAGACAGAAAATAACGGTTATAATGAATGTTTTATTTCTCATTATTGACGTGGTTTGTAGGACTAAATTGAATCAAAATATTATTTAATAGATACAAAGTAAGTTATTTTTCTTTAGTAGTCAATGAAAAAAACATGGATTTTTTAGGCTTTTGAAAATAGATTTTAAGGGGTGTAAGAGAGTTCTTGTAAAAGTTACCTGGAAAATTATATAAGAGCCTTTGGGGAGGATTTTCCTTTTGTGATGTAACATTTCCGTAAGTTTTTGTTACAACAGAAAGGATGGTGTAACAATAGATATGAGGTTGGTATCCTGTGTGAGAGCCTGTTCCATGGCCTTTTACTATTTTTGTAGTGGTAAGAATCGATGAAAAATACAAGATATAATGTATGAAAACACAGGCTTATTTTAGTAGGGTATTTTGGACTCTTCTTTTGCTTTCTTGTTGTAGTTTTGGATTGTCAGCCAAAGTCACTTTACCTGCGTTGATTTCCGATGGAATGGTGCTTCAACGAAACGTTCCTTTGAAGATTTGGGGTACAGCCAGTCCGGGTGAAGAGGTGAATTTGACTTTCATGAAGAAACGGTATCATGCCGTAGCGGATGAAACTGGAAATTGGATGATTGCTTTGCCTGCTTTGAAAGCAGGAGGTCCTTATTCTATGACTGTCAATGACATTTTATTAAAAGACATTCTGATTGGGGATGTGTTCTTGTGTTCAGGACAGTCGAATATGGAATTGACGGTAAACCGGGTGATGGATAAGTATGCCGAAGAGATTGCATCGTATGAAAATTCATCTGTTCGGTATGTAAAGGTTCCGTATGCGTATGATTTTTCACGTCCGTTGGAGGATGTACGGACAATCAAATGGCAGCCGATTACGAAAGAATACGTCCAGAACTTCTCTGCTCTTTGTTATTTCTTTTCTAAACTGCTGGAGGAAAAGACGGGAGTACCGGTCGGAATTATTAATTCCAGCTGGGGAGGTACACCGGTCGAAGCATGGATTAGCGAGGAAGGGTTGAAAGATTTTCCGGAGTATGTAAACCAGAAAACCTTATATGAAGATGCCGCACTAGTGGCTCAAATAAAGGAGACCGAACAGCTGCATCAGTCGGCATGGAATAAGCAATTGTATCGGTCGGATGCCGGGCTGCATGGTGAAATGCCTTGGTATGCCGAGTCATACAATGATACGGATTGGGAAAGGGTAGATATGTTTTCAGATAATTGGGCACTTCGTAACGGTCGTCCATTGAATGGGACCCATTGGTTCCGAAAAGAGTTTGTAGTGCCCGATGGATGGGCAGGAAAAGACGTAGTATTGCGGTTAGGCTGTATGGTCGATGCTGATTCTGTGTATGTGAACGGACATTTTGTGGGGTCTGTTTCCTATCAGTATCCGCCGCGGATTTATCAGGTACCGGCCAGGTTCCTGAAAGAAGGAAAAAACCAGCTGACCGTACGTTTGTTCAGCTACTGTTCTTGCCCTTCCTTTGTAAAAGAAAAACCGTATAAATTGCTGTGTGGCAATCAGGAAGTCAGCTTGGAAGGTACATGGAAACATAAGATTGGAACGGTGATGCCTCCTTCCCCTTCTTCTACGGCTTTCCATTATATACCGACAGGTTTGTATAACGGTATGATACATCCTTTGCAGCATTATGTGTTCAAAGGGGTGGTATGGTATCAGGGCGAGTCGAATGTGGGTCGCTGGCGGGAATATTCCTCCTTGCTTACGGCAATGATTGCAGACTGGAGAACCCTTTTTCAGAATGAAAACTTACCTTTCTATGTGGTGGAATTGGCCGATTTCCTGGCACCGAATGACCCTGGACGCGCAGCTTGGGCAGAATTGAGGAAACAGCAGGCAAAAGCGGCACAGGAAAGTCCTTATGTAACCTTGATTAAAAATAGCGATACGGGTGAATGGAATGATATTCATCCGCTGGATAAGAAAACACCGGCTACTCGCTTGGTGGAAGCAGTAATACAGAATGAAAAACAAAATAAGTAAAAATGAGTAATATTCTAAGTCAGAAAGTGTCCATGGCCGAGAAAGTCGGTTATGGGCTGGGCGATTGTTCTGCGAATCTCGTCTTTCAGATGATGATGATTTACCAGACCAAATTCTATACGGACGTGTTTGGTCTGGAAGGAGCAATTGCAGGTACCGTGATGTTAGTGGCACGTATTGTCGATGCTTTTGTAGACCCTACTGTGGGTATTCTGTCCGACCGCACTCAGACACGGTGGGGAAAATATCGTCCATGGGTGTTGTGGACGGCTCTCCCGTTCATGGTATTTTATGTGTTGGCCTTCTATAATCCGGGTATTGAGGAAAAAGGGCTGGTAGCGGTGTATGCAACCATCTCTTATACATTGTTGATGACAATGTACTCTTTTAACAATACGCCTTATTCTTCTTTGGGTGGAGTGATGTCGTCGGACATTAAGGAACGTACCAGTATCACTTCCGTACGTTTCGTCTTTTCTACCATTGCCCAGTTTGTGGTACAGGGACTTACTTTGCCATTGGTGAGCAAATTTTCTGATGGGGGAGACAAGGCGCATGGGTGGCTTTGCACGATTTCCCTGTTTGCGGCAGTCGGTTTTATTTTTCTTTTGATTGTATTTTTCTCGGCAAGGGAACGTATCACTCCACCGGCTAACCAAAAAAATGATACCCGTCAGGATATTAAAGACGTATTGGGCAGTGTGCCTTGGCGGGCCATGTTTATCCTGACCTTGTTTGTTTTCATCACACTGGCCATGTGGGGAAGTGCCATGAACTATTATTTTGAGAACTACGTGGATAAGGTCGCGTTGTTTGCTTTTCTAGATAATATTGGGTTGGTGGCAGCAGAACCTGGGAACTCGGTCGGCTATCATGTGCTCAATGCCTTTGGATTGATTGTGACATCACCGGATAAGGCATACGAAGTAGGATTTGGTGTCTTTAATATGGTCGGGGCACTGGTACAGTTCTTCGGAGTGATTTTCTTATCTGAGTTTTTGGCGAACAAATACGGCAAGAAGCGTACGTTTATTGTGTGCCTCTCACTGACTGCCGTCTTTACAGCCCTGTTCTACTTCCCTGCTAAAGATAATGTGGGCATGATGTTCGTGCTGAACTTCCTGAAGAGTCTGGCCTATGCGCCTACGGTGCCTTTGCTTTGGGCGATGATTGCCGATGTGGCCGACCACTCGGAGTATATCAATTATCGTCGCGCGACGGGATTTATCTTCTCGGGAGTAGTCTTTGCCTTAAAGGCCGGTCTGGGTATCGGTGGGGCTGTGCTGGGATTTTTGTTGTCGGGATTTGGCTACGCTTCCGGTTCGGGCGTCGTACAGAACGATACGGCTGTGCAAGGCATTATCCTTTCTTCCAGCCTGATTCCTGCCGCTTTCTTTCTGGTAGGAGTAGTCGCTCTGTTTTTCTATCCTATCAGCAAGGAATATAATGAGAAAATGCAGGCTGAATTGAGTGAACGCAGAAGTAAAAACGATTATTAATTAGGAAATAAACAGAAAAATGAACAAACACATTGTATCGATGGCATTATGTAGCCTTTTTCTGATGGCATGCGGAAGCAATGTTTCCAAAATGACCGTTTCAGAAAAGTCATTAAAAGAGGTGGTTGGGGATAAATTTCTGATGGGAGTGGCGCTTAATGTCCGCCAGTCATCGGGGATGGACACTTCCGCACTGAAAATCGTAAAGCGGCATTTCAATGCCATTGTGGCAGAGAACTGTATGAAAAGTGAGGAAATCCAACCGAAGGAAGGAGAATTTCATTTTGAGGATGCCGACCGTTTGGTTCAGTTAGGACTCGACAACGGCATGACGGTGACAGGACATTGCTTGATATGGCATTCACAGCTTCCCGAGTGGTTTTGTGTGGACGACAAAGGAAAGGATGTTTCTCCTGAAGTATTGAAACAGCGTATGAAAACCCATATTCAGACGGTGGTCGGACGCTACAAAGGCAAGATTAAAGGATGGGATGTGGTGAACGAAGCCATTATGGAAGACGGTTCTTACCGCAAGAGCAAGTTCTACGAGATTTTGGGAGAAGAGTTTATTCCATTGGCTTTTCAGTATGCGCACGAAGCCGATCCGGATGCTGAATTATATTACAATGATTACGGCATGGATGTGCCGGGGCGCCGTGAGGGAGTGGTAAAACTGGTTCGTTCGCTGAAAGAAAAGGGCTTGCGTATCGACGCGGTGGGTATGCAGGGACACATGGGAATGGATTATCCGGACATCCGCCGGTTTGAGGAAAGCATGCTTGCCTTTGCGGCAGCCGGTGTGAAGGTGATGATTACAGAATGGGAAATGAGTGCCTTGCCAACGGCCCGCAGAAGTGCCAATATTTCGGATACGGTGGCTTTCAAGAAATCCTTGAATCCCTATCCGGATGCTTTGCCGGATTCTGTCAATCAGGCATGGAATAAAAGAATGCAAGAGTTCTTTCAGCTTTTTGAAAAGCATGCCGACATTGTGGAAAGAGTGACCGCCTGGGGAGTGACCGATGAGGATTCCTGGAAAAATAATTTCCCGATTCGAGGAAGAAAGGACTATCCGTTACTTTTCGACCGGAATTACCAGCCTAAAGATTTTGTACGGAAAATGATAGAAGAAGCATCCGATTCCGTAACCTCTGCAAAGAAATAAATGTTGAACTGGAGACCCACATCAAATGGTCTCATAAAATTACATAGTATGAAAAAGGAAGAAAGATATCTGTTTCCTGCCGATTACATGGCAGACCCGTCGGTACATGTATTCAATGGCCGCTTGTACATTTACCCTTCACACGACCGTGAATCCGGTATTCCGGAAAATGACAACGGCGATCATTTTGACATGAATGACTATCATGTGCTGTCTACCGACGACGTGATGCATGGGGAAATTGTCGACCATGGCGTGGCTTTGAAAGTAGCTGATATTCCTTGGGCCGGACGCCAGCTTTGGGATTGTGACATTGCTTGTAAGGACGGGAAATATTACCTGTATTTTCCGTTGAAAGACCGGAACGACATTTTCCGCATGGGAGTAGCCATCGGTGACAGGCCGGAAGGCCCGTTCATTCCTCAGCCCGACCCGATTCGGGGCAGTTACAGCATCGATGCGGCTGTGTTCCGTGATGAGGATGGCAGTTATTATATGTATTTTGGCGGTATCTGGGGCGGACAGCTACAGCGTTATCGTGACAATAAGGCCATTGAACATCCGTTCCTGCCGGAAGCCGATGAACCAGCCTTGCCGAGCCGGGTGGTAAAATTGTCGGAAGATATGCTCGGCTTCGCAGAAGAACCGCGTCCGGTCGTTGTACTGGGGGCCGATGGAAAACCGCTGACTGCGGGCGACCCGCACCGCTTCTTCGAGGCTTCTTGGATGCACAAGTACAAAGGGAAATATTATTTCTCTTATTCTACTGGCGACACACACTTGTTGTGTTATGCCGTAGGCGACAATCCTTATGGTCCGTTTGTGTATCAGGGAGTGATTCTGACACCCGTGGTGGGATGGACCACGCATCATTCTATTGCGGAATATAAGGGAAAATGGTATCTGTTCCATCACGACTGTGTGCCTTCGGGTGGAAAGACTTGGCTTCGCAGCCTGAAGGTGGTCGAACTGGAATATGACGAGGACGGCAAGATTCAAACTGTAAAAGGCAGTGCGGATGAATAAACGACTTTGGGGTAGTGTCTGTTTCCTGTCTTTGGCCCTGACGTTGTGGGCTGAAGACGGGAGCAGACTTTGGTTACGACAGACGCCTGTGAATCAAGCGTCTGTCTGTTGTTTAGTGACTTCTCCTACACTCACTGTGGCACGTGAGGAACTGGCCGCTTTGTGGAAAGGAGGGGAAGTGGATTTGCAGCTCTGTGCCGATGAGACACATCGTCGGTTGGGCAAAGAGGGATACACCATACGTACTTCCGAAGGAAAGACGGTGCTGGAGGCTGCTACGGAACAGGGATTGCTGTATGCAACTTACCATCTGCTGCGGTTGCAGGCGGAAGGAGCGGATTGTACCCGGCTGGATATTCAGGAAAAGCCGGCCTTTGACATCCGTGTGCTGAACCATTGGGACAATCTGGACGGCACGATTGAGCGCGGTTATGCGGGACGTTCTTTGTGGAAATGGGAGGACCTGACTGATTCCGTGTCGGCCCGTTATCGGGAATATGCCCGTGCCAATGCTTCGGTGGGTATCAACGGGACTGTGCTGAACAATGTGAATGCTTCGCCCGAGATTCTATCCGCCGACTACCTGCAAAAGGTGCGGAAATTGGCCGACGTGTTCCGTCCTTATGGCATCAAGGTGTACCTTTCGGTCAATTTTGCTTCGCCGATGAAGTTAGGAGGTTTGTCTACGGCCGACCCGCTGGACGAGGAGGTGGCCCGTTGGTGGAAAGAGAAAGTACAGGAAATTTATGGATTGATTCCTGATTTTGGCGGTTTTCTGGTGAAGGCCAATTCGGAAGGACAGCCCGGCCCGTGTGATTACGGGCGTACGCATGCCGAGGGAGCGAACATGCTGGCGGAGGCTTTGAAACCCTATGGGGGAATCGTGATGTGGCGGGCCTTTGTCTACAGTCCGTCGGATGCAGACCGGGCCAAGCAGGCTTACCTGGAATTTCAGCCGCTGGACGGCCGATTCCGGGATAATGTGATGGTGCAGGTGAAAAACGGGCCGATTGACTTTCAGCCGCGGGAACCTTACAGTCCGCTCTTCGGGGCCATGCCGCATACACCCTTGATGGTGGAGTTTCAAATAACGCAGGAATACTTAGGACATTCCAATCACCTGGCTTATCTGGCCACTATGTGGAACGAGTTTTACCGCTATGTGCAGCCTTCTTCCCTGAAGGGGGTAGCGGGTGTAGTGAATGTAGGCGATAACGTGAACTGGTGCGGACATGATTTTGCACAGGCCAACTGGTATGCTTACGGGCGGTTGGCTTGGAATCCGGACTTGTCGGCGGAAGAGATTGCCCGCGAGTGGCTGGCACAGACTTTCACGACCGACCGCCGGTTTGTGGAGCCCATGACGCAGGTCATGATGGAGAGCCGGGAGGCAGTGGTGGATTACATGATGCCGCTGGGCTTGCACCATATTTTTGCCTGGGGACATCATTATGGGCCGGAACCTTGGTGTGAGGTGCCTGGGGCACGTGCCGATTGGCTGCCTTCGTATTACCATCAGGCGGACAAGGAGGGATTGGGTTTCGACCGGAGCCGTACGGGAAGTGATGCCGTGTCACAGTATCCGGATTCGTTGGCCCGGGTGTTCGATTCGCTGGAGCAATGTCCGGAAGAATATCTGCTTTGGTTTCATCATGTGAATTGGAATCAGAAACTTCGTTCAGGGCGCTCCTTGTGGGATGAACTCTGTTATAAGTATCAGAAAGGGGTAGACGAAGTGCGTGCGTTCCAGCGGATTTGGAAGGATATGCAGCCCTATGTCGATGCGGAACGCTATCAGGCGGTGGCCGAACGGCTGGATATTCAGGCACGCGATGCCGTGTGGTGGAAAGATGCTTGCCTGGAGTATTTCCGCACGTTCTCAAAAAAGAAATATCCTGAAGGAGTGGAACCTCCGGTATTTACCTTGAAGGAATTGAAAAAGGTGAAACTGCCTATCAGTAATTATGAATGTCCTACATCCGGCATGCTTCCGCGGAAGTAACAATTGGGATGAAGATGTAAGTAGATTTCTGAGGACTTTATGTCGATTTTTCGAGACATTTAAAGACTTGCTGAAAACGCCTAAGCGTTTGTCTTCAAACGCCGAAGCGTTTCGATCAAAACGCCGAAGCGTTTCGATCAAAACGTCGAAGCGTTTTATGTCAAACGCCTAAGCGTTTCCATTCAAACGTAAGGGCGTTTTGACTGGAACGCTTAGGCGTTTTTTATGTCTCTTGAAAGGACGGTTTTAGAACCGACAACGTATGTCGATACCCACTTGTACGGGGCGACCTTTTTGGGCAAAACCGCGGCTCATCGTCTCAAAGTAGAAGGCCTGGTAATCCTTGTTCAGGGCATTGTTCACCCAGATACCGATTTGTCCGTTACCTTTGTTCAGGCTGAGGCGTCCGTTCAGTGTGCCGTAGAGGGCCTGGCTGGCGTTGTTCTGCTCTGTCCAGTAGATACGGCCTGCCGCTCGGTAGTTGGCATCAAGGGTAATATTGTCCAATAGCGCATTGTTACGGAACGGGAAGATGTACTGTCCGCCTACGGTAAAGGTGTGTTTGGGTACAAACGGTACATAATTTCCGTTGTAGTTTTCAGTTTCGCTCACTACGTAGTCGGTGAAAGTGGCGTAGGTATAACCGTAGTTTCCGTTCAGGCTGAACTTGTCGGTGAGCTGGGCACGCAGGCTGGCTTCGGCTCCCAGGCTCCGACTCTTTCCGGCATTGACTGTGATACGTCCCAGTCCGCTTTCGGCGAAGCGCGACAATTGCTGGTCGCGGGTATCCATGTAGAAGGCAGAAAGGTCGGCCTGCAGTTTTCCGTTCAGCAGGGTGAGGTGCGAACCGATTTCATAGTTCCAGGAATATTCCGGCTTGTAGAGTGTGGCAGCCTTCACGTCGGTTTGTGGTGCTTGTGCCATACCGTTCAGCATACCTGCAATCTTTTGTTTTTGTTCGTCGCTCAGCATGGGCACTTTGTTGACAATAGGAATTGTTACATCGGCCACATCTTTCATCATGCTGGCCTGCATGTCGTTTTGCAGCAAGTCGGAAAACATCTGGATGTTGTATCCTCCCGAACGGTAACCTTTGCTTACGCTGACGTAGATATTGTTGCGTGAATCAAAGTCGTATTGCAAGGCGAACTTCGGCAACAGCTGGATGTAGTCGTGCGACAGTTTTCCGTTGTAACTGTTGTTCACGTTGAAGTCCTGTGCCGGTACCATCGGGATGACTTTGTCACCAGGAGTCAGTGTGCCGCTCAGTGAGTAGGTATGAGTAAACTGGCAACCGCTGTAATAATCCAGCTTCAGGCTTTCATAGTCCATGCGGAGACCGGCGGTCAGTGAAAGACCTTTCAGACCGAAAAGGTCGTTGAAGGTGGACTGATGGAACACGGCCGCATTCAGGATAGGCGTGCTGAATTGTCCCGGGATGACCAGTTGTTCGCCGTTGATGACGTCATTGAAAGTCATTTTCATGGTCATCGGACCGGCCGATATGGTAGGCATGTATTTATTGGCATTGGTGTTGATGGTAGAGTTCAGCCAGTTGACTCCGTCTTTCTGGAAAGTGACGGGAGCCTCCGTGTCGAGCCATTGGTAGAAGCCGCTCACTCCGGTAGTCCACTGCCAGCGGCGTCCGGGTTTGGATTTGAGGACAATTTCCTCGCTCAGTGTCTTGGAGTTCTGCTTCTGCATCATGGTATAGATGTTCTGTTCCGTGAAGTCCTGGTCCAAATCCATGTGGTCACGCAGGTATTGGAAGCCGGTCACACTGCTCAGAATGAAATTGTCGGCCTGATATTCTAGATTCAATCCGGTGTTCAGCAGGCTACGCTTGTAGCCGCAGGCATTGTCGTAGGAGATGTGTCCGATGTATTGAGCTCGGTCTTCCTCTCCTTTTACCTTTCCGGTGTATTCATACGGATAACCTCCCTGGTTGGCGTATTCGTAGTTCACGGTGAAATCAAGTTTCAGGTTGTCGGTGGGCAGGTAGATGGCACGGATACGTCCGCCGAATTCATTGTCGGTATCAATCCGTTTGCCGTTGAAGTCATTCTTGAAGAACCCTCCCTTATGGTCGTAGAACAAACCTACCGAGAAGGCGAACTGGCTGGAAATACGGTGGTAGTGGGTGAGCGAGGCGTTGTAGTTGTTGTAAGTGGCCGCTCCCAAGCGAAGGTCTGTGCCCTGATAAGTGAAGGGTGATTTGGTGAACACACGGATAAGTCCGCCCATGGTGTTGCGTCCGTAGAGCGTTCCCTGTGGTCCGCGCATGACGTCGATACGTTCGATATCCGAGTAATTGAAGTCGAAAGCCGACTTATCGATGAAAGGAATGTTATCGACATAGAGACCTACTGCCGGTGTATTGATACGTGAACCGATACCGCGGATATAGACAGAAGTGGTCAGTTTGGATCCATAGTCGGGGATGAACAGGTTTGGCACCAGAGCCGACAGAGATTTCACGGAAGTAACCGACTGGTTGCGCAGGGCACTTTGGGAAAACGAGGTCGACGAAGCGGCCTGCTGGCGCAGGCGGTTGTTTTCCTTCGGTGTGGCAATGACGACTACTTCTTCAATGTCGATGACCTTGGTGGTGTCTTTGGGCAAGGCATCTGCAGGAGAGGTCCCAGCCCATACGCTGGATGCCGAAACAGCCCATAAAAAAGCGATAGCGGTATTTTTTTTCATTCTGCTGTAATATAGTTTAGTTAACGGGTGCAAAGTAAGTGGAATTTGAGGGGACGGACAATCCTAATAAATGAGGATTTTGCTAATTTTGTGTTTTGTAATGAAGCCATATATAATAAGGTAAAAGGTATGAGAAGATTTTTGAGTTTGGCGGCGGTGTGTGTATTCGCACTTGGCGTCTGGGCGCAGGAAACTGTGGCTGTGAATACGGGCAATCTGGTTTCGCCCGAAGTAAAGAACCAGACCGTCACATTCCGTCTGTGGGCTCCGGAAGCAGAGAATGTGTCTGTGGAAGCCGATTTTTTTGAGAAGACCCGGCAACAGACTCCACTGGGAGAAGTGGAAGTGGCTGGAAGGATTCCGATGCAGAAAGGCGGAGACGGAGTGTGGACTTACACAACCTCGGTACCTGCCCCGGAATTGCACACTTATTGTTTCTATGTAGACGGCATGCGTATGCTCGACCCCAACAATGTGTATATGTTGCGCGACATTGCCACCTATACCAACTATTTTCTGGTCGACGGGGAGCTGTCGCAGAATTATCTGGTACGGGAAGTACCTCATGGTACCGTCTCAAAGGTGTGGTATCCGAGTCCCACACTGGGGATGGAACGCCGCCGGATGACGGTCTATACTCCGGCCGGGTATGAAGACAGTCAGGAAAGTTATCCGGTGCTCTACCTGTTGCACGGAGCCGGTGGCGATGAGAACGCGTGGAGTGAGTTGGGACGTGCCGTGCAGATTCTGGACAACCTGATAGCACAAGGAAAGGCGAAACCGATGATTGTGGTGATGCCCAACGGTAACGGAGGGCAGGAGGCTGTGCCCGGGGAATATCCGAACAGCATGTACAAGCCTTCATTCATGAACCCGAAGACTATGGAAGGTTCTTTCGAAAAGGCCTTTCCGGATATTATGAACTATGTGGAGACGCATTACCGTACGGTGAACGACAAGGCACACCGGGCCATTGCCGGGCTGTCGATGGGAGGATTCCATTCCCTGTATATCTCGGCCAATTATCCGGATAAGTTCGGCTACGTGGGACTGTTTTCTGCGGCCATCAACCGTCAGTCAAAAAGTGAGAATGCGTATATTTATGAGAACCTGGAAGAAAAACTGGCTGCCCAGTTTGCAGAGGCTCCCAAGCTGTATTTCATTGCCATTGGCAACGGGGATTTCTTGTATCAGGACAATGTGAAATACCGTCAGCTGCTTGACAAGCACGGATACAAGTACGAGTATATGGAAACCGACGGCGGCCATGAATGGCGCAACTGGCGGAAATACCTGAACCATCTGCTGCCCGAGCTGTTCCGCTGAATCACACCCGGTCGGCTTCCACGTATCCGTGCATGACCGCATAGATGGCCAGGCCGGATACGGACTTGATGCCTAATTTCTCAGTAATGTTTTTCCGGTGTGAAATCACCGTGGTCAGACTGATGTGCAGCTTTTCGGCGATTTCCTTGTTGATGAGTCCTTTGGTCACCAGCCGGAGTACCTCTATTTCACGGGCTGTCAGCTCATGTTCCGTATCCGCCGGTGCGGTGGGTACGGGATGATGGGTCAGTTCGTGCCCTCTTTTCCGGGTCTGCATGATAGTTTTCACCAGTTGTTCCTGTGGAAGAAGGATGTTCAAGCTCGGGATGCCTGTCAGCAGGGGAGGTTCTCCAGCTGACAAGACGATGCATTTGGGTTTCCGCTCCAAAAAGAACGAGGTATGTTCGAAATATACATGGGCTGAAACGAAATAATGCGCATACATGTCGGGCGTGTCGTCTATCAGCTGTTCGAATGAAGAGAAGGTACGGATGACAGCTTCCGGAATCAGTTCTTCCAGGATGGTGCGCAGTCCGAGGGCTGTCAGGGTATTGGGCTCGATAATGGCTATTTCAGGCTGGTGCATAAGGCGTAGGAATCAATGGTTCAGGTAATGGGCTACAGCTTCTGCACAGCGTTCGCCGTCGATACCGGCCGAAACGATCCCTCCGGCATAACCGGCTCCTTCTCCGCAAGGGAACAGGCCTTCCACGGTGAGGTGCTGCAGGGTATCCTTGTCACGTACGATACGTACAGGAGAGGAAGTACGGGTTTCTACCGCAATCATGACGGCTTCGTTGGTAAGAAAACCGCGGGAACTTTTCCCGAAGAGTTGGAATCCCTTGCTGAGGCGTTCGCTCAGGAACGGCGGTATCCAGAAATGCAGGGGGGAGGATACCAGCCCCGGGCTGTACGAAGTGGCCGGCAGGTCGTAACTCAGCTTTTTCCGGGTAAAGTCTACCATACGCTGGGAAGGAGCTGTCTGCCGCATGTTTCCCTGTTGCCAGCAGATTTGCTCCAGCTTTTCCTGGAAGCGCATCATGGCCAGTGTATGGACAGTGCCATCGGGCAGCTTTCCGTCGCGGAGTATCAATTCTTCAGTGAGGGCTTCCTGGGAACCGGAGATAGGATCTGCCTGGAGTTGCATTTCCGGAAGCAGCAAGTCTTCCGGTCGCGTCTCGACCACCATGCCCGAGTTGCTCCACTTTGTACCTCGGTTGCTCGGACTCATGCCGTTTACCACCAGCTGGTGAGGGCCGCTGGCTGCCGGAACCACAAATCCTCCCGGACACATGCAGAAACTGTAGACTCCTCGTCCGTCTACCTGTTGCACGAAACTGTATTCGGCGGCGGGAAGGTATTTCCCACGCCCGTTTTTATTATGATATTGTATCTGGTCAATCAGCATGGACGGATGTTCCAACCGTACGCCAATGGCGATTCCTTTGGTCTCCAGTTGTACACCGTGGGCATACAGCCAGCGGTACACGTCCCTGGCAGAATGTCCCGTAGCTAAGATTACCGGTCCTAAGAAAGTCTTTCCGTCGTGAGTTTCAATGCCTTTCACTTTCTGTCCTTCAATCAGGAGGGCCTCCATTTGGGTCTGGAAGTGTACTTCTCCGCCGCAGGCCAGGATGGTGTTTCGCATATTCTCGATGACCCTTGGCAGCTTGTCGGTTCCGATGTGCGGGTGTGCATCCGACAAGATGGTCGGACTGGCTCCGTGCTGACAGAACACATTCAAGATTTTTTCTACGCTGCCCCGCTTCTTGCTGCGGGTGTAGAGTTTCCCGTCGGAGTAAGCGCCAGCTCCTCCTTCGCCGAAACTGTAGTTAGACTCGGCATCTACTTTGTGTTCCCGGCTGATACGGGCCAGGTCTTCTTTTCGCTCACGTACATTCTTTCCGCGTTCTATCACGATGGGGCGTAATCCCAGTTCTATTAGTTTCAGGGCGGCAAACAGACCTCCCGGGCCGGCTCCTACGACAATTACGGCAGGGCGGCCTTCTACATTGGGATAATTCGTGCGTTCAAACTCTTCTTCCGAAGGCGTTTCATTGATGAAAACACGGACGGTCAGATTGATGTAAATGGTACGTTGGCGGGCATCGATGCTGCGCTTTAGGGTACGGATTGCGTTGATGGTACGGATGTCCAGCCCTTTTTCCCGGCTGATGTATTGTTTGAGTGACTGTTCACTGGCTGCCTGTTCGGGCAGAATGCGGAGTTGGTATTCGTGAATCATATTTTTTATGGTGACTTTTTTGCAAAGATAAGATTTCTTGCTCGGTTAGGCGATTGGTGGAGTCTTTATTTTTCTAACTTTTTGGAAACAATATCGTATTTTGCTTTTAATTCTGTCATCTCTTTTATGAGAAGTTCTATCTTTTCGTCTTTTTCCCGTAAATATTTCATAAACTCGATTAATTGTTGTGAATCGTCTGTTTTCTCTGTTGGTTTTGTCTTTTCCATGCTTCCTTTGCCCATTATAAGCCACTCGGCACTGAGCCAATCAAATGTTTGAAGAATTTTTACAAGCATATCAAAGCTGGGCTTATTCCTTTTTTGGACAACTATACCTCTAATTGTTTGGTCTACAACGCCAATTTTCCTTGCGAAGGCAGAAACACTTAGGTTTTCATGTTCAATTATTTTTTGCAATCGTTCAATGATATCCATAAAAATAGCGAAAAAATCAATTAAATATTTGGTTATGTAAAACAAATGTTTGATATTTGCATTGTGATTTACTGATTCATGCAGCTAAGTTATAAAAAAAGATGAAAAGAAAAGAAGGAGTGCTGGGCTCCTGGTTTTGTCCATTTAAACACGATGTGTATGTATAAAATATAACAATGATATCAATGGTTTTGGTTTTAATAGGAAAAAGATTTTAGTTATATATTAACCTTCATTAGTGTCCCGTTAAAATGGGACGAGTTAAACAATTAATCAAATAGCCCGGAATCAGGGGATCATTTAGATCTTTGACATCATTGAAATTAGTCTTGTCGA